>Ga0307931_1001359_pt1 | contig 16051 bp, 18 predicted proteins | sample OrgLakmetageno47_FD_201816 | JGI IMG/M metagenome (GOLD analysis project Ga0307931, IMG submission 201816) | Saline water microbial communities from Organic Lake, Antarctica - #47 | ecosystem: Environmental > Aquatic > Non-marine Saline and Alkaline > Saline | place: Antarctica: Organic Lake... | reverse complement strand
CTTAAGTGACATAAAGAAACATGTATCAGGGAGCTCGCACGTCAGATAGCACAATGGGCTTCTCTTTAATTCCCTTTAATTCATACTGAAACAGTCTGCCAATCCTCGACTCGCTGGGCCTCCAAATTTGAGGAGGCAAGAAGAACACTTCGGTGACGCTGACGCTTTTGTGCGCTCTTCTCACGTCGGGCCCGACCCCAGTCGTCAAGAGGATTCACAATCCAGTAAAAACACATTTGAGTCAAAGTTGGGAGTCCTCGTTTGTCGCGGTTGAACAAAATGAGAGAAATGAAGGCAAGAATACGAAAAGTAATCCCAAGAAGAATGAGAATGGAGACATTGAGCGCGAGAGCGGCAGAAAGAGGCGTGTATCCAAGTATCATTATCCATTGAAGGGCACTATATTGAGTCGCCTCAGAGTAATACGGTGGCGGCATCCTCCAGGCCAACGTCAATGAGTAAACATCTTGCAAGTAAACGAGTTCACTGAGCCAACGCATGATACTGAGGTAACTGACAGCTTTAAACATGAAATTGTTGTGCAAGTCCTGAAGGCTTGTAGCCAAACCACTGAACATCAAAGCAACTAGAACGTAAATTACAGTACAAAGCTGTGCTTTGAGAGGTGAAAGAGCCACAGACATCAAATATGCAAAGCCCGCGATTGCAAATGCAGCAGCGCAGGAGTATCCCCAGCAATAGTACCAAATTAGATTCGGTGTGACGATAGGGTAAAATGCAAGGACGAAGAATAAAGTTAAGACTATGAGGCGCGGAATTTCAACAATGTTCTTGGCCAAGAAATAGGCGAACATATCGAGACCCATCCCGCTCCCGGGCGCTGTGTGCAAGCAGATTTATGAATCAAAATTAAAAGTACTATGCGTTTATTTACACAAGCAAAATGCAATTCCCGCACGCACCTGCTTCACGCCAGAAGACGACTCGCTCGTGACCAAAGACGCGCAGTGAGGTAATAGATAATGTGAGCCCAAGTGCAAGTACCATAAAGCTCAGCCACCCTTTCATTTCATGGAAAGAAACATGAGGATATAACACCCCGACAAGTACACCAGCAAAAGCCTCGAGCATGATGTCTGAAAATAATTGATGTGATGCTCGGAGGTGTTGAGTTGTTGCTCTTGCTATGAAAAAGCGGAGAGAACGCCAAAAACCAGCAGGTTGGATGTCGAGAAGTGTTTTCGCGCAAAGCGGGCGGACAGGCATGTCGCTGACCCAGGGTTTAGGCAACTGATGCTCTTGTCGGTCTTCCCACAATTCGACCAAATCTTCAGTGCAAATTGCTTGGTCGTCCTCTCGTTTAAATTTTCCCGCAACGACGTCCATGAAGAACTGTAAGAGCGAACAAAGTCAGAGGATGTCAAGAATTATGCGATTTCCCTTGGAAATACAAAGCCGAGTGAAGGAAAGGGAAAGAGAGGTTTTACATCTGCTGGGTTGACCAAGGGCGGGCACGAAAAACCAATGCTTTCAAAGAAAGCCATTGCGTCCGAAGCGGGTCCAACGAATGCACTCGAACCACCAGGAGCAAGTAAAATTACATTGTCAAATTTCTCAAATATTTGCCATGAAGGCTGATGTAATACAACTATCACATTAGCTCCCTTCCTTGATAGCTTCTTCAATGCATCCACGACGGCGTAAGATGTTGATGAATCTGATTTAATCAAAAAGCAATTATTTGATATTTTTGTGAAGGCAAAAGAGAGAGTGTGAAGAAGATGTAAGTTGCAGTGTGGGCACTTATGTCCTACCTAAACCGCTGGTGGGCTCATCCAAAAAGAGTAAGCTTGGATCTGCTACCATTTCCATGCCTATGTTTACACGCTTGCGCTGGCCACCGCTTATACCCCGAGTTTCAACGTTGCCGATTATCGAGTGAGCTATGCGATCAATCTCTAGCACTGCCATGACATCAGCCACCACAGCTTCCAGTGAGGCGTCGCATAATTTTGCTGGAAGCCTCAAGGCTGCGATGAAATTCAAACTTTCTTTGACAGTTAGGTCATCGTGCATGATGTCGTCCTAGTGATATGCAATATGTAGGAACAAATGGTCCAAAGTTAACATAATTTCTACCTGTAGAGTAAAGTAATGATGAGGGGGACCAACCTGAGGCACAAAACCAACTAAATCAGAGTACGAAACCACAGAGTCGTTGATCCCGTTCACTAAGAGAGTACCAAAGCGCCTCCCGTAAGTCGCACGGCCCGCCTGCACAAGTGCAACATAATTCAGAGATTGGCAGCATCCTTTAACCATAATTTTATGTTGACGCCCTTTTTACCAGAGTGTTCATAAGAGTTGTCTTTCCCGCCCCACTAGGCCCCATAATGGCTGTAACTCGACCAGGCTGGCAAGAACCTGAGACACCGTTTAGAACTTTGGCGCCATTCGAACGAAGCTCCAGCCCAAGTCTTTCAAATGTTAATTCGATCATCGTATCACGTTTGTTTCGCAAAGATGATAAAGGCTCTGGACATTCATCCTCAAGTATCCTGCTTTCAGATAAGGTTCGAGGCCGCTCAACCCCCATCATGTTCAGCGCATCTTCATCAACCTCGTCCTGGTCCTCGGAAAGAAGATGTACTCTTCGTGAAGGCACACTTTCTTCTTCGCTGACTACTTGTCTGCGCTGTCGTTCAATCCTCAAGATGCGGCGTCCAGTACGGCGCTTCTCGCGAAGATGGTCGCGTATGTTGCGAAAGCAAGTTAGCGAGACAAAAAATGTGAATATCAATCCGAATGATATCTGAATGACGTGTTCACCATACGAGGGATACTGAGCCTGTCAAAATGAAATAGTCAAATAGAGGTTTGAGTAGTATGTTAGTATATGGAATGGATGTATTAACTTCTCACTCGTGGAGGGCATTTGGCAATGGCAGCACATTTCTTGGGGACTATACTGCCGATCGGACAATAATGGCCCTGCGATTGATATTACAGAAGAACGAATGAATAAGAAAACTATGTCAGTGTGAATTGCAGATCACAGTATGCACACCTGAAGCACTACTGCCTATTACCTCTGGACACGACTGACTCTTAAGTGCGGTTTCGCAATAAAAACCTCCACGACATAAGTACATGTTGTCACTGCCAGGGCACACAAGCTCCGAAGACGATTGGCTCGTCTCAGCAGTGAGATTTGAGGGTATGAAAACTTCAAGAGGGTCAACAGGTCTTCCTCCCTCCATTGTATTCGGATAATTGCATCTTCCTAAGGTCGGTGCTAATGTGCTGTTGAAACATTGCGAGCCAGGGACACATGCCACTGTGCACAAGAAGTTCTGAGGGCACATAAATCCATCCGGGCAGGGCAGTGGATTTTGCTCTGTATCTCCATTCGGCTGGTAAAACCCTGCTGTGCAACCTTGAATGTAACCATCGGGGTTCAAATAACTGCATCGCTCATCTGTTTCGCCTGAAACAAATAGTTTCATCGAAGCATATGGGCAGATATTTTCCCATCCATCTGTCGAAGTCAGTTGTGACCCATATGCAGATCGCTGCCCAGTTGAACTAAAATTCAGTAATAGGTCATCTGTGCCGGCGTCGCCCCAGAAGAGGAATGCAACATATGCGCTGCTATCGCGTAGATAATAGTCTGGGGAAGCTGCGCGTAGAAACAGGTCGTCCCGGACCTTCACGACAGCTACAGATGCTACTATTACGATCAAAATTACCGCCGCGAAGAAGCTCCGATGCACACAACGGGACTTGTCTGCTATAAAACACCTGTCATATGAAAGTCTAGCTCAGGAAATGCATTTGTTCATGTTATGAAAAGAGAATAACCTAATTACTTTGCAAAACTTTGGTTGCGGAACGGATGCTCGAAGTCGACTTCTTTGTCTTCTCCATCGTGTGATGAAGCGTCCGTTTCCAAAGGTTCCACCTGCACATCCATTTCTAAAGGATCCATCTGCACATAAGGAAATTCGGGCGCATTCTCTTCCACAGTGTTACGAACACTTGGGTATGCTGGCGGCATTTAGTTTGTCAGCTTCCTCTAAGGTACACCTTGTGACAAAAAATAAACAAGACGAGCGAGAGTCCATCCAGGCGTGCAGGCAAATTGCCACCAGAAAGAACACCCACATGTGCCAAACTTGATAAATGCTGACCCATACTCCCATACTTGAAAAAAAACTACGTACTTAAATACGTCCTGCCTTAAACAAGCACAGCACGGATCCGACTACCTGTATTCATTTGTATTACTACAAGTTCAGGTGCCCGCGCAATGCGCAGTATAGGGGCGCTATGAGTTCGCAGCAGCACACAGGAGGTGTGTTGTTGGTATCTCGGCGCGCGCCCTTCTCGTGGTGCCCGTGCCCGTGCCCATGCCCGCGCTTGTGCCCGTGGTCCTCCTCGCCCCGTTGGTGTGCGACAGCACGAACAGAACAGAAAACACTTCCCCCATATATACGGGTCCGTCCAAAATATACGTCGGACACCAACCACGAACCACGGTCGATTTTCCATTTACTATAAAGGATATTACTATAGTACTTCTACAGTACAGGTGCAATTAATATACTGTACTGTAGAAGTAATACAAATGAATACAGGTAGTCGGATCGGTGCTGTGCTTGTGGTAGAATATGGGTATTTGGGGTATGACTTAGTGTCAATGAAAGGTATGACTTAGTATCATAGTTTAGACACCTTGAAAGCATGAGAGGAGGGTTTTACTCTAACAAACGATGATTATAAAAAGTAAATGCTTCGACATATTCCCCACATTTCATAGTAGTACTAAGTAAGTAGTTCCATTGATGCTTTCTTTGCAAATTTACCTACAGAGGTAAACGAGTGACTTGTGATATGCTGCTGAATCCTTATCGTGTGGAGAACGCTGCGCTCAAATACACGTAGACCTCGGAATAAGTTAGGTCAGGCCTTAGATCTAACTTAGATTAGGGCTACTGCTAGCCATAACTTTTTCGTATGATTATCTTTTTACGATTTACGATCAGTTATTGGTTTTTATCCGGAGCCTCATGATCGGGTAAATGTCAGAGATCCAGAAGGATAGCATTCATCTATATCTGTTATTTGATGTCCTTTAGGACTAAGCAGAGAGGACCAAATTGTTCTAATAAAGAATCAGCTGAAAGCCGCCTCAAATTATATTGTTGTCCAAGAATCCAGCGCGCGCGCACATCAAGTGCCCTTCATTCGGCCATTCCTCATAGAAATAGAAACACTACACTAGGTGTAGACTACTGAAGTTACAGGGGAATCAAAAAGTGACACAACCTTTAGTTACTTGGAAACATAAATTCCACACGCACAGAAGAGGCAAAAAGTGTCCCAGATTGAACTCGTTTTAGCAGTGTCTAGGCCGCCTGTAGGCGCCTAATGTCAGCCGCGGCTGCCGCATAGTCTTCAGGCTGCAGTCCCAGTGCGTCAAGCGGGTCGTAGTCCGAATGCCAACGACTCAAGCTACTGCTGCCAGCTGAATCGGGCGATTGTGGTGCGGCTTTCGTCCACCACACGCCGCGCACTTGCTCGCCAGACAACGGCTCGTGCCACACGATCTGAGCTCAGGTGGAAGTTTGCGACGGAGGGAAACGAGAGCAGAGCGCGCGTACAACCATTAATAAATGTGCAAGAGCGAGTGAATGAGTTGCAGGATTGAAGCGTTCCATCAAAGTGAGAGAAACGAAAACATCCCAATTTAAATCGATGCTTGGCTTGTGGAACCATAATCCCTCCATTGGTTCCCTGATGATTACCTGAATGGGCTCTCGCTGAGCGTCAATGCCCCGCACGAGGCGAAAATCAGCGACCGCGCGGCGACAGCCCACCCAATCCGTGAAGTCGTCCACAATCACATGGCCTCCCACCGACACGCTTGGGTACAGGTAGTGGAGCGCCTGATCGAGTGTTGTAAAGCCGTGCACAAAAGGCAGACATTCACAAATAAAATTAACACCGACGAGATGCACATTTCTATGTTTAACAAAATGAAACGCCTCTTGCAAATGCCACTCTCCTCCTGCATTTCCCCCCGACTTTTTTCCTTACCTCGTTGACGAAATAATACTCAGGGGTATTTGCAAACGATGTAAATCAATCAAAGATTTGTAATTCACCTGGATTGTAGACTCGTACAAATCTCCATCGAGCCGCAAGACGCTCAAAGTATGCATCTCCCCGCGCGCCAGCGCTAGCGGCAAGCTGTCCTTGAAAAAGCCCGCCACGAAGCGGGTTCCTCGCGAGTCATACACGCCGAGCTGCTGCAGCGCTGCCTTGACAAACGCCACCGAGTTTGCTTCGAGGTTGCCGCCTCGCTGCGCGTTCGCCGTTTCCACCTCCCCTACGTGCGGAGCGTCATGGGGAAACGCCGTGAGGTTGGGGGGCGGCAAACCCGCAAAAGAATCGAGCAGCCACACCGTGCGAGCACCGCTGCCGCTGCCTTGGTGATTGCTGCACGTCGCATTCTTGGCAGTGTTCTCGTAGTTTTCATGGCTACTATCCTCCCTCGCGCCCGGTGGAGTAAGGCACAACTCGCCCGCGGCTCGCAGCACTGCTGCAGCGAGCGCCGCGACCCCACCGCGCCAGCAGCCGCACTCAGCCACGTCTCCAGGCACTCGCCGCAACACCTTTTGGAGATGACGTTGAGACAAGTGGGCGATAAGAGAGCGCGGAAAAATGCATCAGCATGTGGTAAATTTCGATCGAACATAATAACAAAAACTGAAAGAATATCAGATTCCAATTTGTAATAAGTCCGCTTCATGTGCGCTTTCACACACATGGTTTGCATGCATTGTTTTCCCAATTGTTTTAGAGTTCGCTTGAAGCACTTACCACGTCGTCAAGAAGCGAATGTACATGGTTGAGGCGCCGCCGCCCCACCATGCTCAGAGCGGCTGCATGCTCTGCTGGCCACACATGGCCGTCCATCTTCGCCGCTGCCGTCTCCGCTCGGTGCTGAGCTTCCGCAGCCGCGGCAGCAGCATGAGCCGCAACGTCGCTATCAGACATGCTACCCGAACCAGTGGATGCAGGTTGGAGCGGGGCTCCTCGAATGGTGGTGGTCAAATCGTCGAGCACAGCGCGCTTCACGAGCTCAAGGTACAGCTCCGCTGCTTGGCGGCCCGGTGCAGGCAGTGAGCCGGTTAAAGGGCTGGGCCATGCAGGTGGCGCCGTGGCGCTCAAGCAACTGCCACAGGGTGGCAGACCATCGGCGTACACGCTGCACTGTGAAGCGAGGTTCACGTACTCGCAGCACCCTTGACTGCAGCACCGCGGATCCCCAAAAGCACAGCCGCCCGTGACCATATTCGGTGGCGGGTGAAATACCGCAGCAGCCCTCTCACCAGCGGTAGAATCATAGTGAACATCAATGTTGCCGTCTGGCGAGGTGGCAGTTCCTAATCTAAGGGATTGAGGTACGCCGTAGGTTGCTTCTGTAGCATTAGCAGAGCAGCTAGACACGCAAGCACCACCGTCAACAGACGGCACCCGAAACAGCACCGGGTGAGCGCTGCCGACTTGAGCTCCATCGCGCGACTGCCACCACGCTGTTAGCACGTGGCAACCAGGCGCCAAGTCGGCAGGTGCAGGAAGCACATCATAAATGAAGCTGTCGTCAACTCTGCCTTCAGAATCGTCTCTCTTACGTCCATCTAGCGCTGCACATTTTGCAGATTGAGCTCCAGCGAGGGTGGACCCTGTTGGGCCTCCGTCCACGGCAACGCACACAATTCCATCGGCGATTGCGCCATCCCCTCCATAAAATCTCATCGGCAATTCTAGTTCAATTTGCAAACCCATCACGCCATTCTGTGCGCCGAGGCTCGAGCCGGAAAGGCACGCAAAGTGGTCCGGCGCGGATATGCGAGCAAAGGGATAATCTGCTAGGTTGCCTTCGCTTAATCGCGCACATATAAGCACTATGAATAATCGGGCTCTGAATGCTGTCAACATCATCCAATAAAATTTATATTTTGTTCAAGGCCGCCAATATCGAATTGCCCTAATGCCCAACAAAACTGCGGTCATTGAGGATTGAGGCTATAATTACTTAGTAGTAGATTCGATAATGCTAACTCTAGCTACTGTAGCTAGGTTCTCTTTGAGTAAATTCTGAATTACTAGTAGGTAGATGAGCTAGGCTTGCTTGAAATTAATGCGTAGTAGTATTGTCGATTCTTTTGCGGGATTGTTGCTCTCGTACAACCTACGAAGCTTTGAAGCCTCTAGCTAGAGCTCTGCTGTCGTTTTGAATTATTTTTTCGACGTTTCGACGTTTCGACCTCCTATCTTTTCAACTCAGTCATACAAAAATTTCCGGGGTCTCATCTCGGGGATTCGTTCTTTCATCCTTCATTCCAAACCGCTTCTTGAAAATGAAAGTGGCAAAATGGGCATTCCGCTTCGCATGAATTCAATTTCACGAATGCTTGACAAATCACCTAGAGCTGGTTTATTAATTCGTCGAATATCTTGAAGTGGGCTAGAGCGATTCCACTGAAAAGTAGAATGAAGCAAGCTAACTCGGCGCCGCGTGGGGAGTACGCACCTGTCAGCCAGAAAATGCGATCATCTCCGACTCGACGCTATGCTTCAACGTCTCCCGCGCTGCTTGCATGGCTGTCCCAAGAAGTAGGCTTAGTGGAGGAGGCTAAGGACGTAGCTGCAACTCTCACAGACGACTTTGGTTGCACAGAGCCCGGGGACGCTAAGCACTTGTCTGCACGAGACATGGCCACAGTCGTGGGGAAACATCGCCTCAAAAAAGTACAGGCTGGTCGGCTGCAAGCGGCGTGGAAGAAAGCATCGGGCTTGCAAACAATTACCGACGGTACTTTCTCTTGTAATACTATCCTAGCTTCAGGTCGTGCATTGACGTCTTGTTTATCCTGAGCTACAAAAGATACATAAGCTCGTGATCTCATGCCCAGCGTTGCACGTATGGCAATGATTGTTGCAACCACAGAACCCTCTGAGGAAGCCGATGTGACGCATATTGACCACGCGCGGCGCCTGCTCACGCAAGTATATTATCGGCAGAACTGTAAGTTCACGAGTTGATACCGCAAACGCAATTGTGATTTTCGTTTATTCGTTAGCTCGCAACTGCAGGTTCCGTATCCTTCTTGCCATTATTCGCTGTTGCTCTGCCCTTCGCGGATTTTCATGCCCACTGTGTATGTTCGTGCAGTGTATACAATTTCGGCTCAATTCTATGACGGCCGCGACTGGGGCCGTTACTTCGCTCCTATCATCATGGTAACCAGCTGTGGCGCCCTCCTTGGCTTCTTGAGCGCTTCGAGCGTAGTCGATGCGCACACTGATATGCGTATTACATTAGGCCTCCTGTCGGGTTTCATGGGAGGGCTCGCTACGATTCTCACTGCCTTGCGCAGCGCACAGAAATTTGACGTAAAAGCGGAAATGTTTCGGTTAGCCGCTGGTAGGTGAAAAATCTACCCCTCGGCTCTTGTCGCGACTTGTTTCTTTTTGATTACGTCACCGTTCTCGTTGCCTTACTTTTCTAGGACAATACCAAGTGCTGGCGACGAAGCTGGAGCAGCGAATTCGACTGGTGCGTCACTGGACTTTATCAAGAAATTCCTGTTAATTCCTGCACATGAGACTTAAGATCTCTTTTCATTTCTTTATTTTGGCGGAAATTAGAGTACCCACACGCGTGCACTGACTTCTTTCTGTCTGTCTTGCAGCATCGACATGTATTGAATGAAATTGAGGCCGAAGCTCACAACACCGAGGATCACAGAAGAGAGAGCGCACAGCGCGCGCGTGATGAAAAGAAAGCGTTTCTAATCTTCTTTGCAAATTCGTACGATCGCGTAATTACGGTGCAGTCGGAAATGAAGTAAGTAGATGTTTTACTACATGAAGTAGCTTCTCTCTGATTCCCCATAGATTTTTATGTGTTTTGCTAATTGAGAGGTTTGACTGCTTCATTCTATGGTTGCTGTATTTCATCAAGCTTGAACTGAATACTAGCTCACAAGCACTAGTGTCCTTCATACATAATTCATCCATCATTCGTTCGCTGAAATTTCATTCTTCCTTGGTGCTCTGCTTTATACATTGCTTTACCCTTCGCACAAAACGAAGGTATTTTCCACCCCAAAGGCAGCTGAAAGCTTGGCTCGCTTCGGGAGCTTTACAACCCAACCCTGTAGATCAGCCCATGGCCAAGCACCACCAGAGTTCGTCATCAGGCTCCACGCTCACCCCAGCTGAGCAGACAAGAGCACTTTACTTGCTCACGAACGCAGAGCTGCCGTTTGCTGAGTTCGCGCAATTGCCAGAAGTGCAAAGTGCACTTCGAGTGTCACGTGAGCGCTCAGCAGGAGCGGCTGGAAAAAAGGATTGAATGGAGAAATGGATGTAGAGCTGGTACTTCAAACCAGAATCTGTTATAGAGTCTGCTGCGCACTGTGCACGATTACAATATCATTTCTTTTATTTTTTCGATGGCCGCCATGGCCCTAACATTTTACTAGCAGTAGTAGTTCACACCTATTCACATTTCACATATCAGCTGATAATATCAGCCCAATCCAGAAATTGAATTCAATAGTCAATAGTATGCATAATTCGTACTGAACCGTACTTTAGCATTAGCATTGTCAAAATACTTCCGAAATGGGAAAAACGTGGAATTTTGCCTCGTCGGCGATTGTTTATTAATTAGGAATTCGATTATTTAGGTTTGGTGGGTATCCGATTTGTGTTTGATATGGCCACGGAGATAGAAGGCATATCTCATATCTCGACTACTTCGTTGGAAATTCAGCACGGCGACCAATTCCGTGCCTTTGCATCCACTTCCCTATATGGCTTACATCAAATAGCAAATAGCCTAGTGGTGATGATATTTGTATCCTCTGATGTGCCCTGATTTCCCGCCATTTTTCCTTGCTGCCGCCATCTGGTAAATTTCTCTTCGTCTCTTTCCGCACCGAGTCAAGCTACGGCACGCTTGCTCTCTAGACCGAGTTGCCCCAGCGACCTTTTCCAGAGGAGGCCCGCACCGCCTGCATCCGAGCCGCGTGCTTCTTGGCAGCCTCCGCCCGTCGGCTCGCTGGCGTGTCCTCTTCGCCGCCTTCTCCGCTAGTCCCCCCGCTACTACTGATACCGCCGCCACTGCCACTGCCACCACTGCTGCTGCTGCTGTGCCTGCCTCGTTCCGGTGTCCCCTCGCCGCGAGGCCGCAAGAGGCTCGACCGCAGTGCTGACGGCCCACCGCCACCACTCGCTCCTCCCCCTGCAGGGTCAGGCGGCTCCACACTAGGAGGCACCGCCGCGCGCCCGAAGAAACGGCTCGTGCTGCTGGACCGCCGCGGGGTCTCTCCAGACGACGCTCCGCCGGCAGAGCCCCCCGCACTGCTGCTGCTGCTTCCGGAACTGCTCCGGTTCGCGCTCGCCGCAGGAGAGCCTTCCCGCCTGGCGCTGCGGCCGAGGCTAGAGTTCGGGCTGCTCCCACGCGCGCGAGGCACCGGAGGCGCCAGTCGGCTGGTGATTTGCCGCACGGGCGAACCTTCTCGGCTCACGGCTTCGCGATTGGAAGGGCGGCGCACGGGCCCTGGAGATCCGAGAGACGAAGAAGCGGCGGCGGCGGCGGCCGACGATGAGCGCTCAACCGCTGCGGAGCCACTCGACGATCGCACGCGCGCCGCTGGCCCACTGTCGCCTGCGCTGCTGTTGGTGCTGCTCCGCTCGCGAGATGAGCCCACGCGCCGCACTGCGACACCACCTCCGCTGCTGCTGCTGCTGCTGCTGCTGCCAGCATTGCTGCCCGAGGATGCTGCTGCACCTCCGCCCGAGCCGCCGACGCTGTCGGTCGAGTCGGACCGCCCCGACTGCCGCAGCCGCATGAAGCTCCGAATGCTGCTGGCCGACGCAATCGTGGGCGGACTGTTGCTCCCACCGCCACCGCCGCTCGTGTCGCGGCTGCGGTCCCCCTGCGGAGGTGACGAGGCGGCCGCCGCGGCCGTGGCTTCCCGTCTCGCATTTTGCGCCGCGGCGACCGACTGGGTGTACGAGAGCACCGCGCCGCTGCCGCTGTTGGCGCGCCGGAGACCAGACGAGGATGCAGGGGCTGCTGCTGGCAGGCGTCGAGTAGCCGAATTGCTTCGACCGCTGCTGCTGCTGCTGCTGCTGCCTAGGTCAGCGCCGCCCGTCGACTCGAGACTGCTGGCAGACGAATTGGGCGCGGTGGTGGCGGTGCTGCCGGAATGATGGCGCGTGCTCCGCCCCACGCTCCCCACCGGGGAAGGCTGGCGGCGGCCCGTGGAGCTGGGGCGAGCCATGGTGCTTCCACTCGACGCTTTAGGCGCCCAATTGCCACTGATCTCCGGCCCTTCCATGGCCGCCACGCGAGCAGCTTGCGCATCGGCACGCGAAGGTGGGGGCGGCGGCCGCGCGCTACTCGAGCTCGAGCTGCTGTTCTCGGCCGTTCTGGAGGAAGCATGGTGGTGGTGGTCTTTCTCAGCGAGTTCGCGGCGCAATTGGCTCAGTGCTGCGCGCAACTCCGCTTTCTCAGCCTGCAACTGCTTGACTTCCCCACTGCTGCTGGACCCCTTGCTCGCTTCAAGCAACTTGGCGTTGGTGGCTGCCAGTGTTTTGCCTTCGGCACGGCTGGACCGCAGGGCCTCTTCCAGATTCTTACGGTCCAAGGCCGTTAAGCCACCTCCCCCCCCACCACTGCTACTGCTGCCACCACCGCTGCCCATGACCACACGGCGACAGCGCGCTCCAAATTGCAGGGTAAAGTTGGACTCCTCCGCGGTGGGCGCCGTCGGGCAGCAGGTGACCACCAGGGCGGTGCGGCACTGGGATTGGCCCAGGCAGCCTTGCAGCAAGTACGTGAGCTTTGAGTTGCGGTACGGCACGAACTTGGCTTTCTGGTCCAGGGCTTCCATGACGTCGCCCAGCGCCGCCAAGCTTTTGTTGATGTGCTGGGCTTCCTTGAGGGACTGGCCGCTGGCTTCCGACTGCTTCACCCGCTCGGACCCCGCCAAATCGACAAGGTGCAGCTTGGCAGCGGTGGAAGCGCCGCCGTCGATAGACGTGGTGACTTCCACGATGCACACCTGTAGTTGGTGCGTTTAATTCATTCAAGCACTGTGAGAGGTAGGAGATAGATTATCTGAGAATATGGGCGCGTATGTGTTTGGCTCTTCATTCGTTGAAAGAAATCATGACTCACGCCACCCCTTATCCGTCCAATATCAAGGGAGAGGAAACACCACTCAAAGAAGGACAAATACGCATACGTATGCATCCATGCACACATGAGCACACATACCATGTGAGAGCGGCTCGACGCCGAATTGAGCAAAGTCGCGGCCGTGGCTCGGTTCGCGTGGCCTGCGTCAAAGATCGCGAGGGCCGCGTCTACATGTGGCGCGTGTTGCCACACCAAGCCGGGGATGACCACGTCACCCTCCGGACTCTGACGCACGTCCAACACCGGTAACGCACCACTGCTGCTGCTGCTGCTGCGCTTCGAAGAAGACGGCAAAGAAGAAGGCGTGAGCAAGTCTCGGACTTCGTCGTTGTAGACCTCTAGCATGGCGACCCGCACGCTGCTCTTGAATGCGTGGCCCCCTTGAGCGTGGGTGTCGCTATGCAGCGCGAGCAAGTCAAAGACTTTGTGCGCTGCGCGGTAGCTGAGGCCGTATGCCTGCGGTTGTTCTGGGCTCCCGCTGCCGTGCATGGTGTGAGTTTTCCCGCTCCCCGTTTGGCCATAGGCCATGACGCACGACGACGTACCGTCCACCGCGGCCAGCACCAGCGGCTCCAGCTCCAGGAACAGGTCGAGCTGGCCCGTGTCGGGCCCCCACACGCGGTCGAAAGCAAAGCCCCGCCACTGCTGGTGGTACGGATCGTAGACCCCTACTTCGAGAGGCCCCAAGGCTTGCACCCCGCGCGGTTGCGACGGGCCCGACGACGCCGCGAGTTTGGCTTCCCGTTGAGCTTCGTCCGAATGCAGCGGCCGAATCCGCGCGTAGACCTGAATGGTCCCACGCAAGGAAGCCACTTGCTGCAAGAGCTGCGCATTCAGAGCCCGCTGCACCCCTAGCTGAGCAGCCGCAGCGGCTGCGTCGGTGCTGCTGTCTTGCCGAAGGGCCAGCGCTGCAGAGGTTGGCGCTTCGGCCGCTGCCAGCAAAATGGCCGCTGATGACAGGGGGTTCGCGGACCCACTCGACGCGTTGCTCCCTATTCCTGAGGTTGATGTTAACCTGCGGCTACTGCTGCTACCGCTGCTGTTGCCACCTGTTTGAGCTGCGTGGAGGCGCATCTGAAGCCACCGCACTTGGCAGTACATGGCAAACACGGCCGCCGTGCCGTTGCACACCCGCAGTTGGAGCGCGCGCCGGAGCCGCCGCCGCAAGCCCGCTCGGTCTCCTGGTCCCGCTTGGTCGGCGGCTGCCGCTGCTTGTTGGGCTCGTTTGGCGTCGGAGGCAGCCGCGCGCTGCACTTTCTCAAGCTGCTGTTTGAGGGCTTTCTTGGACGCTTCTTCCATCGAGAGCTTCTGCGTCAAAGCGTCCACTTGTTCGTGCAAAGCCGACGCGGCTCCTCGCGCAGCTTCGAGCTCGCTGTGCGTGGCCTTCACTTCGTCCTTGTACCTAGTGACCACGATGGAAAAGAATTCAACCACGTAAGGGAAAGCAGAAAGGAGGCGAAAGAATGTGAAGGGGAGAAGTAAAAGTACATCACCGATGTGCCACAAAAGAATTGAGAGTGCCGGAAAATTCATTGGCGGCAGCAGCTCGCCACCATAACACACATTTGGCAAAGAAACAAAGAAAGTAGAGTAGCAATGGAAGAAGAATGCCTCTGTAGGACGGCTCATTCAATAGTGCACAGCGAAATCGTGTTAGCACGATGGGGGAGGGGGAGGCACTATACGCGGCGCTCGAAGTGAGCTTCTGTACAACCATAGCGTACCCGCTAAGCTCGGAGCGCAGCTTTACAATTTCCTTTGCGGCACGATCTTGCGCTGCTAGCGCTCCGCGCTCTGCATCGTCCACTCCGCGGCTTAAGCGCTTTTGGCCTTCGTCCATCACCAGCAGCTCGTCCCACACTTGCGTCAACTGCGTTTCAAGGTCCGCGTTCCGGGCCTCAAGCAGGGCTAATAACTCCTGATCACCACTGTCCTTAGTAGCATCGTTCTCGTTATACCCATTGCCGCCGGCAATAGACTGCGGGTCAGCACTGCGAGCATGCAAGTCTGCCTGCCTGCGGCTCGCGGCGTCAAGGGCATTCAACACAGTGTCCAACTCTTGCTCAAGGCCCCGGCGTGTAGCCACTGAGAAATCCAAGTACTCCGCATATTGTGGCGAACCGCCCGCTGCGGCCAGCGCCTTGAATTCTTCAAGCGCGTCCGGCTCTATACCGAGCGATGCCTGCTGCGGTGGCGGCGGCGGCGCGGTTGCAGGTGCGACTGTACCCTGACGTACCGCTTTGGCGACGGCCTTTCCATTGACATAAACGCCAGGTGGCTTAATAGGCCGCGGAGTGCGAGTAGACTTCTTGGGTCCACCAGCATTGCCGCCGCCTATGCCTTTTAGACCGCCCGCCAAGAAGTCTTCCGCCATGGATCAAACGGCGTGGGTACTTTAATAACGGCATGTAGGCAGGAAGATAATTTATTGCAGACCCGACAATGAATATTTCTTCCCTGTAACCTTCCAGGCCATTCGTTCTTATCGTTCAGCTTCCTCACTCTGCGCCCTGTTACTGAACCTCGACACGAATATATGAATAAGTAAAGAGTAAATTACTTATATGCCCCTTATCTCTTCGCTATCTTACCGGCTAAGTGCATTCAGAATTCCTTGCTGCAGTGGGCGAGCGCAGAGAACCTAGTATGGCAGAAGGAGCAGCGCAGGTAACTAACACACACGAACGAGCACTCAGTCCCGCCGACTTGTTCGGAGGAAAGGCGCCAGTTGGAGCCTTAATTGGCCTTCTGGAGCGAATTCGCTAGCGCATTTGCAGCTCAAGTGCATTCTTTATGTGCCTC
>Ga0307931_1001358_pt1 | contig 16059 bp, 16 predicted proteins | sample OrgLakmetageno47_FD_201816 | JGI IMG/M metagenome (GOLD analysis project Ga0307931, IMG submission 201816) | Saline water microbial communities from Organic Lake, Antarctica - #47 | ecosystem: Environmental > Aquatic > Non-marine Saline and Alkaline > Saline | place: Antarctica: Organic Lake... | reverse complement strand
CGGTGGCAGTGGCAGTGGTGCTATGCCGGGGATGTCCGCCCAGACGTGGTCCCTGCAAGAATTGGAGAAAATGTGGCTGCAGTACGACAACAACAACAGTGGGCAGATCTCGTTTGCGGAAATTGAAAAAGTGGTCGTGGAGCAATACCCCGAATTCGACAACAAGGAGGTAATTCATCATTTTCGGAATGCATAATGAAGAGGGCAAGAGCAGACAGACTCTCGCGCATTCTTGCTTTCCTGTCCGCAACACTTGCTTTTGCATGCTGCGTCTACACTCGATGATTCGTTCATCCCCTCCTTCTTTCTTTCTCATGACTCTCTCGCAGGTCCTCATGCGGGCGTACAAGTTTGCGGACGAGGACAACAGCGGCCTCATCACCAAGGGCGAGTTTGTGACCTTGCTGCGCGCTTTGACCTTCTTTCAGAACTTGTGGACGGTGAGTGGTGTGAGCCTGAGCAATCCTCTGGCTTTTTCTGTCTTTCGCTCCTGCGCCCACGAGAGATGTGAAGAAGTGGAGCCTTTGTGTGCGCCCTTTTATCTTCAAACATACTCCCTGCGCAATCCTCTGAATGCCTCTGCCCTACTCGTCTACATCAGGTGTTCAGCGAGATCGATGTCGACGGAGATGAGTCGATGAGCTTGGATGAATTCATTGTGAACCGTCATTTACTGGGGTTGAAAACCTTGAACCTTGAGGAGGCTACAGAGCTGTTCCACCAAATTGACGACGATCATTCTGGCAACGTAAGAGAGTGAATAGACTGGTTGTGTATGCTTTGATGTGTTCTCATCTGTGTGATGTTAATCGTGTGTGTGTGGATCTGTAGAGATACGATGAAGAGTGAATCTCAACCAAATTCAAGCAATAAACAGTAGAAAAAATTGAAGCTCAATCGTATGCTTCTTTTGTCACGATTACTGCTCCTTCACAGGTGCGTTTCTTCGAGTTGTGCTCTCACTTAGCGCGCAAGAAAGCGCAATCGCAGGACGCCTCCGACGCGCGTGCCGCTGCCCGAGAGGCCAAGAGAAAAGCCAAGGAAGACGCTCTAAAACACAGGGTGGAGGTGCGGAACATGACCTTGCTGGCGAGGCAGCCAGGGTCGCGGGTGCCGATTGCGGCAGTGGGCCGAGACACGACCTTCAAAACGCTGTACTCGGGCTTTACCACGCTGGAAACGGTACTTTCTTACAAGTAGCAGTAATTATACAAGAGAAGTAAAGAATGAGGTGCAGTATATTTTCTTGTTATTTCCAATAAACATAAATTGAGACACCAGAACCGTCACAAAACTATCTTGCTTGTACCATCCGATTGTGTGCTCGCTTTTATAACTCCTCACCTCGTTTCCCCATTCTTTTACCCCCCCCACAAACAGGTAGTGTCACCAGGCCCCGCTTACGACGTTTCCGGCAGTTTCATCAAGAAGCAGTTCAACAAGCAAAAGAAGAGCGGCGCCACTTTCGGGACGGGGCAACGGTTCATGCCGGCTTCCAGAAACGATGGGCCCGGGCCAGGCAAATACAACGGCCGGGAGGTGCGGTCTCTTAGTATGATCATACATGACGCGTGCGTTTTTTTTACTTGTATTCGTGTGTGAGCGTAATGGTGTGCCTTTAATCTTGTGCTTGCGACACCTTACCATCCTTACTACTGGCCCTGGAGTAGCACCGTCGCCTGAAATCTTATTGATCGTAGCCTTCTGATGGTATTTTCTCCTCATTTTCATATCTCCGCCATGTTATTATGTAAACGCACGCAGGCGAATTACGACCTCGCGAAAAACGAACGCGACGGCGGAGCAGCCAAGCTCCTCACCAGCGAAGCTCGGACCATGCTGAGCGACAACGCCAGGCGCACTTGGGGTGCCTCCAAACACCACAACGGCGCGTTCTTCCCCCCCGATGCAGACTACTTCACGCGGCCGAGTCCGCACGCTTCCTGCGCCAATCCCGTGTCGTCCCTGAAGAGCGCGCGAAGCCCACATGTGCACGGATTTGCCAAAGCAACTCGGCCTGCCAATGCCCCAGTGGCCGTGGAAGCAATGAGTGAGGAGGAGAAGAAGAAACGCAAGGAAGAGGCAGCGGCTGCAGCAGCGATCGCAAGCAAACCACAGGTATTCGTTTCATCACTTTTCTTCCCTTTCTAGCTTTCTGTTTATTTTCTTTCTTCTTCTTTTTCTTCTTTTTCTGGCGCCTTTTCAGACTACCATCATAACAACTTTTTTTTTTTTCAAACTTTCGCACTTTTGTTGAGATTTGTTTTTTTGCTCTATTTTCTGTGTCCACTATCTCAGAGCAACCCGGACGGCTCCATCGCATCCCCCTTCCAAAACGACCCCCCCTGGCCTTCTCATGTGCTCAGCACCCAGCCTACAGCGCCCTCGTCGTCCTTTGGGAGCGGCCCTCGGCTAGGCGACCGGGATTTGGGGGGCCGCGGCGGGGGTTTAGCGGGTGCTCTAGGGCCCGGCCCACAGGCCTATGACACGGTAATGGGGGGGTTCTCATTTTAGAAACGATTACGATTGACAAATGATGCTTGTATTAGGGGGGTTTGTAGTTGTGGGGATTGTTGTAGTGTTGGGGATTATTGTGGTGGTGGTGGTGGTGGTGGTGGTATCGTTATCTGTGAATCTCCAATGCATAATACCCTGACTCCTTCTCCATAATTGTATCTGATCGTGGTTCCTCCTGACACACACGTACACACCCACACACACACACAGGTGCAAGGCTCTTTGAGTTCCGTGGGAGTGAGCACTGCGCAGCGCCTGCCAGGCCACGGCGCCCCCGCCTTCAGTTTTGGCGGGAACCAGATTGCGCGGAACTCGATGCCAGTGATCAACGCTCGCCACGGGATCGTGTATGGCCCCGCCGCGCGCGTGCCCTACGCCAGCGAGGCCGAGGCCGCCAGTGCCGCGCTGCGAGGATTGGGCTACGTCAGTTCTGCTAACGCCACCCCCGGAGTGGGGGCCTACAACATCGACCTGGGGGCAGCGCTGGATGCGGTCTTGGCCAATGGACGACGAGCTCGGCAATTTCCAAACTCATCAACTTCTGCAACTTCGACTTCTGCTGCAGCGATGGGACGAGCTACCACTGCTGCTGCTGCTGGTGCTGCGGAAAATGGCAGTGGCGCCCCGTTCCTGCACGACTCCCAGCGCTTCACTCCATTAGCCGTGCAACAAGGCCGCGTAGCTCCTGCGATGAGCTTTGCGGTTACAGGGCGCACTGATTTCAGCAAGCTCTTTCCGGGAGGTGAATCCTTCATGCCCAAAGGAGCTTTCACGCCCAACACGCCCGGTCACTTCTACAAGCCTTTTCCTGCGCCTCTCGCGAATTCTGCTCCTGGCGCAATCTCTCCCGGCGCCTTCAGTTTCGGTGGCAATGGCGTGGATCGCAGCAGCAGCAGTCACGTGGCCAATAATACCGACGCGTTTCCCGACGCGCGGTTTAGCATTTTGGACTCAATCGCGGGAGAGCAGCCCAAAGCCAGCCCCTATGCCTCCGTGCCCGTGTATTCCATGCCCAAAGCCACTCGCACCGACTCTGCGGTGGGGGGTTTACGTACCAACGCGCATGCCGTACAGGGAGACAACAGCGGGAGCGCGGCCCGGCTGGAGAACGAGGCCATCTACGCCGACTACCGAGGGGGTTCGAAGCAGGCGGCGCTCTTGCAGACCCGCGAGAGGGCGGCGGCGGCGGCCAAGCGAGCGGCGGACGAAGCCGAGGGTCTGCGGAAAGCGGCGCCACCTTTGCCGAGGTTTGCTACTGCTCGAGACCGCTTCGGCGGTGAAAGTCATGGTGATAAAGCGCAAGATCCGAACTCTTCTTCTTCTGTGACTCTGTCGTCGCCATTGCCACCCTCCCCGTCGTCTACGCTTCAAGGAGGAGGAGGACATGAGATGACCATGAAGCACACATCCCGATCTCCAGCCTCTCCATCGTCAGCTCCGTCGCCAACCCCCGGAAGTGGTTACTTTGGAGCCGAAGTGCCCGACCGTCTGTGGCCTCGCGAGTCCCCCGGTCCTGCGGCGCATGATCCACTGGGAGCTTTGGAAGCGCTGGAGTTGGGTGGGGTGCCCTCAAGACAACGCGGCGTGAAGCTCACCTTAGCGAAGCGGTTTGCGCCTCAGACGCGCTTGGATGGGTCCATCGTCGAACACCCCTACGAAAAGATGCACGCCGACGAAGTGGAAAGCAAAAACGAAGCCAAGAGGCGCCGCAACCAGCAGAAAGTGATGGCGGCGAGTGCCGCTGCCAATGGAAGTACAAATGGATCTGCCACGCACAACAAGACCAACAAGAACACCAAGAACAGCACTACCATGAAGGCGTCTACTACTAAGGGCAGTACCAGCGGCGCAGGAGGCGCCAACACGAAAGTAGGCAGTGCCAACTTTCAGGCTAGGCAACAGCAGAAATCACAGGCCGTTGCGCGAAACTGACCCATGTCCTCTCTGAGGTGTTATGCATTTCGCTGTTGTGCACTGTGCGTCTCGTGTTACATGCGCAGGAGTAGCACGCAAGCAATTAGGAACATTTCCGTTGAAGTGCACTAATTTACCTTTTTCTTTATCGCCGAATTCCCGTGTAAAATACAGTTCTGAGCTCAAAGCCATCAATGGTTTAGAAACTGGGCCTCGTACTTTACACTCCGCCTATATGCGCCAATTTTTGAGGTGCTTCCGCTCTCCTCCACCTCAACCTCGCACCTTACACGCAACGTTACTGCACGCAACTCACAACCTTCACCACCGTTCCAAGATTATCATCAGTTATAAGGATTATAATGACTAATACAACCCCGTTGACTGACTCCGAGGTAAAGTCTAAAATGTTTCAGAAATATTGCATCCTGCCATAGAGCCACAGCAAATGGGAGGAGCGAGCGCACATGGGCCGAGGCTACCACTGAAATTTTGAATCGCTTAAGCTTTCAAGCGCACTGCGAATGAAAATTAAGTCGACGACAACGTTGACAGGGAATCCTGGCGGTATTCCGTCCACCGTGTGGAATAGGTCGGCAGATGGGATAATGAGTGTTTTTACTCCATCTCCACCGCCAGCCTCTTCGGGAGTAATCCAGGAGCTGCCAATGTCGAGATGCTCTTCGGCACAATCGGGGCATGCAGGTGTCCCTGCTGGTGGGACCACGAGCTGATACACATCTTCGGGTGGGTTGGCTCCAATCGTCGTGCGAGCGTAGTGCCACACGAGCACGGGGCGTTCACCGGGACCGACTCCGTGGTGGCCCCTCGCGCCGTACCCTTCGGGCCGTACCCAAACAGCAATGACATGCCGTACTTCGTTGAAGGTTTCAAACCACCAGTTCACCTTGCTCCGCAAGTGACGAGTGGACTCCGAGTAAGCAACCTCAAAGACCAGCGTGGGGATGGCTGTCGCATGCACAACTGACAGTAGAAAACGATTATTGCAGCGAAATGTGTGCAGTTGGGTTGGCGAATGCATTGGTTGAACTGTGATTACCGTTGCCAGAAACGTCACTTCTTGGGCTGTTTTGAGGGCGGAACCCGCCATCGGCTTCAGAGGAGCGAGCTCCACCAGTACATCGCGTTGTGTTGCGTGGACACAATGGTTCGGCTAATTGAGGGGCTGGGCGTATTTATGTCGATGAAGCTACTGACGGCTCGCAGAAGTGCTCCCGCTGCTACCTCGTGTGGCTCGTTAGGCAATCTGACAAGAACGATGTCTCCAACTTCAGAAGATGCATCACCCGACGCGCGCCACTCCATACCTCTCGCGAAGTCGTCATCCTCGTGATCGAAAGAAGCAAGAAACTGTTCTCGACTTACGTCGGAAACCAGAGTGAGTTCGCCTTCAGTCAAAAGTGTACCCTTTTCTCGCTCGTCCAAGGGCATATTCCAGAATTTCCGAACAAAATGTTTCCATTCGGTCGAGTCTGGGGACGACGGCAGCCCATCATTGAGCGGCAACACAGCTAGTCGTGGTATCTCAAGCAACGATTGTTGAGCTTGATAGACTTTATTGTTCGTCAAAGTTGGCTCGTGGGGACGATTTTGTGGCCCAATTACTTCTAGTAGAAAGAGGAAAACTGAGACATCAGTTCTAAGTGGATTGGAGTGGTCGACAAGAAGTTAGCAGGTGATTTTCATTAGAATGTACCCCGTGCTTTCACTCACTGCTCCCTTTTTGCCTCCATATATATTGGTATCTCCACCGCATAGACTTGCTATTGCCGTTTGACTACCAAGGGCGCTCCTGTGTTGCCTACTATCGTAAAAGCAATGCCGGAATTACTTCGACTTGTGCACGAGCAAGCATAGCACGCACCAACCTAAGGAAACTTTTTTTTTAAATATTACGTTAGCGCGATACTCGTTGTAAGCTTGTAACTACAGTACAGTACTTGTAACCGTCAACCCTAGGATGAAAGAAAGGAACAAAATGTGGAGCAACGCATTAGCCTGTAGCTTTTCATCAACTCAGTAACAATCAGAGAAAGCGGGGCATCATTCTAGAATCGAGCGAGAAGCAACTTCTAGTTCGCCATCATCCCAAGCTATTAGTACTTCATAGATCGAGTAGCACCGCCCACGTTTCAAGATGTTTACCGAGAAAGTCAACAAGTTCTCAGACAAATTGAACAAAGCACCGGTCACTGTTGATGCGCCTCGAGAAGAGACACGCCCTGCCTGGCAAGCTGCAGCTTTCGCTAGTGGCTACCGGAAACAGGTGCTTGTGCTTGAGGCATTTCTTCAAGATACTGCCCTAGCTGCTAGATTCTTGTTCGCCCCTAGAGTCATCACACGTTCTAAACCTTTGCCAATCTAATCCAATCCAATCCAATCTCACTTGTTTTCTTTCCCACAGCGCGATGGTGGCCCGAACTTTGAGGGAGCTGGGTTGTACGGGTTCGACTCTGGTACTCTCGAGCTCATGCGCGATTCTTCGTTGTCATTGCCGAGTGCTGCCGAAATGTCTTCCTCCTCTTCTGCAAACCGCGCTCGCAGTGCACACCGTGACGATTGGTACGGTTATCGATTCGGGTGTGTCAACTACGAGGAAGCTGGAGGCAACCGCTGCTCTGTTAATGACGGCAAACTCAAAGATGGGGCACAGGGGCACGCTATTGCCAGAGTTACACATACGCAACAAGATGGCGATACAGGAGGAGAAGGCACAGTGCCTCCTAGTAAGTCAAAGTCTTTCTCCTCATCGTTTCAGAGGCCGGGTTACGAACCCAAATGGGCGCTGCCTCGACCAACTACCATGAGCCGCGCGCAATTTGGCTACGTTTGGGCGAAAGCGCCGGAAAGGTGTGTGTGAGTGCGATGTTGAGCTTGACGAGGATACTGTAGAATGATTACGTTTTGATTTTGTCTGCTTGTACCTATTCCTAAGCATTTTGGGTTTCATCTGTGCATTATCATCTCTAGAGGCTCTTTTTTTTTTTTCGGCTTTCTTTGATGCTTTCAAATGCTTCGCTCTCTCCTTTTGTATCGGGTACGAAATACCACTCCCGTAGGTTTATGCTGTGGACGGACCTTTGGGCGGCGGTTCGTGACGCTGGCACTAGCCCCACGGGGAGCTGCGGCGGTGGGGACGAAGATGTGATGAGGCCGGCCACTAGGGGACACCTCCACCACCATAAGACCTCAACAACGAAACAAGAGCGCATGGAAGCGAGGTGCTTCGCGGCTTTGCAACGATTTGCCGCCCAAGGAGGCCGTGACCCGTGGAACAACTCATTCAATTCCCGGTAATTGTACATAGTAGTGGGTTCGGGTATGATGTTGCTACTGAGCCAGAATGATTACGTTGAATAAAGAAATTCTAGCGACGTGCATAGAGTCCATCAACGCGTGACTCTGGATTCTCGTCTGATTCTTTTTATCGTGCTCGCCTCTAATGTTTGCCCCCCCCCCCCATCATAATAACTTCCCCTACACAGCTACGAAGACGCCACCACCGTTGAAGTGGGCATTGCGGAAGAGCCCGGCCGCACCATCGTGTTCGAGAGTGGCGCGGGCGTGACCGGCAATCGCTTGAAGAAGCACCCTTGGAGGGAGCCGCACCGGCGGGGCTTACAGGCGGACATTCCGAGCAAACCTACGCTGAGCCACATCCTGGCGGGGGGCGGGTGAGATTAAGGAAGCACTATAGACGGACGATGCGAGAAAGTAGAAGTTTTACAAAGATAGAGAGAAAATCAATTCGTTTATTGAAAGCTCGGTGTTAGAAAGCAGCAAAGTTATTCATTTATTCAACATGAACATGCAACCAAATGACTCTTTTTTTTCTACTTTGCTTGCTTGTAAAATCTTGGCAGGTACGCTCTCGTGCATCTGTTAGTGGCCAAAAATTGCCCAAAAGCTCTGGAATATCTTTTAAACCAAACCATTACAACAGCTGTAGGCCAAGCACCATCTTCATCGACAGCACCAGCAACAGGAGCTGTCTCCAATCAACCTCAAGCTTTCTCCAACAGAGCTATCCCTGGGGCCAACACCGGCACGGCTGCGGCAGCGATGTTTGGGAGTATTGCTGCGGTTGCGAGTGCTGCTGCTTCGAAGAGAGCCTCAACGACGGCAACGGGGGGAAATTTAGAAGTAATACAAAAAGGAAATGAAGAAGAAAAAGACGGTGTTAAGGGAAAAGAAGGTACGAACAAATGGTCAATGGCAAAAGCTGCGTATCAGCAGCAGCAAGGAAAAGCACGTGAAGAACGTAAAGATGCTCAAGGAGAAGGGAACACGCAAGAACCAACCAAGGAAGGAGGCGGCAAAAAGAAGGAAGATGAAAGGAACAGGCAATGGTTTCAAGAAGTCGTCGACGTCAACTTAATGTCGGCACAGGGGGAAACTCCTCTGGCGATTGCGCGGGCTTTAGGCCACGTGGCTTGTGCGGTGCGTGATATTGCATCAATTTGTTTCTTTTCTTCATCTCTTTTCTTTCTCATCCTTTGCTTTTACCATCTCCTTTCGTTTAAGCCCAACTCAACGTATCTCCCTCTGCGCCACTTTCTGCATTTTTTGCTTCACTCACCGCCTAGCTCACTTTCTTCCTAACCACCGTTCCCCCCTCTTTCTGTCCTTCTTACACGCCCTTACCAGGCTGTCCTAGCTGCCAAAGGCGCTGACTTGAACCCTTGCCCCCACCCTTTGAGCTGGCTAGACGTGTTTCGGGCCATTGCCGACCAAAAGGACGCCGTTGCTGTCGAGACGGTGCAAGCGTTTCGCCGGCAGGTAATGAGAATGGATGGAAGTGGTAGGAGAGAAAGACAGGAGAAATATTCATCATTTCTAATACCCACCTACATGTGTTACTTCTCTTTCTCGCTTGCCCCATTTTATGCATTTGTGCAATTCGTATCCGAAGATGAACTCCTGCACTCCTACCCTCTCCAACTCTTCCATATGCTACATACATTAGGGCTGTCGAGACCCTGACGGCTTTGGCCTGGACTACCACCGGATGTCGAGAAGGGAAATGGACGAGCCGGCGCATTTCGCGAGTAGTACATTAGTGCACGCAGCGGGTGGGAGTACTGCCACCAAAACCAAATCTAACATCAAGTTGAGCGGCAGCGGCAACATCAATTCTGGCACTCCTTTAAATAATGATGGCGCTGTTGCTGTCGTTGCTGGCAGAGATTTGGATGAGAACGCAGTCACAATCAAAGAAAAAGAAAACAAAGACTGCAACGACGACGACAATGAGGAAGAAGAAGGCGACGACGAAAGCATATCTGGGGCTGCTCGAGCGGGGAGGCAATACAAGGGGTTGCGCGGGCACCAGTGGTGGGGCTACGGGGACGAGACGCTAGGATGGACCTTGGCGCACTGTGCAGCCGGCCGAGACAAGGTACTACATGCTGTGATAAAATAGAGAGGAAATATAAAAGCGGATCACACACGTGAATATATGGATATCGATTTTTTTTATTTTTGAAGGAGATGATTGAATTCCTTTCTAGTAAGTTATTACTTCGTGCTCATAGTTAACTTCTTCTTTTTCATTTTCTCACCTCAATCTTGCGGCATTCTAAACTCGCCAATTACTACAGCCGCTGTGCTTGGCAGAACTAGGAGCAGCTGGTGCAGACCTCACCTCCGAGGCTTTGCCAGGAGGGTTGAAGAGGAACGTGGTGACGCCTCTTTCGCTGGCGACTGATAGGGTAAACACACGCACACAATCTTTGTAGTCAAGCTCGTCGCAATTTTTGTCTATTTGCAATCCTCTATTCCCTTTTGCTTATGTTTTTTTTGTCTTCCATAAGTCTTATGGTTCTCGCATGCTTCTTCTCTCTCATCCTCTTTCTTATAATTTAACATGTGCGGTGGTGGTGACATCAGGGTTATGCGCGCTGCATTGCCGTGCTCATGCGTTATCGCGCTCGCGTCATAAATCATTCCAGTAGCGATTCTTCTTCGAACAACACTGCTACTTTGAATGGTGCGGCAGCAACAGCAGCAGCAGCAGTCAATCCAGCAGCCTTCTTGAGCAATAGAGCTCGAGTGGTCGATGCCACGTCACTGCCGTTGAACGTCAACCAATGGCCGTCTCCTTTACAGGGTGACACCTTCTCAAGGGTGCTGGAACATCGGCCTTGGGAGCAGGTGAAGATAAATTTTGAAAGTTTTGCTTCCTCTATCAATATTTTGGTCGCTTGTAAATCCTCATTACTTCGTCTGCTGCTTCTATGTTCTAATGCTGAGTACCTGAATCCTTCGACTCACGCTTACCTCACAATCCTCTATGGTGCGCTAATCCAGTCAATGCATCGGCAAAGTTTGCTTGCTGCTAATGGAAATGTGATACATGACAGCCAAAGTTCAAGCAGCAGCAGCAGCAGCAGCAGTCTTGCGCGGAGTCTGGCAACTCAGGAATTTGACAGCGGGTACAGCGGGAGTAATATTGCACCTACGCGACCAACCTATGCCGAGGTAGTTGCGCGTTCTTGGATTGAAGCAGTGTACTGATCTAAGAGGGGTCAAGCAGAAATCTGCATTCGTATATCGCTAGTTTTTTTCATAATCATTGAAGCACTAGCTATTGCAGTCTTGAACTTTATCTCTGTCACTTGCAGATCTGGGCAGCAATAGCTTCAGAGCCGGAACCAGAAGCTTTCCTTAAACTCCAGCATTTTCTCGGCTTGCCGCCGTCTTCTCTGTCAGCATCAGCCGGGATCCTACACCCACCATCGGGCGATGAAGAGGCAGCAGCAACCGCATCAGCAGCTGCAGCCCATGTTGATCCAGTTGCGCGACATGCTTTGGGAAGGCAACAACTGGGCGGTTTCGAATCTCCAACTTGTGGCTTTACATTGGGGCACCTCTGCGCGAGCCGGACGCAGGTCCGTACCTCCACAGTATACATGTGAAATGTTCCTTTTGTTGTTCAGATGTGCCAAATTGAGCCATTTTCACAAACGCTTCCTTCTTGGCCACCCGTCTAATTTGTTTCGTGAAATATCCCTGCATTTGCTGTTCCTTTTCTCTCTTGGTTCGCATTTTTCATGTATCCTTCCGATTGATCTGTACAGTGGCGCTGCTTCGCACTAGTAATGGCGAGTGCCAAGTCTGCTGACCGAGGCATCTGCGATTTGAGTGGTAAAGCAAGGAGGGCACTTTTTTTTTTATTGTTTAGATATTTACGCAGTTTATGCTGAATAGCTCTGAGTGAAAATCTCACCTCCTTCGTATCCCCCCTCTCCTACACCCTTAAATGCACCCTCGCAAATGCAGGCCGCACCGCATTTGAACTGGCCTCCGACACACATGCGCTCAGCGCTACCTGCCAAGAAACAGCGAATACTTCTGCAAATTCTGACCTCGGCTATACGAGTGGAGATTCACACCGTAGGATGGAGAGAGAACGTGATGTTGAGGGAAAGGAAGAGACAGCAGTTCGATGGCATCAAGTGTTTGACGAAATTCGAGACAGTTGCAATGAAGCCAGTGCACTGAAATTGGTCCACGCATTCTTAGAAAAGGTCCGAAGATAAATTTATGGAAGATACCAGCTTAATATTTCAGTGCGTCTTCCTTCAATCATTCATGTACACCCCTTCTTCAGATAATTCCACTCCGGGTTTTCCTGTATCATATTTCTCCGCACACCTCATAGTTCAATTTTCTTCCGTATCAAATTCTGTTGTATATGCGTGTGCATGTGGGGGGTCATGATCACAGGGGGCAGTCGATGCTCACTTTGGTTATGGGTTGAACCACCAAGCTCCTGCAGGAGCATCGGGCGTGGGCCATACTTTAGCGTCCCTCGCAATGGCGCGGTCATTTCCTGCGTGTGTCCGAGCGCTTCGCATGGCTGAGAGGCCATCGTCACGGCTGCAGGGCCATTTTACGAGGTCCAAAGAGCTGCACCCAACTCAGCTTGGAGCATTTGATCCTGCACCGGCACAATCACTTACTGCTAGGGCTGATTGTGCTCACAATTCTGGTGTTGCAAATTCTGCTGGATGTGCTACTCCTAATACTAGGATTAGAGCTCCTACAATGGCTGTACCTCGCTCTACTGCCGCTGCTGCTGCTGCTGCTGCACCAGTTTTTGGACGCAAGCCGGTCATTCACGGCTCCCTCAATATGCAGGGTGAAAATATGAGTTCATCTCATTCACTTGAAAATAGAAGCAGACCTCAAACTCAAAGTGCTGAGAAGCGCGGCGATGAACATAAACCCCATCAAATTCCTCGTGGTAAAGCGGCCTCTGTTGCGGCACTGTCTTCATCGTTCGTGCTTGGCTAACTCATAAGTCCATAAGGCATACAACTCAGTAGTTCTATACGCCCGTCTACATTTTCAAATTTATAACTGTCTATAAAAATTCAGCTGACGAGAGCTCGTGGCAATCAGATGCTATACATGACACATAAGAAGAAAGTAGCGCCTACTCCATATTTTTCTTTATATAAAGGCAAATGGCTTCTTGCTAAGTTAATCATTGAATCGAATCACTATCTGCCTCGTGCAAGGACAGCGCCAGGTTAGGTTCCATGGACCTGTCAACCTGAACCTCCAGGTTTTTCCAGCAAATTTAGGCATAAACCTGAACCTAACCTAACCTGGGGCCTTAAGATGGGTAGCGCAGACCTGGACCTAACCTAACCTGGAAGAAAAATATAGGCAGGAAACCTGATAGACCTACCTTCTCTTGGGGACTTGACCGAGGATACAGTAAAAGTGGTGCTCGGACAAAAGAGGACCAGGATGTGCACCAGAGAGAGCAATTAAACAAGCCCTTTTAGCCTCCTTTGCGTTGATGCATAGCGCACTCATTGGATTCTTAATAGCGATATATCTGCGAAGTAGATTTGGCCTAATGAAATTTTTAGGGATCACCCAGGTCCCATGGACCTGAAAACCTGGACCTCCAGGTTAATTTTAGAAAATTAAGGCATAAACCTGAACCTAACCTAACCTGGGGCAAGTTAAATAATGGCGGAGACCTAACCTGACCTGAACCTGACCAATGATTGGAAAAGGAATGGCCAGGTTCAGGTTTGGGACCTGGCGCTGTCCTTGGCCTCGTGCCGAGTGAAATTTTATATGCGTCACGCATAATTCAGTAAGCGCCATAGAACTTTAGGTACACAAAGACAAATCTTGCTGTTCGATAAGATCTTGCGGATTGCATTATATCATTATATTGCGATGGTGCCAAGGATTCTCAAGGATCAAAGCTGAAAGCACTAAATTCTTCAAAGGCCATATCATCTCCAAAGGGCCACGAATGCTGTGCTGAGTGCAGCGAAAGCCAAACCACAAGGCAAATTCAAGACCGCCCAAAAACACAGGAGCCTCGGCACGTGAACCCACGGGCTGGGGTGGCTGCACTGAATCCACGGCAAAGACTGTAAGTCGCGCCACACTTCATACACCAGGTTGACGTTGAGGTAAGCTCCACGGTGAGTTGGCTCGGCTTCAATTGATGACAGGGCTGAGTCTGAAGATTCAAGGCTCAGTGCAGCAGGTTGCTTGATCGCAGAAGCCTTTGACAAAGGCATGTCACTCGATGTGCCACCAAGCTTCTTGCCAGGTCTCCTCTTTATTGACCTACTGCGGCTTCTGCTGCTACTCTTGCGGCTACTACTGTTGCGGCGGCTACTTCTACCATTGATGTCGTTGCTGCCGCCATTGCCAATGCTACGACTTCTTGTGCTACTGATATTAGTATTGCTACCATGACTCGTACTTTGGCTTCGCGATGCGCTTGTGGCCAATGCTTGATCATTAGGTGGCGTTGAAGATGGCATGTAGGAAGGCACAAAGCAGCGCGTCACTGACGCAATGGCAGTGATGATCACTAGAGACAGAGCATAGTCCAAAGCGAATGCATGCCACCAGGATAGTCCCGAAAGAGGAATCGAGCCAGCTGATTTAGTAGCAGCAATAGCAACTTCAATATCACCGGGATTGATCATAACGTTCGTGCTGCTCCTTCGGCAGGGGACACCCACAGCGTAAGCGACGAGAGGCAAGAACCACAAGTGGTGCGTCGAAGTCGCGCGACGAGCCCACGTAGTGGTAGGCCACGTCAAGTACTTTGCTACTCCTACCTGCGGATAATGCCGCGAATGAGAACAACACAAATGCAATACTCTACTCCATTGCTCTCTCATTTGCAAATACAAGGATAAGCTCGTTATCTTACCGCCCATCGGCCGCGGCCTAAAAAGATTCGAGTCAACAGCCAACCGACGACATCCACCACCCAAAGCACTTGGTCAACCGAAACCTGCGCATGAAAGTGACGATAAAGGAATACTTTAAATTAAAACCCACTCCATTGATTGTCAAGTCGTACGAGTCGGGAAATTCTTGCGAGCACGTTATGTATCTTATACCACCCACGCAGAAGTCCAGAGCACAGCATGACCCAAATTCCTCAACCCACTTCATACTCCTCCATACTACAATTCTTAAGTCTTTACCGAGATGGCAGCAGCAGAAGCAAGGTGTGGCCGGTGAGTAGCTAGACCACCTGCAGCCAAAAGCATCGCCATGTTACAGCTCCAGAAAGCTTCGTATGCGACTTGGGATACACCGAGTGACGCAAGCCGCAAACCACATAGAACTGCCCAATATACACACAAGCTACACGCCAATGTAATATCATTATGTTTTTTGTTGTCGTTTAGCGGTGGAGGCGCTGGTCTTTCAGCATAATTTGATTGAGGTGAAGGAGAGCCCAAGGCAAGGTCGTGAGCAAAGGCACTGCAGAAGCATATCCAAACGAGACCGATTGTAAGAGTCACAAGTGGGTGCAACACCCCGACGTGTTTACAGTGGCCTTCCTTCACAGTGAGCCATTCAATTATGCTAGGCATTGAAGCTAGCGTCGTTGAAGGCATGTTTCCTGCCGTTTTATTTATGTTTGAGCACTTACAAAAAGATATTTTGATGGCACCTATGCGATTACAGACGACTGTAGAAACGTCTTCCTTCTTGTAGGGTGAAAGTTCCAGTTCAAATAAACTATCTACAGCAGCTAATATAAAACTCCTTCAACATGTTTCATAACTTGACAAAGCTTCCTATAAAAGCCTCTCATAAACTAACGGAAGCAATTGGCAGCAAGGCTAAGCCACAGTTACGTATATTACTGTTTCTCGAACTCTGTAGCTCTGTACAGGTAGTTTCGGGTAATAAGAAGGGCAAAATTTGCCCTCAACCCTCAGTATCTTAACGATTTTTAGTACTACAGTACAAGAAGGAATTCAATTTTTAACAGGAGAAGTACAAAATTTTGAGCCTCAGTCTCTTAACGTGACAACCTCTTAACACCCGAAACTACCTGTACGAGCTACTACTCCCACAACAAAACTCCAAATCGTCCACAAGAAATATAAAAAAAAAATTGACTAACTTTTGGTAACTGCTGTTGCAATAATTCCGGAAGATAAGAGATAAGTAAGTTGTTGGCAGCCAGCAGCCAGCAGCCAGCCAGCAGCCTGCAGCTAAGCTTCTAGCTCGAGGCAGCCTGCACCGTGCAGCTTTCTAGCTTCACTCAAATGCTGAGAACAAAGACACCTTCGGAGCTTACTTATTGCGCTG
>Ga0307931_1001356_pt1 | contig 16065 bp, 10 predicted proteins | sample OrgLakmetageno47_FD_201816 | JGI IMG/M metagenome (GOLD analysis project Ga0307931, IMG submission 201816) | Saline water microbial communities from Organic Lake, Antarctica - #47 | ecosystem: Environmental > Aquatic > Non-marine Saline and Alkaline > Saline | place: Antarctica: Organic Lake... | reverse complement strand
TTGGCCAATGCCCCTCTCCCTCCTGAATCATTCCGCACTTGCTTTGTTTGCGCAACGCACGCGCATTCCCACTTCTGCCCGGAGCATTGGCTTCTGTGCCATTTGGGTTTGTATTAGTTCGAGTTCGCCTTCGCTTCAGCTAGGCCTTACAAAAATACGTCAAATATTTGACCGAAATACGTCAATAAATACGTCAGTACCGTAAATTACGTTATATTAGGGCATATTCTCACTATATGCATGGCAAGCGCCGTATACAGGCGTATATTTGATGATGTGTTTGTGATGACGTCAGCAGAAAAGTCAATACGTCGCGACGTATTTGCCTTATATTCTGGAGAAAATACGTCAGATGTTTTCTTGTAGGGACTAGCTTCAGCCCTCAGTACAATGTACGTACGTGGCTAACAGTCTAAAGAAACTTTGAAACTCTAGAAAAGCTCGGACGTGTACGTCGCTAGCAATCACCTCCATCAGAACTTCACAGCACAGGAGATGCAAGCTGGGCTTATCTTCTTCACAAGCGTCCATTTCTTGTGCACTCGAGCACTGCGGCCTCTTGGTCTCCCTGCAAGAAGCAGGCTAGCGTTACGTCAATTTCCTTTAACCGCTGCAATCACCATGGCAGCTGCTCAACCACACTCCACCTCTGCAGCGCCTGCCTCCACTGCTGTCAATGTGAATGGAGATGCATGTCGTGATTCCATCGAATTCAATGGCGTGAGCTTGCTAGGCCCAACGTCAGCGCAAGAGCTTGATGCCGACCTAATGTCCGACCAGGGAGGATATTTGGTGGAACAACTGATGGAGCTTGCAGGGCTTTCCTGTAGCCAAGCTCTAGCAACGGTGTTTCCCCTGGCCACATATCGCAGCGTGCTCGTGGTAGCCGGACCGGGTAACAACGGTGGTGATGGTCTGGTTTGCGCCCGGCATCTCCGTCACTTGGGGTACGTTCCAGGTCCCGTTTCATAAAACACTGAGAACGTGCACAAACGCGATCGGTTCATGAAGTCATAGGTCCTTTCGAGCACGATGCTCAAACAGTAGAAATTTGAATCTATCCTAGCCGTTCCTCGAGACTCAAAGAAGCTGCTCAGAAGTTCTAATATCTGTTCAACCGTCCTTCATGTTTGGCTGCAGATATAATGTAACCGTTCTTTACCCGAAGCACTCGTCAAAACCGCTGTTCGAAGCGCTCGTGCGCCAGTGCAAGGGTCTAAATATACCCGTGGTTGATTCAGTCGAAGCAGCTGGCGGCCTCTCGGTCTTTGACTGTGCCGTGGACGCCATTTTCGGGTTCTCATTCCACGGCGCGCCTCGTCCGCCGTTCGACGACATTTTGGCGCAATTGACGACTGGTCCGCTGCCCGTGCTCTCGGTGGACGTGCCCTCGGGCTGGGACGTGGCCCACGGCGACCCTTCAAAAGGCGACCCTTCCAAAGACAAAGGCCTGCAGCCCACGGCCCTGGTCAGCCTCACGGCCCCCAAACTGTGCGCGCAGTACTTCACGGGTCGGCATTTTGTGGGGGGGCGGTTCGTGCCCCCGTTCATAGCAGAAAAGTACAACCTGAAGCTGCCGGCCTACCAAGGGGTGGCGCAGGTTGCTGAACTCTTGCACTGGGGCCGAGGCGCTGAGGCCACAGCCGTAGAAGAAAGTGCGGACTTGGCGCCGTCGTCCTCGAGCGTCTACAAGCGCCTGAAAGGTGTGACTGACGACGAAGACAGCATGGCGGTGGTGTGGGTGACGACTTCTGCTGGCGAAGCCACGACCATGGCGAAATTGCTCGTGAACAGCCAGCTGGCCGCGTGCGTGAAAATTGTGCCTGCCATTACGTCAGTGTACGAGTGGCAAGGCGCAGCTAACATTGAAGCCGAAGCGATGCTCATGGTCAAGACGAGGGCTGCGTTGCTTCCCGAACTCACAGATTTCGTGCAAAAGCACCATTCCTACGAGGTCCCTGAAACCATTGCAGCGGCCATGGTGGGCGGAAATCGGAACTATTTGAACTGGGTACATGGCCAGACCAAGCAACCGGAAAGCGAAGTCACGACGTAGGCGTGCGTGGTTTTTACACTGGCAGATGCGGCATGCATATTTACTACATAAACATAAACATTTCTTTCCTATATACAATTCAACCCCATTGGAATACAGCCTTCAAGCCTTCAGTACACAGAGCAATCGGAGTTCATGTCTGATACATCTTCCTTTCTCGTTTGCTTTTCGTTTACATATCCCTTTTGATATCGGCAATAAACTAACCGAAAGAAATTTAGATTCCTCACTCGATTTGAACGGCACTCAGGATCACATAACGATGGAGATGGAATCACAACCACTATTCCAGTGTTCTTTTAAGTAAAGTACGACACAGAACAAACCTAGGCCCTAATCAAGCAGATAGCTTTGGACCTCTATGAGAGTTTCCACGCGTTCGCTGCCCTCACGCTGCCCACCATAGCAGAATGTGTTTTTAACGAGGGCCGTTTCGTCTTAATGGCTTTTATAAAAATATATTGATACATACCAATATCCATCTGAACCCCACCGTGGCATGAAGGCCTCGGCTTTTTTATTTATACGAAGATTTTCGGAGAAATTTCTTTGCGGTGGGCGGTTGGATGTTGGGTGTGTGTATGTGTTTTTTTCTTTTTGAGACAGGCCCCGAAGGGCCGGAATTAGAAGACTAACAGGTAGAGAAGAAAAGCAAAGCAGCGCAAACTAGACCTAAGAAGCTAATCAGGCGCACATGCCCGAGTGGCCATGGAAGTGATGGTAGCGGTCCAAAGTGGCACGCTCCTCCATGCTCTGAGAGTGCAGCTCAAAAGAAGAGTTTTTTTCTTTTTTGGGATATATATTTCGAGTATATTGGAGTTTTGAGACAGGCCCCGAAGGGCCGGAATTAGAAGACTAACAGGTAGAGAAAAAAAGCAAAGCAGCGCAAATTAGACCTAAGAAGCTAATCAGGCGCACATGCCCAAGTGGCCATGGAAGTGAGTTTTGGAGTTTGGAGTGTTGGAGTGTTGCGCTCGGGAGCGAAATTTCTCTCCGTCTCGAAATATCTCGGATTTTTTGTGCAGCGAGTACAACCTCATTTTAATGCGCCCCATCCCAAGGACGGCTTTACTTCTACCTTCACTGTGCCTTGCTGGATCCCCCGGTTGTCCTCAGGCACTTATCTCCTTCTCCTCTAATATCTTCTTCTACGAACAATGCATGGGCTTGACGATATACCTCCTTCCTTCATGGAATCTATTTTGCAAGCGGACGTCCCCAGCTTCCTCGATGAATCCAATTGTGCCGATAAATTAGCCTTTATGGCATCTAGCGATAGCGACATCTACACAGACAGCGAAGGTGATGATTCGGAAATGAAGTGCAATAGCCTCTTGGACGATGTCATGGGTGATGATGGAAACTGCGAGCTGGGTGATGATCCGGAAGCGAAGTGCATTAGCCTGCTTGAGGATATCCTGGATGATGATAGCGACAGCATGCTGGGTAATGATGCTGAAATGAAGTGCAATAGCCTTCTACAGGACATTCTTGATGATAATAGTGACTGCATGCTGGGTGATCCTTCTGAAAGTAAATGCAATGGCCTCCTAGAGGATATCCTGGGTGACGAAGCTGTCTGCACGCAGCCCTCGGCAAATGATATCAGTGCTTTCTCAGAGCACTTCCGTGTCTGTTCAGACGGTGGCTACAATCAAGACTCTTTCTCAGACCATTTTTGGGTGCTCTCGGGCTTTGGCAGCAGACAAGATGCATTCTCAACGCCACTGAAGGCGCCGTCGGACTGTGGCAGCAGTCAAGATACGTTCCCAGCGCTAAAGGCACCCTCGGACTGTGGTAGCAGTAAAAACTCCTTCTCTGAGCTACTGAAGGCACCGTCGGACTGTGCACCGTCGGACTGTGGCAACAGTCAAGACGTGTTTTCAGAGCTTTTAAAGGCACCGTCGGAATATGGCAGCAGTCAAAACACTTTTTCAGAGCTACTGAAGGCACCGTCGGACTGTGGCAGCAATCAAGATGTTTTTTTAGACCTACTAAAGGCACCCTCGGACTGTGGCAGCAGTCAAAACTCTTTCTCAGAGCTACTGAAGGTACCGTCGGACTATGGCAGCAATCAAGATGTTTTTTTAGAGCGACTGCAGGCACCTTCGGACTGTGGTAGCAGTCAAGACACCTTCGTAGGGCTCCCGATGGCACCATCAAATGATGGCAGCAGCTTTTTTGATTCTATGCTCTCGCAACTAGCCTTGGAGAATTCTAATGCTTCCGCCAAATTCGCAGACATCCCAACCTTATTCAAACCTCCAGTGTTATGCCGAGAGCAGACGCCACTTCAACTGACCAAGCATAAGCCCTTCACCGTGCCAGGTCTGCCAAGACCTGGCTGTGGGAGCAGCAATTATGGTGGTGGGTTGGAGCGTAGATTTGAGGCACATGTAGCGGGAGCAGGTTTCATTGCTCGTGTAGCACATGCCGTCGGCGATTTTGTCTTGGTTCCACTGTCACCTCTCACGCCGTCGCCTATTTCTGGTGCGAATTTACCACGAACGGCGAGAAACAAACGCCGTAGTGGAATCAGGGAGCACGGCGTTTGCAGTGGCGACGGCGACCTCCTTATTCGTTTGCAGCGGGCACTTGCGGCGTCGGTATTTGTGCCTACATTGCCCACTGCTGCTGACCGAGCCCGGCACGCAGCTTGCAAGCAGCAGCGGCTCTACGCGCGGCAGAAGCTCGACGCTAAGCGACTGCGCTGGAAACAGGCTGCTGCCACTCTTGCCGATGCTAATGCTGCTCGGTCCGGCGACAAGAAGCTTACGAATTACCCAATGCGGCAGCAAGCAGCAAATGGTCGGTCGCGCACGGGCGGCAAGTTTCAAAAGGAAAACAAGGGCGTCTTCTTATCCGCGTCTCAGCTCTAATATCCAGAATGCTGAGCGCAAGGCAGCATAATCAACAGAAAAGAATGTAGCATTGAGAGCCTTGAAAGCATGGTAACATCACTCACAACTCCATCATAACCACTGCAATGATTATCATCGACTTGTTCATTACATTCATAAGCCAACGTTGAAGCGAGTCTTTTACAGCGCACTACCTATCAATTCACTACTCCAACTCCAACATAGACAATACCTTCGTGGCTACCATCCGCGGAATTGAATTCGAGGTCGGGGGACCTCAGTAACTCAATCGCGCATACCAAATAACTTCACTCACACGCAACTACTCCGGAGCAGGCTCGTATTTCCCATGGGAAAGAAATGCGGCCAACTGCCGCGTTTCATGGCATTAACCCATAACCCATAACCCACTAGTGAAACGTGAAAGGCAGGTCCCTAGATCCTAGATATGAGCTCTTAACAATGGTTCGGAGTTCCTCGCCTGACATATCTAGGGCAATTTATGCTAGAACTTTGAGGGAATTACTCGCTACGTTGAACATGCATCGGAGGGCACTGAAACCTAAGTATTCCCCAGCAACTATAAGCTACAAGCTACAAGAACAATATTTGATTTCAGAAACAGAAGAAGAGAAAGCTTTTGCGGCTGATAAAGAAATTAGAAATTTTAGGGAGGCACTTGTGAATGTTAAGTCACCTGGCATTAGTGTTTACTCTAAACTCCCTTCTTCACCAAACCCCACTGACTTTCTTTTCGCATCTCAGTTACCTCAGCCGGATTATATCTATATTGCATATTTCGGTACATCCATCGATAACTGATAAATGAAGTGAAGTGATAAGCAGTAAAGAATGCGACCATAAGATAAGCCATGCGATTCTGCAATCAGAATCCCGCCGAGACCGAAAGCCAGGCAAAGCCAACAAATAAAGAACTACAAGCTTTTTTTCTTCGCAGATTTCACACGCACTTGCCCTGGCCAGAGTTATCAACGCGGCTCAAGCCGATGTCTTCCTAGTTAGAGCCTGACCAACCTACGTCTGGTACTGCTCCAGAGAAAAGCAAAAAAGCTGCCAACAAGAAGCCCCATGACTGTACAAATAATCTGAACTCTGAGTTCTGTGGTACAAAAACTATCGAGTGTGAACTCAATGCGTACACACCACGTACATGTTCTTGACTCATTCGTTAGCTGCCGCTGTGGTGCCTCCCCTGATCTTAGTCTCATCTCAAAGTTCGTTGCTTAGAAAGGTGCTCGCAAACACCCGGCCTTCTAAAACATTAACAATTACAATGGGTAACAATCAGGCTAGTAGCCTCAACAGGTAATGAGGTAAAGTGAAGTATAAACACAAAGCAAACATTGGCACAGACTCAGACAATGGCTTTGATGAGCTCAATCAACCACAAATCAGCTGACAGCAGAAAGATATGTTCGGGGAACCATGCGCTTCTTCATCATAATACGCGGACGAAATCCCATACAAGATGCTCCTCTCGGTCGGCTTTCCTTTAATACTTCGATACTTCCTTCAGTATTAGACTTCATTGGGACTTCTGAAGGAAATGCAAATCTACTGCTCCTCGTTCGGAGTGATTGTTTTGCTCACCGGTACGGACCTTAATTTCAAGACTAGCTTGGCTTCTCTTTTGAGGAATTCAATTTATATCAGTATCTGGCTCAACATCTACATTTAGACTCCATAACAACATAACAACTCATGTCGTGTCGTGCCGTGGGAGCGTGCCGTGGGAGGCTTGATTTTTTTCATTTGGATTACGAATGTTCGCCGCGAATTCTTTGTGGCGGAAAGTGAAATTTTCGGAGGAATCGTGGGAGTGTGGAGTAAAATAATTTACCATCGATCGTACAACCTCATTTTAAAGCGTCCCATCCCAAGGACGACTTTACTTCCCTCTCCACTGCGCCTCGTTGGATCCCCCGGTCCTCAGGCGCTTATCTCCTCCTCCTCTTCTACCTTCTTCTCCAAATCATGAACGCGCCTAGCAATATGTCTCCTTCCTTCACGGACTCTCTTTGGCAAGAGTTTGTCCGCGGCTTCAGTGACGACGCCGAATGCATGGATGAACTCGCCAATTTGGCAACTAGCAACTCCGGCGCCGGCCAGGACAGCTACTTTGACTTTCCTCTGGCGAAGTGCAATAGCCTTCTGCAAGACATCATGGGCGATGATGGCAACAGCGCGCTGAGTGCGAATGACCTCGACGACTTTACAGAGCTCATGCGGGCGCCTCTGGAGACTGTCAGCACTCAAGACACTTTCTCAGGGCTCGTGAAAGCACCCGTGCAGTTGGCGCCCTCGCAAATGCCCGAAGAGAAAGCGCTTGCTACTGTTAAAAGCGCTGACATTCCACCGGTCTTCAGAATTCCCGTGATGAGTCGACCGCCGGTTCCCCTTCAAGTGCCCAAGCGCCCCACGCTGACCGTGCCAAGCCTGGCAAAAGCTGCTGGCTGTGGCAGCCTCGTGCACAGCGGTGGTTGTGAACGCAGCTTCCAGGCTCACGAAGTGGGACTAGGTCTCGTTGCGCGGGTAGCTCCTGTGGTGAGCGCTTTCACGCTGGTTCCGCTGATGCCTTTCAAGGTCTCGCACTCGTCTGACGCTGCCGACCGAGCCCGGCAAGTAGCGTGCAAGCAGCAGCGGCTCTACGCGCGGCAGAAACTCGACGCTAAGCGACTGCGCTGGAAGAAGGCAGCTGCCACTCTTGCCAAAGCCAACGTTGCTCGTACCGGCGACACGAAGCTTTCCAAGTACCCAAAGCGGCAGCAGGCAGCAAATGGTCGGTCGCGCACGGGCGGCAAGTTTCAAAAGGAAAACAAGGGCGTCTTCTTGCCCGCATCTCAGCTCTAACAATCTGCATGCTGAACATGCGACGACAAGAAGAACAAGAATTGAGTGCCGACTTACTGCTATGGATGCACATCAAGGCCAAGTACGGCGACTATCACTCGCAGCTCCATCGTCATCGTCATCATCATCATCATCATCATCATTATTATCATCATCACCATCATAAACATCAAAAAAATCGTCAACATCAAATGAAAAGGCCAACATGTATCACATTGCCGTAAAATATTATGGCATGCGAATGGACGCCAACGAAATATCCGCGGGATATCATCGAGGTCGGGGGACCTCAACAACAACACATCCAATCATGCATACATCAACGACTTCACACGCAACTACTCTGGAGCGGGCTCACATTTCTCATGGGAAAGAAATATGACTACCCGCCGCGTTTCATGGCATACACTCACTGGTGAAAGGCAGGTTCTTGGATATGTGCTCTTGATGAAGGGCACATTCCGAGTTCCTCGCCTGAAGTACCTAGGGCAAACCACGCTAACGCTTTGAGGATATATCTCACTACTACGGCACAAAATTCGATTAGCTGAAGGCAAAAATGGCTGATGTTAAGTCATTCGTTATATGCTATTTGTTCACTCCGGATGTGCCATAATTTAAATTATTGTTATCATTTACGTTTTTTTAAGTGCCGCTCTAGTCTAGAGAGCCTAGTGTCTAGTCTGTATAACCAAAAAAATATCTATACTAGATATGGCTAGGTATTTTTATAATGGGTTACACCTCCATCCGGAGTGCCCATCAGGCAACCACTATGATGCAAGCCTCGCCTCGGTTTGGGTGTTAGTAAAGGTGGACATTAGAGTACTTAAAAGGGCACTCAGCCACTCAGCCCAGTCAGTCTGGTTCTAGGGAATTCATGAAGACGCAGCTTTGTGCTATTTGTTGTTTTTCTTCGCAATTGGGGAGTATAATCGAATCTAATCTAGTCTAAATTTCAACGGGGGAGCAGGAGAGATAAACTTGTAGCTATATGCAGGATAGTGAGCGACTATGTTGCTGGTGCATGCATTGAAGGTACAAGAGAATTTCTTTATTAACCGATAGGCAGGCCAGACCGAAAGCCAGCAAGTTTTTTTTGAGACAGGCCCCGAAGCAAGTTTTTTTTCATCACCGAAAAGCATACGTGCACCGGCACAAACGTATAAACTTGCGCACTCAAACAGAGCTGATGAGGAAGGCAAACTCAAATTTTCTTATAATACAAACCCATATTCCACATGCGTGCACAACTATGAATCGGCCGTGGCGCTCAAGGACTGCAAAGCCTAAGACTGTACTGGTCAATCGCACTTGGATCTACCATTCGCCTTGATCTAGTGACCTTGCTTCAAAGGCTAAGTAGCTTGAAGAAATTTTGGTAACTCAAAACTTCAAGTCGTGGCGCTAGTAGCCTCGATGTTGCTCTGGAGCTCCCGGAAAGCAAGTTCGGCCAGGTCGCGAGGGCGAGAACTACGGCAGTTGGTTTGGAACCATACAAGAGAACTTCAAAAATGGACGGCTCATTCGGCTTGAAAACTATGAGACAGGCCCTGAAAGGCAGGAATTAGGAGGCTAACAGGTAGACATAAAAAGCAAAGCAGTACAAACTAAACCTAAGAAGCTAATCAGGCGCACGTGCCCGAGTTTAAGTATAGGCCTGTGCGGATAATGTGCACATGATTATATTGCCAGCCATGTCATTAGAGCAATAACGCGGAGGCAACGCCAAAGTAATTTTATAGAAGTCGACAATGGCATCATCGTAGCATCGTCGCTGCAAGTTTCGAAAAAGGACTGGGTGAAACAGGGGTTTCGTTTAAAAAATGGTGTATCACTCCAACGCTGATTGGCCCTGGAGAAAACCATGTGTCCACTTCAACGGACAAAAACGCTCTTGTCGAACGTTCGCCGCAATTTCGTGGGTCTTTTTTCTTCTACTTTTGGAGTGTTATTGTGGAGAGCGATAATTCATCGTACAACCTCATTCAGTGCCTCATTGGATCCCCAAGTCCACAGACACTACCCGAGACCTCCTTAACTGAGTTTGCGAAATAAGGAGCGCACCTTGCGTTATGAATCCTTCTGAAATTTCCGTCGTGGACTCTCTTTGGCAAGAGCTTGTCCAAGGCTTCAGCGACGATAAAGACTGCACGAATGAAATCGCCAATTTGGCATGGAGGAATCGGGACCGCGATGGTGCAAACTCCGTGGTAAATTGCGATAGTCTCCTCGAGGACCTCATGGGCGATTGTGGCAAATGTGAAATGACTGCGAATGACCTCGACGACTTTTCAGAGCTCATGCGGGCGCCTCTGGAGACCGGCAGCACTCTAGACACTTTCTCAGGGCTTGTGAAAGCACCCGTGCAGTTGGCGCCTTGGCAAAGCCCCGAAGAGAAAGCGCTTGCTACTGTTAAAAGCGCTGACATTCCACCGGTCTTCAGAATTCCCGTGATGAGTCGACCGCCGGTTCCCCTTCAAGTGCCCAAGCGCCCCACGCTGACCGTGCCAAGCCTGGCAAAAGCTGCTGGCTGTGGCAGCCTCGTGCACAGCGGTGGTTGTGAACGCAGCTTCCAGGCTCACGAAGTGGGACTAGGTCTCGTTGCGCGGGTAGCTCCTGTGGTGAGCGCTTTCACGCTGGTTCCGCTGATGCCTTTCAAGGTCTCGCACTCGTCTGACGCTGCCGACCGAGCCCGGCAAGTAGCGTGCAAGCAGCAGCGGCTCTACGCGCGGCAGAAACTCGACGCTAAGCGACTGCGCTGGAAGAAGGCAGCTGCCACTCTTGCCAAAGCCAACGTTGCTCGTACCGGCGACACGAAGCTTTCCAAGTACCCAAAGCGGCAGCAGGCAGCAAATGGTCGGTCGCGCACGGGCGGCAAGTTTCAAAAGGAAAACAAGGGCGTCTTCTTGCCCGCATCTCAGCTCTAACAATCTGCATGCTGAACATGCGACGACAAGAAGAACAGCAATGTTATGGATGCACGTCAAGGCCAAGGACAGCAAATTTCATTTGCAACTCCATCTCATCGTCATCATCACCATCATCATCATCATCATAAACATCATAGACATGGCCAACAAGCATCGCGTTGCCATAATATATTATGGCGTGCGAATCGGCGCCTACAAAAATATCCGCGGCACTTCATCGAGGTCGGGGGACTTAACAAATAGATATTTAATCAAGCAAATATCAACAAAACAGACTCAACTACTGCGAAGCGGGCTCACTTCATTGGTGGGAAAAACATGCGACCAAATGGCGCGTTCCATGCTTCGGCAGCAGCAGCAGCAGCAGCAGCAAAAGCTGGAGCAGTATCTTGGCAGCAGCAGCAGCATTGAGTTCAATAAAAAGAAATAAGAGAACTTATCAAAGAAAAAGAAATAAAAATTCCTTACATGAACTGTAATTTTAATTGCAATGGCAACTCAATTAGCTTTACGAAACCCATTGAATTCGGCTCTAGACTCCCATCTCCCATCTATATGCTCTAAAGAGCCAAGAGAAAGCATGATTTCATAATTTCATTAGGAGCCATGGTGTCCTTGTTCCTCTGGTTCTATATTGCTGACAACTGACAAACAAAAAAGAGAAAAAGACGTAACGCTTATGTGTTGCTCGGTGCTTGGACTAATTTAGACCTCCGCCTCCATGGGAAAAGGAAGTTAGTTCCTTGGCTGCTTTCTACGGCGGCCATCGAGATTTAATGCGTAATTCCGTTTCGGTTGTCTGATGAGACGAGATTGGCGAAATTTAGTTTACCGAAATCCACTAAGCGCTAAAAAAAGCGATATGCAGCTGAAATGGGGAAGGGCTCGAAGGCATAGGAGGTACAGACTGAAGGTAAGGTAGCAACCGGATACCTGCCCCTCTACGCCGCAGTACCTGCTCGAGGCAAATCCTTGCGACATGTTCAATTCCTTAATGCGCAGCTTTGCGACAAGCCTCGGATGGCCGCGCTTGGGCCTCTTTGCTTGTCGCTGATATTGTCGCTGTCGTCGTCACTGTTGTCGACGCCAGCTGCTGACACAACAGGTTAGAGGGAGTAGAAAGCCGAAATATGGCGAAATTCACCAAAAACTGAATTTTGTCCAACCAGGGAGCAGCAACGAAATTTCGTAAATTTCGGTAAATTCAGACGAAACGAAATCCCGTAAAAAGCAGCCAAGGTTAGTTCGATCACCATTTACTCTTAAATTCGGAAATAAAGAGAGAGATCGAAAGTAATGATAAGTTCAGCGAAATAAGAGCAAGCGGAACTAATAAGAATCGAGAAGATATATAGGTACTTCCGTGGACAGTGAACTCAATATATATATTCAGTTACGCGCTCTCTTATCTCAGCTACGAGGTAAGCTACGTGGCATTGGCTGCATGGCTATAGGCCGAATGGATGCCCTGAGATGACATGGGGTCAGAGGTTCAAGAAGGCTCTAAAGTTCAAAGGGCTTCCTGTCAACTCCAAGAGTGCTATAGCAGACGATAGGTCGTAGTGGAGATCGCGGACGTACTCGAGACCTCTGCCTCCTTCCGAGAATTTATCCTAAAGGGTTCATGGGAGTAAAGATGAACATTGCATTACGCAAAAGGACACTCATCCCAGTCAGACTTGTTCTGGAGGACTAGCCGGTACCCAGCTATATCCTATTTGTTGTTATTTCTTTGCACTTGGGGAGTATAAACCAATCTAAATCCAATCTTGGCAACCGGCAGGCAATCGGGAATTAGTTATCAAGCTTTGCTAAATTCAAATTTAAGGTTAAAGGCGTATGCATGGCGGGTCCATTCAGCACCCCACCAACACGCAACACCCGCGTAGCAGCAGTAGGTTAAGCCTACGAAAAGCAAGCAACCACCCACCAAAAGCACCGATCAAAACCACCAGGCACAGCACTCAAAGGAACCGTAGTACATTCCCCCGCGACTATGTACATGTGCACCCGTGAACTCAGCATAGAGCATAGGAAAAGGAACACTCTACAGACATGCTGCCGGCATCTCGCCGCGAGCCACGAGCTTAGAATGAAGACATCGTCATAATGACTAGTGGGAGTGGGGCGTGGAATATATTACCAGGGGATACCCTTATGGTCTACCCTGGTTTTATGACATTTTCGCACTATCATACTACAGTATACTCAGTACTGTGCAGGCTGCAGTACAGGTACTGTAGTCCCGGGTATAAGAAGGGCGGGGGAATTTGGCCTCAGCCCTCTCAGTCAGCCCTCGCTCTCTAAGCGTTTTTTTTAGACAGGCCCCGAAGGACCGGAATTAGATGACTAACAGGAAGAGAAGAAAAGCAAAAAGCAAAGCAGCGCAAACTGGACCTAAGAAGCTAATCAGGCGCACATGCCCGAGTGACCATGGAAGTGATGGTAGCAGTCCAAAGTGGCACGCTCCTCCATGCTCTGAGAGTGCAGCTCAAAAGAAGAGTTTCCGCCCGCAGAGGAGGGGACTACAACGAAGTCCCTCAGGCGATCCAGAAGAACAGTCGCCCATCCCTGAGCAATTGCGTGACCCCATTTGCGTGTAAGCTTCTGTCTGAACGAGGCTTTGGTTTCTGAAAAGCCAATGTTGTAAAATGCCGTGTGTTTGCGAGCCATTTCCCGAGCGACGAGGTCCAAAATGAGGCTGAGATCAGAGGAAGGTCTAAGCGTTTTATAGTACTACTACAGTAGAAGAAAGAAATCGATTTCTGACAGGTGGAAGTAACAAATTTTAACCCTTATTCCCTTAGCGTGGCAACCTCTTAACACCCGGAACTACCTGTACACCAACTGTACTGTATAATGCATGATAAGTATGTGCATTGTACGAGCCTATGTACTCGCAAAAAAAAAACCTGTACTGACTTCGTACTGACCGTTTATTTCCAAAAATGGGCGAATGCCGGGAGGTGCTGGGCGGCGGACCAGCACCTCCTTCAAAGCTATAAACGCTTCGAGTGTAACCGGGATCTCAAACTTAGTGAGGTAAGGTGTTTAGAGTATCGCCGGTCGTTTACGATGTATTGGACCTAATATATATTTGGACCTTGTCGGAGGTGCAACGATGTATATCAGTGTGCCTAATATATTATCAGACCAAAAATAATATTTGGAGTGTTAGAATTAGATTTTTTTGCGGAGTGGGTGGGATGAGCGATTTTAATTGTCGTACAACCTCATCCGAAGCGTGCCCCATCCCAAAGACAGCTTCACTTCCCTCTTCATTGTGCCTCGCTGGACACTTTCCCAAACAAACAATGAATGTTTTCAGCGATACGTTTTCTTTCTTCTCAGCTTCCATTGACTCGCTTGGACAAGAGTATGGCCAAAGCCAAAGCCAAAGCTTCTGCGACGATAAAGACTGCACGGGTGAATTCCTCAACATGAAACCAAGCAAGCAGGACGACGAGGATGACTTTCCTCTGGCGAAATGCAATAGCCTTCTTCAAGACATCATGGGCGATGATGGCAACAGCGCGCTGAGTGCGAATGACCTCGACGACTTTACAGAGCTCATGCGGGCGCCTCTGGAGACTGCCAGCACTCAAGACACATTCTCAGGGCTTGTGAAAGCACCCGTGCAGACTGCGCCCTCGCGATTGCCCGAAGAGAAAGCGCTTGCTTCTATGAAAAGCGCTGACATTCCACCGGTCTTCAAAATCCCCGTAGTGAACCAACCGCCGACTCCCGTTCAAGTGCCCAAGCGCCCCACGCTGACCGTGCCAAGCCTGGCAAAAGCTGCTGGCTGTGGCAGCCTCGTGCACAGCGGTGGTTGTGAACGCAGCTTCGAGGCTCGTGAAGTGGAGACAGATCTCGCAGATCGTGTAGCACCTGTAACGAGCGCTTTCACGCTGGTTCCGCCTTTGACTTGCGCGCCGTTGCCTTCTCCTGACGCTGCCGACCGAGCCCGGCAAGTAGCTTGCAAGCAGCAGCGGCTCTACGCGCGGCAGAAGCTCGACTCCAAGGACATGCAATGGAAAGAGGCTGCCGCCACTGCCAAAGTCAGCAGTAAAGCCAAGCACCCAAAGCGGCAGAAAGTAGCAAAAAATCGCTGCATCTGGACGCCTGCGTCTCAGCTCTAAAAATCTTAACGCTGAACTCAAGACGGTGATTTACTACGTAGAAGGAAGCACGCACACCAGAGTCAAGGCCGTTGACTTTCACTCGCAGCTCCATCGTCGTCACCACCATCATCAATATCATCACCAACTTCATCATTAACATCATTTTTATCACAAACATGCCAACAGCATTGCCAACAAAATTATCCGCTGCACATCATCGAGGCCTGCGGACCTCAAGAAAAGATATTTCATCATGCAAATATCGACAAAATAGACTCAACTACTGCGCAGCGGGCTCACTTCTTTTTATCAAAAACTAAAAAGAAATGCGATCAACCGCCGTGTTCTTTGCTTCAAGAGCAGCAGCAGAATTGAATTCAATGAAGAAGAAATAAGAGAAATTATTTAAATATTCAGCATTGTTTGCATACCTAACTTTTGATTGTAATTGAAAAAGCAATTCAGCTATACCAAAACCCAGCAGAGCTTTACAAATGCCGGAATCCTAGTTCTAAATGTGCTTTATCTCCACGAAATCGGGAGGTGGATTTGGAATTGACTTCGATCCCCAGTTAATGGACACCCAGGTGTGTCATTTTGAGAAAATCTAACGAACAACGAACAACGAAGTTTCAATTAGAAGCGGAAAGAGCATATTCAATTATGAAATGACTCGATAGTTGTTAAGGATTTAAAAAAGAAGAAGAACCGTTCTGCATATAATCTATGAAGGCTTTAAAGGAGTAAATCCAGCACTTAACGCAGGCAGCTGGCAGAAACAGCTACTTCGGATAAATAAGAAGACGAGGGTCCAGCTTGGCAACAGGGAATCGTTTATCGAATAGATCGTCAAGGCAAAAGATGTCTACGCAGCGGGTCCAGAATCCGTTTAGCAGGCAAATTCAACTAAAAGCACGTATCCACTCATCACGCTTTCCTTTGGTGCTGTCACACGCTTTTGCCCCGGCCGGAGCTATCAATGCCGCTCATGCCATCGTCTTCCTCGTCGGTGCCCGACCAATCGGAAGAATACGCGCGCACGTCCCATGCCGAATTCTGGTCTTCGAAGAAGTCCAACAGCTGCGACCTTTCTTCCTCGACCTCCAAGTACGTCACGGTTTGAATCGCTTTCAACACGTCGGTGAAATTGATTCCTTCGCGGAACGCGTGCTTGTGCAGAGGCGGGAGCACTGACAAGGTGCGGAGGACTTGGGTGGCAGCGA
>Ga0307931_1001355_pt1 | contig 16067 bp, 16 predicted proteins | sample OrgLakmetageno47_FD_201816 | JGI IMG/M metagenome (GOLD analysis project Ga0307931, IMG submission 201816) | Saline water microbial communities from Organic Lake, Antarctica - #47 | ecosystem: Environmental > Aquatic > Non-marine Saline and Alkaline > Saline | place: Antarctica: Organic Lake... | reverse complement strand
CCCCTCTCCCTCCTGAATCATTCCGCACTTGCTTTGTTTGCGCAACGCACGCGCATTCCCACTTCTGCCCGCAGCATTGGCTTCTGTGCCATTTGGGTTTGTATTAGTTCGAGTTCGAGTTCACCACAACATCACAACCCAGTGAAATAAGCGAGCAAAAAAGCGAAGTTCTATCTGCTCTCAGGAGCAATAAGAGTCCAAAGTGACCAACAAATCCCCAGCGCCACCAGTAGCTGCATACCCGCGCACAGCGAACTCTACTTGCGCGGAGAGAGCCATGAGAGCATCTACCGACCAACCAGCTGTGGCAGACACCAATTTTCCCTGACGAGCAACCACTGCCTCCTCTAATGCACGCAAGGCATCGGCATCGAAGATCTCCGGAGACTCCTGCCCAGGTAGACCAGTTGAGGCACCATCAACAGCAGGATAATTGGCACCGGAGGTTGAACTCTTCTGTTTATTTGAATGCCCATTCCCTCCTCCTCCTCCTTCTGCTTCGCCATCGCTGTCCTCGCTGTCGTCGCTGTCCTCGCTGTCGTCATTTCTTGGACCATCCCCGTTTTCTGATTCGCTCGCACTGCCTGCGCTATGGCCGTTACCATCTTCGCCGTCGTGCTGCATCTCCTTGGAAGGCACCCTCTTCCTGCGTTTGCTCAATACACGCGACGTACTTTCCTCTTGGCGCGGCTCATTTGTCGCTGTGGCCATTGCTGCTGCTGTTCTTGCAGTGGCCACAGGAGCTCCCATGAACGAGATACCCGTGGTAGTAGTAGTAGTAGTAGTAGTAATTGTTGAGCCATTGCTTTGAGGATTTCGAGCACCAGCATGCCGCTGTGGTTGTTGTGGCGGTTGCTGTTGAGCTTCTGCGTGCATTTTGTCGCAGCGCTTGAAAATGTGTCCCACTTCACCCTAATATAATACATAAAACATAACATCGCACAATTCCATGAAAAAGGCGCACGAAACTTCAAGTGGTGATGTTCAATCGGTGCATAGGAACTCGAAAAATAGATAGCGCCTGCTATGAAGTCAGGTCCTAGCTCTCACTTTTTTCGGTTTATGCATTTACCTTGAGGCGATACACCATCGAGTGCACCGTGTCCATCATACTGTGCGCGTTGTGGCTCAAATCCGACGCATTTTTGTACGCTCCAGCCGACCCATGATAACTGCTGCTGCCACCACCACCGCCACCACCGCGGCCGTGGCGCACTAAACTGCGGGGATTAAACTCTTCCGCGTTGGTTTTGATGAGGTTGAGGTCACGCAAGAAGGTGTTTACAGTGGGGTACATGTGGGCATCCACTTTGTTGCGCACGGTTTCAAGGTCCATGGGCTCCGCCACCACCTTTTGATTGAAAGAGAGACGAGCAAGAGCGAGAGCAGATGTGTAGTGAGAGAGAGGGGGTAAAAGAGGAAGAGAGAAAAAGAGGAACGAAAGAGAAGATCAATGAAACATTTTTTGAAGGAAACATATAGACTCGAAATAACATGCAAAAGAGCATGAGCTTTATATAAAAGTTAAACCACCAACAAAATCATCTTTGTTTGTTGTCAAGTTCTTGCTTGTGTTGTATAGGTGTACCTCGAAGTATTCCGGGGCTTCCTCGGGATCCACTGGCCGCCAAAAAGGAGCAAAACGCTTGTCGCGATGGAGCTCGTGCAGCACGCTGGAGAGAAAGGAAAGGGTGTCAAGCAGGTAAGGGTGGACCAGGAAAAAAAAGAAGAGAAAGCTAGAACAGGGTGGGTACAGAGAGAGTAAAGAATGAAGAGAGCACTACTATTAGCTCGTTGCAATCAAATAACGGATGATGGCAATTTTCAATATGCGTTGGTATCTCGCTTTCGATCGCGTTTCACACCTGCTCAAACAAATGCGCAGTTCGCGTAGTGTGTGCTCGCGCTTTAACATTTTTCGTTCCTCGTCGCGCGATGCGGCGTCACGCCATGAACTATGCCCTCCTGCGCCTCCGGCAGCGGGATTCGTCACATCTACTTTTGGTGCTAGCGGTAGCGGTTCTAGTGCAGCAGCAGAAACTCGGTCATCACCTCCTCCTGAATTCTTCTTCTCAGCAGCAGTGGCTGCTTTACGAATGGATACAACGACGTCATCGAGTAGATTGTTGAGGAATGCCGAACGCGCATCGGAAGAGGGAAGAGGTAGCTCACAGAGGCCGGTGCGCTCGACAGCGCGTTGCGATGGAGAAGAGGCAGACGAGGATGCTGACGATGACGACGACGAGGAAGAGGAGATAGAAGAAGATGCAGGCGGCGTGATTGCAGCAGCGCCACCAGAAGTGAGCGCCTCTTGCGCTGCGGTAGGCAAAGTAGCGCATTCAACACTGGCAGTAGACAACACTAAGATTGGCAGAGAAGGAGGCAAATTGTCTAGGAGCGCCAATAAAGTGCTTCCCAGCTGCGGCAACAGCAGCGTAGAGTCGTTCTGATTACTGCTGACGTCTTCATGTTCATCAAGATTGTTCACCATCTCATAGTTGGCACGAGAATGACCGTTAGAAGAGGACGCCGACGATGATGATGGAGGAAACCAAGTGTGTGCGTTAGGAAGGAAGAGCACGCTAGGGGCGGCTCGGTGAGCGGCAGCGATCTTTTCTGCAAGCACCTGATTGTCGAGAAAAAGCGAGAGAGACAGAGAGAGAATGAGCGTGCAAGAAGAGGGAGAGAAAGGGAGAGAGGGGGAGGATCATGATTTTTTTTTGGATTTTGATGGAAATGCATTCAATTCAAAGTGTGTATACGGAGAGCCAGCCTGTGATGACTTTGCATTACCGTAGCAGGAGGAGAGCCGCTTCTAGAAGGGTCCGTCAGCAGTGAAGGTAGGTCCAGAACAAAGGTGGGAATTTCTTCCAAGTGATGCAGCACTGCTAAAGCAATTTCTTTCTGGCCACAGCCAGGCGGGCCACTGACCAACAACCTGGCCCTGCCAAAAGTGCTGCCAAAGTTACCCGAAGGTGCTCGCAGTTGTTGCCCATTGCCATTCGCAGAAGAAGCATTCGATGTGGAACCATGACCTGCCTCCGAGTAGGCCTGCAAATTTGGTGTTATATTAGTGGAAACAGAAGCACCAGCAGCACCGTCAGCCGATTTCTTCCCCATTGAAGGGGGGAACTGTATTTTCAGGCCTTCCATTATCGCAGCAACCGCGGCGCCACACAAGGGCTGCAACCGTGTCGGCAGCGGCAAAGCTATTGGAGCTGATCCTCGGTGAGAAGCGGGCACTAGGCGGCTCATGGCGGTGGCGAAGTCTACAGGGGTGACGACTACTGCCGAAGGGTCGATCAGGAGCTTGTCGGGCGAGGTGTACACCTGTAGAGGAGCAATTTGCAAGGTGAATAATGACATTGATTGAAAAGCAGAAATTAGTGCGATAAGTGAAAGGATTGTGATGCGAAAAATATTATGTAGAACTAAAACTTGACTTCATCACACAATCATCCGCTTCATTCACCCCCCCCCATTCATCAACGCTGTTACTATCACCTGTGGGTAGCGCCTTTTGAAAGCTGCTAGCGCCGCTTCTGCTACCACAGCCTTTAAATCGGCGCCACAATAGCCCACGCTCCTTTCGGCCACCCAGCTACTCAAGCCAGACGGCAGAGGGGGGCTCCAGTGGCGCGTGTGCACTTCGACAATGGCTGTTAACGGTGGGGGGTGGGGGAGTCATAAGTGAAGGGGGAGAATTGCGGTAGAGAATTGAAACAGAAGATGGGGAGAGAAACGCAGTGGTGTAGAAAATAAGACAAATATGCATCCGTCAACAAAAAAAAACAGAAAGGAGGAGAGTGCCACGAGAATAGCATGCATTTCAACAACGAAATTTCCTTCGTGTGTGTATTACATAGACCAGGAAGGAAAGGTAGGATCAAGAAGAAGGCAATACCAACCGCAACCCCCACCACCACTATCTCTTCAGCAGTACCTTTCCGCGCTGCACATGTAGGCAATTTGAACTCAAGCTCCCGGTCAAAACGCCCCGGCCTTCGCAAAGCAGGATCAAGCGCGTCAGGGCGGTTAGTGGCTCCCACTACTATCACCTTTAGGAACAGAAAGAGAACGTAGAAATAATGTGAAGGGAGGGGGGGGGGGGGGGGGGTCGGTGTGTATGCGGTAAAATAAGCTGAAGACCATTGTCGGTGGATAAAAAGAAAGGAATCAGGTCGTACAAGTAAGGCAAAGAAATAAAAACACTCAACGAACTCAGACGGTCACTAGAAAAGAAAAACACTGCTGCAAGAACAGAAAGCACTCGCATTCAACTGTCAAGCAAGCATTCCAGCAAGCAAACACGCAGTCGCGCAAGACCCCACCTGACCGCGGCTGTCGAGGCCATCCATGAGCGCCAAGAGCGTGGAGACAATGGAGGCGTGGATTTGGTCTTGCTTGCTCGATCGCACGGGGGCCAAACCATCCATTTCGTCGAAGAAAATCACCGAAGGCTGTTGCCTCTTCGCCTCTTCGAACAACACGCGGAGCTGTTTTTCTGCTTCCCCCACCCATTTGCTGAGCACGTCGGCGCCTAGAAGAGGGCAGATTGCCGTGAGCAGTGATATGAGTAGGGAAGTGTTCTAGAGACTAGCACAATCCAGAGATCAACTTCGGAAATGGTGCAATTCTGGAAAGGTATACTACTTCTACTTTACCTTTTCGCATGAAGAACGCCACGGGCTGCGATCCGTTGAAGCAGCTGCTGGCCAAGGCGCGGGCCACCAGGGTCTTGCCGGTGCCGGGCGGGCCCCAAAAGAGCACCCCTTTCGGGGGAGACAGGCCAAAGCGGCTGAAGAGTTCGGGGTACATGAGGGGCAATGCTACCATTTCTTTCAGAGACGCCAAGTGTTCGTCTAAGCCACCGACCTGAATATGCAATTGGTGAGAATGAAATGGAAGCAAAAAGAAGATGAGGATTGAAGGTGGGGGGGGGAGTGCGATGCTGAGACTGAGAGAAAGAGAGAGCGAGAACTAGTGCAAAGAGCGAGGCAACGGATTAAAAAAGAACCAATCAAGGGGGTGGGGGCAGGCATTTCATGGTCAAGTTAAAACCAATTTACAACTAGAGCGACACGCATTCAAATAGCGGTATCAACAAAGGCTTATATGAACTCTTTACCATGTCCCACGATGTGCGTGTGTCCGCATCCAGCGGCGCGGCGTCAGCCCGCAGCACTTCCAAAGAGCTCCCGCCACTTCCTTTGTTCAGGCCGCCTCCACTTCCTGCCCCGTAGTGGGCGCCGTGGTCGCGGCCTCGCCGTCTCGAAGACTTGGAGTGGCTACGGTTATTGAGGTAGTCGTCCGAACTAGACGAGCCACTGCTATAATAACCACTACCACTACCACCACTTCGATGAGGACGCCCATTGTAGTGACCCCCAGAACGCGGATAATTGTCACTCGAACTGTCGCTGCCACTGCTGCTACTGCCGCCGCTGCTGTATCCACCGCCACCACCACCGCCGTATCGAGGCCGCTCTTGCCGCATAGGCGACCTCGCTCGTTTCCGCGGGTTGCGGCTGCTGTTGCGAGCGTAGTCCGAAGAAGGCGCAGCTGACGAGGAGGCTTTGGACCCATGGCGACGACTCGAGCGACGGCTCAGAGGGGGGACTGCGCGACTGCTGCCTGGTTGAGGCAGCCTAGACTTGGATGGGTGGAGCGCAGCTGCTACTTCACGCGCGGAAGCGGACACGTTGCTCACATGACGCTTGGCAGACGCGCGATCGCGGAAGGTGTATCGCACAGCCGATTCGGCCTCTTCTGCTGCCTCCTTTTCGTCTTCATCTTCGCCCTCAGAACTGTCGCTGCCACTGCCAGAGGCATCTTCTTCGTCGATCTCGTTGCCACCTGCGCGAGCTTGATCATCGAGCGTGTGACGGCTGCTTCGGCGCGGGCCGGATGCACTGATTTCGGCGCGCGGCGTTGGCTGGCTGGCTAGACGAGATGACCTCATCGGACGATTCGACATCGTGGACAAGAAGAAAAAGGCTGACTTGCTAGGCCTATGTAACCTGGTGCGTCTACAAAGCAAGAGCAAAGTCTATGAGAAACGAACTGGGGGCGCTAATGCTATGAAACAGCACTTCTTGTGGCTTAATAGTTCGGAGGTGTGCTTCACGCATTTCAAAAATTTTCAAAAAGTTGGCTTGAATTATTCATTCCACAAGAAGCCTCTCCTCAAGGGGGTCTGAGAGATGTCGTCATTTTCTTGGCTTGGAAATGGGAAATGGGGAATCTGACGCAGTAATCAAGGAACACAATAAGGTTGCGACAACAAAAGTCTTGACGGATTGGAAATTCTAAAAGTGAAATTAAATGTACTCTTCTCATTATTTGAATTAATATCCATAGTTAGGCCTATATCTCTATGTAGAGTAATTATAGAAACAATAGGATAGTCGCTTTAGTAACAGTGCAAGGAGTCTGAAAGAAGACGAATAGCTTGGTCCAGCTAGGTTTGATATTGATCAGTCATTATCAATTTCTCGCTTGGAAGCACCTTTGTTGCGTTTAGGATGTTTCGCTGGATATGGTGCACCGCAGTGCTAGTGCTTATGTGCAATATGGCTGCCGCTCGGGTACCTACTAGTAGTCCAGACAGACCATTTCCTAAGCTTGATTCTGTGACTACTCGCAATGTGCTAGCTGCCTCTGCCGCCACCTGGAGCATTCGTCGTCTAGCTTGCTCAACAGTTGCCCAAAGGCAGTCGCCAAGCACAGTCTCAAACAATATGCTGCCAGCAACAGTAAGCTACGCCAACGCTGAGATATCTTATAGTCGCATTGTGGCATACAAAGTAGCCCTGAAAAAAGACTTGAGGCGCTTGGCAACTGTACCTCCAGTGGCAAGCCTTCCTTCTAGACAGGAAGTAGCTTCAATTTCACCAGCTGCGTTAACCATTGAAGAGGAATGGGAAGATGCAATGCTGTCATGCGGTGACGAGGAAATTTACGAACCAACGGCTATGATATCTGGCGATCGCGCTGCTTGGATCGCCGACGAGGTATGTGTGCACCACAATTAGCGAGGCAGAGTGAAAATAGAGAAAGAAATGGTAAGATAAGACAGTATATCTGGTTGTTATTAGGTCCTGATGCTTGGAATGAGAACGAGCCAACTGTTGAAGTGGTTTCACCTGGAACTGTCGAAGAAACTACTGCCTTAGTGACGCTACCTCTTCTCTATAGGCAAGTCTTTAGTCAATCAACAATTGTGCTTGCCCTTGGTTTAGGTTTTCAGCGACCGATTCGGTTCGTGCAGTTTTCGCGTCGTAACTCGGCCCATCTCGGGAATTCGTGGCACCTTCGGAATGGCGACTCGCGGCGATCGTGCTCGTCGTTTTTTTAGCGGTTTTGGTAGCGGGCTTGGTAGCAGCAGCACTGCCCTCAGTAGCCGTAGCGGTGGCAGCGATCACGATAGCAATAGCAATGTCGCTAGCAGTGGTGGTAGTGCAGTTAGCAATACCTTGACACTTCCGAAATGGCAGAACTATTGGAATCGAGGCAACAGAAGGCACAAGGGTGCTCGAAATGTGGAAGTAATTTGCGTTGAGGTGCGCGATTCATGGCGGTTGCACAGACAGTCACATAACTTAAAATTTATCAAGTGCCACTCTTTTCATTTTATCCCTCGCAACTTCTTCGGTGTATTGTATGATGTTGGGCCACAACCTACAGGTGCGGTTGCAAGGCTTTGGCACTGCGCAGACCACGCGCGCCTGCTTGGACGCTCTGAGCAACTGCCTAGACCAATGCCAGCCACTGGAAGCTTCAAAAACGCCCTTACGACTGCCTGGCTTGCCACTGTCACAAAGGGCTTCTTCGCCTTCTTCTGTTTCTTCTTCCTCGTCTCAACGCACGTTTCCCGTCTACATCGACATGATCGAATCGTCTGCCGCATCTCCACGTACCATACCGCTCGTGGTGGGCTTTTTGCGGCACGTTGGGTCGCGCTTCGACAAAGTAAGCCTCGTGGGCACTGGCCCTTCGATGGGTACCGCCAGGGCGATCATTGCCATTGCCAGCCTTCAAAAGTTTCGCGTCTTTCCGAATTTCAGAGAGTTACAGCGGGCGGTTGCTGCAAAGAAATGGTAGATTGCATTGCACTGAGCTTTATTAGAGCTGAATCCTCTGTTCCTCTGCTGTGTCGTCCACCAAGGGAGTATGCTGCTCTGATCTGTTCAAGATCAACAAGGGGCACTTTAATCCAGCGCGGTCCGTTTCAGGCATCAAAATTTGTGAGTGGCAATGGGAACGTGTAAATTTTTAAGAAGTGTATTGTGTGTTGCTTCTTAAAACCGCCCTTATTTCTAAGTCCCAGTTGCCCAAATCCCGTGTTCACTCCCAAATACAAATACATGTGCTTTTTCAAGAAGGCACGTCACGTATTTCTATCGAGCTTAGAACCCAGTGAGGCAACTGGAAATGGCTTAAATATTATTGTACGTCGTGGATAAGACCGTGATATGTTATGCGTTTTTGTTTAACGGCTTCCCGACGGTTCATGAAACATGGAATAGCCGTTGTTCGAGAAAAAAAGATGGAGGCAACATCAGGAATCAATCAACGCAATGGATGGCGCTCGTCGCATTAGGAGGCCGCACATGACCCATTCGAATTCTTTGAACCTTCCGTTTTTTCAGGGCACTGTTTTGTGCGGTAGCCGGGGCAACGTTCTGCCTCTGGCACTCCCGCCAGCGCCGAGTCAACTAAAAAAAGCGTGTGCAAGGAACAGTCAGAGGTCATAAGAGCAGCATAAAAAGGCATCATAGAGTTCGAGGCACACGTGGAATATGCCTACGCCCCACGTCGCAATATTAGCAAGAGTCAAGAGGGAAAAGATCGAATCACGTACTATGCATTCCGCAGCCCGCCCATGTTGCTTTCTTGCAATGCGAACAACTGACTCGTCGGCACATTGTACTCCTGATCAGAAGTCAGAGAGAATGCATGCAAGATTAATAACACGCCATTTTGCATAATGATTGGGAATAATTCAACATGCGAACGGTAGCTTTGGAAGAGCTGTGATAGATAACGGAACGGAATGGGGAAGTTACAGAAATTAAGCTGCTGAGTGATTAAGTAATTGTTTTAATGCCATTCTCAACATACCTGAATGCGTAATGAAGCTATGCGCAGCCGCTTCTGTGGCACTAGAATGCCTTCGCTAGCTTCTGTGCCGAACGGCGTTTCTATTTATTCCTTTTGGATACCGCGGCTTCCTTGTTGAAAAGACCGCGCGCCGGCGGTCGTCGGTCCGTTCGTCGGTTCTCGTGTTCTCGTCGGTTTGAAGAGTTTTGAAGATGAAGGTCGACGCGTTGTCCTTCGTCGTTCGTCGTGTGTGTCATTGTCGTCATGTCGTCATCACACGAAAAGCCCCCTGTAAGTACAGATGTATGGATGCGAGCATCGCATGTCACGCTTTGCAGGGGTTTGTCGGTCGTTGCCTGTTCACAAAGATAGCCATATTCCCCCATGTCAAGCACACAAGAACTGACTGCCAAGGACAGCAAACGGCAAAAGGTGGATCACTGGACAGAGCGTGTGGATCTCGCGGCGGCGTTCCGTTGGATCGCACGACTCAACATGCATGAAGCAGTTGCAAACCACATCAGCCTGGCAATCAACGAGGATGGCACGCGCTTCCTGGTGAACCCTAACCAAAAGCACTTCAGCCGGATCAAGGCTAGCGACATGATCATTGTAGATGCCAACGACCCTTCAACTTCTTCTGGGCCAGATGCGCCCGACCCTACTGCGTGGGGATTGCACGGAGGAATTCACCGCCTAGTGCCTCACGCTCGCTGTGCGATACATGTGCACTCGATGTACGCGACAGTGCTCGCGTCATTGAAAGACAGCCGCCTGCCGCCTATTGACCTGAACTGTAGCACTTTCTTCAACCGCTACGTGATTGATGAAGGATTTGGCGGACTAGCGTTTGAGGATGAGGGCGCGCGCTGTGCAGCTCAATTTAGCGATCCAAAGAAAAAAGTTATGATCATGGGCAACCACGGCGTGCTCGTTATCGGAGCAACAGTAGCCGAGACTTTCAACCGCCTTTACTACTTCGAACGCGCTTGCGAAACCTACATTCATGCTCTGCAAACTGGCATGGAGTTGCGGGTGCTCTCGGACGAAATTGCTGAAAAGACCGCGAAAGAATTGGAAGATTACCCCGAGCAAGACGTTCGTCATTTGAATGACCTCAAAGCGATCCTTGATGAGGAAGGTTCAAATTATGCACAATAATCCCAGAGCCACTATATGCATAGAAAACTATGCGCTGATGGTATTTGAAGCATTGTTTGATCGAGTTGACATTTGTACCTGGTGAACAGAGTGGCGAAAAGACCACAATTAGCAACTTATTCATTCGGCAAAGACGGGAATCTCAGTCGCTATCTGAGCTGGAGTCTCGGAGTATCCTGCACCTTCCATAAATGCTTTCAATACTTAAAATCAAAATCTGCTTCATCTCTTCCTTTCAACGCCTCGGGGCCTGTCTTATAATTGTATTAAGAGAGGGGGCATGTGCAACTGCTCAACTGCGCTTTTTTTTTGCCTTTTTTTTCGTTTTATTGTGATTGAGGTCATAAACCAACTTCGTGGTAGAAATTCTAGCACCCTTCTGACTGCTCCGTTCCAAAGCGCTCCGCAAACCAACCAAGACCACGCTTTTTCTTTTCTTGAAGGGATACGGTCCTCCTGAGATACAAGCCTGCGAAGCTAGAATTGCACTCTGATCGCTAGCTAGATCTAGCGCCCAGCGCGCTGCGGCGAAGCCTTCATCAGCTCGTTACTTCTTCTGAAAGCCATGAAGTTTCAAGGCGCGCGAGGTACGGGCGTGATCAGGACGACGAGCTCTTTCGATCTAGCAGCTTTTCTTCTAGCGCCAATCGTTTTCCAAAAATCCGACTTCTAAACGCGAGCTAAACAAAGCTAAGCTAAGCTAGCGACGACAGTGCGAATCTAGCTTCGACGGCCAATATTTTAGGAAGATCGTAACGGATTTGATTTTTAGCCCCAACCCAAGAATGAATGTCCACTTCTACGTACCCCCACTTTTAACATTTAACAGGCAGAAAAACAAAACAAAGCGGCTTACACTGGTAGAAATTCCGATACACAGAAGGGAAGCAAAAAGAATTGCAGTTGATTCCATAACTCTGGAGCAATGGAAAAGAAGAAGAGAATGCGAAGGAAAAATATCTCGGGTATGTTCGCCTGATTAGCTCCTAGGGATTGGTTTGTACTTCTTTGCTGTTTACCTCTTCCTGTTTGTCATCTAATTTCGGCACCTCGGGGCCTGTCTCAAAAATTACGTTCTTTAAACAGCACGGCCATTTTAGTGGGTTGCTTTGGATTCAGGGAAGAGAAGAACTAATAGTTGTCAGATCAAGCGGCTCGAGGCAAACCAATGCGGAGGTGTTTCGAAATAACCCAACTGCCCGAGATCGCATACCACACACGAATACCGAACTCGGAGCCGAGTTCGACAAGAACAGCTAAGGTGCGAAACTCTTTGAACTATGAGAGAGCAGAACGCTGTTCGCAGTTCAAACAAAAATCCAGAACCTACTGGGAAAGTTCGCAGTTAACTGATGTGGCTTCTTTGGGCTGCTTCTTCGCTAGCTTTGGACCTTTTTACAGAAAGCTGGCCCTCAAGTATTTTCCGTGTGCCAAATCAAGGGCGCCCTAAGTCCACTGCTCGCCTCGTGATCTGTTCTATAGTAACAGGGTAACAGGCAGGGTAACAGGGTTTGGAATGCTGGGTTTCGGTTTCCAGTTGTCAGATTTCAGACTTACTCCCCTTGTGGGGGTAATGCTCCGCTCGTACTGGTGGACTGGTGGAACGTTCTACACAGAGCGTTAGACATACGAGAGGAGCCTTTTGTTGCCATAGCTGCAATGCGCTAACCGCTAACCGCTGCTTGCCTTCATAACGTTTTCGAATTTAATTCGCAATAGCTAACAACCATGCCACCCATTTATTCCGTCGAGGGACGCGAGTCGACGAAAGCCCGGCGCGTTATGGTGCTAAACACAGACGACGCCAAAATCGCGAAGCTCCCAGAAAATTATTTGGCCAACACCAACAAAGAAGAGCTGTGCCTAGAGTACGTGCGAAACTTCAATTCGCGCTTCGTGGCGCTTCAGCCGAAACTCGACCCGCTGTTTTTGATAGCGCGCAACGAATACGGAGTAGACAAGTTTGTGCCTACTGGCCTACGCCCTACGCTCTTGCCGTTTACGGATGTCTACGACTTGGCAGAGGCGGCTTCTTTTGTGGCCAACTTTTTGCACTATGAGCCTCTTGACCCGCCAACGCAGCCGCCAGCGTGCTTGCCGAGCCCGTCGCAAGTGCTGGAGTGGAGCTGCGGAGACTGCTTCGACTACGCGCAGCTCCTGTGCTCGTTCCTGCTTGGGGCCGGCTACGACGCATACGTGGTCATGGGCAAAGCACCTCGCGAAGTCTGCTTACGCGACTTGACTGGTGTAGAGTGCCCGCTTTTGATTGCAGAACGGGAAGCTGCAGAGCAGGTCGTGGCGGAGGCCAAGGCCGCAGATGCTATGGCACTAGCAGCCAAGCCTACGAAATACCTGATGCCACCGCCACCATCCACGCAGTCCGCTTACGACGCGCAGGCCAAACAGAGCCACCACCGCCACCATCATCACCGCCACCGCGACGACCCTGCGCCTGGCGACGCGAAGGACCTGGACCCAAACGACTGGTTGCCTTCATCGGAAGCCAAGGACGGTGACGACAACGACGACGACGAAGCAAAGAGCGAGGCGAAAGGGGAAGCCAAGAGCGAGGCCAAAGGAGGAGGCGCCGGGCCAGAGACAACCACCGCACGAGACCCGCTCGAAGGCCAACGCCTGCACTGCTGGGTGCTGGTGCGCGGGGGCAAACGGGACATGCGGGGATTTCATTTCGTGGAACCGTCCACTGGCGCCGTCTACGAGTGCGACGCTTCTCCTTACCTTTCGGTAGACACCATGTGGAACAACAAAAACTTCTTTGTGAACTTGCAAGGCGTCAAAGGAGTACCCCTGGCTGAAACCAGCTATGACTTGCTGGACAATTCCAAGTGGGAGTTTGCGTTTGTGGATCCTTCGAGTTTGCTTGCGCAGAAACAGGCCGCCCGTGAGCTGGCCGAAGAAAATGGGGAGATTGCGCCTGGCACCCCCAAGACCCCTTTCTCAGCGGGGAGTCCTCGCACGGGTCGAAGTTCAAGGGGTTCGCCTCGGGCGTCGTCTCGCGGGTCCACTTTCAACGATGACGGTGACGATGAACCTCTTTCTGGTGGCGGTGCTGGTGCTGGCGCTGGCGCGGGCGCTAGTGCTGGGGTAGCAGCAGCGGCCGGCGCCGGTGGTGATCACGTGCACGGGGAGCGCCACGGCGAGCATTCCTTGCTGGTGCACCACGACGACGTGGAGAACATTTTGGACGTGCCGCTCTCCTGGGTCGGCCCACTGCGGGTGCCTCGCGGTGCTATGGCCCTCAAATACCCCCCCACGGGGTCTCGGGTGGTGGCCTACAGGGGCTCGAAACTCGAGGTGCGCGTTTACTACAGTAGCAGCCAGAGAAAGTCTACACAAATGTATAGCGCGATTTGCCACATGCGAATAGAAAAATACACTCATATATATATATATACATGCATTTCCAACGTAGCTACTTTTAAATTGAATTTTGTGGTTCTCTAACTTTTTCGTGTTGACTTTCTGCCCCACGAAAGGTGTTTGCCGATGCAATCCACCCCCAAGGCTGCGTGCAGAGGTTGACCCTGTACCGAGATGCCGCACAAACGGTCGTGGAAGAAGTGCGCGAGGAGTTCAAGTACCGCAAAGACTGCCTGGCCTCGCGGGTCCGGAAGCCGCTGCTGGACGAGTCCACCGAAGTGTTTTTACCGGGGAGGCCGGGGGGTTTAGCGAAACTGGTGTCGTCGCCGCACTACAGGGTGATTGAGTTCTTTGCTGTGGCAAGGACCGACGGCTGGGTGCGTCGCGAGGAGACAGTGGGGGGGAAGGTCTGCGACTATTTCAACGACCAACGCCCCGACAAGATGGTGTACCGCTCTGCGACCTTGAGCGAGGACTACAGCGGCAACGCCAAGCCGATGTGGTGTCTGCCGACCGGCGGGATCGCCGGCGGCGGCTCCGACTTGGTCGCGCACAAACTGGCGGTGAAGTTCTCCCCGGACGACGAGGTGGCAAAGCGGAAGAAAGAGGGCCCCTCGAGGCTTAGCGGCGGCGGTGGCGGTGGGAACAGCAGTGGCAGCAGCCAAAAAGCAGGCTGCGTGGCGAAGCGCAGTTATTACTTGACGGAGGGGCGAGTGCGGGTGCGAGACCATTTGGAACCAGGCGCTGTGAGCCAAAAGGAGCGCGTGTTTTACAAGGACCGCCGCCCTGACGGTGGCAGCAGCAGCAGCGGTGGTCATTTGTCCGCGGCCGCTCAGGCAGAAGCCGAAGCCGAAGAAGCACGGGAGCTAGCCCGGGAAAAAGACGTACTGGCAGACGTGAAGCGCGCGCAATCCGAAATCGTGGAGCTGATCAAGATCCGCCGGAAAGAAGAAGCTGAGCCCTTTGTGGAAGAGCCAATATTCGTAGCAGCCCCCAAGAAGGCAGCGGCAGCGCTCCTGGCGCAACAAGGCGGCCTCGGTGGGAACCTCGGTGGCGGTGGTCTGGATGGTTTGGGCGGAGGCAATGGCAGCGATGCGGGGCCTCCTGTGGACTACCTGACGCCTTTCTTAGCGGGAGGTGGGGGGGCTCGGGGCGACCAACCTCTGCAGAAGGACGACGCCAGTCGAGTCCGCGCGGCGTGCTTGAAGTCCCTCAAAGAGCGGCTCCTGGAGCGGGCCAACATCATTCAAAACAAACTCAACGACGAAAACGCAAAGCTGAGCAAACGGCAAGCGACTTTTCAACGCAACGCGGGCAAAGACGGGGACCCGGCAGCCGAAGCGGAGTTCGAAAAGTTTTGCGCGGACTCCATGTTCACCATTGGCATTTTGGAACAGCGGTTAGTGGCCCACGAGGAGTCGGCCCTCAAGAAATACCAAGCCCTGGACGAGAAGCTCAGTGCAGATCCCCGGCTAGCAGCGCTGTCGAATTAGTGGAAACTTGGCGATGTGTGAAAAGAATAATGTGCCATTTATGTATCCTGGGCCTGTTTCTTCGTGCCTGAATCGGATAAACGGTGCTCAGTTGCTGAACTTTAATTCAAAACCTAACCCAGTATTATTATAGGATCTTGGCTAGAAATGAGACGTATAATTCCGGGCTAACTACGATAATGGATAATTCCTAGATAACCTCCTACAGCCAACTTAGCTGTATGGTAATAAAGAACTAACTATGAGTGGTTATATCGGTTGGGGGGCGGTCTCTACGGAACGCCCACAGGAATTATCCATCTAAGGCGCGCTTGGTGCGCTCTTCTTTCTCATTCCCTGTCGTTAAGGGTGTTCGGCCAATCAGCTCCGGCTGAATTGGCTACAGGGGGATATGTTCGCATCACCCTGTTCGTAATTCGTAATGCCTTTTGTCTTTGGTTAAGAAGTCTGCTCCTTTCTGTGTTTCATCCGCTTCCTTGGTGCGGATCCGCCTGCATTGTACACTCGGAGAACTGCTAGGGCGCACCCACTTCGGCGCAGCCACTTATCGCTTTTCAGCAGATCCCAGCCACTGGTATCACGGACCCACGAACAGGCCACCTGCAGGGTGTATAGAGAACTAGAAGTAGGGACTCTGCTTATGCTTACAAAACCCATATGTGATACGAAGAGTGCAATATCACTATACGTAAAAAGTTCAGAAGTTCTAGTAGCTAGCACGCCCGTTCCAAAGCAACATAACCCGAAACACAGAAACTTTCAACTGGTCTGGAGCTACGCTTTGAGCTCCATTACGGCAACGGCAATTCAGCCTTATCATAACCAATAGTTGAAGCGGCACGGCAGTGAGGAACCGCCATCGAAGCATCGCTACTCGTACTCGAAGCGGATGATAGCAACGGTGATGTTGTCAGCCGAGCCCAACCGCAG
>Ga0307931_1001354_pt1 | contig 16070 bp, 13 predicted proteins | sample OrgLakmetageno47_FD_201816 | JGI IMG/M metagenome (GOLD analysis project Ga0307931, IMG submission 201816) | Saline water microbial communities from Organic Lake, Antarctica - #47 | ecosystem: Environmental > Aquatic > Non-marine Saline and Alkaline > Saline | place: Antarctica: Organic Lake... | reverse complement strand
GTTTGCAACGAAAAGTTGCTAGGAGAAATCATCATGGAGGTTTCTCGAGCTTCATTGAAACGTAGCCGTCGAGCGGTTCGGTCCGAGGCTTGGCGAGTAAAGCGCAAAGTTTGCACCATTGTACACTCTGGCTGCTGCTACGTAGAAGCTAATACAGGGTGTTTTTATTAAATATCATGCCTACACTCATTTTCTGAACCATGGCTCACGCACACGAGCTCATTGCGCTACTGTCTACTGGGCTAGCTTTCTGATGTTACTCCGCTTTGTTCATCACCCTGCACTCTAGACTTGTGTAAAGTATTAGGAAAAGGACGAGTAGAGGAGAGCTACGAGCATACAATGCTACTAGAAAGAGAACTACTGTAGCTTCCCTCGAGCACACAATTTAACTCTCCTAGCCATGCGAAAGAAGTCATGTTAGCTTTTGCAGCGCTAGTAGACCCTTGAAAAGCGAGTTAAAACTAGAGACAGCAGATATCTATTTATCTCCTAAAATATTGTTCTCTCAGCATGCACGACGATCGGGTTCAGGCGACCTCTACTTGCCTCAAAGCTGCCGCGGGAGACTTGGCCCGTCGTGGTCTCTTGCTCGCAGCGACTCTTTCCGCTGGCGGTCAGCCCCGATTTCCAGATGCACATGACTACCTTAGTGTACACTCGTATCCAGATGCTTCAGTGCAGCTCCCACTCGCTCCGTCTGCTTGTGAAGTGGTCGCTTGCAGTAGCCCCAGTAGCAGTAGGAGCAGCCACCACAGTCACCACGGCAGCTTATCTAACAATCGCGAGCGCATCGCAGTTTTCGGTGTAACAGATCCAGGCTATATGCCACGGTAAGTCTTGCAAAGTCTTAGGTCCTGACGTCGTTTAATCTTGCCTCGCATTGAAATCGAAACAGTAGCCATGGTTCTCTTACCTTGTTAACATCGTCGGATTCTTTCTGGCGAAAAGGTACTGGACTGCACTAGCGTCGCTTGGCTGCAAGTCTGCTGATCGCACAGATCTATATTTGTTGGTGCACTCCACCTCAACTACTTCAGCACTATCGTCGTTGAATGAAAGTATAGTGGCTGATGAGGCAGCTTATCTTGCCGCAACTCCGGCGGTGCTACGAGCCGCTGGCTTGCAGTATTTGCTCGTTGACTTCACTGCTGCGTTTGCTGGCAGCACTTACCACAACGCGTGGCCGTCCGTGGCTTACTGGTGAGATATATTAGCATGTGAATTGAGCTGGTTTCTTTTGTCATGTGGTTTGCTAATCATGATTACTCAATATTGAGCTTCTTAAGGGTGAAAGAGTGTATGATTTGTTTTTTTGCCAGTTACTGTACCTCTCACGTACTGCGCCTCACACCATAACGACTTCGCCACTGGAATTGAAGCGAACCTTTTGTCACGAACCTCGTATTTACTACTCCAGGTGGACAGCAGGGCCTGAAATCTTCGGGGCAGCAGGTTATGCAAGGTGTGTTTACATTGACGGAGACATCCTAGCAGCAACTCCTATGCCCCCACCAGAAACGGTTGACGTTAGTGACACCAGCAGAGGCACCACTGGAGACCACAATTCCATCATCCCAGGCGTGAGCTCTGGTACGAGCAGCAGCAGCAAGGGCACCCGACCAGAGATCGGCTGGGATGATGGCATTCAAGGCGGATTCTCTTGCGGGTTGCTCCGCACTGAGCTTTCTGCTTTACTAGATGGTAACCCGCGCGCTGGACCTCGTTCGAAAGCACCAGTTTTGCCTCAACCACGGCTGGTTGCCGGAGCGTTAGAGAGCAGTTTGGGGGTGATGCTAGCCGCGCTCGGGGCCAGCGATCACGATTATGCACTTCACGACTCAACTTTTGGAGTAAGGCTTTGCGTGCTCTCGTTTCAGCTGTCCTCGGAATTAAGTTTGGGTTCCTTGCTTATCCTCGATATCTCAAACTAATATGTTTTTGGCTTTTTCGTGAATTTTTTATTTGGTCGTTTGTGCAAACCTGTATGGAATGGTCGTGGGTGATCAGGTGAGCGCTCAGCGACTCTTTTTCGAGCGCCTCACGATCAATACAGGGGCACTTGCTTTTGATTGCAGCGTTGCTCACCAGCGCGCGCTCTTTCTCGATACCGTGCGGCTTGCGTGGTGGTGAGTTCAAGAAAGATAGAAACTGAGCCCAAACTCAAAGGTTGTAGATTGACATTTGATAAGCTAGCTGTGTGTACGTACACTCTAGTCAAACGACTGTGATGTCTTTTTGTTTTCATCCTTTTCAATATGCTACATGTTACATATTCGTCAACAGTTGCGCACATGCTGGGCTGGTGCTTTATGGCGACATGCACGTCTTTGGGCTGTTGCTCTTACTTGCACATGGAGGGGATCACGACAACCACAACAATATTTACAGCCAATCCAGTGGAAAAGATATCCTGAAGGCAAAGACGAGCAGTGGTCGTGGTGGTGGTCTCGGCCCCGCAGACTGGATAACTTACGGTAGCAGCAGCAGCAGCAGCAGCAGCAGCAGCATTGGGAGCATTGGGAGCACTAACAGTGGCAGTGGTGACACTAGAAGCTACAGTAGAGGCGACGATGGCAACGATGGAAACACTGCGTATTACAGTTCTGAGTTCGACACAGGGGACCCATTAGACCATGAAGTGGCCAATCGAGTGGCATCACGAGCAGTTCTGGCGCCACTCAGCGCGGCATGGAATTTCCGCTTCAATCGCAACAGTGCTGCCGTTGGTGTGAAACCCGATGGTCAACTTTCCTTTGAGTATGGCCGCGGCTCTGACGCACCATCTCTCCAGCTCGCACCATCAGCAGCACTGGGAAATGTTGATGATGCAAATCGCCGAAGCAAGAAAGACGACGATGAAAATTTAATGAATGAGCTGTCGTCGACGGAGGGTTGGTTGCGCCTGGTGCATTTCACGTGGGCAAAACCTTGGCAGGCACTCGAAGAAAGGGATACTCAAGTTTGGACCTATGAGCGCACCGCTCTTGCTGAAAGGTGGCAATTGTATGAGGAAATCTTGCTGAATCCAGAGGCAAATTTTTCGGATATTGCAGAGTCTGTCAGCGATAGCGTTGTCGATAGCGTTGGTGATAAAAACGTCAATAGTGAAAGCAGCAACTGTGACAGCAATGACAGTCTTGACACCCGCAAATTGGCTATTACAATTTCAGCTGCCAAGGAAACACTCACCGAAAACAATGGGGTCAAGGTTCAGATAACTTTTGTTTCAAAAGTGGACGGCGACGTCGGCGATGATGATCAGCGAAGTGCCATGGGCTCAAGTGCATCCAACCTAGCGCGAAGCAGTGAGTTAGAGCGGCACTTACTACGAGTTGACGCAGACCTTGAACTGACCGAAGGTTCAGCTGCCGATGCTGTGCGAGCGGCTGGCCTTGACCGCCTTCGAATATGCCGTGCCTACACTTACCACGCAACTACCTCTCCTAGAAGCTCTTCTCCTCCTTCTACTGGCGAAACCGTGCCAGTTTTAAGCGAGCTCAACAAAGATTCCGTGCGTGGGCTGTCATGCACAGGCCTGGCTGATGTGGGCACTGGAGTTCTACCGCCATTGATCCTTGAACCCTGGCCCACACACTCCGTTCCGCCTACCAGCGTGCCTGCTCATGGCTCTGATGTGGAAGCAATCGTGAGCTCAAGAAGAGAATCAATTCCTGATTTGAAATCTGTAGCGGCGGGGGGGGTGAGGAAAGGCCACAGAAGCTCGGAGAAGGATGCGGCTGTCGGCGATTTCTTGAAGGGCTGCACCAACGCTGCTTCCGTGTATGCGTGGCTCAAGGTAACCGAACACGAGGCGCTTGATCACAGAACCCCTGGCCCTAAGGAAGTTCGGAACCGCGTTGTTGCCATCGATATCAAGCAGATCTGTCTTGATTAGCTTTAGCACTTAGATTTTTTGTCTGAGAATGCGTTAGGGATTTAAGTAATTAAATGGAACTTACCAGGCCTAAGCACCGAGAGCTAAGGCAGTGAGCAGTTCTGCGTGTTCAAATGAAACGCACCAGGCTTGTGTACCTCGAGCAGAAGCATTGAGCAGTGAAGCAGGAACGCCGAACACGCACGTGCAGTGTGCCGTACTGCTCATCAGTTGTGTACAGATGTACCCTCCCCTGTGGACCTCTTGTGTACTGTAGGTGTCATCGTTGTTCTGGCCTTCTGGCATTGCATTTCAAACAATGGCACGAAGCTCTGTGAAGTGCTGTAGCAGTAATAAGTAATAAGACGTTAGGTACCTTACCGCAACATTGAGCTCTAGCGCAGCAGTGCACATTATGCTCCCAAGTCTGCTTCTAGCCGTCCAACTTTTGAGCATAGGCACAAACTCGTTCAGCTTTGCCCCACCTATTCCAAGGCGTGGGCAACATCATCTTCGTAAAGCGGTCCCAGTCTATCGGGGCCCTGAGGGTGACCCCCTCGATATGGTACATTGCTTACTATTTTACACTCTCACAGGACGAATAGTTCCGCTTTGAAGGCTTATGTTGTGGGAAATCCCTGCTAACTACGTAGCTTTTATGGAAATTTGAAGTCACTCGAGGGGCTAGTGTGAAGGAGGTTTCGGCAACAACTTGTTATCAAACCATCATGGTAGTCCCAAATTTTTATATATCTTGGTGAGCAGGTAGCATCACTGGAAGTGGAAGAGCTTGGGTTGGTGCTAGAGGTGGGAGGTTCAACCGTAGCACCTGGAACTTTGGGGCTCTTTGCGCGCCTCGCTTCAGGTGCAAATTCTAGCTGCGTAGACTCTGTGCTTCACAGATGTTGCTCTAAGGAGGTCACATTTTTTTACGATTACAAGCCAACTGTCTAGGCTTTAAATATTACTTTTTATCGGGCGGAAGGGGCTAGCGGTTCGTGCAATATGTGACTTCTTTCAAACAATGTTTGCCCACTTTTGCATTAGGTGTGGATAAAGTAGAATGGCCAGCGATGACCTTGCTAGGTGGCTACGCACGAGGAAACTTCTGCGCCGATTCAACTGGCGACAAAACTGTTGCGTTTGCTCTGGTAAGATAATCTAGTTGTTAATAAAACGCCATTGATCATAAATGAAGTACCCATCTATTATGCCCTCATTTAGCTATCTTCTATTATTGACCATTTTGTTGTAGTATGCACAGATGTGTCATTTCAAATGTTTTTGATCTCCATCTCTCCAACGATGCTTGTGTCTTTTGAATTCCTTGCCCTTTTCTACCGATTCTGAATTTGCTCAGGGCTCAGCCGAAGCGGCAGTATTCTTTGAGAGAGAGCTCATGACGGTGGAAGATGCACTACTGGCAGTTGCTGAACGAGCGGCAGCGAAAGAAATGCCGTTAGCTCTTGCAGGCCATGAAGTGAGCCTTTCAGCTGAGACGGCGACCAGCGATGATGACAAAGAACATGATGTAAATAGTGAGAGCAGCAGTAGCAGCAGCAGTGGCAGTAGTCTTTCTGGCAAAGACATCGGAATTAGCAGCTCCATGGGGCGCACCTTGACGTCAACTGACGAAGCAGGCGTTTCTTCGCAAAGCCGGCTCGAAGTGTCTCCCACTCGTGAGTCGCTTTACCCACGCTACTTTGTTCCCGATGCACCCGAAGAAATAAAAGTCAGCGAGAGCAGTCACCATCATCATCATGCAGTAGAAGAGGATGGCATTAGCGGCGCCGACGTGTCAGCTGCGGAAGGCAGCAGCATGTTAGTGCCCTTGGTAGGGGCCACCAATTTGGGCACGTGGTGCAACGACCGCGCGTTTGAATCGGGCGCTGATCTAGGAGACGAAAATGACTGTAAGCTCACAAAGAAGTTTACTATGGCTCTTGTTGTCTCTTTACTCGCATGTTATGTACTCCATTATCTCCTTTTCCAATGAATACATACGGTATGAAAGTTGCCTTAAAGCTGTCTCTGTCTGCATTTCAAGTAACTATTTTTTTTCCCTTGCTGTGCTCGCCTATTTTTCCTCCAACCTTGCTCTTTTTTTGTATTGACTAGACCGCGCGCGCGCCATGGAGAAAAACTGCGTGCAACTCGTGTGGCGTCTCGCCTGGGACGAGGAAGCTTCGATGCTGGTGCCTACTTGGCCTGTTTCGGTCAGTGTGTGCGCACATGCGAAGAATATCACTACTAGTGCCTCATCTCTGCCTGCTATGCATACTAGTACACAACTCTCCTTCATTCCTGATAAATCTCTGCTTTATTGCACTTCTTCATGATTTCGAATCTGTAATTTTGCTAGGTTTTGTCTCAGGACGTGTGCTTTGAGAACTGCGTACCAATGGAACTCGGTTCTACCTACGGCTGGGAATACTGGCAAGCAACCGTTGAGCTAGCTGAATGAGGCTATGGAGCCCAAAGAAGTAGTTGAAGAATATTAAAATGGTTATGCTCTTATGCTATCAGTGAGTCTTTCGCGTAGGAAACAAAGGGAGTGCAAGTTTGAAAAGACAAGAGAAGGCGATGAACAAACAGGTCTACTGAGCTACCTATTCGACGTGGCCATACAACGGAGATTCCTGATTCCTCCCTAACTAATGTTTATTTACGGTATATATAGCCCAATGCTAGAGTATTCATTACTACCTAGCAAAGCCATAGCCATAGCGGACCTGGCACTAGCAGCTAGTAGCCTTTTCAAGAAGAAATTGTAAATAGAAAGCACATATCTCGGGAACTCGGGAAGCTACATGCTACATGCTCACATATCTTATCTTTCGAAATCCCATATGGCGCATGGCGTTTTTGTATAAATGATACGTAAGATTCTAGGGCCAAAAATTACTAACCTATGGTCTAAAGTCTTCAAAACTTTGGAACGTTAGTGTTATAGCGCACTATCACAAAAAAAAAGTGTATGTCTATGAATATGAAAGTGAGCAAGCGGATTCCAAAAGAAAGTCAACATTTTTCATGGAAACACACTAAATTCTTCAACCCAAGTCATACTCGTCATCAGACATCTCGCCGTCCCAACCGCCAGCGAATTCTTGGTCGACTTTTTCGTACGGAGACTTCGACGACTCCATCCACGATATGCTGCCCTCTTCACTTTCTTCAAGCCTGTCTTCGTCGACTCTGGCGTAGAGCGGCCTCTCTGCTTTGTAGGCGCTCGACATCGTTGACATGCGATCGAACCTGGCGAGCTCGGTTTCTCTTCCAGGCTTCGGCCCACTGCTGAAATTGGGATCGTTTGGTATGAGCGTTTCTGCACAGAAGCATTGATGGAGCAGGTACAACAATGCCCCCGCAAGAGAGAGGACCAGAGCGTACAGGGCCGGACGGAAAAGGCTCCAGAGGCCAAAGTCAGAGGTAGACACGGCACCATCGTATTCGTCATCAAAGACATACTTACCCCCCTTGTCGTCAATTGAAGGCTCGTCGTCATCTTCAGTATCAACTCCGCCGCCTCCCGCACCAGCGTCGATGAGGTGGTTTCCCTCGTAGGAGCCGTCGCCATCAGCATCACTTCCAGTTTCGGCCCCTGCGTTGTCGCCCGCATGCTCATCTGACAATCCGTTGTTGTCGCCTGAAATTGGAGCCGATGAGGGCGCGGACGTCTCTGGCGGCGCCACGATCGAAAACTGTGGCGAGTAATCAAACACCTCAGCAGCACACGTCACCAAAATGGAGTAGCCGCTGCCAGCCGTAACATTTTTGGGAACGTTGCCTGCCAGCATGTATTCAAGCTGGTGGTCGTTGTCTTCCGTTGGTGCGCCATGGTAACCCAAAGCAATTGGCTGGCCCGTGTATTGGCCAGGATACAAATGCGCTGAATCTGCTTGGTAAAGGAGCACGTCAAAACAGTGGCAAGAAGCCAGGGCCCTCGGTGCTCCTTTCACCGTCCACGAAATAACTAAATATCCTGACACTTCCATGCCTTCAGCTGGAAAATCTATAGTAAGCGATATTGGAGGATACTGTATTGTAGGGGACGAAGTTGGCCTCGTCGTCGTTACTGGTGCTTTTAGAGAAGGTGCAGTCGGTGCCGCAGGCTTCAAAGGAGGCGTGGTAGGCGCAGAAGATTTGGGAGGTGCCAGAGAAGGCGCCAGTGATTTGAAAGTTGGCAGTGTTGTCGGTGCTGACGATTCGAGATTAAGCACAGTAGGCGCAGAAGATTTGAGGGGTATCGGCGAAGGCGCTAAGAGTACCGAGGGGGGTATCGTTGGGTGCCGCGCAGGTGAAATTGTAGCTTGCACCTGTGGCGAAATTTCTTGAACCTCTGCTATTGAGGAAGAACTACTAGTAGGTTGGAGTGAAGGCAATCTCGAAGGAGCATTATGTGGAAGCGGGAGCGGTGAAGCCGTCGGTAAGGGCGCAGGATGCACTGCTGGATTCTTGATAAGCGCCGATGTGGCAATATGAGCAACGAATAGGACTGAAATCCCTCGGTGATTCATGGCAGCTTGGAGTACGTGCGGCGCTTATCTATAGAGGCTGCCAAATCTAGCGAGGTGGAGATATAGTTGAGCTAGATTTCGAACAAAGCAAACGCACAAACTGAAGCAAAGCACTTCGCTATTCCACACCTATTAAAGAACGAAGTAGTAGGCTAATGACGGACTACTTCTCCCTTCTCCCTCTTTCGGAGCGAGGAAGCGAGGGAGGTCAAAAATGTCGAAATGAAAGGATGAAAGCAATTTATTTTTTAAGAAGTCGAAGCAGTCAGAACGTCATAACCTCAACTGAAAACCGTAAGTGGGAAGATCTTCCCCGGGTGATCCCTTTCCATGAATTCAACCAGCAGGAGTCAACCACGCCTACCTCACGTGGTTTATCAGCTACTCACTATCAAAAATGGCATTCGGCTTGAGCTTTATCCTGGGCCCATGGACTCAAATCCTCATCATGCTTTACGCACCATTCCAGTCGTTTAAGGTGAACATTGTCTCTTCCTCATCACTTTTCTACATGGATAGATTCCTTGAATCAAACTGAATCTTTTAACGGTCAAACACTCACGCCCTTCAACCCGCTTTCATGGCGGTGAATAATGTTTAGGCGGTCATATCCGAAGGCACGGATGATGACAAACAGTGGTTGACCTTTTGGTCAGTGTACATGACCTTTGCTACCCTCGAAGAATTTGGATTGCGCTACGTCATCACCTACTTCACCTTTGTACGTGCCTCATCTCAAAGCCCCCGCCCGATTTATTTCTCCGCATGCCTGCTATATTTTCCTTCGTACCTTAGCTCCACCTTCAGACGCATGCCTAGGGTTCTAGGAATGTCGTACAATTTATTTAATCGGTTGTTTTCATATTGTGCACTATTGAGCATCGAATGCTTTTTGTGGGAGACACGCTGGTGAAAGCGTATTGGTTCCACCTGTCACGCACACTCGGCTACACCGCGCCGATAGCTCCCACTCTATAGCTATGACTGGCTCTTTTTTAAACACACTTCGCTACTTCTTTATATGCTACATTCCTTCTGATGTCTATAGTTCGGACAAAGTTTCTACTACGAAATCAAGGCGGCTTTCGTGGTGTACCTCATGTTTTTCAACGGCGCTGTGGAAATTTTCGACCTCTTCGTGCAGCCTTTCATGAAGAAGTAAGGGCATACATTTCGAGAAAAGGAGATAACACTGCCTTTAATAGACGTGTCTTTTGGTGCAAATCGTTCCGCGACCTCTATTTGTGCTTGTATGACACATCGCTTACATGTTTTGCGTGCGCCTTCCATCTTCTCCATCATGACAGGTACCAAAAGCGCATGGACGACGCGATTGCGAAAGTGGCCAACATGGCTGACGAAGTCAAAGACCAGGCCCTCAAAGACCCAGAAAGGTTCGTTCTTGTCGTTTTTCATAAGACTGAAGCACTTTCAGCTTCACCTGCCGTTTCCATTCCTTTCGATGTCTATTCGTTTTCTCCAGAACTTTTCAGTGAACAGTACTGGCTCTTCATGTATGCGTTCACCGCGTACACAAGCCAGTGTTAGCTTTTGTCCTGCGCACGCTTTCTTAACCACATATATTTATACTTCGTTGCTTCGTCTTTGCTTTTTCCTCGCTACAGTTTCATCAGCTTGTACGGCAAGGAAGCGTACCAAGTAGCAGTCAAGCAAGCCACGCTCATGAGGAACAAGATGAAATAAGCTGCTTGCTTGTTTTCCTTCCTTCTCCTTCTCGCCCAAAAGACAGAATTTCTGGTGTAGGCAGGCCGGTTCAGTTGATTATTTTGCGCATGTCGTGCTTTACGAACAGCGAAGCGATTCCAGATAGAAGCCAGGCAGGAGAATGGGGCAGCTGGTTCTTTCGCTGCGCACGGTGAGACAGTGGTAATTATGATTCAGAGGCATAGCCTCGATCGGGATGCATTTCAGCGAATTGCCTGCTTGAATTGGGCACCCTGCCTGTGCGCTGCCTCCTAATTAGATATTGCCTTTTTGGTCATTAACCAAGTTTAATTTCGATTTAAAGTTTTAATCATAAAAATCGAATTCAAAAACAGTATAAGTTTTATTCGGACCTCGCATTGATTACTTTGAAGTCACTAAGCCAATTATTGCCTATGAAGTGAATACGTCCCGAAGTCTGGGCGCAAATCCAGATATCGATAATCAATATCCAATAATATCTGCCTCTGCCTGCTGCCTGGTTACTGTTTTCTGTTTTCTATGGGTCGTTGCGAATTGGAGAAAACCGTAGATGGCAATGCAGCTGCAGCATATATTTGAAGGGGCTAAATGGATACCGAATATATGGCTCTCGACGGAAACATGGAGATGCGAGATTTAAGTCCGAGTTGCGAGTTGAATTGCTGACTTCGGAGAACTGAGAACCATACCCGTTCCGCTTGCGCTTATTTCTGAGAACTCCGCTTCCAAGTTCTACGAGACATTTAGGTCAAAGGAAATGGGTATAGGTAGGAAGCAAACAGGAGTCCGAGTTTGGTTATCCGGAGGTGTTCATGATAGCCTGGTTGAGATGTAAGTGAGCATTGCGTAGAGCAGTAGGTACAGTACCCTAAATACTCATTAGAGTCAAAATTGTTGCGTATTTTCGGAGGCTAGCATGCTAATAGCATGCTTGCTTGCGCCTAGCTTGCTTCCTTCGACTATTTGCAATCCGCTGCCCACTAAGATTGTGCGCTAGCTAGAGCCTGAGAACTTATTGGTCAGCGTGGAAACATTGTTGCTTCGTCTATCTTGAGAGCCTGCTGGGAAGCGGAGTCGTAAAACTAAATGTCGCAATCTAGGGGTTTTGTGCCAAAGAACAGCGAAATTTTCAACAAATCAGGTGCGTCCTCAGTCACGCGCCGAACTCTGCTAGACTGATCTATTAGATGCAAGACATTGATTGCGATGCAGAAAAAGCTTAACCTCTATCTTCATGTTTTGTGTACCTAGGCCATGGCGCTTCAATCTACAATGGATTTGGAACGACACGAACTCAACAGTCGCCAACTCTTTTCGTCACTAACCTGGTCAGTCAATCTAAAACTAGGCTGCTGATAACTAGACCTAGTGCGTAACAAAAAGGAAGCTTTTGATTTTCCCATTCACATATTTTCGTCTCTAACCTGGTCAGTCAATCTAAAACTAGGCTGCTGATTGTTAGACCTAGTGCGTAGCAAAAAGGAAGCTTTTGGTTTGCCCATTCAAATATTTTAGTTTTGAATATTTTGATGTTGGTGGTGGGTGTGACTTTTGTTGTCTGTGTTTGGCGTTCTAGCCTTCTGGCGTCAGCACAGAGGAGCTTACAGCGCTCTTCGCGTCAGATTTTGGGTTTCAGCAGCTGCGCACGGTACAATGTTCTTATCTCAATAAGCATGTAGGCCTTCTGCTATTCTTGAGTATCGCTAATTACTTAGGCTGCTCTGTCAATTCTCATTAGCAGCTCTTGTATAGCACCCAGTCTTTTTTTAATCCTCAATTCGTCCGAAATGTCAGAAGCTCACCACCACCACCACACCTTTCAACGCAGGTTCGGCACATGATATTCGTCGACTTTTACGACGTGCGCTCTTCGACTGCTTCGATGCGGCTGCACCAGAACCACAAGTTCGAGGCTTTCAATGTGGAGCAAGGCATCATGATTGACTACGACAAGGATCCTCGCAACAAACGCAACCGGGCTTTCACCAGCCAGGCAATGACACACACGGCTTTAATTGTCTGATTGCCCATGTTGCCTTCCTGTAGTTAAATGCGCAAAACCAGTGTATATGTGTATGCTTTCCCGTATTTTTTCTTATTGTTAGTTGCTTCGAAATCCACTCTGACTCTCGATATCTCACTCTCTCGCTCTATACCATTCGACACACTAATATTTCTATCTATGCATTACAACAACAACCACCACCAGGTTGAGCGCGGATCGTATACCCACGGTTTAGACCATGAGCCCTCGTCAGGTTATTCCGCTTCAGGTGCTACTATAGCCACGTATATGCTGCCGGCATCGTCAGCAGGAGGAGGAAGTGGCGGTCACTATGCCCCACACAAACCAAGAGACGCTACTCTTGACTTGATCAACCAAATGAAGCAACAGCACGCTCAGGTTCGTTAGGTTCTTTCGGTGTATGAATGTTATTTTTTTCTTGTCCAAGCCCCTCCTCACTTTTTCTTCTCTGGCGTACACGTAATGCACCGAATGATACGAGAAGCTGCGCTCTATGTCAATAGTCTTTGTTGATAGCGACCGCAGTGTCTAAAGACTAACGTACTTATATATGTGTTTTTTTTCCTCTTTTTCTCTTTCTCCAGGCTCAGGGTGTTGAAGTGCCCTTAACCTCATCCGAGGAACATTTAATGAAAGGCACCAACTATCGGCCGCAGCAGAGGCAGTACCACCGTCAGTCGCAATATCAAGCACAGCAACAAAGCCATACCGTGAATAATAGTTCAGCATCAACTACATCCAGTGACGATTTCATTCTGCCACCGACAAAGCAACCAGATTCGACGGGAGTTGCTAGCCTCTTGGGCGGGCAAAACACTCAGCCGAAGCTGAAGCGAAAACTTCTCCCTAAGAAGAAGGCGGCTGCAACCAATGCTACTGCTATCGCATCGGGTGCGACTGCTCTTGATGCTGTTTCCGCTGACGCTGATGGCAATGTGGCCACTGTTCATACAAGTAATTTTGGAGATGAAAATGAAGACAAAAAAACATTGAAGCGAGTTAAGAATGAGAGTACAGATGTATCGCTGCCAGGAGCAGAAGGAGAAAGAGATCAGCCTGAAAAAAGTGATGCAGGTGAAGGAGGTTTGTTAGGACTGGATTACGGATCAGACGCGGATTGACTTCATGCTTCGTGCGCCATACGCGATACATTTCCCACTGTGTGCATCTCTTTTCTCGTGGACCATGATGGAGAAATCTTTGTTCTTGATCTTAATTTATTTTTTCTATTGGAAGTAAGAAGGCGCTTTTCACAACAGAAGGGAGAGCAAATACAAATGGAAGACCTTTTGGTTTTTAGTAAACAAAACTCGAATCATTTTAGCCATTATAGCCCCCGGCGCATCTGATTGGAACACCTCGCAGCGTAAAAGAAGGAATCCTATAATTTAGCCACCACGGCGCTGGAGACGGGGGAGATTCAAAAGCTGACAAGGCACATGAATAAAACCCTGCGTTTTGAGAAGCCTTGAGCCTTGCCCTTGCGGCCATGGTACCATTGCGCCTATGATAAATATACAAGAATTTATCATTCAAAGTCAAACCGGAGGCCCGGTGCAGTGCTATCATTGATTTTGGCGGCATACAGTTCATCCATCGCCGCATTTTGTCCTTCATTGAAGTGTTTCCGCCAGCGGCCAGAGTGCCCTCCATTCGCAAAACGGCTCTTTGCTTCAGCTGACGTGTTGGCTAGCGCCGCCGTGCTATTCGCCATGGTCTCAAACGCCGACGCGTGCATCACTTTGGACAGCACTTGAGCATCGCATCTCACTCCCAGAAACTCTGCGAGTGCAGTGATGATGGGAGCGGGATTTTTCTTGAGGTCTTCGAAATAAATCCAAAAGATTTGGTGCTTGTGGGCGGATGTCTGACTCGCGTGCCACCACCCTAATGTGTGACCAAACCAGCTGCCTTCGCACACTTGCCCGTTGAGAAAGAGCTGCAAAAAGCTATCCCAGTCGCCGTGGTAGTCATGAGCAGGGATGGTGGTGGTATGTTTGTACAGGGACACCGCGACGTCTTTCGGGTTGCGAGCGATGCACACCTGGGGCACATTTCAGAATGAATAGAAAAACGACGAAATAAAGAAATCAATTTGAAATGAAGGTATCGGCAAGAACACCTTTCAATCTACTCAGCATCCATTCTCAAACAAAGCCTTTTGCAGAACTCTTACGATTTTGGCGCTGGGGTGTAAGTTCCCCGGTCCCACAGGAAAAAGATGCCACGGCGCGTGAGTCTTGAACACCCGCCGCTTTTCGTCTTGAGCACGACCGCTGCTGCTTACTGCCTCTGGAGTTAAGGTCATTTCTGCGCGCGGATGCACCTGCTCATCGAACAACAAAGGCTCCAATTCATTTTCAAATGGAAGGAAAATAGAGGTCAAACTGATTAGGTGTCTTTTTCACAATATCGGTGTTCTCACTCTCGATCACACTCCACCACATCGTCTCACTCCCCGTCTGGACGAGTGCAAAGAAGACCGTAATTATTCCTCTTGATTCCGTATTTTCTCACTTCACCTTGGCATGCGGTGCATTCAAATCGCCGCCGTCAAACAAGCAGTGGGTGTCCAAATAGGGGCGAGGGCCCGCCAATTTTGGCACAGGCCCGCGAAGGAACGCCGCGTCCACCCACGGCGCTTGCTTCTGCAGAGCGGGGTGGGGGTCCACCTATGCACATGTAACGTAGATCGTGATAGTCAGCACGATGAGAACAGGCAAGGAAACGGAAGCGAGCAAACAGAAAGTGAAATGGACGAAGGAAGGTACCATCTCTTTCTATACTGCTACCGTTGTTATGCTACAAATAGTGCGAAAATTATAATACGTGCGAAGTGTCACATTTACACGCCCACACGCGTGCACTGAGAATACCTGTTCGCTGTCGCCCTGGTGCAGGAGGAGCAACACTACAGTTTGCAGCCAGGTAGTGCCGGCTTTCGGGTAGGTCGCGACGAAAATGTCCCCGCTTTGGCACTGCCAGTGCTTGCGCAACACGTCGAGGCACTCCTGATGGAGAGGGGGGTGTCACGAGAAGAAAAGGGAACAAATGCTACGGGCGTGTGCCGGGAGGTGCGCGTATGATGAAGAAGAAGGGGCAAATACTGGACGAAGCTTGTGCAAACAAAAGGTCAGAGACCCGTGCCAAAGAGCCGACTATATCGAACGCCATTCTCATAATACTAAGTACAGCAGCTAACAAAGCAGCATACACATCACAACAGAAGAAGTATGCGAATATCTATTTACCTGTCGAACGAATGGGTCATAGACCAAGCCATGCACTCGTTCGTAGGCATAGCCGTCTCCTCCGGGGCTCAAGTGTTGGATGTTCGGGCGCCCGTGCAAGCTCACCATTTCGGCACACAACGAGGCGACGTGGCCTCCGGACCGACTGAACAAGCGGGCCTAGAGTTTGAAATGAAAAATGAAAGTAAGCACGTGCACATGTAGTAAAAGAATACTGAGATGGAGGAGTAAGAGTAAAAAGACGTGCATGAGGAGAGGGGGAGGAGGCAATTCGAAGAAAACATGGAAACACGCATGATGTAGAACTTAATGTTGGTCGGTTCAATCACTGTAGCTCACTCACTTGCCAAGCCTCAATGCACGGATAAGACGCTGCTCCACAAGGGCCGCCACACGCGCTGCTTCTTGATTGGTCCAGCAACTTCACGTATTTGGTTGCCAGCAGCACGACAGGGAGCACGAAGATGTCGGCGTAAGTGCAGGTGGAACCGCAGAGAAAACTGCAAGAAGAAGAAGAAGAAGAAGTCAACGAGAAGAGAAGAGAATTGGAGGGAGAAGAATGAATAAACAAATGCAAGGAAAAGTGTGGTACAGAAATATTCATAACGCGCAAAAATCTAAACTGCTCTTATCTGCTTGAAATCTTTCAGTTTACCCGCCGCCGTCGCCCTTGCCTCCTTCAACAGACG
>Ga0307931_1001352_pt1 | contig 16086 bp, 18 predicted proteins | sample OrgLakmetageno47_FD_201816 | JGI IMG/M metagenome (GOLD analysis project Ga0307931, IMG submission 201816) | Saline water microbial communities from Organic Lake, Antarctica - #47 | ecosystem: Environmental > Aquatic > Non-marine Saline and Alkaline > Saline | place: Antarctica: Organic Lake... | reverse complement strand
ACCTCACGAAGTTTGAGATCCCGGTTGCACTCGAAGCGTTTATAGCTTCGAAGGAGGTGCTGGTCCGCCGCCCAGCACCTCCCGGCATTCGCCCATTTTTGGAAATAAACGGTCAGTACAGGGTTATACGATACAATACCGTTCATCGTAGTATATACTGTAGTTTTTACTATATTTTTAGTTTTTAGCTGCCAGCTGACAAGCGATACCGATGATATATGAGGCATGGCAAATCGCACACATAGAGCCCGTTTTGGCCTTTTGAATTCCCCATTGCCCTATACCGACCGCAAATTTTGCACAAGCGTTAAGAAGCGCGAATCGCCCTTCTATAAGAAATGGCCAGAGCACCGAGCACGCCTAAATCTCTTCCGTCTCGTACTCCGCCGGTGGGGCTTTGTTTCGGCCGCTCCCGAACCCGAATCCACCACCATTTCCCCCCTTGGTATTGCTCCCGTAGTCAAAACTGCCAATCGCACTGCCCGGGTCTCCGTCGTCTTCGCTTCCTAACCCACACCCGGCCAAGCCACCGCCTCGGTCGTTGAAGCGACGAGGCGCGAAACCACCACCACCGCTGCGCCCGCTCCTGCCACCTGCGCCGCCGTCCTCGTCGGCTTCTTCGTCGGCTTCGTCGGGATTTCCTTCGTCGTCGTCTTCCGAGCCGAGCCGAGGCCGGCCTGCGGTGGTGCCCTGCGCGTTGCGCCCGTAATTGCGAGGAGACCCGCCGCCTTTGTTCATGCCACTTCCTGCGGCCGTGGACGATGTTGCTGCAGGTGCGCATTGGTCGTCTGCCGCGTCCGACGAGTCGCCGCCGTTGGTGGCTTCCATGAAACTGTCGGAACTCGAAAGGCCCGCCAGACGATGCACCCGCAAACCGCCGAGAATGCGCTCGGGAAGCTCCGCGGAAGTGTCAGCCTGAACGCATGTCAAAGGTAAACAAATGAAATGGTTGTACTGGAAATAGGCACAGAAAGAGACGAGAATAGCTTGCGAATTAAATTTACTAGATTTCAATCGAATAAGTATTTGAAGCATGTAAAAAACAATAGAAATGGCGTGATAATGAAGAAACAGCAACTCAAATACCTGAAGCACAACTCCCATGTCCATGACTACGCCCTTGTTCGAGGCTGCACCAATCAGATAGCGCGCGGCCCGGTTCGTGGCGGAGTCCAGCTGGATTTCCAGCCAATTAGCGCCCTGTGGGCCGTCGGCTTTAGAGTGGCACGCTTTCAGCACTTTGCCGATGATCGCGGGCTTGTTGCCCACCATCTTTTTGATCGACCAGCTGCCTTTCACGACGTGGGGAACCTGCGGGTGAAAAGAGAGGATTGAGAGAATTAGAGAGTAGGGAAGACGATGAGAGAAAAATATTATTACAATCATGCTGAAACAAGCGATGCCTTGGACTAAACAACATACGCGCAATGCTATTAACAGCAACAGCAGCAGTAGCACGGCATTTATTTTGAGAGGCAAGAATGCCGCAGCATACTCCTCTTACCAGTTTCAAACGAGCGCGGCAGTAGGCTTCGTCGCCTTTGGCTAACTTTACAAGCATCGGATCCACCTTGATGGAGATGGATGAGGCACAAACGAACACGCACTCGATTAGGGAGGTGAAGAATAGAGTAGACCAAATCAATAAAAGAGCCTCTCTGGAATAGCAAATTAGCAAACACTTCGAATATAACTGCGAGTAGCAAAACTCAACAAAAATAAAATAATAAAGAGGATTCAAGAAGAATAAAAGAAGAATGTATACCCGAGGATCTCCTCCGTGAGGTGAATGCGAATCCGTAGTTCTCGGCGCCAGGTAAGTCACGAACGAGCCCCAGGGCATGAGGAAGTTGAGGGCAATTACGAAACGAGGATTGCCCGACGCGACGTGTTTCGCCAAAAAGGAGTCCGCTCGATCGACGAGCCGAGGCGGCCCTTTCGTTTTCCCTTTGCTCTGAATACATGTGAACGCAAGTGCACACAAAGGACGAAGACAAAAGACGTGAGATGATATCACCCATCACTCTTCCCGGTATCCACCACCGCTCATGATTCTGGAGAAATCTAGCCCAGGAAGCCCTTTCTTTTACCTTACTAGGCGCTGCGTTTTCATTGTTGAACAGGACGTCCAGCCCAATGGTAGCGTACAAGCAAGGCGCGGACGCGACTTTCTTCTTGTCCGAAAGGTACTTGGGCCCTCGCACTTGAAACACGTTGCTCGGGGCTTCCGACCAGCAGTTGTTGGCGCTGTCTTCGCTGCCAACCCCCGACCACTGCGCAACGCTGGAGCGGACCACCGCGGGGGTTGGAGGCGCAGGTGGTGCTGCTGCTGCTTCAACCGGAGGTGGCGCCGTTCGAGGCGGTTTGGGAGAAGGAGGCCCATTGGAGGGTGGAGGATCTCTGACAGGTTTCGGCGGCGACTCAGGAGGCGATTCCTGTCGCTGTTGCTCTTGCGAAGAAGAAGAGGACGAAGACGACGAGGAAGAGACATGTTGTGACGATGAGGGCTCGTGCCCTCGAGTAGACGAAGATGTAGGAGGAGGCTGAGGTAAGTTCGCAGCAGCCGGCGGCAAATGAAACGGCGGCGGTGGCGTTGAGGCCTGGGTCTGGCCTCCCCCATCCCCTTCGCTCAGTCCGTTTCTTCCTCCTGCTGCTTCGACGCTACGATCGCCCTCCAGGGGCACGGGGCTGCGGCTATTGCCTGAAGTGGAGCGGTTGCTGGCACCTTTGCGACGGCGCCTGAGCGAAAGATTGGGGTCTGCGATTTCCATCGAGGCGCTGGCGGAAGGAGGAATCAACTCATCGTCGTTAGCCTGGCCGTGTGTGTGGATGAGAAGATAAGAGAGGTAAGACGAGAGATAATATGAGGTGAGGCAGATGAGAGCAGTAAGTCAAGGAACAGGAAGAAATAACAGGGAAATATGAGCACACAATTAAAATTACGCTCTACTACAGCGGCAGTTCTACACAACTAGAAATCAGTACATCAAATCGAGCTCATGCGCACATGCACCCCACCAAAACACACTTAAAAAACACGCTACTTACCAGATCAAAGTCCACTTCATCACCCGACAATTTTATAGGGCCTTGTCCGTGGCTACTTGTGGGGCCAACAATGGGGCTAGAGGCAACCCCAGGGGGAAGCACACGCGCTCCTCCTACGTGATAAGTGCTGCCGTTGCTGCTGCTGCGGCTAAGAGGTTCGCCGTACGCGGTGTACAAATCGTTGTCGGAAGCGTGGCTCAAGAGCATGCCTGGCTTCGAGCGAGGCGGAGGGGTTTGTGGGTTTCCGTGGCCGTCTCCACCTCCTACTTCACCCCGTCCTTCGCCTCCTCCTTCGCCACCACGCCCTTTGTCTTCACGGCTGCGAGCACGAGGAGGCACCGCGTCACGCGCGGGCGACCTGCGCTCCGACGAAGGCTCCTGTACTTGACCCGTAGTGGCTGCCGCCGCAAGCGCCGCCGCTGCTGACATGGTGGCGAATGACACTTCGGTTTCAGCTACCGTAAAGTCGTCGGCTTCTTCGGTGGAGGCCCGGCGTCCAGCAGCACTGCTCTTGTTGACTTCCGGAGGGAGGCCGCCGCCGTAGCGCCCTGAAAATTGCCGCGGCGGCGTGGGCGCTGGCGCAGCAGCCGCTGCTTCGGACTTGCTAGACGGTGGAAGTGCTAGCGGCCTTGACGGCTGCGGCGTGGGCACTGCCATCGTTTCGTAAGCGAATCAAAATCGTGAAGAACAAGGAGAAGAAAGGGAAAATATGATCACTAGCAGAAACAAATAGCGCGTGAGCACTAGAGCACTCGAGACCAGAATTATACCGATAATTGCAATAAAAATAGACATCGAAGCATAGGAGCTAAATCGAGATGAAGGAAATGTCGAACGTAAAATTAAAAAAAAAGCCCGCTCATCATTACCGCGTCCTCGCACGCGCGCTAAAAAGTTGCCAGTTGCTCGGCTGGCCATGTCCAGAGAGCCCTGTGCGCGCTGCAAGAACGTCTCCGCTTCCGACTCCGTGTACGCGTTTTCGCGGCCAGCGCGTTCCAGCCGCTGCATGCTGGTGTTCACGCTGCTCGCCATGCGAGGTGGTGACACGTTGCGCTTCTGAAGGGAAGAAGCCGAGGACGACGACGGAACGCCGTTGTTGCGTGCCTTGTCAGCCATTGCCAACCGCCGCTGTGCTGCCGTCATGCGCACGCCCGACGGTCTTCCTTGGCTACTGCTACTGATGTTGTTACTGCTAGAATTGTTGCTGCCGTTGTTGGCGCTAGAGCTGCTGCCATGCCTACTGTCAGAACGGTCATCATGGTTCACCCGCCGCCGCGATGATGCCGGCCGGCCGCTCGATGACCCTCTATCGTCATCCGCCGAGCCTGAGCGCCGCGACGGGCCTCGATGTGGCAAGCTATCATCATCGTTCGAATTCGACCGCCTGAACCGGTCTGGCCGGCTCTGATAGATGGAGTTGAGCCCGGCACATCCAACACACAAGGGAAGCAATTGTAATAAGCGTATTTAGCAGTTGCTATAACCTGATTCGGGCAAAAAAATGGCTGCCAAGAGGCGCAATGATGGCACGGAACATACCTGACTCATGCTCGTCCAACTACACCCAGGGTAGCCTTGTTAGAAGAGGCGACGGGCTTTTACGAAGACGTTTGGGTGCGCATAATCCCATTCAACCGGTACAAAAATTTTGATTCATGGATGCAAACTCATCACGGCCACGAACCAACCTCCCTCGTACTGTGGTGAGAGATCTTCTTGCTCTATACAAGTTCAGGTGCCCGCGCAATGCGCGGTTTCGGAGCAATGTGTTTGCTGCGGAGCAGTAGGTGCGTGTTCTTAGCACCTCAGTGCGCGGCCTTGAAATGCCCGTGAATGAGTTCCCTTATAGTTCCCATGGTGCGTGTCCCTTCTTGTGCCCGTGGTCCGCCTTGCGTATTTGTTTACTGTACCTGTACAACAGAACTGTACTGTACTGTAGTACTGTAGTACTGTAGGTACATAAAAAACGACGACCACCACGAACGAACGAACCACGGTCGAAATTCCATTTAAGATAAAGGAATTATTCCTCTTTCCTCTTCGTTCTTTGCGCGTTTGTTGATTTATATTGAGGAGGACTATGGATCGTGTAGTAGGCGAATAGTAGGCAAATAGGCAAGTAGGGTCAGGCACACGGTTGCCTAAGAGCGTGTGTTCGAGCAGCCAGGCCCTCGCGAATCAAACTTAAACAGCCTAGGTAACAGATCATAGTTGCAAAGAATTGAGCATGTCAACTATGAGGAGAGCGAACCGGCTGAACAAGACCGCCGTACGATTCACATGCCGAGTGAAGGTTGTGAGCCTGATCTTGCCAGGTGTTCAAGAAAACGCAGGTGTGTTTGCCATCATGGAGCGCGGCAAGCGGCACAAAGCGTGGTCAACAATACAACCTTATGTGCCGCACGGAAGTACTCCGGCAAAGAAAGCCGAATCAGTCAAAGCGTGGGCGAATGAAAATTTAGAAATTCCTGTTACGCTTTACCGCGGCGCCAAAGGTACGGGTGCTTAAAAATGCTCTTGTACTCTTGAGGATAGTAGACAAACGAGTCTTAACAATGGATTTTTAGTCTAGATGTAATGATTGCTTGGCCGCTTCGGCGCTCTCTTATCTCGTGCGCGTCTCCTTTGTACTATCCCGTCCCGTCCCGATCACCCTGTCCTTATCCACTGTTCCAACGTCGCTCTGTTTATCAGGGGCCTATCAGCCCAAGCCCTTCAAATTGAAGGTCATGAAAGACCCTAGCTCCACGGTATATGTGGCGGGCTCCAGCAGCGACAACCCAATGTTGGCTTGCTTCACGCTGGATTGCGCGCAATTTTGCGTCCTCGACGATGTGGTACGCGGACAAGGACGAGCCTACCATTCGCCTAGCATACCTAGCGTGTATCTCTGAAACTGCGTTTTGCGGGCCACGATGTGATTCATCCCGTACGATCTGCTTCTGTTTTGTCCTGTGCCCCCTTACGATCTGCTTCTGTTCTGTCCTGTGCCCCCTTAGTTTCGTGTGTCCCCTTAGTTTCAATGCGTTGCTTTCTCGTCCCTATACCGACGCTCACCCGTCGTGCAACGATTTCGCGATATTCTGCCCGCCCTTTAGGAAGAAGCAAAGTTGGTGAAAGTCCAAGCCGTGAAAAACGGAAAGTCCATGCTGTCAGCTGCTTCGGCTCAGCTGGCTGTGGCCTGTGTGTTCAGCCATGACGCTACTTACGACGCCGGGAGTGTTGCGTCGAGCGGGCGGACAGGCACTAGTTTCAACTCGGACGAGAAGGTGAATGAGCGGCTAAACATCACACCCAAGAGTAATGTTGCATTTTTAACATGCCGCTCTTTGAGGAATTAATTTTCATGATTGATAGGGGGCAGGAATCTGTTCGCTCTTTATTGCTATTCCATTTTGTGTTGTCTCTAAATTCTCTCGATATTTTCACTTTTGCCAGGAGCTGCAATCGGAGTTCGAACAAGAGCAAGACTTGAGTGGCTTCGACGAAGATTTGGACCAGGTAGTGATTGGCCCGCGGTCGCAATGGAAAAAATGGTGGACTTCCTCGTCGTCCAGGAAGGGCGCTGCGGACGAGCACACTTACGAGCACGGCGACCACGGCGGCAGCGGCGGTGGTGGTGGGGCGGAGGATTTGTCGAGCATTCGAGGAATGGAACCGTTAGGGGGCATCGCGGAGGTGCGCGAGTCGGTGTTGGCCGAAGACGGCGACGAAAGCCCCAATCCTCTCGTGGCGGCACCAGGCAGCGGCCAAGCTGGCAACAACAACAGCAGCAGCAGCAACAGCAGCAGCAGGCGTGGGTTTGGAACCTTGGGCAGCGGCCTCTCGTCAAGAAGTGGGAGCAGCAAGGGCGCCTCAAACTCGATTCGCGGGCTCTTGTTCAGCGGAGGCGGAAGCAGCAGCGGCAGTGGCGGTAGTGGTGGCGGTGGCAGCAGTGCAGAAGCGAAGGCAAGAGCGAAAGCGGAAAAAGCAGCTTCGGAGACGGCAGTGGCTGAATTGCTGCGCTCAGAAGGCATGCCTCAACTGATTGGACGGGTATTTTTGTCCTCTCTACTTTCTCCCTATCTCCTCTTCCTACTCCTGCTCCTAGTGTTAGTCGTTCTCTTTTTCCTCGAGCGCGTCGTGCCATTGCATTTTTTCTTGTGACATTCTTACCTCCTTAAATGCTTCACTATGCGTGCTGTTCACACATTCGTGCAACCTCTTACTTGGTACTACAAACACACAACACTAATGTAATATTGTCAGGTGGTGATAGACCTTGGGTTTACGCGTCTGGACGTGCTGCGGTCCCTGCTGCCCCACGAATACGATGCTTTTGCTCGAGACGCCAACTTAACGCCCGGCCAGGTGTGCGCTGTGTGCGCGTGCTTTTTGACTGTGCATGCTTGGTGCATGCCATTTTTGTTGTTGTTGTTGTTGTTGCTGATATTGCTGGAATGCAATGGGGGTTATTGTAGTGGGCATAAACGAACTCTCGTCACGATTCCTTTTTCATCGGTCAAATATTCTATGTGTGTGCGAACTGTTTGACCTTCCTGCATCTTTTACCCTATTAGGCTACTAAACTCCGCCTTCGGCTCGGGATCAAGCGGCCGAGAGACGTCGCGGCGATGGACCGTTTTGCCCAGACACACGCCCTCGATTTGGTAATAAGCTCGTGGGTGCGCGCGCGGAACTTTACGGGCTAGGGTTACAGGAAATTAGCGTAGAAAGAAAAATGAAAGGAGTAAACGAAACCCAGGATGGTGTTGTGTTGGAAATTATGGTGTGATTCGGCGAGAGAGAAAAGCATGAGAAAATAGTGAAATGAAAGGACAAGAGGAGAAGGACGCCCATATCGAGTTCCAGGTTCGATTCTAAGTGGTGCCTTCTTTCGTCGTCTTGTTTATCATGTTGTTGCTTGAATGGACTATTGAATTAGGTGGGCAAGTGGGTCGAAGTCGACGGTATTGGCCCGGGTCTCGTCACCGAATTCCGACCCGTGTGGAACCGGGTATGGCACCAAACAAGAGCTCAATTGTTTTAAGAAGTGCCGATTTCGTACCTCTGCCTCTTAGGACAAGCATCAACCCATCTTCGCGTGCATTTTGGTTTGGAAATGCCTTTTTAGAAATTGTCCGTTTTGCAATGTATCATTGGGCTCTGCATTTGCTATCCATCCGCTCGTCTGTCTCGTCTCCAATTCACCACATTTCTTTGATGTGTGTTTCTGTTGTCCTCCTCAAAGGTGCTGTACGATTCAAGCCATATCGTCGACTTTTCTGCGTCAGCCCTGTCGCTGCCTACTTCAGCGCTGTTCCAGATTTCGCGCTCACGCCGCGACAAGAACGGCACTGGATTCCACGCAGTAAAACTCTTGCTGAGACGCAAGAAATTTGCACGGTGGAACGAAGGCATTGGATTCGAAATCATTCCAGACCCCAACACAACTTAGCACGCCATTCTAGGGCCTCTTTTAAAGGCATACTCAAGTCAAAGAAACTCATGGAAGCCACATTCCCTGCTTTTGGTTTTCGCTGCGCCTTATAATGCGCCAGCACGCCATAGGGATGCTTCTGCTGCTCCCTCATCTCCCATCCCCTAACGTGGCTATTGCTATTGGCTTCCTCAGTAACCACTAAACCAAGTTAAACGTTATACAAAGCCCTCGGTTCGTGCCTAGTTCAAGATTCACGCACGTAATTACGCGGGAATCACGCGGAAAGTGAAATTTGCGCCAATCAGACGTGATTTCCGTCACGGGAATCGGCTCAGAATAGAGTGACGTCACCATGGAATCCACTCGGAATCTTCAATAACATTTCGAACTTGTCTGTATGCGCACAACCATGGTCCATGGCGCTGAACACTGCAGCTGAAGGCGCACGCACAAGGCGGGAGGAAAGGGCGCGAAGAGTGAAGGAGAGAATAAAGAGAAAGGCAAGCGCACCACACACGAAACTTGAAGACACGACGACCCCCCACCACCAAAAAGAACACCGATTCCCCCGTATTTACCGTATATTTGAGGACGATACCGTATATATACCGCACGTGATTCCCACGTAAATACCGCGTAAATACCGCGTGAAGTGAATTTTTGAGACCTCGCGCGTGATTCCCGCGGGTACGTGAATCGCAACCTTGGTTCGTGCACGAGAGAACAAGAACTAAAAACTAAACCCGCCCAATGAAGAGGGAAACAAGGAAGTCACTGAGGCGAATAGGAATAAGAATGGCCTATTAGAACTCTGAATTGCTGGTACTACGAACTGTGTAGGAATGAAGAGTTGAGTAGGAAAGAAGTAAGAAGTGGAACATTGGAACTGGGACGACCCCAATTCTGAATTCAAGGGCAAGCTTCTGTCTTCTGTCAGGGGAATCAATCTGACACAGGCCCCGAGGATTAGAGGGCTGGCAGGCGGAGAATAAATACAGAGCAAATATACTCATTCCTAACACTCATACCTAACTAGCCGCTCTAGAGTTCTAGAGAAGCCAGTTGAGTTGAGTTGAGTTGATGCTTGAGGGTCGATTCGCGATTCGCTGAAATTTCCCCGCGCTGTGAGATCTTCGTCTTCAGGTGGTTTCGGATCAGAATTAGGTGATTTTTTGGCGATCCATTACTTCTTAGTTGATAAGGCTAGCCGACTCTACAATGGAGCCAGCAGTAAAAACAGTGCGGTCGGAAATGGCGCATAGCATCGCATTCAAGCCTATCCCACCGCCCTCACCCGATGTAGATCCGGAAGCGATCACTTTGCTCCTATTTTACCAGTACGTGGAGCCGGTGTGGAACAAGAAACAGCACTCACAGGTGTTGCAATAGATGTCTAGACTAGAGTTATCCCTTTCGCCACAAATGCGCTATGATTAACTAGAAACTTCCTATTAAATTAGAGCTCGAGCTGGTATTCGACTGCTAGTCCTGTGACCAGATTTTTCTTTTCTTAATTCGTGTGTGGTTCCGCGTCGAATGTATTTGTGCGTATGCAGGCTATGGCGAATGTCACACGCATTGCTAACGAAAACAACATCAAGGGCCGAGGCCGTTGCGCGCCTGAAGGTTTAAACTGCACGCTGAGCGGCTCAGCCAAAGGCATTCGCGCCTTTTGCCAGGGTTTGCGAGACTGGGACGCTACGTTCAACGAAACTGACTTCAAGGTGCACGGCTGCGCTAGCTAGCTAGCATATCAGTAGGAGCGAATCTTGGAGATGAATCGCAAAAGTCTACTCCCTTGCGTCGCCTCTACTTTTTTAAATATACTGCCCAAAGTATGTGTTCATTACAGCTGCCATTCCATTGTACTCGCTTTTGGTTTCCCCGTGTTTGACGTATCAGTTCACGGATGGGCAACCCAAGGTTCATGGGTTCAAGTCGCTAGGTCTGCGGAAAGTAGAAGAACTAGTAGGCTATGGTTTGCCTGGAGAAAAAGCGCCCAACCTAGCCAACAAAATATCAACACATCTGGAGGTGCGACAATGCTACTGATTGCGTGCTTTCCGGGGAGGTCTGGGGCTCTTTATCTATGGTGTGCTGGCGAAGTGTGAACGATAACCTACCTACATCCTTGTGCTGCCCCAAGCCTTCAGAGTTCGTCTCTCAAATCAAAGACTTGTCTGCCTTTCAATTCGTTACTGTGCAATGTTTCACCCCATGAAAACCTTCAATACCTAGGCTGAAGACTACCACGCGATGCTCAGCGACACGAGTGGCAACGGCCCGGAAACCGTAATTGTGGACGTGCGGAACGCGTACGAGTCGGCCATTGGCCATTTTTCACCCCCTGAAGGGGGCGCCAAGCTGATTGACCCGCAGATGCGCAACAGCCACGATTTCCCCGGGTGGCTCGCCAAGCCGGAAGTGCAGTCCCAGCTCAACGGAAAGCGAGTGAGTTTGAATCCTTTTGAGTCGCATGGACGAGTCGCGCGCGTCCTGTTTTCATGGGAAGAAGACAGAGAGGAGGCGGTGGGGTAAAAAATCACTGCATTGGCGTTTTCATTTTCACTGTCAGTAACAACTTTTGCAGGGTGTTTTATTTGAAAATCATGCAGTATTGTATTCTCGCGCCTTCACTGGCTTTTCAACTCCTTCTTTCCGTGCACACTCTCCAGGTGATGATGTACTGCACGGGTGGGATCCGTTGCGAGCGCGCTTCGGCCCTCCTCGGCGACGTGGCCGCGGCCAGCGGTGGCAACTTCAAACCCGCGGGGGTGTTTGAGCTGCGCGGCGGGATTGAGCGCTACCTGAAGACCTACCCTGAGGGCGGCGCATGGGCGGGGAAAAACTACGTCTTTGATCGTCGCCAAGTGCAGGTGTCCGGATGTTTCAGCGTATTTGTAATGCTTATGTAGTACTTTTGTTGCCTATCGAGATCTATGGAAGTCTAATCGTGCGTTATTTTTTTTTTTCAGTCTTGTGCCACGGTATCCGTTTCATTCATCCGTCGTATTCTCTCCCTCATCAGGTGCCTGAGCTCAAGAGCCAGGAGGCTTTACAGGCGGACGCAGAGCGGATTGGCGTGCTGTGCAGCAGCTGCCGGACCCCATGGGACACTTACCGAGGCAGCGCGAAATGCCCGGGCAAACCTGGTAGGAAATAGTTCCCTCTCCTTTCCTTGAAGCCGCTATTCTGACTTGAAATCCCCGTAAAGATTGATTATGGATTTTCAGTATTATTATTTCTTTTCTGTTTTGCTAACTTTATCTATTTTTTTGTCCTGCCTCTCCGCGTGGTTGTATCTTTGACACTCCTTAAATACACTCATCTATGCAATACTACATTAGACGTATTTCACGGCATGGGCCCCAATGGATGCGGCGTGCCCGTGATTTTGTGTCCGAGCTGTGAAGCCAGCCCCGAGAAAACCGCGGCGGCCCTCTGTGAACTGTGCCGAAAAGACTGTGCCGCGCCGCTGCCTTCGTCGGTGAACTGGGCTGCCATCAAGGTAGTGCTTCGTCATGCGCATTATCATTAGCCAATACTTTCACCAAACCTTTGCTATTTTCACATGAAGTTTGTCTTTTTCGTACTTACTTAACTATTTGTCTCATCTTGCCTCTATCGTATTTCTGAAATTTTAAAATTTGGTCGCCCAGGCAGCGCGCGAGGAAGCCGCTTCCAATCCTCAGAAACGCAAAGTTTCCCACGAGAGCAAAGACGACAAAGATAATGGCCGCGACAAAGACGATCGTGCTGATGACGAAAAAGCAAAAAAACGCGCGAAGAAAGAGGCAAAAAGAGCGAAGAAAGAGGCAATAGCGAAAGGTGCAAAAAGTGGCAACTCAGGAGATGCACGGTTGTTCGTGGGCAAATTGCCTTTAGTAGTAGAAGCCTCAGCCGTGAAAGCAATGCTTGCTCATTGCGCCAAAATAGGCGGCAAAGGCAGCGACGAATGTGTTACCACCCCAGATGCAGCAGACGCGGACGCCTGCACGGCAATCGAGTGGATCACCGACAAAACAACGGGTGCTTTTTACGGGTCATGCTTCGCTCAAATGGCGTCACCGGAGCTTGCGTCACGAGCCGCTTCTTACTTTGCTCCCGGTAGCGAGGGCGCCAGTGGCGTCGGAGGTGGAAGCAACAATACAAAAGGCAAACAGGCGAAGAACTCAACGGGAGCAGGGGCGTCTGCTTTAACAGCAACGGCTGCGTACGCTTCCCTGGTTGGGCGAAAGCTGCGGGTGAACGTGGCTATGCCCAAAGATGGCGAAGAATGGCCTCCTGCGGAAGGATTCAAACATTTACCCCGGCCACCTGTTATGTAGATCTCGGCGCAGGCGCGAAGAGGGGCAAGAGGGATAGCTCTGTTTGGCTGTAGAAGATGCCGTTTAAATATCCGTATTTCGTTTCAGATACCACCAAGGTCGAAAAAAAGTCTAGGTAGGCTTACTAAATCATCTAAATCCTTATTCCATATCTAGTATCTAGATGAAATCGTCAAGCCCATCTCCAATGACAAGTAGCGAGAGCCAATCGCAGAGCTAAAAGTTGGAGTGGCCAGTTATCTCCACTTAAGTCCAAGGCAGTGCTCTCTTCTAGTCGTATCTCCTATCTAGGAGCTATATTTTTGTCGGAATGCGATTCCTAATTGCGGCCGACATCGTCAACCAACCTCTGAGCAACACGCTCGCACGGCGAGCTGGATGCGAACAGACCAAGCCAAGGGCTCAAACAAGGGAACTTCGGAAAGTTCCAAGAGAATGATTACTCTACACACAAGAGTGCTGCCAGAGAGAGCACTAATATATACACAATAGAGTGTGTTTACCGAAAAGACAAAGCACCAAAAGCCACAACCACGGGGTTGTCACAAAAATGCGCTGACGTTGCACCAAACGGGCCGCTAGGGCCCGCACTGCTTTGCTAATAATAGTACCAAGCCACCCAGTCAAATTTCCCCTTCAATAGAGTGTGTTTACCGAAAAGACAAAGCACCAAAAGCCACAACCACGGGGTTGTCACAAAAATGCGCTGACGTTGCACCAAACGGGCCGCTAGGGCCCGCACTGCTTTGCTATTAATAGTACCAGACCACCCAGTCAATTTTCCACCCGAGAGGTTATACTGCACCTGCCGCTATGGCTCAGGCTGCTGCCCGCGGTGACTCCATCGCCACCACTGCTGTCACTGGCGCTTTTATTGCTACCACTGCTCTCGCTGCTGGCTCCATTGCCGCCGCTGTTGTCTGTGGTGCGTCCATGGCTGCTGCTGCTGCTGCTGCTGCTGCTATCACTACTGTCGCTGCTGTCGGTGCTAGCACTTCTACTGCTGCTGCTCCCTTTCGTGCTTCTAGTGCTACGGCTGCTATCGTTCAAGGCTACGGTTTTTAAGAGAACTAAACACGCATCTAATCTCTTCTTGCGCGTCACTGAACCAAGCGCTACACGCCCTTCTTCCCTTTCGACTAAGTTCCTCGGCCATCGGCCATCGGGAAGCAAAAGAGAACTAGTGGAGCCTGATGCTTGCGTGCTTGCATTGGATTTCCATTAAGACTGCCGCCACTTCAACAGCGGTAAAAAACTTCGATCAAGAGGACTTTCATGACGCAAATCGCTGCTTCAGCTGTTCTAGTGTTACAAACACGAGAATCATATGAGGGCCTAGCCTTATGAAGTTGGCGCCTGCGCCCTTGTATAGAGCTGCAGGGCCCTCTACGGAGACGACTTTGCCCAACGCATGCCAGCCGTTTTTGTACCTGTGGTGCAGGATAAAGAAAGGTAGTTGAAAGATAATTCGTTTGTGTAACAAAAAAAAATTAATGAACAGACACTGCATTCGCGAAAAAGAAATAGACAATACAGTAGATCCATAGAAAAACTAATGAACGTCGTGATTCATTTTATAAAACAGCACTCTATTTGCCAGAAACAATTGTCTCTGTTCTTCAACTTCGATGTCTCACCAGAGGCCTCGGCCGTTGGCGTCAAATGGCTGATTGAAGAGCCTCGTGCGCGCCACGTCTGTGGGGTTCACCACTCCCACCGACACCGCTGCAGACGCCAAGGAGCAGACCACGTGAGTTGAGACCGCTGAAGCGCTGAAACCAGCTTTCGATGCGCGCTCCTGCGAATGCCGCCCGAAAGAGATGTAGTTGTAGGAGAAAATGTATGTGAGAGCAAAACGAGTCTACACCTCGAACTTTATCCAAGGGCTGTCAATGAGAAGGCATCGAACATATAATTTACACCTTGAAGTCAGTGTATGCCACTAATTGTGAGCCCGGACCAAGAATGCCGCGGATCGTGTTGGTGCCTACCTGCTCATGTCGCATAGCAGCCAATAAGCAAAAATAAAGTACAAGCGCATACCGCTAAACCGCAGGAATTAATTCATATCACTGGAGAACTTGATAAATGGAAACGGTTTACGATCGGGCTCTGGGGTGAATTACTGTAAACCAATTTACCCCTCTCACGAGCCCCCTGGCGCCTTCGTCCCGAGTCAACGCAGCAAGCACTGAGAGAGGCCCTCGACTGGATGCTGCATGTTGGTGACCGGTAGCGCCGCCCAACGCCTAAGGAAAGCAAACAAAATCCATACATACACCCCAAGATGGTCTTGTGATAAAGAAAGTCGGCTCGATTGCTTTCCAGTAAAAGGCGTACGATTCATGAGAAGAAAAATGCCAGCTCTCAAGTGCCTGAACATAAATGCCATCAACCGAGAACCTGCGCTCGAGTCTTGCAGACGTCCAAAGGATTGATCAAACATCCGCCCAAGGCACCGGCTCCTAAGCCCGCCGCTAACTTTATGTCGCCCCCAGGTGGACCGTCGCGGCCCGACCAATGGTGCAGCACTTGTACGAGAGGTTCGAAGCACCTGTGCGAGTATACAAGCGTCGTCATCGGTTAAACTATGCTTTCATATACTCGTGAATGAAAGAAACAACAATTAAGCAGTGATAGACTGGTTGCGTTTGTGCATGAATAATAAACTAGCTAATTTCGTAAATTCACCCGATGCGGAGGCCATTGAAGAAAAACTCGCGAGTGACGCCGAGGCTGAGCCCACGCTGCAAGCCTCGGACGCCCTCACGTTGAAAGGTTTGCGCTACGCAGTTCAACCACCCGCTGTATTGCCGTGCTGTGCCGCGCTGGGCTAGTTCGTTGTCTAGTTGTAATCGGATCTAGTGAAGCCAGAGAAAGATTGAATGATACGTGAGCACTAGGAATTTTCACCAGTCTCTGGGGCATTTTCAAAAGATCTATCAATACTCAGGCCCGATTTACAAACCGGTACTGAAATCTAGTCTAGTGATGAGTGATATCATTGATGTCACATGCACCTTAGTAAGCTCCAATGGGTGACTAAAGACTACAGCAATGGAGCCCGCAACTGCCGGCAAGCCAAGTTGCAGAAGCCATGGCGGAACTCCGACGGCACTATCTTTCATTTTTCTTGTTTGATACTTTTCTGATGACACCATTTCACGGTCGTTTCGCCTATGACATTCTTGCTCTAATATTTACAAGACAAAACAATAAACTCAGCTAGCTAAAACTGTGTCTGAAACGAAGCTAGCTAATAAGTTCATTCACGCTTCGCGCGCTTTC
>Ga0307931_1001349_pt1 | contig 16116 bp, 21 predicted proteins | sample OrgLakmetageno47_FD_201816 | JGI IMG/M metagenome (GOLD analysis project Ga0307931, IMG submission 201816) | Saline water microbial communities from Organic Lake, Antarctica - #47 | ecosystem: Environmental > Aquatic > Non-marine Saline and Alkaline > Saline | place: Antarctica: Organic Lake... | reverse complement strand
AAATCGCTCCCCCCCCCCCCCCCACACACACACGCCCCCCACGCCCACTCCAGTTGAGTTTCTTGAAAAACTTGGACAAGCTCATTCGCAACGGCCAAGGGATTGAAATGGTGGCGTTACTTCGCATCGCGCCACTCCCAAAAGGCCCTACGAACTACTTCCTTGGTACAACCAGCTGCACGTGGAGAGACTTCATAATTGGTAGGCGTTCTTTCAACTACTTCAACTATGTAGACGTAGCGCTGAGAGCCCTCCGCAGTGTGTTTTTTTTTTGCTCTTGTATTTTGCCATCGCCCTTGCTGAGATAGGAAAAGAACTTGGCTGTGGGACAAGCAAACGCTCTCCAATATTTCTCAACTCGGAATCTCTAATGTCATTTTTTCCTTCCTTTCTCTTCTTCTTCTTCTTTTGTTTTTTTTTAATCTTTGCTGCCTTCAGCTTCTATCCTGGTGGGAGCCCCCGAGTGCTTGTTCGACGTGATCATTGGCGCGGGCGCCAAGAAAGTGGACCACAATTCGCCGATTTCCATTGGCTTGTTCCTGCTCTTAGTGGGCTCCTTCATGGGTTTGATGTGCTACGTCGGCGCGCGGGCGAAGAAGAAATTGGCGGCTTTGGACGAAGAAGAAACCCAGGGTGGCGCGCACGAGGAGCTTGGAGAGATGGCCAAGGCCTAAGTTGCGATTTGTAGCTGCCAAACGCATTGAGGAGAAATGGAGCTCGCTATTAAGCAGAACTTCAATGCATGCTATTGTTTGGGCGAATCTTGTGTTATGGTGCTGGTGCTTTCTAGCTTAACTCGCGAGCACGCGAGTTCGAATATTCTGGTCTAGTCTAGTCTAGTTAATACTCCAAAAATCAAAGAAACACCACTGTGGCATATAGCAGCAGAAAAAATGACCTTCAGAACAGGCCTTACTGGGCTTAGTGCCCTTTTGCGAAATGAAATTGTAATAATTTACTCCCGAGATGCCCTTCAACCATTGAGCATCTGCATCTGGAGTTTTGGGAATGGTGTGAGTCAGTGAGTCAGCTGTCTTCGTCTCCACTTCGACCTGCCCTTGGCGATGGCGATCCACTCGCCGAAATCCTTCGAAATGCCCTTACTATCGAGCGCGTTGTCCAACGCCCTGCCCCAATTCATACATGGAAAATCAATCGGTCGAGAATGCGATACCCAACCAGTTAGTAACTGCCGTGGCGCCCGGCTCATGGGCATACGTGCGATGTGGCCAGCCCAACGAAGAATCCGATTATGAAAGTAACTTCCGATGTCAAGAATGCCCAAGCGACGGAAAAGACTCGCGGAAGTGATATGGTGGCGAAGGTATGATGTAAGTTCACACAACACAACATTCTACGAGCATACCTGTCATGGAAACATCGAGGGCGCTTAAATAAATCTTCACGCAAGGACCGAGCTTCTCAACCGCAAAGTAAAGTAGGCAAGATGAGAGCCTTGTATACTTCACCCTTAAGTTCCTCCGAAAGATATTTGTCAGCAAAAATGCTTTTTAGGGCGCCAAAAGCAGCCGTCGCTGATGTTATTCGCTTGTCAACATCTGCATCAGAGGTAAACGAGTAGTGGAGCATTGAGCCCAAGTACGTAAACTTCTCACAAAAATCAATAAAACCAGTGCCATAAAAGTAAAACGGGATGTATCCGCAGCCCCGTACGCCATTCGAGGCGGTGAAAAGTACATTGCCTCAGTCTTGGACGCTGCATTACTGCGAGCAACATGCATGCGAAGCCCGGATTTCCGAAGACGAGCAAAGATGTGACGAGACCCCCTAATAAGATCGTCACGCGATTGGAAGAGAAGAACACAGTCGTCTGCGAAAAGAGAAGCCCGCAGTTCAAAAGAACAGGCATCGCGCAGTTTTCAAGTGGCGCAGAGCGAGGCGCAGAACGAGGGGCATCTCGGAATCACCTCCAAAATCCAATCACATATCTCATTTCGTTGCTTAATTCAGTGGAATATATTACACGAGCCGCGAGTTCTAGAAACAACTCGCAACTACGTAAACGTATGTGCAGTTCGGAGGCCAGGATAGCAAGGAGGTTTCCGTCGGCGCACGAAACACGAATCTCTGGCTCGGTCGTTTGATGAGTCCATTGAAACGGCACTGTGATTGGCATGGCGAGTGCTGTCGCTAATGCTTCTACCACTACTTTTCGAACCGCCTGCATAGTCACCAAAACCACTGCCGCTGCCAATCATCCCAAGCCTTGAGATGCCTCTGCTGATGTTTTTGCTGCTCCATACGCCTTCTTTGCGGACCGCATAACCACCAATCTTGCTACCGAGTCCATTAGTGGATTCGCTGCCGATACTACCGATTGTATTGTCCACGTTATCCTCGTTGCTGCTGATGCCATTTTTGTCGACGATGACGTCATCATCGTCATCGGGCCCACCGGTGCCCACTGGTGTGTAGCCCCAGATCCCCGGCGGCGGTTTTTGCCCTCTTGGAATGGGCACCGCGGACGAGCATGCTTCAGCGAGGGCGCGATCAACGGAATCCATCGCCAATGAAGAAGTTGAAGAGGAAGCGGAGGTGTAATTGCCGCTGCTGCTAGAAAGACGGGGGTGTTTCCAAAGTGCTAACGCACAGCGCATCACTGCTCGCGCCTTTTCAATAGAAAAATGAGGGAAAAGTGTGCCGTCGGCAAAGACTTGTGAATCAATGCTTTCGTGAAGTAGAAAATTAGATTTTGTTGGCTTCATTGAAAGTAACTCTTGCCCGTTGATGCAAGACTGGGCGTGAAAATTTACCACTCAGCACAAGACTACTTCTTATCGTTTCCTTTCAATAGGTTTACTCACCTGTTCCATGCTCAATGATGTGCCTGCCTGGCTTTTCTGAGGCGGTGCTACCGAAGCCCACAAGTACCCGCTGCCAATGGCATGAGACTGCATCGCAAAAATGTCAAGCTCTGCGCCAAACCTAGAACAGAATTATAGAAATAAGAGTTGTTACACTAGAAGCACCTCGTGCAATGCAAAGAGCAAAGACAAGCACTACGTTTTTGAGCAGGTAGTGGCTTGTAAGCGCCTTCAAATACTCTCTTCATTTTTCAATTTGCAAGTAAAGTGTGAAGTACTCACGAAGATCGCAGTTCAACAAGCACTGCATGTTTCGGTTTGGCCATTATCGCATTTGCTAACCCTGCCGACATCCCAAAACATACATTTGAATGGGGAAACAAAAAAAGCACAAAATTAGGCATTGTTACTGCAACATTGAGAAATGTAAATGCAAATCAAAGCAAAAATAAGAATTACAGTAGCTGTAAAAAAATAGTCACAAGAAGAACGATTATACTATCAACAAATGCGTGCGTTCTTAAATGCGTGATATAGATGTTGATTTCTTTTCTTTTCAGAAGTTGCGCGCAGATGCCTACAGCTGATCTACGAAGAAGAAGAAGAAGAAGAAACATCTCACCAGCCCCATGCATGCCGATGACAATGTTCGCTTCCCGAAAGATGGCCGCCATTTCGCACGGGCTCTGCTTCGAAAACTGGCAGCAAGGCTCAAGCATCACCCGCCCTTTGGTTGCGTTGCGAAGGGTGCTGTTCAAGTGCTCCAGGCTATGCGTAGTGAACGAGCGCAACTAAAGCAAACAGAAGGTGGCAAGTAAAAGAAAGTCACGTAAGTGATTACATGTACTTCGCACAATCTCTTTCAGTCTCTCTCTCTCTCCCTATTCTCTCGTGTTCGTGATGGCAAAACATGCAATACCACAGCTTGACTTCTCGGAGTTGCGCCAACGTCTCGCTTCCCCGGCCGGGCAACCCAAACCACCTTCTTCAACCCACTCCATTCATCCTCATTGTTAGCGTCGTGGCGGCTCCTTCTCGTTCTTCTTGCATTTTTCTTTCTGTGCTTCTTCCGTTGTCTTTCGCTGTGATCGAGCGCGTTGTCTGTAACAGCACAAGCACGTGCAACCTGTTCCATGAAGAAGGCAAAAGTCACATGTACGCGAGTCAAGAACTTCATTTTGTTCAATCGATTGAGATAAATTATTCATCGCGATCTCTCTGAAGCACAGTCAAGCGCACGCATGCACATTTACACGTGCACACAATGACATGTGGGCAGACCTGGGCTTGAACAGCAGCAGCAGCGGCGGCTCGCTCTCGTCGGTCGATTAATGGAGCTGAAATTGGCCGAAGCGGAGATCTTGTGACAGTCAAGAACAGTATACGATTCAGTGAGATCTCCAAATGCAAATTTGAGTAGAACGCCGTAAGCGCTGCCTTGGAATACGCAAATGATTTCGTTTACCCTTGTGAAACATAAAGAGCAATGAAAGTAAAAGTAGACAAACAGACATTGTTTTTCTTTGTTGCCTCTCACCCCCAATGAAGCGACCCCACGCACACGGGCTTGTTGTTACTACTAGCCGCCAACCGTTGCTGCTGCTGCTGCTGCTGCTGCTGCTGAAAGTCTGTTGTTGATGATACTTCTGTCTCGTTGTTGACCTCCATTGAGAGTAAATCATCCATGGAGTTCCGTTTGTTCCGACGATGCTTGTGGCGGCTCAGTCCTCCGGTTGATGAGGTGCGCAATGAACGCTGCTGCTGGTGTTCTTGTTCGTGTTCTCCCTCTTCTCTTCCTTCTTCTTCTTCTTCTTGTTGTTCTAATCGTCCTCTTCTTCTTCTTCTTCTCTCACGCCGTTGTCGATGTTGTTGTCCAAGATTCAAAGCACCAGCAGAATCCAACCCGCGAGGGTATGCACTGGAATGAAAGAACACCTGAAGACGTTTACAAAGCCCATTATGTAGAACAAGAATTCGACATTCAAATGCTCGAAATAAATGTGTAGAATAAGTAGCGACGAGAAATAAATCTGGCAATGATATATTTGGAATAAGGTACACTTGAATCGGAGAGCTAACTTCCTTCCACCATAACTTATTGTCGCAACCCTCTTGCTCTTCGCAAAACGGCAAAAATGATTAAGAAAGGATCAAATGCCCCCCCCCCCCCTCTCAGTACCTGCCGAGCCCACGGTAATGCCCCGTGCAATGTGCCATAAAACAGCAAATGCGGCTTTAGGCCGGGCTCTCCTCGCCACTGCCCTAATGCAATATTGTCAATATTGTCTGATGACGATGGTGAGGATGGTGACCCTGAGGTTGATGACGGTGACGCCTCGAGTAGTGCATCAACTCCCCCTTCAGCTGCTGCTGCTGTCATCTCGGCAGTCACAGCCGCAAGCCGTTGCTTCCAATGTGCTTGCCCTTCGCGCCGCACTTCCTGTTTGCATGCAGTATCATATTAGAACACCCAACACAGTCATCGAGTTGAAGTTTTCGAAAATGATATTATATTGCAATGACTCGATAAACAAATTCCACAACATCTAACGCCATCATCCTACCTCGTCATCATTGTTGTCCTTGAGCCGTTTACTACTTCTGCTTCCTAATGAAGAAGGAGCAGCTGGTGTCGAAGCCCGGTGCCACAGGACCATGCTGGCGTCATTCACCAAATGGTACATGTTGTTGGCGAACCTGAGCGTGGAAATCAATCGTAACCCCCCAAGTATTATTGTAATATCAAAACCATTTGCCAGGTATAGATACAACATAGAAGAAGCTAGGCTGCTTGGCTAGACAATCAATTTGCCCTGCATGACGAAAAGCGATTGCTAGTCACCAAAATTTGACGAAGAATAGAGCACTGCTGCCGTACAACTGGGCGTCACAGCCGTGCGCACGCCAGGCAGAACTGCCAATAGCCTCCGGATGAACAATAATCCGCACCGACTGTTTTTGTACATAGATTCGGAAGAATAATAGACAGCGCGGGAGGGTGAAAGAGCGGGGAGAGTAGAGCACATCAAGTCAACCGCAAAATAATTTAAGCGGTGTCATTAACTTCAAAAATACGCGCATGCAACATATTCTAAACAATCTAAAGCCTTGGAAGCCCTCCACGTGTAATTCAGAGCCCCCAATACATTAAGACATAGGAAAGGTGATGACCTTGGGCACATTACTGTTGACGCGCAATGATTCGCCCCACAGCTGCCGTCCTGAGGCCTCGATCGCGCGCAAGGATATTATATCCGGGGCCCACACGTGCACGGCACCGTCGGCTATGGTGACCCACCTGTAGTTGCATATGAGATTATGGCATCAACATGTGAGCAGTCTTGAGTCTTCTTCACCTCTATTTTGAAGAGGGGCTCAACGGATGAGATATAAGGCTCAGCTACGCCGAATATACCGAATATATCATATGAAAAGAGACTCGACAGACAAGCTATCTAGCCAGCTAGCTAGCGTGCTAGCCTAGAGGGGTGGCTACCGAGCTAGCAGGATGTAGAATATATACCATAAGTCTAGGACGGGGTGCTTCTGGCGGCCGTAGCTGCCTCCCACGCGCACTCGCACTGCTGATGCTCGGACTGGACCTGTTCCTAGCCACCATGCATGAGCGCGAGGAGCACCGCTTGTGGCATCCGGAGTTGCGTTGAAATTTGACGCCAAGGTTAGAACAAATTGATCTTCGAGTGAAATGGCAAACACTAGGGAATAGGCCAAAGTCACGAAAGCGAATGCACGGCCTTGGAGCCACGATGTTAGCATTCCTCAAAAACAGTTGTTTTGCGTTTCTCAAGTTCAAAGCCTAGATTCAAACATACAAATTAGCGATGAAGAGTTTTATAAAGTAAAACAAGTTAGATATTTACTTCGATGATATCTTATCTACATTTCCTCATTAGAAGGTGCTAAACTACGGTAGCTAGGCTAGCTTGTTTAGCAAAACCTAGCTTCCATAGCTCCGTAGCTACTGCAGCGGCGCGGGTCCGCCGCACCGCGATCAGCGCAGTTGGTGTCAGATGTCAGTGACAACGTGTCAGAACATGGTTGATGTCAATGACGTGACAACGTGTCAGAACATTCGTAAGGTAAGTTACTAGTGAGGTGTCAGAACATATGTACCCAGATAAGAATGTGATGTGTAGGAGTGACGGACAAAAATCCTTGGTAGGCACTTTCTGGTCGTGGTCGCATAAAACACCAAACCACGTTGATTTATTGATGGAGCCGTGAGCCGTGAGAGCCGTGAGCCGTGAACGACTGAATTGCGCACTTACAGGGAAGAGTCAAACATTGAATAAGGCTCCCAAGCTCCCAAGTGGCTACTCTTTCTTTAGCTCCGACCACTAGTTCCCGGAATTAGGGATATCTCCTATCTCCTGATTGGAATTCTAGCCGAAGCAAATGCCTTACTTTTATGCCATAACCGGCATCGGAATCAGTGAGTTCCTTGTGGAGAAGTCAGAGTAGCTGGTGTCTTTTTGGCATTCCAATTTTGTTCAAAGGAAAAAGCAAGGTATTCAAAATCTAGAGCTCTTCTTTCCATGTCATGGAGACGGTGAAGTTAAAGGTGCCGGAGGGCATAGCGGCAGTGCAGCACGCAAGCGAGAAAGCAGGACTGCACTCGTGCCTGCAGGAGGGTGGCATGTAAGAAGAAATTAAAAATAAGAGAAGTGATTTATTTCTTATTTCAAAGGTGCATTGAGAAGTTTGCATGATAGACACGGATTAGGGGCGTGGCAGATATAAAATGGCGGTCTCAGGTTCACCTTTCTCAAGCGCAGCAACTTCTTTGAAATGAAGTTCGAGAGCCGCCTCAACGGCTTCATTCTGCCCGGCAAACGCTTCGCGTGTTGATTGAGCAAACTCATCCTGTTGGAAACAAGACAATGCTGATTCAAATTTCAACTCAGTATTCAAGATTCGATTCGATTAAAGTCTCTACAAACGCACACTTTAAAAGAAAAATGCTCTTGTATCTAGAGTCATGATGATATGCTTTGATTGCTGGCTTCAACTTTTGCGCAAGAATTAAGTGCACTCCAGTGCAATATCATCAGATTCAAACCTGGTACAGTATCTTAGTAAGCACAATAGCGTGGCTGTGATTGCGCAAGAAGGCCAAGCCTTGAGCGTGTTGCGCTGAACACCATGAGGGAAACCTGCTGGGAAAAGTGCCGCTGCTTCCACCGAGACCATTGAACCAAAGGGACACAGCGCAACGCGGCTTGTAACTCGGTAATACTCGGTGGAGTGTATTGACCTATACCACAAGTACACGATAAGGCAAACCAAAAATCGTTTCTCAGAAAAAATGAAAGGAACGTGTAGTGATCAAAAGGATTGATTTCTAGATTGCTGCGAAATCTTGAATTAGCATTAGACTTACCGAAGAAAACAGGACCAATGTGCCTGAGTGAGGTGCTACATTGAGGGGCTCGAGAGGGAACGGTAGCAAGCGCAGCTCACCACCGTCGGCTGAGGTCCATCTAGATAAGAGAACAGAATCGTAAGACGGCCATAGATTAAAAATCAGGTTAACGCTCTTCTAGTTCTTTTGGAGTCTTTAAATAAAAAAGACTCTGAGGAAATGATATTCACGAGCTAAGAAGCCAGACCTACCCTTCAGTCAAGTAAAGGATGGCGGTGCATCGGCGACCGCTCGAATCCACAGTGTCACGGTGCAAAGGAAAGCAACCCCCAGTGCCATCATTGTACTGAACCTAGCAAACGTAAGCATCAGGAAGAACAGTCAGGCATGTACTCAAACAGAGCAGCTCATTATTTGTACTTGATCTTTTACAGAAACAAATTTACGCTGTACAAGACATGCGTATGCGAAATAGAAAAGGTAACAATAAATGGGCAAAAAGAACTGATCACATCATTATGCAGCAAGACCTTCATAGTATCGAGATCAGAGAGTTGCAACCAGGGTGCTGCAGCATTTATTGCGTCCATGAATTTAATGCAACCACTCCCGGGCCGATCACCGCTGGTTTTGATGGCGACCTCGTCATTCTTACGGCTATCATACTTACTCTCTTTCGCTCTGCCTTCAAAGTTCACGTCTTCAAGATTGCTACTGTCTTTTCTATCTAAAGCCTCGTCGCGAGCATTGCACCAATTGTTTTTGTTGCCATGCCACCAGCGAGCGAGTGATGGAGCAGCTCTCCACACTTCTGGTGCAGCAACCGCCTTGCCACCGAGAACCAGCGGGAGTTCAAACACTCCATTCTTGACGCAAACAGCCCCGTCATTATCGCTTCCCGTCTTTCCTCTTACCGTGCTGAGGCGGTTAGGTGAAGTTTCGAGGTGTCCTAGACGATGCAAAGTTTCTACTTCGGCACGAACATCAGAACACCAGTCCCTAAAGAAACGAAACCGAAAAATACTGGGTCATCTGTTTTATGGACACAAGAAGCCTTAAGCTTCTCAAAACATTGTTGAATCTTTATTTGCTAGATTTACATGCCGGCGCTGTCTGGACAGACGCAGTACCCACTACCCAATAATGTGTCAGAGACATCGTCAGGCAGGGAAGCAGCGCTGAGTGGTGCTTGACGAAGCATGCCGTCTTCACCCGAAGTATGCTCATCGGCTAACGCAACATCATCTGCTATCTCTAGCCCCGATATATCCGGAAACAGTGGGTCCTCATCAGAAGACTCCGCCATTGTAATGAAGGTAATCAGTATGCGATATCTGGATTAAAACGCTGAGAAAGGAAAGTGACTGCAAAAGATACGGACTCTAAAATATTACCAGAATGATTATACTTTTCCTAGAGCGGTAGCTCATTTATGTAAATACCAAGCGGATGTAAGATCTGATTGCTCCAATAAAAATCTCAGTGTATTCGTGGATACTGTAGTCATGGCCAGCCAAGTTCCTCCTGAATTGTTGAGGCAGGGAGAGCAACAACAGGATGAGAAAAGTGTCCGTCGACATTCCATGTTCTCTAAAGAAGTTTCCAAATGTATTCCAGAAAGCAAAAATATAATCGCCAAATCTTGGAAACATGGCTCGAATGCCACCCTGTAAGCAAGGGTATCTTCACCCTTGCTGTAAGTGCAGTACTTTCTTTTTGCCAGGTTTTGGATACTTCCTGCTGGTTTGAGGACGGCTCCTTCTTGATCTCGTTGACTTACATCGTCGCATCGTCGCCTAATTTGTAGTTGGCGAGCCCGCCCGCCCGCAAGTTAGAGTGAAGCCAACAAGCGAGCAATTTAGGAGCTACCAGCCTAGCAAGCCTAAAGTCCATTTCCAAAATGAACAAGGAAGAGATGGAAGCGGAGCTCCTAGAGTGCGCGCGGTACGGTGAGCTCGAGGACATGATGGCCTTTCTGGCCGAAGATGAAGTATCTGTAGACCACACAGACGACGGTGGAAATTCGGCGCTCCACAAGGTAGAGCATACTAACTAGCAACTGCCGTCCTAACGATTCTAGTCGATTAGTTTCTTGCTAGGTCTAGTGTTTGTTATCGCTCCCTCTCTGAAAAAGACAACTCTTGAGCTTTCGGTGTCGGGAAGCTCCTAGGATGTCGTAATTGAAGAGGCTCATGTGGCCATTCATTGTTGAGCAATAGACCTGGTTTCGTTCAAGTTCACCTATGTCTTTTGTATTTCGTCTGTGTTATATGCCATACATTTTCCCGGTATCTGCGAACTTCTGTCATTTTTCTAGAGCCACTATCTCTGCTGCTCATAGCTGTCCTCTCGGTACATTGTGGTTTTCAACTTTACCCACAAATTGTCACCTCGTCGCTCTCACTTCGTTTTCGGTGGGTTGCCTCATTCATCTATCTTCTTTGGCATTTTCTTGTCAAATTTCTCAGGCGTGTGCCAATGGACACTCGGAGTGCGTCTCGGCTCTGATAGATGCGGGCGCCACTTTTCAACCCAACGGCAGTGGCAACACTCCATTGCATTGGGCCTCCGCTAACGGCCATCTGCCAGTCGTGAGCATTTTGCTCGATAAATACGCCCAGGTCGATACTTAAATATTAGAGACAGGAAGGGGAGGGGGGGGGGCGCACATATGTTGCACTGTATCGTGCTATTTCCGAAACACACCTATATCTTTTCAATTATCTCTCTCTCTCTCTCTCGTCAACTTATCTCCCATGTGGTTCGATTTGAAAAAATATCATGCTCATGTCCCACGCTCCATTACATGCTTTTGTCTACGTGGCGTACGAATGCCTACAGGTGGACGTGCTTCACAAAAACGGCTTCGGGCAAAGTTCCCTGAGCGAAGCTTTTCGGTCCGGAAACACCGAGGTTCGTTTGATACTGTACATGACAAAGAAAAACTCTATCAAGAGGAACATGCATACGGATCATGCCGCAATATCTTGGTTGTATTTCAATTATTATTTTTTACTTTGAATTAGAGGAGGTAATTCTGTGGTGATAATTTTTATCATATGTATTTTATTGTTGGCGTTCGTTTGTTTTGGTGGCTTACGCGGCCGCGTATTTACATGTGCACACCATGTACAGTTGGTGACGGTGCTGTTGGCGCACCCTACGTCGTCGGAAGAGAAACTCATGGGTCCCTCCCCTGGGGGCCCCGCAATTGGCCGCAAGCTTACTTTGCAGGTAATTTTTATATTAGGATAGTGGTCCTTCAATTAGTGGGCAAGTCTATAAGAACAGACAGCGAGAGAGCAACGAGAAGAGAAACGGCCTTGTGTATCTTTGCTTGCATTGCGAATATCTTAAAGCGACTTTCTTTACTTATGCAATACGCACCACCCCATGATGTCGACACCTCTACCTGCTGCGCATACACAGAACTTAAGCGCGAAGAACATGAACGGTGCGCGCGGCACTTGCGTAGGGATGGAAGGCGAAGGAGACTCCGAAAAGCTGTTAGTGACGCTGGAGCCGCAAGAGGGAGGTGCCAGTGGCGCAACCCCGAAAACTGTGAAGGTGCGACTGGGGGAGCGAAGAAAAGAGGAAAAGAGGAAAAGAAGTTCTTTTGGTGTGCAATTACATGAAACGATAGACTTGTGCTATTTTTTTCGAAAGAGAGATTTATTAAATTCATGCTATTCTCAGCTGTTATCTTTTGTGTGCGTGGCGGCACAATGAAGATGCCGTTTTCATTTGTTTTCTTAAATATCTATAATTTTTTGTCCTGACGTACCCACATACATGTATACTTTTATCCAACAAACACATGATAAGGTAAAGCGCAAGAACGCCTTGTTTGACCCCACGCCAGAAGAGAGCGAAGCCAGCAGCAGCAGCAGCGGCGGCCACAAGACCGAAGGCGGCGAAGTGAGCGAAGTGCACGTGCTGCAGTTGGCGGGGCCAAAGTCGCAAGTGCTGCGCGTGCGGGAATTGGCGATCGAGCACCCCGACACGCCTTTTCAGGTGGGCCCCAAAAAGAGAAAAAGTGTGACTTGTTATCTCAATTGTTCCTTCGTCGTGTATTTTTGGGGTCTACTGATGTTATTTGTTTGTCTTTTTTGTTCTTATTCAATAGGAATTATAAGCCGTTTCTTCCTGGTTGCACCTCTTTTCGTCTTTTTCATTTTCTTATTCTACTGACACGCGCGTGCTCCTACAGACCGAAGAGGAAGACGACACCACTGGGCTTGGGATATGGTGCGCCAGCATTATATTAGCGCGGTGGTGCGCCGACGCCAACTCGTCGGCTTTGCCCCTCCTGAGGGGGGTAAATGCCATTGAATTGGGGTCGGGAGTGGGGGTGAGCGGGTTAGCAGCGGCGTTATATGCAGAGCCCAAACGGCTCATTCTCACCGATTTGCACGCGAAAACGGTTCGTTTCAAACAAGAAACCACGTGATCAATTCTATTTTGATACCATTGATTCCTTAATTATGCTTTTTTTTTCATATCTTATAACGCAAGTGCTACGATGTCTCGCACAGTATTCCTCAATGAAGCGCTCACCCGTGTAACTCTGTTCCATGCTACTTACTTCTCTGCACTCTTGTATTTTCTTGATTGTATCACTGGAATTTCATTGCGTATTTGGCTTCTTCTTTGTTTTCACATTCCTCGCTCGAGTATCTCACTTTCATCTATTTGCTTGTATACCTGCCAGGTTGCCAACGCACGGCACAACGTCACTCTGTTGCCCCCTTCTGTAGCCAGCTACACCAGCGTGGAGCGCTTGGACTGGGCCAACCGCGACACTTGGCCTCTCAACCACGGCAACAAGAAGAAGAACAGCAGCGACGATGGTGGTAGCAAGGGCGCAGCAGAAGACCGAAGTAGCACTAGTGGCACCACCACCACCACCACCAGCAGCAACGACAGTGAAGATTCCTTGTTTGACGTCGTCTTTGGCTCGGATTTGGTGTATGACGCCAGCATTGGCCCGCTGTTGGCGAGTGCGGTGGCAGGGCTCTGCAAATCCAACGGCCACTTCCTGTGCGTACATGAAAGAGAGTTGACTTTTCTTCCATGAGTGATTGCGTCTCTTCCCTTTATCCTACCCTTCGCTCCTTCTACCCAAGTCTGCTTCTCTCCTCAAAGATTAATGCGTCGCTGTTTTTGTGTATACATGATTTTTACATTTCATTCTTTTTTCGATGATGTATCAATCTACAGGTATGTGGCTCCTCCTAGTGGGCGTGCCGGCTTAGACGGATTCCTGAGTGCAGACCTCATGCAACACGGATTTACGCTCATCTCAGCCCAATTGGCCCCTACGGAATACGGCCACAACCCCCTGGAATCGGGGGACGAAACCCAGGCCTTCTTGCACTTCTCAGAACTGACGGCGCCTTACATGCTGTACGTCTTTCAGAAGACTGGCCGCAGCAGCAGTTCAAACAGCAGCAGTGAATTTGAGGGTTCAATTCCACCGGGCCACACGCCATTCTCGTGGTTGCCCCGTCCCGCCAATCACACATCCTCGTCTCTTGCTCGGCCTCCTGGCCACTCAGCTTTTTCGTGGCCGTTGAAATAGCGGAAGTAAGAGGGAGAAGAAGGTGGAGGCTTTTGGTGGTTGGCAGATTTTGGTGGTTAAAAGAATCACCCGACCAACTGACCCAAGAGGAGATTAGGACTTTATAACTCGAGTTGATTGGAAAGCGGGAAGTCCCTATATATCCATATATCCAGAACTGCAAATGCAGGAGATAAGTCAGAGAAGCAGAGAGGGGCAAGGGCCATTATCCGAGTACGCGAGTACGCGAATGGCCGTGCTTCGCCTTTCGGGATTTCAATAGAAGAACGATGTGCCTCTCCTTAAAGGCAACGCCAAAACCCCTAACGCCAGCCCTTAAGGATTCACATTTCGCGGTGCCAAAATTGATGGTCAAGGTTGTTTGATGCCGGAGTTGTTGCGTTGGATAGGGCTCAGCAACCCCGATAGGGATCGATTACTCACTTGCTTCATCGACTGAATGCTAGAGTGAGACGTCGATTTTTACACTTTTCTGTCAGCGATGATTTGTTGACGCACTCTAATCTAACGATTTTTTTCGGCGAAAATTCTGATTACTGTAGTTATAGCTAGTTGCTCCCAAGTTGCCCCCCATCTGAACCTGTATGTATCTGAAGAAGATGCCAACATCCAACATGTCAACACGTCGATATACATAAGTTCAGTATTCGGAACTCGCTCAGTGGGGTCCGAGTAAGCCCTTCGAGTTACGAGCGAGTCCCGAGTTTTTTTCTCGCTCACTCGGGACTCGGCCGTTTGCGGCTTGGGCCACTCGGGGCTCACTCGGGACTCGGGCGCAGCAGGAGGAGGCCGCTCGGAGCTCACTCGGAACTCGTTCTTCTCTGTCGCGGTGAGTACTTGTCTTGAGCAGGATGCATCAAGACATCAAGCCGGTATCATTGTTTCCGGCTTACAATCAATGCAGATTAAAGGAGCCAGAGTATAACGTATAAGAATACATAAATTTATACAAACCACAATAAGTGATGTAGAGGAGATAATTATAACTCCAACCAGAACTAGGCTAATACAAAACAAAATGTGGCAGATGCCGGTGCTGCGGGTTGAGGTGCAAGTAAACGAATATTACAATACACACAGGCAGACCCTATGCATTTTGAAGTGACTTAGCCCTCTTATATTTCGAACTTCAAGTGTGGAGAAGCAAGAGACTCATGCGGCTAAGTATAACGCAGCTACCAGGTTTTCCTGAATCAGATGTTGCGCTCGCGCGACACACAACTAACGTAATCAATGACGTGTTATCGAACTCGTTATCTCTTCTATAGCAGCACTGCTAAAAAAAACAAGAGAACTCTGCACGTTCAATTTTGAGACAGGCCCCGAAGGGCCGGAATTAGAAGACTAACAGGTAGAGAAGAAAAGCAAAGCAGCGCAAACAAGACCTAAGAAGCTAATCAGGCGCACATGCCCGAGTGGCCATGGAAGTGATGGTAGCGGTCCAAAGTGGCACGCTCCTCCATGCTTTGAGAGTGCAGCAATTTTCACTCCGGTAACAAACTTGAGGTGGCCATGGACGTTTAATGGAGTCCGAGTAAGCCCTCCGAGTTACGAGCGAGTCCCGAGTTTTTTTCTCGCTCACTCGGGGCTCGGCCGTTTGCGGCTTGGGCCACTCGGGGCTCACTCGGGACTCGGGCGCAGCAGGAGGCCACTCGTAGCTCACTCGGGACTCGGCCCGTAGATTTCTGGTCGCTCGGACTCGAATTCTCACTCGGATTTCTCAGACGTCCGAGTTCCGCCCGCTGCATAAGTTATTACGTACATCTGCGTCTAAAGCAATACATAAGTTATAAGCTGCAGTCTATCGCTGTTTATCATTCCTGCTTTCTAATCATTTCTCATCGTTGATTAAGCTGCTTTTGAATGAGAGAGACAGGCAACGATTCCCACTATTGCCGACACCGAGTCTTGAAATAACTCAGTCGCCACACTTGAAACAACTACAGTATTGAACTCAAACACATCAACTACGCTAGTATTCCTCGTTCAAGTCATGTGGGCAACAATACTGGCGTCGAAAATTATTGCCCTCGCTGCTGCTGCTGCTGCTGCTGCTGTTCGTAACGAGGTTGAAAGCTTGCCTGTGCGTTTTGCTGCTCCGCGTGATGGTGCAACTCTAGCGTCATCGGCTGATCCCGTGACATTTCGCTTTGAAGTTGCTTCGTGGGCACTAGGAAATCTCTCAGCAAGTGACGAGACCGAGCCTTCAAATAGGGTTACTGTCAAGCTGCGTACACAGGTCACCGCAAGTACGAGTTTCGAATAGGGTTACTGCGTAAAAAGATCCAATAAATGGAAGTAACAAGTAAGAGCCTTCAAATAGGGTT
>Ga0307931_1001346_pt1 | contig 16133 bp, 7 predicted proteins | sample OrgLakmetageno47_FD_201816 | JGI IMG/M metagenome (GOLD analysis project Ga0307931, IMG submission 201816) | Saline water microbial communities from Organic Lake, Antarctica - #47 | ecosystem: Environmental > Aquatic > Non-marine Saline and Alkaline > Saline | place: Antarctica: Organic Lake... | reverse complement strand
CCTACGCCGCGACTGCCCCAGGGGCAAGGCACGCTCAAAGGATGCATGCTTGCGTCGCTACTGCTGTTACTGCAGCTGCTGCCAAAACTGCTGCTGCTGCCACTGCTATTGATGCTACTGCTGCTGCTACTGCTACGGTTAGAACTGCTATTCTGCAGCGAACCCCATTGAGCAGTGCGGCCCAAACGGGCTACGTCATCTTCAAGCAAACCATAAGGCTGAGGCATCGGGAATTTAAGTGCTGAGGAAAGAGAGCACGAAGGAGTGGCCCAGCCTGAGGCTACTGCTGCCGATGCTGCGGCGGCTCCAGCACTGTGCAGCGAAGACGGGCTTGCGTCCATAGCTGCTTCCTTTTTCCTGGATATACGCACCTCTGCACCATTCCCCATTAATGCGGCAACTGGTGCATCGTCCGGAAAAAGAACGCTCAAATCGTAGAACCCTACGCCGCGGTCTGCCAGCAGCGCCAAGGTCTGGTCGACCACTAAATCCACGACCACTTGGAAATTGTCCAAGGTGCGCGGGTCCTCCAGCAGCGCTAGATTTGGGTCGTGAAGCCTCGGAGCCAGCCACTGCCCCGCCACCTTCAGCAGCGCTGCTTGAGCACTTTCGTTGAATTGCAAACCGGCCGCGCACTCGAGCACCCGCCAAAACTGGTCGCGCGCTAGAGCAGCCGTCTGTGCCGCTGCGGCTGCGGCTCCGGAATCAACTCGAGATTGAGTGGTTGCCTCGTCGCCACTTTTGGTACTGTGAGGAACTTGAAGCAGCGGCAGTGATATTGATGACGTCAGAGTGGTTGACGTCATGGTTGAGAGCGGCGCCAGGGTTTCGAGCGAAGTGCGCAACGCCCGGGCTGCCGGCGCGTGCAGGGAGGGTACCATGAACCGCTCTGCAAGTTCCACGAGCCCTGCTGCGCATTCCCCCGACACCGCCAACGACGAGGACAACGATGGATCCTCAAAGGATTTCGTCGTCGTCGTTGTCGCAGCGCTTCCAGCACCATCGGTGGTGGTAGCAGTGGTGTTAATAACAGCAGCTGCAGGCAAAGCACCAAAGTATAAGAAGTGCAAGAGGGCGCGGAAAGAATCCGGCCGGCAGCCCAGCACTTTTACCACTTGCCCCTGGGTGGTGTCCCTGGTGTCGTGCGTCATGTTGGTCGCCAGCACCAAGGAAGGCACATCCAAGAGCACGCTTCGGTGGGCCCTGGCGTACTCTACACGAGGAGGAGGAAAGGCGCCTGGCAAGAGGATTTTTGGCGGAGGCGTGGAAGGCACTGATGGCTGAGCGAAATATGATGCGCCATTGTCATAGAATGAGCTGCCGAGCCCATTACCAGTAGGCACGGACCCACTAACACCGAAGCAGTCGTTGTGATGGTCGTAGTCAGCTGGTGCTTCAACGGCGAAAGTAATGTCAGCGCCAGGGCCATCCGGGTAGAGGCTGTCAAGACGCTTTGGGAGGAAAGCAGCAGCACGAGCAGCAGCAGACGAAACATTGGTAGCAGGGAATTCTGATGAAGGGAACGCGGTTGCATGCAGAGACGAAGATAAAGATGAAGATGAAGAAGACGAAGAACACGACGAGAGAAGGGCATCTGCCCCGGCGACATTCCGAGTCCGCGCTAACGAAGGCGGTGACACTGGAGACTGTGGCTCAGGATCGGAAAGAGGGGCCAGTTCGGATACTGCAGGGCCAAATTGTGCAGTTGCCGCTTGCTCAGGAGCAAGCGTATATGTAGCAGTAGCAGCAGCAGCAGTGACAGCACTCCTAGAAGAGGATTGAGGTGTCTGTGGGTGCGATGGCTCAGGCAAGGCTGCCAACGCACAGAAGCGCTGCAAGGCCTGGACTGCAAATGCACGCGGGCACTCTTCAGCTTTACGGTGACGAGGCACCTGCATGCCTTCGCCAGCACTATCTGCCACAATTTCTGGTGACGGTGCAGAGATTTCAACTCCCTTCGACGGTGAACAACCTGCACGGTCTTGGCCACAGACTTCAGGGGAGGGTGCAGGTAGCACTGGCTTGGCAAGGAGAAGGGTCTTCAAAGAGCGCGCTAAGCGTGAGCGCTCGAGCACTACACTGCCTACGCCCAACTGAGCTGCCCCACCTTCCATGGGGACGGCATAGCGGCCATGATCACTGTAGTGGTGGTGGTGGTGGTGGTGGTTGTTTCGACTGCCAGATTCAATGATGTCCTGCTGCTCCTGCTGCTGCTTGGCACGTGCAGCTCCTTCGAGCTCTCGGATGGCGTCCTCGACGATGGTCGCGTGCTGCCACACCGCTCCTACTGCTGCCGGTGCTACCGTAGGCGCCTCCGCAGCACAGGCGACAGAAGCAACAGTAGCAGCAGCAGTCGAAGTTCTTGGGGCAGCAGTCAAATTTTGGGCCATAGTAGAGAGAGCAACCGCGCTCGCACGTGCTTGTTCGCGCGTCGTGAAATGGCGCGAGGCCTCCTGGGCAGCTTTCACTGCAGCTTGAAAAGCTGCACACGCACCACGAGCATTGTGGTTCAAATGCGGATTCAAGGGGAAGTGAGGAAATATGACTCCGCTGGATGGTGGCCGAGGGTCAAAGGTTCGCCAGTACGGGTGAGCCAGTGCTTGTCGAGCCGTCAAGCGCTGAGCCTGGATTTGAAGAAGCAGTCGCCGCAAATGCCAGAGAACAATATAGAGCAAGAGAGACGAGGGAAGAGAAATAGAAAATCAAGAGTGAATCAGAAGATAAGAAGAATGAGAAGAAAGAATATCGAGGAGTAAGCTGATTGATGCACGAGCAAATTCAAAACGAGCAACATCATCAAGCGACTTTTGTGTGTTTACCGGATCATACGCCAGCAGGCCTCTCAAAAGAGCACAGCCTAGGGGGCCCAAGAGCCCCGCCACACCACTGCCTTCCGCAGGGCATTTCGCGCGCGGCCAGTGCGGAAACACTGCACCATCGAACAGGGGCGCTTTTCGAAGCGGGCAGTCGAGGGCGGGCAACCCCTGCAACTGGAAAATCCCGAGCAGGGTGCCGTATTCGGTGGTGCAGCTCGAGAACAAGGGCTGGCCAGTGAGCATTTCTATCCACACTGCACCCGCCGCCCATAGGTCTGCCGCACAGGTGACCTGCCGCACCCCAAGCAGAGATTCCGGGGGGCGATACCACAGGGTGCCCGCGTCGGTGCGCTCCACCGGTTCGGCAGTGCCCCCGCGGGCGAGCACAATGGAGTGGCTGAACCCGCAGAGCTGCAGCACTTCGTCGTCTTCAACGTCTTCGCCAGCATCGCTCTCGTCGTCGTCGTCGTCGCTTGCACCTTCAAGCTCGTGCCCGCCGCGCACTTTTTCGATGCCTCCGCCACCGCTGCCGACTCTGTGTGGTTTCGGCACGTAGCGCTGCCTCGGCTGGCGCCCCACCAGGAGTTGGGCCGGCTTCACGTTGCGGTGCACGACTCCGCGAGAGTGGCAGCCCTCCAGGGCCCGTAAGAGCTGCCAAAAGAGCCGTTGCGCTCTTACAGCGGGCAGCGGCCTCCGCCACTTCCAGGCAGCGGCCGCGTCGGGCTCAGGTCTCGGCAGAGGCATTACGGCCTTTGTACGCTTGCTCGTCCATCGTGCGTCTTCAAGTTTTTTACTACTACTATTACTACTGTATGGAGCACCCTGAGCACTGTTCTTTTCTACGGCGCTGCCCTCGCTCAATGGTACATCGTCCCCAGCAGGCATCGTCGGCGTTGTCGCACTTGAAACATCGGGCCCCCATAGCGGCGCCAAACCATAGCCAGCGGTGCCGGTGAGAACGCAGTCTAGGTCGCTTTCGGCCAAGGCCACGCACACGCCCAGGCTCGAGTGCTGGAGCTCCTCTTCCAAGTGAGCCGGCAGCGGGCGCGGACCCCCTACCAGAGGGCGATCACTCAGCTCCAGGTCACCCCACGGTGGGGGAGGAAGCGACGCAGTTGGTGGCCGTGCTACTGCCGTTGTTGAGGCAGCAGAAGCGCTCCTGGCATCAGTTGACGAGGGGGGCGGCACTTCAGCATCTGCACGCTGGCCTGCATTATTCGAACCAGCACCGCTAGCAGCAGCCGCAGCAGCTGCCGACGGGATTGCAAAGGAAGCAGCAGCGCTACGACTTAGCCGCGGCGTGCGAGGCGGGGGCGACGACCGGCTGCGGCTGGCACTGCTGGCATTGCTGCTGCTCGTAGCGGCACTGTTGGTGCCACCGCGGCGACGTTTGTTGGCAGGCGTAGCCCTTATACCTTCGTCATTTGCTAGGGCGTTCGTTGCTTCGGCGGTTCCCTCTGCACCGGTAATAGTTTTGTTTGTTGTTGCTGTGGGAAGAGCATCATGGAGGCTCGTGTGAAGACTCAAACCTGAGCCCGAGGCCACTACCACATGTGGGGGCAGTTGCATTTCAGCGGGAGGTAATGATGGGGAAGGCTGAGGCGCTGTGGCACTGGATTTAACCGCCTTCTGGGGCGCAGAGGGCTGACTAGCTGCAGTAGTGGTGACAGTGACAGAGGCCTCCGTCAAAACCCCTTCTTCGTTCTCCTGTTTGGCGCCTTGATCCTCGTCGTTGAGGGAATCGTATTTGTTGCGCTTGGAGCGACGAGGACGAGTGGCGTCTACTCGTGCTTCTTTCTTGCCACTGCTACTGCTGATACCGCTACTGCCGGTACTGCCGGTAATGCCGGTATTGCTGCCAGTACTAACACTACTGCTACTACTGGCTCGCGTTTTGCGACTCGAACGAGTTGTTGACACGGCATCACCCTCATCTGCTGCTGCGTCTGACGCTGCTGCTGCCACTGCCGACGACTCGCTTATGCTGCTACTGCTGCTGCTGTGGCCCTCATTGGCACTAGTGTGAGGCCTTCTTTCTTCTTCATTTTGAGGTCTTTCAGTGCTCTCAGCGCCCGAGGCTTCCTTGCCTGCGGCGTCGGAGCTTGAGGCTTTGCCCACATGCACCACTTTGGGCGCTGGGCGCTTCTTCATCGACTCCAAGGGGTTCACCGGGTCATCAGCCAACGGCACGGTCGCCTGAGCAGCAGCTCCTGACTGGCTGGTGCTCTGAGGCACTGGGGCGCGGTGGCGGAAAGTGCCCAGAAATCCTGCCACGTGGGGGTGGGGCGCCACGAGCTGCATGACAGACGCTTCATGCACCGCCACCTTCAGAAGCAGACCAAAAACAAGTATTAGAACAAGATTGTTTCGCGCGCGAGGATGTGGTAATCAAGATATGATACAGTAAAACATGACGATTATTTCTTCTTCAACAAGCATCATTTTGGCATCATTTGCGAGGTGACTACCAAAACAAACCTCGGGGTACAGGGAATAATTGTTGCTGGCTGAGAGGTGACTGCGGCTGTGCATGACTTGCGACGTTTTGAAGAGCTTGAGCGCTACCACGCGTTCATCAAATGGAGGTGGTCGGTCGCCTCTCGGCTGAAGCTGGTCACCTTTCGCTATTGATGAGGTGGCTGCATGTGGAGTTTCCAACGCTTCATTGTTCCGCGCTTCGACCAGCACACCTGCACGCACTGTCGACACGGAACCACCGCCCAGGGTCACGGAAGGCTGCGTGGACAGCGAGGGTTCGGCGGAGCATTGGGCCGCTGAGGTGATGATGGCGGTGGCTCGGACAGGGTGGGCCGGCGTGGGCGGGTGAAGCGATGAAGCCAACCTTACATCGCCCGATCGAAGCTTGCGCCAAATCAACTATTTTCAAATAGAAGGAGTATGTAGACAACAATTCAATGCACATCATGTGTTCAAAGAAATATAGCGCTATGCCTGGAAACATCTCCAGGTGATGATTGAACTAATTGACCCCATCATCAGACTTGACTTGATGCGACCAACGTGCAGACAGGAGTGCTCCCCCTAATTACCTCGCCATCCGCAAAACGCAGACAATGCTCATTTTTGCGATTATTATGTGCCACAACTAGCGCCGAGGTCGGATCGCCCATGTCGCACCTAGCCACGAACACCCTGCGCCCAACCTAGGCCCACGCCGGATCATTCATAATTTGAGTATGGCATCATACCGTCAAGAAACAGAGGTACGCAAACAAGAACTCACCAGCGATGATCCTGCTTGATCCATGCCGAGAAGATGCTGGTTCAAAGTCAGCTGTGAGCAAGTTCCCCAGTGTGGGCTCCAAAGGGTTTTTGCGCGGGAAGTAGACACAAGAAGGCAAGGTGAGTGCACAACTATGTTGGGTGAAGTTCTCCACCACAAGAAGAAGGGCCTCCTGAGAGTTCTGAGAAGAGGGACAGAGGCAGAAAGACTCAGCAGTTTTGTTCAAAGTGGCAAAAGCGTGTGAAGTGTTGGACAACATCATCTCACATCGAGAAGATCGAGGATCAAGGCAAGGTCATCAATATTTTTTGAATGGGGCTTTGAATTATCATATAATCCGCCCAAACCATGGAGACACAAATGCTGAACATCGAGTTCAGCGATGAAGACGAGGATACCACAATAGACCAGCCTGCTGCTTACCTGGTTTGTTCGAATTGCTTGGCTTATCAATGCCATTGTACTGTACCTTCTACTACTCTAGCCGAAACCGTGCTTCTGGTACATCAGAACTCTCTAGGATGTCGGGTTGGAGTCTACTGCAGTGCATTAAATAGTTGCCGAGTCTATGCTGAGAATATCCGTGTGCCTGTACGACTATTATCTCATCGCCGTCTTGCCATGTACCTGTTAGGTCGTAATCGACGACGGAACCGGCAAGAATTCACAGGAAGTGCTTTCTTTGAAAGCGGGCCCAACAACGGTTGGGCGACTTGAAGATTCTGATTTGCGGATTGACCATGCGAGCGTGTCTGGCCGCCACGCTACCATTGAAAAGTTTGGAGAGACATGGACGATCAAGGTAAATGCTGGGTTGATGTCTTCCTTGGTATGCACGATTAGTTTAAACTACTTGATGCTCGATTGGGCATTTTTCCTCCGACAAAGTATCATTTTTCACTTCCTTGCCAACGCAGGATGGGTATGAAGGGAAAAAGAGCTCCAATGGGGTATTCGTGCGTGGAGCTCGCGTGACGGCTGACACTCTAAGAGACGGCGACGCGGTGTGCTTCGGTAAAGTAGCGGCAGTCTTTCAAGTAGGCAGTTCCCCGCGATTGCCCGCAGTAGCCTCGAGTCATGCCAGCCACAGCAGCTCAATGCCCGCGGCTTCTCCAGCATGCTCAGAGCCAGCTTCTAAGACTTCACCTGCTGCAGCACAAACAGCAACTCCGCAGGCAGGGAAGCCAAAGTTTACGTCAATGCTGAGCTCATTGTCAGATGATGACGAGGCAGGCGGCTCGGGCAGTGACACGGAGTGCGAAGAGGAAGTCATCGTCGTGTCCACAGTCAAGACGTCTCCTAGTGCCAGTGCTCTTGACACGAAGGCAGGTGGTGCTACTACCAATGCAAGTGGGGGATCTCCAGGAATTTCGGCCGCTCCGTCGCCGTTTCAAGCAGCCCTGTCCCCGGTGGGCTCACCTCTGGGCACTCAGGCGGAAGGGGGCTCCGACACGGAATGCGAAGAAGAAATCGTGGAAACCGAACCTGCGACTGCAGCCTCTAAAGCACCGGAAGAGGCCACCATAGCTAGGGGCCTAGCTGAGGAAGACGAAGATGAGGTGGGAGAGGGCAGATCAAAGCACGAAGTCAAGGAACAAGTCGAGGAAGCCAGTCCTGCCGAGGCAATCTCCGCCAACGAAGAGATGGTCACACAAAGGCAAGGCGACAGCAACGACGACGACGAAGGAAGAGACCCTACGAGTGTGCCTACGCCCATGACCGCCGAAAAGTTGCCCGACGCTGGCAATGTGCGCTTTGACGACGCCGCTACGCAGGCGTACGAGCCGTTAGAGCCAACGGAAGAAGACGGCGACGATGTTGAAGCGGAGATGAAGAATGGCGAGGAGGGAGAGAAACGCGGCGAGGAGGCTGGCGACGTAGACGAGACGCAGGCGTTTGGGATGGGTACAGAAGACGATGAAGACAACGGCGGCGATGCGACTCAGGTAGGTCTTTTCAAACTTCGTCCATGATTACATTTCAACGTGCGTCAGTCCGAAATGGTCACCATATTTGCGTCATCAGTTTCATATTGTACTAACATCGCGACTTGACTTTACTTGCTTTCGCAACTCTACTCTGTATCTGCCCTCCATCCAGGTGTTTGCATTGCCACCTGCTTCAGATTTAGAACCAACTCAACCTTATGATAACACACCTGATGAGGCAGCAGAAGGTGTGCAGACAACTGTTTCAGGAGCAGCAGATGGAGAAATAGGTGCAGACGCAGCACTAGGACAGGAAAAGGAAATCAATAAGAACGGCAAAGACCACGGTGAGAACGCGCCCGAAAACACAGGTCAATTAAGTGCATCGGCCGAGGTGCCAGCTTCGAAAGCGGCGCAGGCCACAGCAGATGAGGAAGAGACCAGCCCACATGTGACTACCGAAGAAGCAGCACCTTCTGCTGCGGATTTTGTACATGAAGCTGCTACGCAAGCGATGGAGTCGGTCATCGAGTCAGAGGACGAAGACGTGGACAACGACGAGAACGACGATGGCAACGAGGTTGACCGCACAGTTGTTGAGGAAGAAGAGGGCGACGATGGTGTTGACAGGACTGTCCTTGCGGCAGGCGACGCCACCGTGATGGACGATGGAGAACAAACGGTTGCCGATTTGGACACGACGGCCCTAGATGAGGAAGGTGGAAGCACCACTGAAGCAGAAGAGAAAGAGAATCTAGAAGCGAAGACGATAGATATCCCACCTCCAACGGCAGCAGCCACCATCACAGAGACGACTCCAGTGGCTGCGGCGCCCGTTACTCACGAGGCTGAAGTTGAGGTTAGCCCTGAACCCCAATCACCCTTGCCTACGAAGTCGCCAACCTCACCAACAGCAACAGCAGCACCGGTAGCGACGCCCGGAACGGCAGCGGCAGGGCCAGCGTTACCTGAAGCGATCACGGTGGCCGGCGCCTCCCACGCCGATGCTGCCGTCGAATCCACCAGTCTCAAGCACGAAGAAGAGAAAACGAGCGCGCCCTTGCCACTTCCTGAAGAGTCAGGCGACGCTGACGTTGCGGCGATGGAAACGGAGGAAAGAGAAGCAAAGGTGGCGGTTGAGGCTTCTCCACTGGCAGCCACGCCAGCCAATGAGCCTACCGAAACCACTGCCGCGGATAGCAAACAAGCCGAGGCTGAGGATGCCTCGAAATCTCAATCGCCGTTGCCCGCTTCACCACATCTGTCGAACTTACCGGCAGCAGCAGCAGCAGCGGTGGCAATGACCGCAGCAGACACCTCTGACCGTGAAGCTGCTGCCGAAGCGACGGTCGAATCGGAGCACGAGGACAAACTTACCGCATCCTCGCAAGATTCCGAGGATGACCTATTATCGCCTTCCAGAAAGGCTAGGTTGGGAGATGTAGGAGTTGTGGCGATCGAAGAACTTGAAGAGCTCCGTCTGGAAACCGAACTGCATCGACACCATAAAAGTGAAGAGCGGCGACGAGAACAACAAGAAGAATATGAAGCAGCCGTGGCAGGAGATGAAGGAGGGCTGGAAGAGACTGCTTTTCCTGAGGCTGTTGCTGCATCACCTTTAGCTGCCTCGTCATCACCTGCAGCTGCAGCTCACCCAACCTCCTCCCGGGAGCGACCGAAGCGAGGGCGGTCACCGCCACTGCCGCCCAATAATGCTGCTGTTGCCGGGGACATCTCTCCTCCTGCTGAAAAGGTTGACAGTGCTGCTGAGGATATCAAGGATGCTGCAACCACCGAAACTCCAAGTGATAGCCCGAAGGTGCACCAGGGCAAGGCAGCCAAAAATTCAGCTGCAACATCAAAAGCCACAACAGCTGGTCGTGCAAGCAGCAAGCGTGGCAGTGGGAGGAAGGCTACAGGGGGTGCAGCTGCCGCGAATGCTGCTATGCTGGCAGCGCTAGAAGCTGGAAAGGAGGCTGCGCCCAAGTCGGAGAACACTGCTGTTGTCGCTAGTAATGATGCTGCTGTTGCTGTTGAGGATGGTAAAGCCGCCACTGCTGCTGCTGCACCTTCACCTGCTGCTTCCTCGCCAGCAATGCCACGAGCTTCTTCCTCACGGAGTCGACGCGGCGCTACTACTCGTGGGGGCGGCACTGATTCTAAAGACGAACTTCAAGCTGACCAAGACCAAGCCCTTGCACCATCACCAGGCAGCACTAGGGGTAGTAAATCGAAGAAAGCTCTTGTGTCAGCTCCACTGCCGCCATCCGATGAAGAGCCTGAGCCCACCCCTGTAAAGACCAGCAGCCGGCGCAGCACCAAAGCTCAAGTCACAGCTGAAGCCGCAGCAACAGCTACTGGAGCTGCTGGAGCAGCTGCTGAAGAACCAATTGATAGAGCTGAAGCACCGGTGGTTGCTGGTAAACCAAGAAGGGGCAGGGCTGCGGCGGCAGCTGCTGCTGCTGCTGCTGCTGCTGCTGCTGAAGAAGAAGAAGATGTTGAAGAGTGCACGCCTGCCACGTTGGAAGAGATCTCTTTACCCAAGCGCCGTGGGAAGGCAACACCTGCGCCAGCGACAGCGGAGCCTGCAGCTAAAATAGCACCGTCAAGCCCAAAAAGTGCGGCAGCCACAAAAGGCACGGCAAAGGGTGGGAAAAGAGCAGCAGCTGCAGCTGCCACTGCACCTGAGGAACCTGCCGCCGAGGCAGCACCTGCACCAAAGCGCACTCGTCGCGAGGGAACCACGGTTGCTTCTTCTTCCTTAGCTACAGGGCCGCCTGCACCGATGAGCGGAGCTGTGATAGCTTCAGGCTCGGGGGCAGCTGCAGCTGCATCGGCGGTGCCGAAGTCCTCTGTGAAAGCGCCAAAAGTGCTCTTCACCAACGTCGAAATCACGGCTGCCGGAAAAAAACAGCTCGCCTCCATTGGTGCGTCCCTCGTCGACGACCCGAGGTTGGCGACTCACCTGGTGTGCGCCGCAGCTGCCCAGCAGTTGCCGTTCAAACGCAGCGTGAAAGTGATGGCAAGCTTGAGCTGCGGGGTGCAGCACACTGTGGACTTGAAATGGCTCGTAGAGAGCGCCGCCGCAGGTGCTCCTTTAGACGAAACAGCGTATGCTGTGAAAGACGCAGCTGCGGAAGCCAAGTATGGTTTTCACATGGCTGACGCCCTAGCGTCCAATGAAAAAGTGTTCCAAGGGCTCGCGATCTACTGCGCCCCGGCACCTCCTGGGGCGAAAGTGCCGTCGCCGCAAGACTTGCAGCTCATCGTGGAGTGCGCCGGTGGAAAATGGTGCTCAACGCCGGCAGCGGTGACCAAGGCTATCTCCACCGGTGCCAGCAAAGAAGAAGTAGCTCCCCTGGTGGTGGCCGTGCCCGAGGCCCTCTCGCAAGATGCCAAGCGCGCCAAGGCATGGCAGGAGCTCGCTGCAGGCGGCCCAGCGGGTTTTGTGGTGACTCCGAGTTGGCTCTTTGATGCCACCCTCCGCAAGACAAGGCCCCCGTACGAAGAGTACGCTGCTGCACCGACTTCGTCCAAAAGCAACCACAGTAGCAGCAAGAAACGTGGTCGCAGTTGAAAAGTCTTCGGAATATTTAGCTGCCTGATTCCACTTATTTCTGTTGGACTCAAATATAGCCCGCAAGTAGAATTCTCTGAGAAATACCTCGCTTAAACTCAAATGCCGGATTCTGGATTATAACAGGCGATTTTGACACAGGCCCAGAAGGGCCGGAATCAGAATGCCAACAGAAAGAAATTTTGGAGGTTGGTGATTTGGGCCCGACCGGCTGATGATTGAGATGGAGTTGGACAGCTGGGTGGTTGGATTTTCAAGAAGCATTAGCACATAGATGTCACATAGCATGCGAATTAGAATGCTCGGTGCTCGAAATCGAGCGAAGCGTTTGTTTCTACTGTATGCTATATGCGATATGGCTTGGTATAAGGTAATTGGAGCATAAGACATAAGACTTATTACTCTTTCAACTTTCAACACCAACACCACACAAGACGTATATAGGCATAATTCATAACAGCGGTTCAAGCACAAGAACAAGACCGTAAATGTTGAACGTATAGGTATGAATGTACCAAGGTGCATGGAAATACTGGACTTAGTGTGCTAGTGTGAAGCAGAAGCCCGTTGTATATCGTTTTGACCTGACCTGAATCTGCTCTTTTGAAGTCCATTAATGCATCTTTCTACGTAGCAGCACCCAAGGAGAGTTTTTACCTTTTCCAATCGGATGTGCGTTACGGAAGTGCGCGATCTTTTTTGAAAGTGATTCTAATTACATAAGACATAAGGAGTCAGTTAATAAGATAAGCAGACGATTAGATTGCGTGATCTACAGTAGCTCGCGCTTCTATTTTCCAAGGCAAACATAATGTTCATGAGGTCCATGAGGTGCGAGGTTGTGAGGTGGCTTGGCCTCGCTATTATTTGTTAGTTAACTTTGTAGGCAAAGGACCCTTTTGCATTCCTATATATGATACCAGGAGCAAATTCAGCGCGTCTCTCAAGTGGAAAGCATGCAAAGCCCAATGTGAGGTCGTCGCTCGAATCAGGCTCGATGAGATATGGATTCCAGGTGGCGTATTTTTCAAGTAGGCCCGGCACTGCAACTATTTCGGTGTAGGACAAGCCTTGCACGTGATTCTTTTGAGAACATGGAGGTAGATTTAATAGGCCGCTAAAGTGCACCGTAACACCATCTTCGCCAAACTTGCAATCAAATAACCTAGGTACATACGCAAAGAAAAAAACTTAAATAGTGGACCTTGCGTGGGTACGGCTGTGCTTCGATAGATGCAATCATGTTTCGAAATTATAAGCAATGAGCCCAAATCCAATGATCGAAACGTCAGTAGAAATGCCGTACTCTTCTAAGCAGTGACCTAGAACTCGTATCCAAAGGCATCGCACAGCCATAGAACAAATCATGAATCCACTTACATTCTAGCCGAGCCGTCTCCTTCCAAAATAACGCAGCGACGTATGAAAGTTGGCAAATATAGCGAAAGCTTTCTCGGTGAATAAGCCATAGAGTAATTAGTACGGCCATTACGTTGCAGGATAGCTTTTGTGTAAAGCACGTCTTCGCCTTCACCGTTAGTGCCGGATCCAGGAGTCCATATAGTTGTCGCTGGAAAGTCGATTTGTTCGAAGCAGGCACCTCTGTCGCTGCTACGGCAACCCTTATTGACGCCAGGACTTGCATCAATGGTGTGCCGCCGTATTGAAATGTGGCCATGAGCGGGATTAAATTTCCACGCTGTACTTGAAATTTCTACTGGCAGTGGTACTACTCGTGCGAAACCGTATCCATCTTCTTCCAGTGCGCCCTCAGCTGGGCCCTGGTCTTCTAACAATGAATTATAGACATCATGGAGTGAATCACCTCGGACCAAAGGTGCATCTCCGCACGTATACTTCAAATTTCGAAAGGAAACCTTCCCAGGTGAGGTGCGTCTTGCAGTCGATGTGGTGTCGCTTGTGGATGCAGTCGAGGGCCAGGCAGCAGTTGGATCATGCCGCTGGATGTCATCAGTGGCTCTTACAAAGCTGTGTAAAAATGCGTTCGCACCTGTGGTTGCGAGACCGCATGCTACGACAGCGAGTCGATCTGGGTGCATCCTATCGTCAGCGTCCAGGACAATGCAGCAAATGAGGCCAAACGACGAAAAGCAAGTGTGTAAATGTTCTGGCATGCTCGAAGGTATTTAAATAATTAAAATTGGGCGACCTTCTACTAGTTGATTGCAGGAAACAGGGAACACAGGTGTACGCATGAACGCTCACAGAAATGCCTACTGCTCACCTTATGATTTCTCCGGTGGCTGCAGCTGCGGCTCGATTACGATTTTCTGCATGGTTACGTTTCTCTTGAGTCGAAAGGATGATTAGGCTTGGCAATGTCGTTCGTTGTGAGTTCGGCACAAGCGCAAAGGCATTGTGAAAAGAGTTGCTAACTGTAGCCTCTTCGCCTACTGAGGCATCCGATAAAGCCACGACTACCTACCGCGCGTGCAAGCAGCAAAATGAAATTAATTGCAGCATCTGATCAAGAATAAATTGAATTTATTATCCTCGTGCTGCAGCTCTCTCGATTTGCATAGAAGACCGAGAGTTCCGGACATTTCCAAGAGATAATGTTGTACATATTGTACTGTTGTAACCATCTACCTCGACGGGCATGAGCGTTTGAGAGACGATATCCACAAACAACCCTTCCAAAAATTGGATGTGTCTTGACACACACGGTATGGCTAAGGTAACGGATAGCTCCCTGTCAGCCATTGCCCTATGGCTGTAACCATCGGGCAACCCAATTGACGGTTGAAGCGAAGCGCATAGAAGAAGAATGAATAGATGTACTCGCTGCATCAGCACAAAAGTCTCTACAGTAGGGATCTGGTCCGAAAGCGCTGACTTAGCGATACGTCAGATTCTCAGGCACGCAGCGCTTCGACGTGACGCGAGCCTTGTACGCTTCGGCAGGCCACACAGGCTGTGTGTTCAGTGTTTTTAGAGAGCTTATCCTCCTTTAGAATACCTTTAGAACGGCCTTTAGCTCGCAAAAGTCTACGTTTTCCGCTATTGAATTCATAGGAGTCATTTCGCACGTAAGTATGTCGCTTATGCACTCAGCCACAAGGGGGAATCGACCAATCAGAGGCCTTGATTCTGTAGGGGAAGTTATAGCTTCGCCAATTCGCCAATACCACAGCCTTCTACGCCGCCGCAGGAGTCCCGAACTATTCGCTTCATTGACATTCAAGCAATTGCAGCATGGCGAAGACATCCAGTGGCATATTTGCTAGCTTAGTCTACTCTAGGTGGTAGGTCAAGCTGGTACTGTTGCAGAAAATCTCCCTACACTACCCCCTCTAGTGATTGGAAATCTTCATATAAAACGGTACAGTCGCTTATGCCAGATCCTCTTATTGTTGCCCTTGCCGCACTCATGGCGATCATATCTCGTTTTCGGCGCTAGGTGCAAGCTTTAGGCTGCTACAGGCCCAAGCGTCGAAGGGTCATGCTGGTTCTCCTACTCCTCTTCCTCATATTGTTGCCCTTGCCGAACTCGAGCAATTGAAGCATTGCGGTCACATCCAGCGGCATATTCGCTTGCTTGGTAAACTCTAGGTGCAAGCTTTAGGCTGGCTCAGGCTCGAATGCTGAAGAGTAAAAAATGGTCGAATCAATATTACTGACTGCCGCCCATATCACTCTAGACTCGAGCTATTCAGTTGCGTACTCGCTTGCTTAGTCAATTCAGGCTGGTGGTCCAGGGATGGCTCAAGCGCAAGCGCATCATGTCGAACAAATTTCTGGGTGCCCAAGAAGGACAGTTAAGTGGGCTGACACGCCCTTGAGCATACGTGCAGCAGGACACTACCGCAGAAATCACGGCACCTGTATGTATCAAGCCTTCAGCTGCAGCAGAAGTAAGAACCATTTCCAGCAGCAGCGCTAGCCGAATCACGAGACCGGTAGCCTGATGTGGGAAGGTCGGAAATTTCCACACAGGGCTCACTTCCATGGTCACTTTATAGTGGTGATGGTATATAAAGGCGAGACTACTCCAGTTTGGCGTGTTCGAATCCGGGGCTTTTCTTTGATAATTCCTGATTGCTGATTAGCTTCTTAGGTCTAGTTTACGCTTCTTTGCTTTTCTTCTCTACCTCTTAGTCTTCTAATTCCGGCCCTTCGGGGCCTGTCTCATAGGTAACAGCTGGCTTGTGGTTCGAGAGCTCCACCAAGCGGGACATGGATAACTTTTTTGATTCTCGCCAGTCGCCAGCTGCGCATAATCCAAATTTGCTTCGCATTAGGTATTAGGTGATTAGTTCTAGTGTTGATCTTTAGAAGGGGGTGGAAGTATTATGCTTCCTGCCCTCTACACACTATCCTCTTTACGATTTTGACTTGCGCGCAACGCACGCGCGTAAACTTCTGCCCGCAGCACTGGCTTCTGTGTCATTTGGGTTTGTATTAGTTCGAGTTCGAGTTCGATCTGGAGAGACTGGGAAGTGACCAAGTATCGCTAACGAGGTAAGAGCAAAGCATCGCCAACAACAGGAACCCTCCCTGTATAGCTCTGCAGCTCCTAAAGGAGACTGCAAACCCCACTGTTCTCA
>Ga0307931_1001345_pt1 | contig 16133 bp, 10 predicted proteins | sample OrgLakmetageno47_FD_201816 | JGI IMG/M metagenome (GOLD analysis project Ga0307931, IMG submission 201816) | Saline water microbial communities from Organic Lake, Antarctica - #47 | ecosystem: Environmental > Aquatic > Non-marine Saline and Alkaline > Saline | place: Antarctica: Organic Lake... | reverse complement strand
ATCTTCCCTTTGAGCCGCTCAGACACATCGCGAGTACTGAAGAAATGATCACGTAGCGCACCAAAGGCCTTGGAGGCTTTCTTGATTCGAGCATCCACGTCATGATGATCTGATAAGTCGCGATGAAACTTCGCTAAGGCAGCTTGGTGATTGTATCGAAATTTAGCACCTAAGGCAAGAGGAAGGTGGTAATCCCACATATTCCTGTTTTTTTTTACAAAAAGGCCGATATACGCTTCACTTCGTATACTTGTAGCGCCCGTGCGCCATCATCATTTTCTATTGAATCATAGACACACATTTTCGAATACTGTTTCGCTGCTTCGCTCAGCTCTAACTCGAGAATTTGGTGAAATCGGAATGAGGTGCATGGGATTAGGACGTGGGCTTGAGCTCAGCCGCATAGCCGCACGCGGCTTCCATTCTTTACCGCCAGACTGTCTACTTTTTTCACACTAGCTAGAGTAAGTCTATACGCCATTTTAGTGGACTTCCTTTTCACTTTTCAAATTTCCCTCTTAGTACAGGCCTCAGAGTACGACGAACGACGAGACATAGGCACGCTGACGCCAAGAAGGGAGATGCCCTGTCTTCTGACTTCTGACACGCTGGCGCGGCGCGCTTCTCTGTTTGTTGACGCTTCGCTATTACGACATTTTACTTTGTTACGTTTGAACACTTGCTGGGTCAGTCCTACTTACAGACGAGTGGCTAGCGAGCGGGCTATCCTTGGCGTTTTGAGCTTCGCTACATCTGAGCCTACTCCACTAGGTGATGATCAATTGGGAGGTGTTGCCGTTGCACCAGATTGGAGGCTGGGGGTAGTAATTGATGCGCTTGTAGCATCTATTATCGATGAATTCGTGTGGTGGCTTCAGAGCTCGACTAGTGTTTTGTACCGCACGATACTATGAAGATTCAACTAAATGAACAAAAGCGCTTAAACTCACACTTTGTGTTGCAGGTGGCTACCGCAACGACAGTTCGAAGGCAGTGCAGAGCTGACGATGCAGCAAGATGCGTGGCTGCCAGACGAGGGCGCAGTTGTGACGGAGACGAACGTGCGGTCGAACCTAGTGGTGCCGCTAGCGGGCCTCGCCAACGTCTCTGACATACGGGTAGGCGGACCCGGCGGGCAACTGGCGGCGATTGGCGGGAAACGGACTGTCCTACTGCTGGACTTAGACCATCCGTCCCAACCCTTGCTGAGCTTGAAGTGCTCCGGCAACTGGGACAAAGTGACCCTAGGCTGGAACCCTACAGCTGGCCACCAGCATCGCTTAGCGTCTAGCAACCAAAGGTTATGATTGTAGGTATACTCGTGAATAGCAAGTGGTACTATTTGTAACCTACGCGTCTTCGCGTGTGCATACATATTATCTTCACCATAACATGTAATTCACATGGTAGAATTCCTCTTCTTGTTTCGAATCCAGGGATGCGCTGGTGTGGAACGTAGACGCCCTTGCTCCCGCTGAAACCATTTCCAACGCCTCGCGGCTGCCACTTACAGGTGTTGCTTGGTCTACTGCGATGCCTTGGTTGCTTGCGACGTGCTCTGCAGACGCAGTCGTGAATCTCTTTGACGTCCGAGCGCTTTCTGGTGGAACCACCAACAACACCACCAGCAGTGGCACTAGCAGCAGCAGCAGCGGCAGCGCTACACTGCGCGAGTCTCAGCGGCCTGCCGTTGTGCTCACCGCTCCTGGCCTAGCTGGGGCGAGCGTGCTTGCGTGGAATCGCTGCAACGGCTGGGAATTGGCGACGGCGCACGGAAAGCAACTGTGGCTCTGGGACATTCGCGGCGGGACTGGCGGCCACAGCGGAGACCCTGCTGAGACGCCGTCTCATGGCACGAATCATGCTTCGCCCAGATCCGCAAGAGCAGCACCGCAAGGGTTGTTTGAGACGAGCGCACACGCCAGTGAACAAACGCCATGGTCATTGTTGCGCGAGGACGAACATGGTGATTCCTGGCAGCAGCAGCAGCAGCAGCAGCGGCGGTGGGGTGCGTCACGCACTCCGCGGCCGCAGTGGAGCTCGCCTGCTTCCGCCACCGTGCCGCAAGCTGCCAGTGAAAGCAACGCGACCAATTGGGGCAGCACGCTACCCTCGAGCAATAGTAACAGCAACAGTGGAGGCTACGCGCGGCGAGCTCTGACGGTGCACACTCAGCGCATTTTAGACTTGGACTGGTCCTATCACGACGAACACATGCTTGCGACTTGCGCCCTCGACAAGGTATTCGCCCTTCTTTTCATTTTTACAGAAATACATTCACTCAGGCGCCTATGATAGAACGCACATGCTTTATGTCACAATCTATTCAAAGATTTTGGCAATAGCTGCGTGCTCTGCAGTGAAATAGACGATCACAGAGATATTTCGGCTATTGATTGAATTTCAACCCGATGCCTTCATTTTTTAATTTGTATTTCTAAATTGGATGTTTTTCAAAATAGACGGTCAAATTTTGGGACCTCGGAGCCACCACTAGTGGCCATCACCACAGTAACGACGGCGATGGCTTTCTCGGGCATTCGAGTACTTCCAAGGGAGCTGCTGCGGCTGCCAACAGCGGGCTCCCTTACGGCAAAGAGCATTTGGCAGGCCATTTCCACGGCCACCTCGGAGCTATAGGTGGTGAAGCTGGAGGCTCGCACACCACTAGTAGTGGTGGTGGCAGTGGCAGTGGTAGTGGAGACAACAAGAACAGCAACTTACTGAGTGGCAATGGCATCAACAACAGTGGCAGTGGCGCTGGCAGTAGCGGTGGTCTAGGTGGCGTAGCGGCAGGAGACAGCGCGGCTGCTTTTATGGGTAAATTGGCACATGCATCCGACATTCGTCAACTGCGGTGAGCGAAGGGACCAGTGTTACTTTGTAGTTTTTTTCTTTTAGCTTGCGCGCAGCTTGCACGCAACAAAAACTAAATTTTAAAACTAGGCATTCGTTACCCTTTATCCTGTATTGTTTCTCATATCTGCGTAAGTGTAGGAGCGTGAGAATCTAGTTTCCTTTTTTTTAACCCTATTGCGCCTGGGCTCACGCATTTTGGAATTCCCCTCGTGTTCATCTTCCCTACAGGTTTACCCCCTTTGGCCGGGGCCTTGTGACCATTTCGCACGGGTTCGGAGAAGCCAAAGACGCGCCGCAAACTTTGAGGCTTTGGTCCCTGGTCGCCATGGGGAAAACCAAAGAAAACGCCACCCCCGACATCGTGTGCGTCTTCAAGGTAGAGGCGATGCAATGGAATCAATAACTTTAGGCGCTTTTCATTTGAGCTTTTGCTTAAGTATTGAATTGTTCGAAGGATGTTTTAGTAGCGAGCTACTCAATCGGCAATCTTGATTTCCTAAGTGTTGTCGTGCGATCTCGTTACTTGTTATTTTTTTTTCATTTGCATCTATTTCCATCACATGTTCATCTCCATTATCGCTTCGGTGTCCTTCGTGCAGGGCCACGCGGCGCCCATTGTCGCTTTTGACTGGCGTACTGCGGACACCAGCAACAATACCGCATTAGCGAGTTCGGGGAGTGGGCAGGTTGGCGTCAAAAGTGGTAGCAACAGTGGTGGCGGCGGGGGAGCATTTCAGCTGGTGTCTTTGAACCGCGACCTAAAACTACGGTTGCACGCGATCGAGCCGGCGCATTTGAATGCTTGCGCTTACAACCCGAACGAAGAAACCCCAAACCCTCCTCAGAGCCCGGGAGCGCCGCGGAGCCAATCAGCTTCAATTTCGGGCGATGGCCATCAGCATCAAGGTACAAACAAAGAGAAGGAGGACGAGCTCGCACGCACGGATAGCACGATTGCTAGCGGACAGGGAGGTGGTCGAAGAGTTGGAACAGCGTCCGTAGTGACTGCCAACAGCAGCAGCAGCAGCAGCAGCACTCCAAACTCAAACAAGCCTAGCGAGCGGAGCGAAGGCTTCTTTTTGACTTCGAAGCTGTCACTGGAGTCGCTCAAAGCGGACCTTTACCCGCAAACTCACCACTCCACTGGCCTCGGGAATTTTAACACGGGTAGCAGCAGCAGCAACACGAGGAATGCGAACCTCGCCACCAGTGGAGGGCTGCCCAGCCGCCGGAGTTTTGGCAACATCTTGGAAGGTGGCCCGGGCGCCACGGCCGCAGCTCTCTATCATGGCAGCGGCAGCAGCGGTGGTGGCCACAAGGGCAGTGGCAACGGCAGCGGATTGTTGCTGGTAGGTGGGAATCAGTCCTTACATTCGTCGATCATTCACGACGAAGTAGTAACTCTCCTTGACACTGTGGCTAGTGCGCACGCACAAGAGCAGCGCCTGGAAGCTCAACTCAACAGCAGCAACAGCAGCAGTAGAAGCAGCAGCAGCATGGATGCTTTCGGCAGCGGTGCAGGTAGCGCAGGCGTGTGGGGAGGCGTCAGCGTGACCTGCGAGACGTCTTATTCCGAAATGGCCCAAAAGCGCGCTGCCATCTTTGTGGTGAACCTAAAAGGGAGTACGCCTGCTGCCACCGCCACTGCTGCTGCTGCCACTACCAGTGATGCAGTCGATGCCTCCAGTCTCGATGCAGATGGAGCGCCTCGTCCGCTTGAGAGTACTTTGGCAGCAGCGGAAGCTTTAGAAGGCGCGGTGGCTGAACGAGATTTAGACGGCAGTGTACATGCTGAAACGGCTGAGGTATTTACCAGAGATGAAGATGACGGAAGAGAAAAAGTTGGAGTAGAAGCCACACCTCTCTTGGCTATGGCTGTTAAAGTCGCCGTTGTCTTCCCGCCGCGGTACCCCTCGGATGCAGCGGCCGTGCCAACCTTTGCGATTGCGTGGCACCGCCCGGAAAGCACGAGCGATCTTGAAGGTGTTGGTAGCGGTGGTGGCGATAGAGCTCCCACTGATCAAGAAAGCTCTGGATTGAGTGCAGCTGCTGCCAGTGGCAAGGCATCTGGTGGCAACCTTGCTTCGTCCTCAGCAGGAGCAGCAGCTAGTGCCACATCCGTGTCCTCGTCGTCTGCGGCTGCTCTGGCCCTGATGGGCGGATCTTCAAGTGCTTCTGCTTCTGCTAGTGGTGGTTGGCCGGCTCCCCATGCAAGTTTAGCGCCCAAGACTGTGCTCAGCCGCCTCTTGCGGTCAATGGAGCGTGTGACGAGGCGCTGCGCCGCCGAAGCATCGCTGTGCGTGGGGAGTGCCGTTGCGCAGCTCGCCCAAGGTTTGCACGAATTGCAGAACCAAGTGGCGAACACCTCACGTAGCCTGGCTGCTGCCTCAGCCTCTGTGGGAATGGCTGAACTCGGAGCTCGTGACAACACTGCCATTACTGCTCCTCTGGCTGCAGTTGTTGATTCGAACAGTAGCCGCTCCTCAATTTCGGACGCTGCGGCAACCGCAATGGGTTCGTCTGCTACTGCTGGTAGCGGTGCTAGTGCGCCAGGAGCACAGGCAAAGCCAGCCTCTTCTATGAGCCCCCCTACCGTGGCGGCAGCGTCGGCCCAAATGAAGAAGCAAGCTGCGCTGCCAGCGCCGCGCACCAGCAGCGCAGTGTTCAGCGGCAGCGGTGCGTTGCTGTTCTTTGGCCCAGCCAAGTTGGTGAAAGTATCACCGCCTTCAAAGGCTACCCATTCTTCAGTTGCTGTGAAGACGACATCAGCTACCTCAGCTTCCTCTGGAACAACTGCTGCAATCAAAGCGAAAACACCGACGACGAATTTAGTGCGCACATATCGGGATTTGCTGGCCATGCAAGGAAGTAACAACAGCAGCTACAGCAAAGGAGGCGAAAGTGTGCATCAACGTAAACGCAAACAGCAAAAAAAAAGGAGGTCGCCTTCGTTGTCGTCGTCAGCAGCTGATGCGTCCGCCTGGGGTGCGGTTTTGCCCCTGAATCATCCTGCGCACTCCCTCGGCCCGACGCCCGCAGCACAATCGCAAGCGAACCTCACCCTGGGCGACCTTGCCTTAGGCACTACCAGTGGCGCTGCCTCCTTGGCTGCTGCTGCTAGTGGTGCGGCTGGCACAAGAAGTGGGAAAAAGGAAAGAAAGAAAGAGCTCCGGCGGCGCAAAATGGCAATGAAAAAATGGAATGACAAGAAGGGAAATGCTCAAAACGTGAATGCCTTTTCTTCGTCGTCTGCATCAGAGACATCGGATTCTGACGACTCGATCTCAGACGAGGACTCATCTCCAAGCGAAACGTCCGAGTCGGTTTCTGACTCATCTTCCAGCCACGAAAATTTTAACGACGAAAACGACGACAACGACGATGACGATACAGCATCTCGCAGCAGCCTATCAAGCACTGCGAGCAGCACACACACCAGTGTCAGTGCGAGCGTAGTAGGGCGCGGGCGAGACCGCTTGCGACTGCGTCGTGTTCGGCTGCAAGCCTTGCCTCAGACCCTGGTGCCTGGCCACCCAGCTCTAGCTTCCATCTTGCGCTTACCCAATCCTTTCAACCCGACGGCGCCGCCGAGGCTGCAGACTAAGAAAGGCCGAGTTATTCTCAGCGTGAACGGCGATCTCAACGAGAACAACATCATCAACGTCAACAGCAAGCACCACCACCACAGCAATACTGCAAAGTTAACGGACCGTTCTGCCCATGCTTTAGCTGCAATTATGGCCGTGGCTCAGCGCTGCCGCCAAAACGCGAAAGCTGTCACTAAACTTAATGATACTGCATTGCCTACTTCTCATCATCATCATCCCAATAGTAGACTTCCTCAGGGACGCAGCACCGCAGCAGGCAACAGCAGCCCCACTGTTCGCGCTTCGAAAAACACCAACGCCAAACACAGTGGTGGCGGTGGTGGTGCTGCCCGTGTATGGCTGTTAGCAGCGACTGCTTGCGAAGGCCTCCTGGCTCGAGCAGGAGTCGCTGTAGCCGCTGCGGCTTCCGCCTCTGCCTGCGCCAGCCACAATAGCGGTGCAAGCAATAGCCACAGCAGCAGCAGGCATCATGTTGGCGTCGGCAGTGGCACCTCGGGCTATTCGAGTTGTGGGGCGGCTTTGGTGCAACGCTCTTTGCTTGCCCTTGCGCGCGCAGGCGATGTGCAGACTTTGGCTGCGGTGGTCGCCACCTTGCGCGCCTCGCATTGGACCCGCATCTTGCTCGACTTCCCTACGAGTGATAGTAGCGGAGCTAGGAACAGTGGTGTTGGTGGTGATCTATTACTATCGTCTTCGCCACTGGATTTGGAAGTGTGGCTAGCAGCTTACGGGGATTTGCTCTTTCGCTGGGGCTGCCACACGGAGAGGCTCGAAGTGCTCAAGTACGCCGCTTGGCCCCCCAACTTCGCGCCGCGCGCCTCCCCCCTGTATCGTTTGCCACTTACCTCGCATCATGCCCTCAACCAAGGCCGGCGTACTACTACCACTGCCACTGCCACTACAGAGCCCGCCCTCTCGGTAGCTGCTGCCACCACCACCAGAAAGGGACCTGTGAAAAGCTTCTCGGACGGTGCTCTCAACACTTCTGCTGCGAGAGAAGAAGCCACCAATCGCCGTGGCACGGCCGCTGCAGTTGCCGCGGCGACCGCGGAAGCCGCTTACGCAGGTCTGCGCCGCAACGACTACGACGACGGGCGTGGCACCGCTCCGGTTGGGGGGTGGCACGAAGCGCAGCTGGAGATAACACGAACCCACGCGCGAAGGCTAGGCGCAGCTGCGCTAGCTTTGGAAAGCCTGTCTGCAGCCTCGGTTTCACCGTTACTGTCTTCGCCAACTTCGTCATCATCGTCTCCTACTTCTTCTTTGTCACTGACGGTGTCCGGTCAGGATGAGTCGACTGGAGCAGCAACAGGAGTACCGCCAGCGGTAGTTGCAGCTGAAGCAACGGGCAGTGACGCTGTGCTCAGCCGGCCTTTTGCAGCGGACGTCGTGGATTTGCAACGGATTTGTTTTGGCTTTGTGTGCGCGAGCTGTGGCGACCTCACCTCCGAAGCTCCCCTCTGCCGCCCTGCCGCAGCCCTCGATGACTCCAACAGCCCTACGGCGTCGTCGTCGTCACAGCAGCAGAACGACCCCGCAGGTGCCCAGACCCGCCATAACAGTAGTGCCAGCAAGTCGCCCCGTGATGGCGACGGCGAGGGCAAACACGATGCCACTAAATCATCCACAGAGGTTGACCACCGCCGTGGCTCGATAGAGTCGCCCTCCGGAGCAGTGAAAATGAACCGGGCCGCTCGCAAAAGGCAGGCACGCATCGAGCAAGCGTCGGGCTTGGGCACCGAGGGAAACCACCCTACCAAACCCATTTACAACGCACAGGGCAAAGCTACTGGCATGTTGTTGTCATCGTCGCCGTCCTCGCTCGCCGGTCGCATGTTCAACAAGCAAGCCACTGCTGACCCAGCTGGCGGCAGCAGCATCGACCCCTCGAGCCGCAATGCATCGCATGTGTTGAGCTCTTCGCGAACGAACACTGACAGCAGTCGCAGTGGTGGGAGCACTGGCGATGCCTCCATCATAGTCGCTCGACCAGCATTACCGCCACCGTTGCCCCAAGTGCCATTCTCCTCCCCGTTGAGGCTCTCAGCCACCACTACCGCACGCACCACAGCCGTAGTATCTACAGCAGGACTTCACAGCTCGTCAACTTTGCGACCGGTGACCTCAGGCGCGAGCTCTTATAGCGACGAGAGCAATAGCAGCAATGCAGCCTCGACAAGAAATAGTCGCAGCAACAGCGGCAGTCGCGTCGTAGCGCACGTTGCCTTGCGGCACACTCGCCTCGCTAGCTACGCGCCGCCAGCCGCCGGGAGCTTCCTGAGTGGGCATGGAGGTGCGCACAATGGAGCGGGGAGCTACAGTGGCGTCGATGGGCGCGGTGGCGGAGGCACTTACCTCCCCGCTAAATCAGCGGTTGGAGCAGGCCAGGGAACCAACGTGTCCACTAGGTCGGTGTGGAGGCCATCTACCATCGAGCCCCCAAACCACCAACAATCACAGCAATCACTAGCACCACCGCCACCGACGCGCGCTTATCAGTCCACTGGGAACTTGCACTCGCTCGCCATGTCACCGGTGGGTCGTCGCGCCGACGGCAGCAGTGGTGTTGGCTACAAGGAAGGCCCACAGTCTGCAGGGCGCGTGCTCAACCGCGGCAAGAGTTTTGGCGCCAGCGGCAGCAGCAGCGGTGGCAGTAACAGTAGCAGCATGGATAGCGGAACTCATCGAACTGCCGGTATTTTTGATCGAGGTGGGCATTCAAGCAGCAGCAGCAGCGGCACCGGTGGAGGTTGCGGGCAGTTCAGTTCGGCCTGCAGCTTGTGCCGCCTGCCGGTGCGCGGCAGCTTCCTCCTCTGCACGGGCTGTGGCCACGGCGGGCACCCCGCTCACCTCGCGGCGTGGTTTTACGGTCAATTAGACCGCAATGGTGGGGGGAGTAGGGGTGCTCATCGTCGAAGTGGTGGCATGTCATCTCGTTCAGCACCGCAATCAGTCTGCCCCACGGGCTGCGGGTGCCGGTGCCCTGAGGTCATGGCAGCCACGTGGAGCGCCACTAGGCCAGCCACGAATTCGGCTTAAGAAGGAAGAAACGGGGACATCTCGAGGGCGCGGTCTAAACCTGCGCAACAGCTATATGCCATTCTCCATTCTTACTCCTTATTCCTTATTGCTGCTTCTTGTAATATTACTACAGGCTACAGTACTTTAATACCCAATAACACATTTAATGTTTCATAAGTCAGTCCAGTGATTTTTTTTGGTGGATTCATTAATACGAAGCTTTCTGCTATTTGCTGACGTCCCTCTGCAATTGGGGAATGGGGATATGAAAATAACGACCTAATCCAGCTTTTTTTCTTAAAATTTTTTTTTAATGAATTTAAATTCATAAATTACATATGTGATAGTGATAGGAAGCAGACTACGGGTTTGAGTGCGCAAGCGGCATCGAGGTAACAGGATACTAGGCAGCTACGGGCTAGTGGCAAAGCAGTAAAGGGTTCTAGGGCCTAGGTATAACCAGGGCGCATCCGATAAACCCGACTGCAATAGGCATAGCGCATAGCGCCAGAGAGCAACATGCCAATGCGGTACATGTCTATGATACTGTCTTACGAAGGGCGTATGCCTCCTGAAGCATTTTAAACCTTGTGCTTGGCAATCATGGCTTCCAGTTGCCCGAGGTCAGCGCCCTGAAGCACATCCACTTCAGTTCCATCTTTGAACACCTTAAAAGTTGGCATGGCCTCGATGCCGCAGTGCTCAGCCACTTCAGCTCCTTCGTCAACATCTACTTTCAAAAACTTTACCGAACTGTTCTCGCTAGCCAACTTCTCGAAGTGCGGCGCAATCATCTTGCACGGTGGGCACCATGAGGCTGTGAAATCAACGATGGTTACTCCTGAAGCTGTCTCCGAAGTAAACTCGCCCATCTCACTCACCATCTTCACGCCGCCGCGCAGCCGAAGCACCAGGTGCAGAGTGGACTCTTTCTGAATATTGTAGTCCGACAGCGTGCGACCATCCTCGAGCTGTTTTCCTGCAAAGATGAGCCGCTGCTGATCTGGCGGGATACCCTCCTTGTCCTGAATTTTTTGCTTCACATTTTCAATCGTGTCCGAAGGCTCGACATCCAAGGTAATGGTCTTGCCAGTCAAGGTTTTCACGAAAATCTGCATGATGTTTTTGAATCTACGTAGAAAATGTGAAGAGAGGACAAGGATATGTTCGTTGGTCTTGAAGGTAGTAGAATCAGTTGAGGGACCAAAAGCAGTGATTACGTGAAACAAGAACTCAGCGCATGAGTCAACTGACTGCGAGTGAGAAAGTCACACTCCCTTTCTTAAATTTTTTGACGAGATTACCTCAAACGTTGTGAAGTGTCGAAGAAATCTCCTGTATGAGTTCTGCGCAATGACTCGTGACGATATAACACCCCACTGGCTGCCTACGGTAGACGTAAGTATTTGTGGTGACTCTATCACCCCCTTGCTAATAACCTTGCTATCACACTTCCAAGAAAGTTGCTACTGCCGCCGGCTGGTAAAACTCACCACGTGTACACACTAATTACTACAAATTTCCAATGCCCTAATATAGCAGAAGTAACTACTTTTTTGCGCGCAGCGTGCTCCGTGCTCTCTTCACGCTGAACGAAGAGTGCTAAAAAAGCTGGGCTCATAGAACCGGTGTAGTACGACGCTTATTAAGCAGCCACTAACCTGATTTTACACATTGCACGTTTCACAATCCAGTATACTCGCTGATCATATTTTATTTACATTGCGCCGGGTCGACACTATATATATATGCACTACTGCATGGGATAAGCTCTTTTACTCCCAAAGCAACCCTTTCGCGAGGCTTTTCATAAATGCACAAGGGCCAGAGCTTGAAGAGATGGCATTCCTTTCGCATCTTTCTGGACATGTCTCTATTTCCTTTGGCATTTCTCAACAACAATTCTTTCTTTCGACGAGTACGTCTTGTCTAGCACACGTCTCTATCTCACTCGTGCTCTATCTTGTACCCCGCGTCATAGTCAGGCGGTCCACTTTAAATAGCAAAAATGCAAATTTTCATCAAGGTAATGTGTCTAATAATATATCCTTGATCCTTTCTGGATGCACTTTCGCACGCGCCTAATCCCTTTTTCCCTCCTGCTTTTGCTGCTTCCTTTTTTCCTAATACCTCGGCAGACACTCACGGGGCGCAAGGTCAGTTTTGTCTCATCGATTGTTTGTCTTCGCACCCTAGACTACACAGTTTCTCATTGAGGCTCTGTCTTTTTACTAACAGCAAGCGTTTACGTTCGAGGGCACGGACACGGTTGAAGCAGTCAAGTCGGCTCTTCAGGAAAAGGAGGGCATCACTGTCGATCAGGTCTTCAGAAAAATATCTTTCTTACATAGTAGAAGGGCCTAGCTACGCTTCCCACCACTTTTTTCGTTAAGAAGCATAGCTTTTCAGTTTGCGCCCAACACTGACGCGTTTGATATACACGTATATTCCGCGTGTATTAGATTCGGTTGATCTTTTCGGGTAAGCAGCTCGCGGACGCCAACACTTTGGACTCTTACGCCATTACTGCTGGCGCCACCATTCACATGGTACTGCAGCTCCGCGGCGGGCGGCGATAGATTGGCCACTGAGGCAACGCAGTCCTCTTCAGCAATCAATCAGGCCTATGAAATGCCCAGGAAGTCGTTTTCGGAATGGCAATTGCCTTATCAGTTTGTCGTAATTGCCTTATATTTCTTTCCGCTTTCTGTTTTCGGTTCAGAGAAGTCTGATGTATTGTCTATAAATATAACTACCAATCAAATGGAAAATGGGAATGGGATTTCGACTGGGGTGAAATAAGAAAGGTGGTAGCACACAAATACTCTTGTTCTCTTTAACTTCGAACTCCAAGGGAGTCGAGGAAGTGAACCAAAAGGGGCACAACAACAAGCAGAAGAAGCAGAAGTTTAGAGAGCCCGGTCCATTTCTCGAATCTGCTCACGCGCTGATCCACTGCTTCCCGCTGCCTGCTGTTGTTCTCTTCTCCTCGATGGATTTCTCTTTCAGGCCAGATAACCCTACTGCTCTAAATGCACGGCCTTTCCGCGGCCTGCCTTGCCTCTATGTCACCGTTAAGAGCTTTACTCTGGAGGGGTGGCATTCCATAAATTGACGCAGCCGTCGTTGCCAGCCGAAGCCAAAGTGCTTTCATCCAGATAGGTGACTGCCACAACGCCTGCCTTGTGGGCAAACTTGATCTCCTGGAGAGACAAGAAAAAGCAAGCATATTGTATGAGACTTTTCTTTCACAAGTAGAAGCAAAAGTAAGATCGCCAGGCACAAAATAGGTGTCTTTGGAGAAGGAATCAAAAAGAAAGAGCGTGAAGTACATCTGAGTTGAAATAAAGAAATATCTTGACAACACTAGAGAGGCAATGTAGACAAACCTGTTTCTTCATGGGCTTGTTGAGGTTCCAGAGGAAGATGGACTGGTCGTAGGAGCCCGACGCCACGAAGGTGGAGCTAGGGGACCAGGCAATGGACTTCACGCCGCTGGAGTGAAAGACCCATTTCCCGCTCACTTTCGTCTCCCACGTGCCGCGCGTCCACACCTAATCACACATATACATGTGGAATACACCGACAACAAGAAGAGCGAGTTCAAAAAGAAAAGTTTTTTTTTTGCTCGAAAAACAAGCACGAACGAGGCGGAAGGTATGGGCGCTTCTCGTGATTCATTTCCTCTTGTCGTTGTCATCTTCCCTGTCGTCTTAATGAAAAAATCATCCCCACCACAACGAACCTTAATTTCACGGTTCGCGTCGCCTGCTGCGAGCCACTGATGGTCGGGGGAATACGCCAAGCAGCCCACGAGGCCGCGGTGGCCTTCGAGCTTCGAGATCACAGTCAGAGCCGCCGCGGCGGAGCCGTCCGCAGGCACCGCCAACACGTGAATCACGCTGTCCACGCTGCATGCGCACTCGGTGCCGTCGGAACTCACGGCGAGCGCCAGGGGCGTCCCCGGCAGAGCGACTTGAAAAAAACCCACACCGGAGTCGGCGTCGGCACTGGGGGCCGGGGCCCCCATAAACACCGACAGCCGCAGGAACAGAGCTTTCCCATCGGCCAAGGCCACCACCACGAGGTCCGCTCCCGGCGCCGCCGCCAACTCCACCGGCTGAGAGCCCAAATTCAGCTCGCGGGCCACGCCCACGCCATTGGCTCCCGACACTTTGAGCTTGTCGTCGTAGCCCACCGAGACCACCACACCTTCAGGGAATCCGCCGGCCACCCCGATAGCTTTGCCCGAGTGGGTGCGGCGAGTGGCAGGATCCAGGCCTTCCACTTGAGTGGCCACCCCGTCGCGCCACGTCAGCACCCGGCCGTCGTCGCCGCCGCTCACAAAGTTCACGGAGCTGGCGAGCTCTCCACTGGGCAGGAGGGCGAGGCAATTGGCGGGCCCCGTGTGCGCAATCACTTGCTTGCTGCGGCCCTGCGTGGGGTTGGCAGAGTCCAAGTAGCTCAGCTCACCCGTGAGGTTCAGGGAAACGAGGTGCGGGCCGCACCTATTTTTACACGCACACAACAGTGACAGTCACTATGAAAGAGGGGTTATGAGGAGGAAACTTCACACGAGGTTGGGAAAGGGCGTTTTGAACGAAGGAATAAACCGAGCTTCAAGAAGGCAACACGACGAAGCTGTGCCCTGGCTGCATGACAACCACTGTTACGACTACCACAGCACCCCCCCTTTCTTTTCGCTCAACAGCAGCCACTGTAAACAATGCCCCCATCTCCTCTTCTGCGGCAATTCCTAAGTACTAACCAGGCCACTGCGCACTGCATGTCGGCCACCGTAGGCGACTCCCCGAACGTGTAGGTGGTGACGCAAGCACCCGTGGCAGCGTCCCATACTTTCACGGTTTTGTCCAGAGAACACGTGGCCAGCAGGGCCGAGTCGGGCGACCAGCAGCAGTGCAAAATGGCCGAGGTGTGGGCGCCGTTGTCCGCCGCACCGCCTTCCACCACCTCGCTGGTCTTGGTGCCTTCCTTTGCGTCGTAAAACACGATCCGGCGGTCGGCCCCCACCGACGCCAACTTGTTCCCATCGGGCGAGAACCGCACGCACCACACTTCCTTGGTGTGGTCGCTGTTGGTGTGGTCGATCTTGAAGGGCGGGCCCGTATACCAGCAGGTTTTGAAGTCTTCCCCGCCCGTCATGATCCGGAATGGGCGCGACGGCTTGTAGGAAACCGTCGAAATCCGCTTGGCGTGGCCGATCATTTCCCCGACGCTGTTGCCCGTGTCCCACATGAAGCACTTCGCCGAGAGCTGCTTGCCGTCCCCTACTGCCACAATGCGCTTCGACTCTGGGTCCCAATCCAGGTCAATAATTTTCCCGCTGAACGCGGGCACTTCCACCTTCAAGGTGTGCTCCGGGTTGTCCCAAGCCCACACCCGCACTTTGCCCGTGTCGTCGGCCGACGCCACCCAGCAGCCCGACGGAGAAAACTTGGCCACCGTGACGGGGTTGTTGTGGCCGTAGTACACGAAACTGTCCGAAGGATCATCCAAATTACGGACCTATGAAAGAGAGAGAGAGTGTGTGTGCCAGAGATTTTGCGGAGAAAAATCAAGGACACTCAGAATTGAAAGTATAAATGCTACGCCATCATCTCAATGAGCGTTCACAAACGTAACTTAGAAACAAGCACGGGCCACCAAAACAGCATCTAAATTGTGCTTAGTTGGCTACATCAAAGGCATGCGTGGTGGTCCACCAAAAGACGGCATGTTTAGGAAAGTAATGGATACGATGAGCAAAAAGTTCTCACCACGACAGTACGGCCAGACGGATATATCACGCGGGGTTCCTTAGGGTGCGCATAGAGGGAAGATGGCACGCCCCGTTCCGTTTCAGGAAACGGCCCGAAGCTTTTGATGAGCTTAGGGTCGCTGATGTGGGTCGCGGAGCTAAATGCGGCCTGTGATGTTTTTGGTACAAGATCGCAGGCGAATGGCAAGGTGTCAGATCAAGAGCACGATTTCTAGTCGTCAAAAGATTAATGCATTGGGCTTCTCATGAAATCGTAGAGATCAGTCGTAAAAGATTCACGATGCCCTAAAGAGAGAATGCGAGTATTCAAGTCTCCTGGAATGAAAAGACGTGCCATTGTTTTGCTTTTTGCTGATTTGCTTTCTTGCTTCCTTGTGCCTTTCCTCCCTGTCATCTTCCTGTCATGTCTCACGTCTCACTCACACAACATCCAAAAGTACAATACATCGTTTCCTCCTGTTTGGGGTATCGGCCGAAGCCGGCACCTTCCAGTTTCACTCCCGTCCTTCTTCTTGTGTTTGGTTGGATCGGATATCAAATCTGTCGACTTTCAGGGTTCAGGGTCGTTGGTTGTTTGATACCTCGGTGCGGCATCTGCTCCGGGCTACAGGTGCGCGGCACGCCGGCATAGAAAATAATGATGGAACGATCATATGGGATGATATAAATCATTTCTGCTTTTTTAATGTATCAATGCGCCATCTTTGACTTTTTTCTTCTCCGTTACCTTTTCATGGCGTGATGTCAAAATGATGCAGGCAGTTTAGAATATGGATCCTGAGGCAAGCGAGTCCAGCTCTCTCTTGGGCTCAGCCGCAGGTAGCGGCACCGCTGGCACGCCATCTTACACGGAGCCTGTAGTCTCC
>Ga0307931_1001342_pt1 | contig 16152 bp, 15 predicted proteins | sample OrgLakmetageno47_FD_201816 | JGI IMG/M metagenome (GOLD analysis project Ga0307931, IMG submission 201816) | Saline water microbial communities from Organic Lake, Antarctica - #47 | ecosystem: Environmental > Aquatic > Non-marine Saline and Alkaline > Saline | place: Antarctica: Organic Lake... | reverse complement strand
TAATAATATAAACTTATTTTTCAGATGCTATAACTCCCAGTTAGTCTAGGTGGTTAGGATAGCCGGCTTTCACCCGGTCGACACGGGTTCGAGTCCCGTACTGGGAAATCGCTTTCATCCACCATCTTTTTTTTAATTTGTAACTCAGGCTCGACACTTCAATCCCAATTATTTTTTTATTTGTACCTCAGGCACGACACTTCAATCCCTTGCTTGAACCTCTCACAACAAAAGTTGACGAAGCCATTGCCGTTGCCGCAAAAGTAATATGCCACACACCACACACGAAGCATGCCACACACAGCACGCCGTGGTCGGCAGATTTTGAACGCTTGAGTGCCGCAGTCAGTCTAAGGACGTGAAGGGACCGGAATTCCGAAGATGAGCGAAGATATGCTTGGAGCCTCTGATAACAATAAGAAAGAAATTAGAGAGAAATGTGCAACCGTCTGCGAAGATGGAAGCCCAAAGGTCAAAGGAATTCACCTCGCGTATACGAGAAGACTTCTCGTCCGTCGTCTTGCCGCTCTTGCGCATTGCGAATCAGATTATTTTTTTGAACATCCCGTCGTGCGTCTCGTATGTCTCAATTTGCCGCAGCCTATGTGATATGAAGATAATGAGAAGATGACCTTGGTACAATCCTTGGCGCTTATTTATGATATTCTGGATACCTGCGCCGTATTCAGTTTGACTTTCGTTCAAGCCGCTGCGGAATCCTCAACAGAGGGTACCAGCATCCTCAACATTACTTCAATGGTATTTCGGCCCCTGGCAAACACGATTACGAAGACTGTGAGCGTTTTGGACGCTTTTTACTTCGTGGCTGCTTCATTTCTCCGTTTCTCTCAAGGAAAGACCATGGCAATTCGAACCTGCGAAGGCTGAGGTTCAAATTCCTTAATCCTTTCCCTCTGGCTTAGATCAAGGTGCTTGTGGAACGTGCTCCTTGGGCTGACTGGTAAAAGCGTACCTTTGATGTTTTCCTTTTTGTACGTAGATCGTTAGCCTGTCCTTCATGACCACTGTTCGTGTACACCCAAAGCTCCGAGCACTCACGGAGTATGGCAAAGTTCTTATACATGGTAAGTTAATTGTTTGAACTTGGAGCCTTACTCCACAGCTCGGCGTAATTTTCTTGTACCGATGCACAGCGAAAACGTGAAAAGCATCTGAGTAAGCCATGGTTATTTCGATGCGTGGTTAGTCTTCAAATCAAAACGTGATGGTTATTTTAATGCGTGGTCAGTCTTCAAATAAAAAGAGATGAACGCGGGAACATCAAATACTTATAATCGTTACTCGTGCTGAGTATGACAAAATGGCCAGCACTGTTTGTCACAAGATGAAAGTTCTGCGACTGTACGAGTGTGGCCTTTCAACTAACTGGTCAAATGCACGAGATTCGAATTAATCAAATTATTAATAGACGAAGGCATTCAACAGAGGCACCGAGTATCGATCGACATTCTGCGCCTGCCATAAAATAGATGACGAGGAACTTTCCAGAGTGCATGACAGGATTGTGATCCCTGGTATGGATACCGAGATGGCGCTTGCTGACAAAATGCTCAACGGTATAACTTGAAGACCATGACATTCATAAGGGCAACAATTATTAAATCGAACCGATGCACGAAATAGCGTCTTCAGAGATCAAGCACGTGCCCGCGTATCTCACTCATAATTTTCAGAGTTTCAGAGAACATGGTGGTGGTTTCACTACAAGCGCGATTTAACTTCTTTGCGTGCTCAACGATCCAGTGTCAACACTTACCTATATGTTATATGCCTCATCTATTGGAAGGTCCCGAGGGATCAGTGTGAACTTTTAAAAATAACTATTTACTACGAATAGTAGCGCTTGCTGCCATATTCTAGTCTAATATGGATAGTAGTCTAGCTAGTTAGTACTCTCGCAAAACCCAAAACAAAGGAAGACAATTGCACTGTATTCACCAGGTATTCACAGAGGCACATAAAGAAATGCTCTTGAGCTGCACATGAGCTAGTAATTTCCCTCCAGAAGGCCAGTGAAGGCTTCAAGTAGCGTCATTCCTCCGATGAGGCATCGTTTTTCACAGGCATCGCGCACCAGCCGAACTAAGCATTGCTTTCGTGCTAACGAAGGAAAGGATGACGTAGTTCCAGTGGCGCAGGACGTGCAAACACGAATGTTCACTGCCCCACGAGACTCCTTAGTTACAAAAGCACCGGTAATTACTTTCCGCTCTAGTGACCATACTTTACGAATTTGAACAAAGAATCGTTTTTGTTCAGGCTTAGACTCATTTGCTATCCGAGTTGGCGGAACAGGGGGGTTCTCACAACTCATCCTGAACTGCCTTCCTCTATGCTTCAAGTCCGAGACCATACCCACTCCAACCGATGGGATGCTCAGCTCTACCGAGGAGCTGCGGGCTTACTAGGTGCATTGGGTAGAACAGAGATATAGCCGTGGATAGGGAGCATCATATGCAGTCAGAAAAGGGCGAGCAAAACAAATGCCGTTAGAAGTTCAGTTCAGACCAAGATACCAAGATCAGAGCTAGCAGGAGTGGAGAACTGTAGCCGTCGCTAGCTAGCTAGGTGGGCCAGAGCCGACATAACTGTTATTGTTTTTGTTACCAATGCTGACCTGTCGGGACAAAAGTAACAAATTAATCTGTCTTGCAGCAAGTTCTCTTCCACAACAAGGAAGAAAAGGCTGAGCACAAGAAGTATCATGTCACGAATGGCAACAAATTAGGTAAAGATTGGATTTGATTACTGTATCTATTATAACATACTCCCCATCTGCAAGGATTCACCAACAAACCAAGTATTGATGAGATCTCCAGAACAAACCTCTCAGTGACAATCGCCAACGCTGTTATCGCCGCTTTCGCAGTCACATTCGTCAGCTTTAGACCTCTCCAATGAAATCGTTGAAAGAGCTACTCTGGCAGCTGAGCATCTTTTAGCTGACGTGAGTGCTTGAGCAGCGTCCTGATTCTTCGAGAAGGCGTTGTCACAACTTTATGAGGGTAATTCCCCTACTAGCGAGGCTGCATTTGGATGGCCACAGTAACGACCTAAGATTGATCTGTACATGAACAAATTTTAGGGAGTATTATTCTACAGACCTGCCATCTTCCCCGTTAATCTTAAAATTTGAATTGTGCTATTCGCACGCGCGGATACTTCTGTCCGCTGCATTGGCTTCTGTGTCGTTTATCTTTTTAGATTTCTGCAGTACAATTGGAATTGTTTGACTTCTGGGTCGAGATTTCCGACCATTTTCACGGTCCTTACTGGTCTAGAGCATGTCTATCTGATTCTCCAAAGAGGACAAAAAAACGTCACCTGTGAATTACAGCCACAATAGCTACATTCATACAGTAACCAAGTAACCAAGGATACTTGAAGTGAAGGAGAATCGAGTAAATTTTACCACACTACTGTAAATTAGTAAATTATAACACGTGCTCTCTTACTTTGTAAATGCAGGAATAGACGCAGAAACGACTGAAGTCGGGTTCCAAAATTATGTCATAAACAGTTTCCACTTGAGAGGGTGATTGAAGTATTGCGCTTCCTGCCCTCTACACACTATCCTCTTTACGACTTTGACTTGCGCGCAACGCACGCGCGTACACTTCTGCCCGCAGCATTGACTTTCGTGTCATTTGGGTTTGCAATCAGTAACCAAGAAAACCCACGAGGCCACTGGGTTTACCTTATGTTTTCCTTCAGCGTTATTAGTAATCACCGGATCTTCTGCTGAGCCGAAGTGGGTAAAAACCCGGAAAACCCGCGGTTTTCTTGGTTACTGTTTGCAATACAGATGAAGATCAAGTTGTTCGAGTACGATTCGTTGAAAAGAAAAATGTCTTCAAAAATAATTAGCGTGCGCCAGCCGGGAATCGAACCCGGGGCAAACGGATGGCAACCATTTATTTTACCACTAAACCACTAGCGCATACTTTCGGACTAAAATATAGCTAATTCAACTTATTCAACTTGCCATATCGTGACCACTGACCTCTTCCTGGCCTGCACACTACTGAGGAAAAGATCTGGGCCCTAGCTCGAAAGGCACCATCACAATAAACATTGCCTATATCTCGAGCCGTTCACGGCCACATCGGAACAACTCTGACAAAACTACAAGCAATTTTATCTCGTGCGGTTGACGGCCACATCGGGACAACTCTGACACAACTCCAAGCAATTATTGATTTTTTTTAATGACCTGAAACCCCTAGATTCAAGAAACAAGAAAACCCGATGGCTTCAAAGTTCACATAATTAGGTCATGAGCCATGCGTATCAGCACATGTAGTTGGTCCAACAGCTATTCTTGAGCGTACATCACAGTATTTTTTCGCGTAGATCAGAATCCATGGAGTGGATAACCATCGCGAACGATAAACCATGGCATACTCATCAGTGATGTTTTGCTCAGCAGCCGTTCAGCACAGAGTAAGCAAAAAGGCCTGCATAGTTCCACTATTACACCCCATTCTGTCTACCGGTACTTATCGAAGTTAAACATTTATATTGCCGTTAATCGAGCCTATTTTACTGCAATCCCGAACTTCCACTTTGCGATGTATTTGATTTGTTTAGTTTATAGTTTATACCGCTATCTCTACTCCCCAATCCCCAATTAGATTATACCGTAAATTGATTATGTTATATTCCAAAATTGCAAAAAAACATCAGCAAATAGCATCTAGCTGCTTGTTGTTGAAAATTTCTGAACAATTCCGACTGGGCTGAGTGTCCTTACGTAACAAAATGTTCATCGATTGCGAAGAAATACCCACTTACAGAGCTCTAGCATGGATGTTATACATCACAACCACTAAAAATCTCTCGCCTGGCCGAGCGCCCTTTTGTATGTTATGACCCTCGCCTGCTATCAATTTTAATTGAAGTTATAGCACCAAAGTCAAAGACATGCCATGTCTTCATAATAAGTGGACTGGCAAATCGCCTTCTTTATTCTTCTTTTATCCTGCACTGCGTTCCTCTTCAGAGAGGGGGTTATAGAAGAGAGGAAAGTTACTAGATCGGAGCAAGTATACAAGTCGTCGAGCATAATAGACACGTGCGCTCTGCAGCGGCATTTCTTAAAATTTTACCTTTCTCACTCCTGCTGCTGTGCGCACTTCTACAGTTCATTCCACTGCTGCTGCTGCTGCTGCTGCTGTCAGCGAAGGCGCCTGCAGCAGTCGACAGCCACGCCAAAGGTGTCCACGACGAAGAAGACGGAGAAGCAGCAGCAGGGTTGGGCAAAGAGAGCGAGGAAGTTGTGTCAGTGGCTGCGCCTCCTGTGTGCAGAGCCGACGCTACAGGGAGGGGTGAAGCAAGGGTGGAGCGCTGGCAGGCGCCGCAGCGCCACAACTCAGGGCGCAACGGCCGTGGTGCAGCAGCTGTTGTAGCAGCACCTTGGCGCCCTGTATCCTTGCCTTGGTAGGTGCTCAAGCCGACTCCATCTTCGTCAGCTCTCCCGTCCTGCATGTCGTTCTCGTCATGATCACTTTCATCATCGTCGTCGTCGTCGTCGTCATCTCCTTCGAAAGGATTGAGCAACGTGAGGCGCCGCGCGCAACGGTCTAGCAGATGTCCTGACGTGCACATCCCGTATCCCCACGGCAAAAAGCGCTTATTACTGCTGCCATTGGCACTGCTGCTAGTACTGCTGGTGCTGGTGCTGGTGCTGCTGGTGCTGCCACTGTTGCTACTGCTAATGCTGCCACAGCTGATGCTGCTGCTGAGAGTGTGATGGTAATAGTAAGACCATGGCACAGGTGCCGCACAAAAAGGGCAACTTTCGTCATCATGATGATAAGTTACACGCTGAACAGCGGCTAGCAACTGCGCTCGGAGTGCACTTGCTAGCTGCTGATGATGAACTTCTTCGCTTGGAGATAGTGCACAAAACAGGGACGGCCCGTGCTGCTGCTGCTGCTGCTGCTGCGGTCCTCCTCCTCCTTCACGGTCTGCATGGATCCTATTGCTCTCCTCAGTGCGCAGTTCCGCAGGAGGATTCTGTTCGAGGCACTTGCACAAGAGTTGAAGGGTGCTTAATTCTGAAGGAGTCAGCGGAAGACTTAACATTAAACGTGTCGAGGTTGCACGTGCAGCAGCAGTCTCCGCAGCAGCAGCAGTCTCCGCTATAGTGTAGGCAGTGAATGCAGCCAAAAATGACTCCGCTGCTGATGCTGCCCATCTGAGACCAATCGACCATCCTACGAGCGCTGCTGCGTCGGAATGCAATAGTACTGCAGATTGCTGCTGTGGTGGTGATTGTAGCGGTGGCTGTGCAGATGAGACAGACAGGAACGAGGAAATTAGACCAGAGGATATTCTCGTCGCTACTTCTATTCCGGCTGTCCTTGTTTATCCAACTGTATAGATCACTAAGCTCCTGCTCCTCAAGCGAATACTCCTACTACAAGTAGTATCATTGCTCTGCCTACAGCTCCCCTTGTTCTTACCTCTGATAAAGCAGCACTTAATGAGCGGTCAGAGCACCAGTCCTTGTGATTGGACAAGGCTTGATGCATGAAAAGGTGTTCCCGTTGCCAGCGCCAGAGCTTATTGATAGTGGCGGTAGCGTTGTTGCTGCTAGTGCCAATGTGGCTGCTGCTGCTGCCACCACCACTGCTACTTCGGCTGAGGGACTGTGACTGAAAGTCTAGCAAAGAAGAAGAAGAAGACGACGACAAAGAAGTTGAACTTGATGCTGCTTTGCCTCCTAGTACATCAAGAGAGCAGCAACAGGGACCCGGCGTTGGGAACCAGTGATGGTGGGGCTTCAGCTGAGGCGACGGCGCGTCTAGGCAGTTGGCAGTGGTTGGCACTGGGCGCTGGACAGCTCCCCACCTACGTGCCAATGAGAAAGAGGAGGAAGAAGAAGATGACGAAAGTGAAAAAACGAGGAAGACTAGGCGAAGGAGTTCAAGGAGGCACATATCATTCAGACACCTTGTTTACAACACGAATGCACGTCCAAGTTACATGCCGAAACCCAAAAAGAAATGTGATCGTGGTGAATTGATACAGAGAAAGAAGAAAGAAAGGAAGATGCAACCAAAGAGAAGATTTAACGAAAATTATATATAAATTTACAAGCATGGTGCTATTTACCAGAGCCAGTCGTTCGTTAAAGACGATCGCTGACGGTACCAATTTTCCTCATCTTTCTCAACTTCTGGTGCAATGCTAATCTGGCCGTTGCTGCCACTACCAATGCTAGTGTGCATGCCAAGGCAGAGAGATCGCACTTCCAATCGCGCGTGCACTCGCAGTTTCATTTTGTTTGCGTTGTTTTCGGCCTGTTATGGTACAGCAAACGACATAAAACTACACTAAGATACGGTTACACACACACACACACAAAACAATCAAGGAAAGCAAATTGAAGAACAACAAACAAAAGGAAGAATGTTTACACAAAAAAAAGAAGTAAAATAAGTCATAATCAACGAGCTATTGAAAATGAGCAAGAGGGAGATAGATACAAAATAGGGATGCTCTTCCTACACTTACTGTGCGGAAAAACTCGGGCGGTACGATGATCAACGAGGCCAGAAAAGCTCCAGAAGGACTCACCTGAGTAAGAAAAAGAAACAAACACACATATGTGGAAGTGTTCACACATTATTCAAGCGGTTTCGAGTTCGAGAGGAGTTGTAGGAAGAAGGAGAGCATCGCAACGAGAGATAAGGTTTTCCGAGTTGTATGCATGTACATGATGTACCTTCGTATTTTTCAAGCCTTTTATTTTCTCTGTATCTCAATTCCTTACCGCCGCGCCACCTATCCGTTCCTCGCGCGCTTTCGTGTTTGAACTTGTAGTCACAGAAGGAGCAGTACTATTGCTACTGAACCGCAGCACTTGTGGTGTCCCTAGCATCAACACTGGCGGCAGCGGCTGGAGAGTCAACCCAAATGCGCTGGCAGAGACGTCTCTAGCAGTAGCAGCATTGATAGCAGTAGAAGCAGCAGCAGCAGCAGTCTCATCATCATTCACTGGCGTCGTCACACTAAGCGGCCAGGATCGAATAATTCCGTCAAGACCCGCAGATATACACGCCACCACGGCTGGTGCTGGTGCTGGTGCTGGTCCTCTTGGACTTCCTCCTATTCTTATTCCATTATGACCATCTCCGCTAGTCGAAGGAGCAGCCGCAGCAGCAGTTCGATAACTGGGCGCAAAATGCGGTGACGCATCCAACTGAGAGACCTGCGAGGAAAACATGAAGAACAAAAGAGAGAGAAGTACGGTTAGTTCACGAAAATGTGCAAGAAGTGGCAGTTAGCTGTATCATGAGTTTGTAACAAATGAAGGCGTCTATTTTCCTGCTCAAAAGGTCAGAAACATTCAAGAACAAGACCAGCAACGACTACAAGAACAGATGTATGGTACTTACTCCAACTTCATGAGCGTTTTCGACTGTCTCAAGAGCTACCCATTCAAAGCTTTTTGCCCATTCTTTTCCTCCTTCTCCAATTCTCCCTTCTCCTTCTTCATGATGGCTATCTTTCGCATGAGCTGTCTTCTCCAAAGACTTGTCTTTTGTGGGATATTCAGAAGAAGAAGGAACACCAGGAGGGTACAAGCACCAGCGATGCAAGTCACTGCCTTTCGCTGCAGTAACAACTACTCCTACACGCGTGGTGCTGCTGCTCTGCAATGGTGACGAGGTAGAGTTGAAGAAAGTTGGCGAAGTGGCTAAGCTCTGCACTGGCACCTGTGTCGAGAAAAAAGAAAAAGGTGAATCAAATTGAGTGAAAGATAAAACTTCGACACCTATGTTAAAAAAAAAGAAGCCTGTAGGTACACATGTTTCCAAGTTCAAGCTATATGAGTGACAAGTGAATCAAAACCTGATCGTTGTGGTGCAGCACAGCCACTAGCGGGAATGGCGAAGGAAATGACGGAGACGTCGCTGCTTTGAAATCATCCTCCCTGTTCTCGTTGCTCTTCTCATTCTTCTCTGTTCCACTACTATTCACTTCTCCATCTGCTTTTCCCACTTCATTTCCCACTCTGGCTTCATTCACTGCCTCAAAAGTGTCATACACGCGAACAGACCCGTCTGCAAAGCCCACGGTAAGCCACATCTGCTCCCCTTTTTCTTCTTTTTCCTTATGGCTACTCAGCGCATTGTTGCTAGGAGGATGTGTCGCCCACGCTAGAGAAGTTGCACCGCCCAAAGGACCACTGCGAGTGCTGAGTTGGCAACGCTTGCGGTGTTGGTGAAATGGATGGCCGGATTTACTGGTATTTGATGTAGTAGAGGAAGCAGGAGAAGCAGAAGGCTGAAATTGGGCATCGCCGAAATGAGGATGGAACGCTAGCACTTTCGCAGCGGCGGCTCTGCTAGATGACTGAAACAAAGAAAAGGACAGAAAATGGCAGATTTTGGTGAGGGTAATCGCAAGGACAACTAAGAAAAAATGGCAGAAAATCAAAAAGGCAAGAAGTTTGTTACTCTACTTTCTGCTCTAGGTTTGAAGTCTCTCAATTCAACGCACACAAAATTGGAGAAAAGCAGCTCTCCGAGAGAAGCGAAGACAAAAAAATACAGCATTGAAGGATGACGATTTGATTTGAATTCAATGCAATTTCCACCTTTCTTCTACCTGTATACGAGAGCGGCGATGGGCACTGCTACTAACACCATAACCATCTTCCTCTCCTTCCTCAGCTTGTGCGGTTGTGGAAGGCTCCAGCGTCGATGGGCAAATTGCTATGAGAGCAAGGTAGCGCTGCCCGGCGACTGCAAGTAAGAGGTCACCTAATCATTGTTCGTTTGTTTTGAAGAGATGAAGTAACAGAAACAAATTGGGGAGATCGAAACGGATGATTTAAGAATGAAGAATAACTTCTCTTGCAAAAATCATCTTTTTGTGTACATTCTTAAGCCGCCATTAAAGTTAAAAATGTGTATACTTCCGCTCTCAACTTGAAAGAAAAGGCTGCATGATACAAAAACATGTACATGTACACTCACCGTTAGGAAGGGGTGTCGGCGCAAAGGCCACGACCGTAAACGTAAGGGCAATCTGGTCGGTGACCCAGCGGCGATCCTGATGACGTGTACCAAATTAGAGAAACAAAAACAAGCGACATAAAGAGTGAGCGACAAAGAGAGCGTGAGAGAGAAGCGAGATAGCATCTTCTTGCCTTCCCTCAACTCTTTCTCTTACTCTACTTTGACCACCTTTCACTACTCAAACACCCAACCCAACCCCTACTTCCCTTCAATTTCAGTGCACCTATACCCTATAGTATACTGCCTTGCACTACCTACTTGAAATCATACATACCAAAGTGAGGTTGCTGCCACTGCTGCTGTCTTTGAAGTAACGTTTTCCAGTAAAGCAGTCCCTGAGAATTTTATGGCTCAGTCTGCAGTTTCGCCACCACCGACCTTCCCTGTAAGCAGAAGCCTTCTCGGCACCTCTGCTTCCTTCTTCGTGCTTGCGCTTAGTACCTACGTTAACACCAGGAGCAGCAGTGCTAGTACCATCAGCATCAGATGAATCAGCACCAGCACCACCAGTGCTCGTACCACCAGTACCACCAGTAACACTGGCATCATCAGCCCCGGTAGCACCAGCACTAGCAGTAGCAGCATTAGACGAGCCAGCGCTAAACCCAGCAGCACCAGTGCTAGCACCAACACGAGCAGCCTCACGATAAGCATCCTCTGCAGCGAGCACATGTGCAGCCAAGAGCTCTGAAAGGTTCACCCAAGTTGAAGCTGCGGTTGAAGCATTACGGTCCCTTTTCCTGCTACTGCTGCTGGCACTGCCGCTGCTGCCACTGACAGTAACAGCACTACTGCTGCTGCTGCTGCTACCACTGTTAGATGCAACTGAAGCTGTGTGCGTCGTCGTCGGCAGTGGTGGTGATAGGAACGAAGGTAAAGGCGCTCGCGCTTCCAGTACTTGCCACTGGTACTCGTTGTCGTCCTTATCAACCAATCAGCATCATCACCGCCGTCGCAAACGTTCACACACACACATGGAAAGAAATGAAATTTAGTTACATTGCAAAAGGGCTACCAGGAAATTTTATTTCGGCCTATTAAGTTCTACTTACACTATTTTCCTATTTGCTCATAGCTCACTTCCACTCTTTACTCGTCTAATTTAATTTTCCTATTCCTCTTATTCTCTTCCCCAGATGACGACCTCATCATTCCTACTTCGCTTCCATAATCAAGCTTTTTCTCATTATCTTTTTCACCTCCGGCGCTGCGTGCAACACTAGAGCGCCGCCACGATCCAAGGTCAGCAGCAAGCTCTGTGGACCGCCCAAGAAGACACTACCACGACTACTCTTGTTGTTGCCACAAGATGGCAGGAGCGCCGGCGGAGCCCAGGTAATGCACTGAAGATGAGGTCAGAGAATGGGAGGATAGAAAAGACAAATCCCACAAGCAGTGAGGGACAACACAAGAGTTGGAAAAAATCAGAGAATGGGCACCGAAGGCAGAATTGAATTGCAATAAAGCGCAGCGAGAGGAGCATGGCTGAAAATGAACAAAAGCACACAAGAATAGCAAGAAAAGTACCCGAAGAAGATCTCAAACCTGTCACAACCATCACCACCATTACCTCCAGCGCCGAATATCGTACGCCTGGCAAGCCTGGTCGTTTCCCCATCGTTCGCAGCGCAAGCCCCAGCTCCGACACTGGTTGCTGTGGTGATGGTAACCGCATTTGATGGTTCCTGCTGCTCGTGGTGCTGCTCGTGGTGGTAGTGCTGCTACTCCTAGCCGTGTCAACACCACTACGCTCATAATCGTTGCGGGCCCTGCGGCGGTCGTCGCCCATGCCCCCGATGCACGGTGCTCCATTCCTACCTCCTCCGGTAACTGTCATGGCTGAAGTTCTAGCAGCAGCCGCGGATGCCGCTGCTTCGGCGGCAGCAAACACGCGTGCCACACACTGGAGCGGGCCTGCTCCACCAGGGCCGACAGCACCAAGCGCGCCGTCACTTTTCCAGTAGCTGTTTTCAAACTCGCTACCACCACCAGTACCAGTGCCGTCTAAATCAATGTCGCCGTCGCCGTTGTTTCCGTCGATGTTCGTGTCACCATTAGCGCCGCCGCGATTGTTGCCGCCGCTGGAGCCTTGCGTGAAAGACACGCGGTAGAGCGGTGGGGCTAAGAGGGCTGCCGACCCAATGCCGTGTGTGCCCCTAGGATTGCGCCACGAGGAGTCGCTCGTGGAGGGGGGAGGCTCATTTGACCCTGTGCTGGAAGAAAGTGCCGCGGAAGAGGTGGCAGGATTGGGTGCACCCTTCGGTCGAAGCACAGCAACGCTGGGTTTAAAAAGAATGAAAAAGAAATGAAAAACAACAAGAGACCATTCCAAATCATATGTGAAGAAACTAGTTGCTAATATAGCGATGCTAAGGTTGACTAGCTAGGCTGGCTTGAGAGGATTCTACTACAGCGTCATTTATAAATGATTAGAAATCAATCCAGTTCTGCATTGAGACAACTACGCACGCGTGCTACGAACATCAAAAACCACAAAAGGTTTACCTGGACTCGAGCATCACAGCCAAGTTGCCATCTGCAGCCCACTGGACCGCCGCCGGCCCTTGCGGCACACCGTCGAAGTCTAGCTTCAACATTTATGTGGCAACTAGCCTCGACTGCAATGAATCTGAATCTAGAGCCACGTTAAGCCAACCTACTGCTTCTGCAACTCTTCAGTGATGGCACACGAGCACCCACTTCCTCTTCCTAGTACTTACAGTACTGCTATGCTCCCCTGGCTCCAGGCACTCCAGGTTGCGTGCTGAGAAGGATACATTTGCCCTAATATGAAGCTGAAAAGAAGTGTCGTTTGACGAAACTGAGACTTTTTTCAAAAACGAGCAGAAAATGTCTCACCTTGTTGACTCCTCCGATGACATTCGCGGCGTTCTAGTAAGCAATTCAAAGCCTCAATGTATTATGATTATCATCTCTGCATCATACACTTTTCTTTTGTGCTCTTTAGGATACTCTGAACCAAGCTGTCAATGAGTAAGTTCCAGCAAACATTGAAGAATATTAGTCGTAAAGAAATGCTAACGCTTTCACAACTTCAGGCTCTCTCCCGAGGAGGCTAAAGCTCTAGATGAGCTCGTTGGAAATTCCACTGCTGCGGCTACAATCCCTATCAAGGCCGCTGAGCACATGAGGTATCAATGTGCTCAAGTAGATAGTCATCTGTCGACCACGAATTCAGTAAAACTTAACTACAGACCCTAGCTAGCAATGTTCTTCCTTCGCTCAGCAACGTTATTTTACAAACTTACGAAGTACTTCGACGCATTCTTATGCTCATGTACGTATGTTTCAGAAACCGACGCTTGTTTCGCTTTTCCTTGCTCGCCGAGTTACACGAACTCACAACTAATCAAAGTGACGAGGAGGAAGAGGAGGAGGAGGAGGAGGAAGAGATCGAAGAGGAAGAACAAGAGGAAGAGATCGAAGAGGAATTGAAAAGGGACGTCAGCGACATCGACGGCGATGACGAGGAAAAATTTATGGTGGATATCGCGACTTGAGAAAAGCGCCGAAATTTCACAACACGAACACCACCTTGAAAAATAGTAACAATAACAATGCATTTCCCACTTTCGCTTTCTACGTGTGAACTCAAGTTCACGTGCGCGTTATTCGATAGCACTCTCAGAGTCCAGTAATAAGAGATCTGCAGGGTCACAGGAGGGCCCTTAAACCAAGCAGCACGGTTTCTGTTTAGTATACATCCATTAAGTCCAAATTACTCATCGCAGCATCACGGACAAATCGTGTTCGTGTTCACTGTTCACAATCATAATTCCAAATAGCGGCGACACATAGGCCCACCGGACCGAAAAAACGGGATTTTTTAATGTGTTTTTTTTCGGATTTAGCTAGCTAGGACTAATCTAGGGCGGTTGGAAAAGGGAAAAATAAAAAAAACAAGACCAAAAACGGCTCTAAAGGTCCCGAGGGACGGTGTTTTAGGCCAATTTTTTTTTAAAGCTCTATGCCTTCACGTGGTTTCGGGACTACACGGGACCAAAAACGCTTTAAGCCCGCCCAGAAATCCAACTTTTGATCTCGGAAACGCTGGAATACTCAAGGCAGTCAAAAGCAGTGTCGCTCTCTATTGCATCTAACATGGCTTCTTCGCTAATTTCGCATTTTTCTGCCTCAAGGGTGTCGTAATACCACACGACCAGGGCACCCGAGTCGGCGCACCAGCGCACACTTAGCACTGTCCACTCCACGCCGTCTTCCTCAAACTCCACTCCCTCGAGCGCCCGTTCAGAAGCCGATGGCATTCGTGGCTTAGGTGCTTTGGGGGCCTTGAAAGCCGTAGGAGCCGCGGGGCCTCGAGCGCTCTTCGCCCGCGGCTTCGCCTTGCTCGCTCTCGGCGCGTTGAAAGCGCCATTCTCGTTGAGCAAGGGAACTAACTCCTTCCAAGCATTCGAAATATCCCGCATGTGGCTGATGTCTAGCTGCACAGCGAGGGTCGAGGGCGCTACAGCAGCGTCTCTCATGGGGTAGGGCAAAGGGGCGTTGGGCCTTGCAGGCAGGGCTGACTTGACTAGGCCCGCAAAAGCAGTGTGCAGGCGCGCAGCCTCGTCTTCCACGGTTGCGCCCGGCTTGGCGCTGATGTGCGGCAGACCTGCCTTGATGCCATACACGTGGGTGCGCACGCGGATCTGCTGGCGAAGGGCTTCCGCCAGTACCGCGGGGCTGCCGGTATGCTGCGCAGCAAGGGCTTCGAGTGCGGCCGTGGAGGAGATTGCGGTGATGTCGACGAACTCAAGGTACTTGAGGTTCCGCTTCGCGCACTTCGTGATCTCGGCTTGACGGGCAGCTGCGGCACGTGCGGCCTTGGCTTCGTCCATTTTTTGAAGTAACTGGCGCTCGGAGATGGCGTTGACGTTGTAGTTTTTCCGCACGCTCTGGATGATGGTCTTCCGCCGGTCCTCAGGAAGCGAAAAGAAGTTCATGACGTCCCACTCGGCCACCTGATCGTCAACTTGGTCAGCGTGCAAGGCCCCGCTGCATTCGCCACGCTTGCTCTTTGCCTTGACTGTGGCCGCAGCCTTGTCCTGCATAGCACCTGGTGTGTCCATGCAGTGCATGCTAATCGCCTGGGCAACGCCCGCCGTAGCTCCGACGCCGGCACCTAGTCGCAAGGCGTAGTCGTATGTCGCGAACTGGGACTCGACGCTGTCTGTGGTCTTCGCTGCATTTTTCAGCACGGGGATGGCCTGGCAGTCAACGTCCCTGTTGCGATGACGGGTGGCCTCCATGAAAGGCGCCGCGGCGGCGAGGTGCGCCGAGACGAGGGGCCAGAAGGACTTCTCCGTGGCCGTCGCGTAGGCCGAGGTCAAGTCGGGCCCCATGGTCTTCCACCACGAGTCGTACCTGTACAAATGAGCGGAAAGACATGATGTGATTGCAGGGTGATTGCTGAGTACGTGTAGCAAGCTTGCTGGCTGGCTCCCTTACCTGGGTTTGAGCTCCGGGATCTCAGCAAGGATCTGCTCTGCCATGAACTGGAGAGCTGGGATCGGGGCGTTGCTGCCATCAAGGCCCTCCAGCCCTTTAATCCAGGCCCGCGCTGCGCCCATGACACGTCCCAACATTTGACGCGTGACCTGCAAAAGAAGATTCCCGGGTCAAAGCGAGCTCTCTAGACAAGAAATGCTTTCAATGCTGGTGTTTGCTTACGTAATCGCTGTGCGTGAAGAAGATGAGGGGAGTCGTGAACGCCACGTCAACGACAGAGCGGGCACGAAGGGCCGCGAGCACGTAGTGGTCCCGCAGGCCGTCCCACACGCTTTCGACGAGCCTGTTTGGGACCGACTCGATGCGTGTTTCATGCAGGTACTGCAGGTAGGCGGGCAAGTTGCGCAGCACTCGAGTGGCCTGCTGTACGGTGAGGTTCTGCAAACGGCGAGGTAGTGGCAGATGGGCTCGAGGTAGCGACGCCACTCGTTGAACCTCTTGGCCGAGGGGACGCGGTAGTCTCGGCCCTCGACTTTGTCCGGGTGCAGCATGGTTACGAAGGCGCGGACGACGCTCACCGCTTGCCCACCCGACAAGCAGCTCGCCATGAGGCGGAGGGCTAGCTCGA
>Ga0307931_1001340_pt1 | contig 16164 bp, 11 predicted proteins | sample OrgLakmetageno47_FD_201816 | JGI IMG/M metagenome (GOLD analysis project Ga0307931, IMG submission 201816) | Saline water microbial communities from Organic Lake, Antarctica - #47 | ecosystem: Environmental > Aquatic > Non-marine Saline and Alkaline > Saline | place: Antarctica: Organic Lake... | reverse complement strand
CAAAATAAATCAATCCTCCATTGTGCCTGCCTTTGATCAAACGAGAGTCCCACGGATAATTCAAGTACCAAGCGGTGCTGCAAATTCATAACGGAAGGGTTCATCATCTGTCGGTGGCCCGAAGTTATATACACGTAGATTAGATTAGATTAGATTATACTCCCCAATTGCAAAGAAACAACAACAAATAGTATAAAGCTGCGTTTTGATGAATCCTCCAGAACAAGTCTGACTGGGCTGAGTGTATATATGTATATACACGTATATACAGTATATATACTGTGTAAATATTCCATGACTTGCTTTGTCTTCTCCGTGTCTCTCTCAAAATGGTGCGCGTTCTCAATGATGCTGCCAGCTCGGAGACGCCTTGTCAAACTCTATACTCGTCTCTTTAAAGCGAATGATAGAAGGGTGGCGACTTGAAACTCGTTCTCCTTGCTTCGCTTAGCTTGAGTGAAAGTGTAATGAAATCCATACAAACGCGCTGGCTGAGATAACATGCTGCCAATCGTAGCCGTACAACTCACAACGCGCTCGTATCTGCTGAGCAACCAGTCTAGTGAAGCCATGATGTGCGTGGCTAATATTGGCCTCCTGCATGGCAATGGCTGGCCGATTCTTCGGGAGTATTGTCGCAAGCGGCGCATTCGACAAGTAAGCTTCATTTCTAGCGAGATTTATTTACGCTGACTTTGGACACTGAGCAGCACTTTAATCCTGGTACTGGCATCCTTTGAAATTTCAGGTCGCAGCGTAGGTGCTAGCGTATTGTTACTTGACCTTATCACTAATCCGAAGTGTTACATAGGAATATGAACATGTGTCCAGAACTTCCCTAGCGGCTCACAGGATAAGACTCCGAGTCCCGTATGTGAAAAGAAATTGCATGCTGCGTTGAATAAAAAACGTAAATTTATTGGCTCTATCGTGCGCAACAATTATGGTGTATGGTGGACGGTGATGGCGGTAAACGGTGATGGCGCCATTGGGCCTTGTGGCCTATTTTTCTGCTTTCTTTGTTGGTAGCCCGCTAGCTACACATTACTCTTTAATAGATTAGATAAATCCAGGTTAAATAGTCGTAAGATAAATGAAACGATCCTGGGGCTTATCATCAGAAATGGCTTATTTGGCTTCATTGGACTAGATGTATTAAGTATTAACCGTTAAAGTTAAATGCGACTCGGAAGAAGATTTAATTCCTCGCTCGATTCCTAGTTGCGTACACGCCAACAGCAAAAACAATGTTTATGTGCTAGTGCGACTTCGATCAGTTATAGAGAATCCAGCTAAATCTCCTCGTCGCTGTCCATGTCCACCTCGTGCTTGCTGTTCTCACGGATAAAGACTTTCTTCTCCGCGGTCTCTATTTTTGTGTGGTTGGTTAGCCTAGTGTACACCTGGCCCCAGGTCGACCAATTCCGCTCAGTCGCTGCGCTCGTGACGTGCATGGATAAGAGCCGCTGAGCGCAGATTGAAAGCAAGGGTAGTCCCAAGAAGCCAATTGAAGGTACTGGTGGCGATGCATACATAGTCCAGAAGGTCTTGCACCGCGCTGAGCCAACCTTCTCCGCACTTTCGTGCAGTCTCACGACGGCGCGCGCCAGGTGGTCGGGGGCCTCGAACTGGATGAAATCAAGCTCCGCCTTCAACTCTTCTTTCTCCGTGGACAGAACGAAGCGCTCGAGATACTTTTCTACACCTTCTCGTTGGCTTGGTTCGAGCGACATGATGCCGAGGAAATAGCGGCCGTCGAGTTGCTTCTTCGCGTGCATCGGGTCCAGAGCGTACGCAGAACACATCGCATCTTGTTTGTCCATTAACTTTAAAATCTCCAGTTACAGGTGCATGTTTAGTAGCGCGATCCGACACCAGCTCGGACAAGTTTGCAAACTTCTCTTCTGGGTGCTCGGTGACAAATTTGTCTGCGCTACTTGCGATTCCACTCCACACAGGGAGTAGCTGGCTCAGCAGGGGCTCATCGGCTTCAAGCTGGTGAATTGCGTCGGCAATTGGCTGGCCAACCTCAATCGCGAGCCGAAGGTCTTCCCAGAAGTTGCAGCCCTCACCAATCTGGCTACTTAGTGGCCGCCGTACGATTTCCTCGAATTCCTTGCCTTTTGTAGAGGTTTTGCACGCCTCTACCCATCTACTGCTCGCCACCGCGTACATCAGAGCCTGCTCGCACTTCAAGACGTCAGCACAAATCAAGTGCTGGATGGAAAATCGAGTAGGACAGTTGGCCTTGATCTGATAGACTCGACCGTACTCGTCTTCCATTTTCTCGCGCACTAGGGCGCGAATCTTGTCTGAGTCACCGTAGACGTGCGAGATGACGAGCGCCTTGGCGTACACCTGAAGAGAAATACAACGGGAACAGAAAGTTCAGGCTGAATTGCACGCGAGCAAACACAAAGAGAGCAGTCTAAAAGCACTTTTTCACCTCAGCTATCCAGCGGCACTTCGCAAGGGTCCCCAGGTCCTTCATCAGCAGATTGAGAGCATGAGCTGCGCACCCAAAAATGATCATCCAGGGAAATTCGATTTGTAGGAGTCACATTGCCTTCATGTTTACAGGTGCATTATCCATGACAAAACCCAAGATGCGCATTTTCTCTTCTGGCTCCAACTCGTCCACCATATCTTTGTGCACTTTAAGGATGTAGTCTCCGTCCTTAATGACACCAGCTGTCGGCAGGATGCGATAAAACTGCGATCCACCGTCGGGTCCCAACAACAAAATGTTGAGAAATGGCGTGCCACCGTCAGCACACCTTCGCCGTCACCCATCTGTAGAAACTGCGTAGTATACCCAAGAGTTTCGCTCCGCTATCGTCTGCTGCTTGACTTTCTCGTATTCAGCATCTAGCATAGGGCCGGCCACAATCTTGCGAGTGGGCAGCGAAACACCCAACAAAGCTACACCTGCCCGCAGATCTTTGTCCTCCACGATAGACATCGGAATATTATTGCTCAAAATGCTGCGAACAATTAGCTCCACGGCTCGATTCTTGACTTGAGGTGGCGGCAATTTCGGTATGTAGTTTGTGATACTATCAGCATCCTCGACGGGGCCCACCGAGCTTGAGCTTGAGATGGAACTGGAGCTGGAGCTAAGACTGGAGCAGGAACCCGAGCTGGAACTCGAACTACCGCCAGTGACATTGAGAAAACATCCTCGCCCTTCCAGGCCTGCTACTTCAGCACTGCGCTTCAGATCGTTGCTCATCTTCGCACTAGCTTTCGCAGCAAGATGGCAGACCGGATCTCGATTACACTGCTTGCCGAAGTGGTCTTGCGCAGTTCGAGAGGGGTTGCTGGCACTTAAGTAGCTCTCGCAATCTATGCAGAATAGACACGCGTATCCACTTGCAGGATTAACCCGAGGGATCAGATGCTTCCAATACACAGACCTTCCCGCGGTCTTGAGACCTTTGAGCATCGACATGGCTTTCGCAGGTGTGACGTCCTTCGTTAGACAGGCACTCTGCCTAAGTTCCCCAGGCTTGGGCGAATCCTTCAGACTGACTTCTGGACGTTCTACGGGAGTCAAGGGAGAGAAGGGATGCATTCTGGGTGGGTTCGCGGAGCAGTCGAGCGCGATAGCGCCCGCCACGCCGTTCAGGGCTCCCCCAAAATCAAATATACTGCCACGTAGTCCCGTATATCACAGAAGAAGACATACGGTATATACAGTATATACGCGTATATATGGGTACCCCATGTATATGGGTTGAGCCATCCCTAGATACTACACTGTATTGCTGTAATAGACCTTTTACGAAACCCCAACGGACCAATTTTGTGGTCGAGGACTTTGCTCCTCGTTTTTTTCACGAAATGGTGGTAGCTTTGCCTCCGCGCTAAAGCCTTATTGCACAACCATGAATGCAGCCATACTTACACAATTGTCAAAGTCCTTAGCATGTAGGTCTTAGAACGCGTAGACGTGTCTAGCGCTACGTTCTGTTATCTGTAGGACCCACACCAATTGTCATAAGTTCCACCCCTCGCGGCCTGGTTATGCTTGCCTTTGTGGTGCTGTAGAGTGACATCGAAGCAACCAGGGCACTTCGTCGATGAAGGAATTGAAGCTTTAATGACATATAACCGCTACAAGCGGTTGGAACTTTATAGCGAGGCCACTAATGTCATCCAAGGTAAGTCGCGGTATTCGTAATTTCCAATATGTTGGATCGGTGCTTTCATTTAGTGTTACGATTCCTGAATGCTATGGCCACCGACCTGTGAGACACGCACGTAAAAAGTGCAAATTGTTTGCTTTAAGACTATTTGAATGAATATCCGCTCACAGAAAATGATTCAAGTTCTTTCTCGTTGTGTTGTTGCGCTTGGTCGACAGGACCCATGACGCGCTCCATTATGTGCCCTCCCGTGATATCCCAACCCCAAAGGTGGGTGCCCGCCTTACTTGGAGCTTTTGAGCTGGATTTCTACCACCAAGTATCATATAATATGCGGTGCATCATGGATAGCTGACGAATTCGTCGCAATGGTGAGATTCTAGGTCATACGGAATGTTGCCATTTCTTCCTCTTCTCTGACTGCTTTACAGTATCATCGGATCTGAGTGTTTAAGGGTAATCAACTCTCGAAGTACTCTGAGAGCAGAGTTTTGCTGTGTTGATTTATCATTTCTTTGAGGCCAGCACACGGTTCGGCTTGGATATTAATGTCACTCAAAATGAACATTGATTTGTCGAATACTGAGTACTACTGTAGTACTACTGTAGTACGCAGAAAACACTATAATATAGAGCACCATCTTCGTTACTTCGATTTTAACCCTAGGATGTTAGGATAGGATAGGTCTAGCTACGAGTCAAGATGCTAGACTAGGCCCCTAACGTGGTGGCTGCGCCAAATTCTGATAATTCATTAGGTTGCACAGGCAGGAGCGTTATTTGCGATGAAAGAATGAACTGAGGTGGATAACGAAGTGGACGCGGCTGTGATCGATGCTGATGTAGCATTATAAAGGGTGAACCGAGCGCCCTGAGATCTCGGAAGCGCACGTGCAACAATTAAATCAGAAGGTATGAACAGATGGATAGGCTGGTGATCTGTGTTGCACGGAGTCCATATTGACAACGCATCACGAAGAGTCACAAGATCTATCAAAGGTTTATTTCGTTGGTCCCGCACAGCGTTGACACGACCAAGAAACCTCGGGTGTTCCTCAGATGTTAAGCCACGGTGATTCTCTGCATAAAAATCATCAAGAAAGTCGTCAGTTTGAACGAAGTCCTCATTGAAGTGAAGCAACGTCTCATAGTGAATACATGACAATATCATCAGCATTCGGAGAGAAATCAGCCAACGGTATACACTGCGGCTGAGATATTCCTGAGAACACCATAACAACAAGGTCATCATCGGTTATGACGCATACTTTTTTCTTGGTTTCCAAGCCCCAAGCAATGAGATCAATGTTTTCAACCCAATAAGCGCCAGCACTTGGTTCCCCATCCTTGGCGACCTCGTGAATCCCTGCACGAAGGTATATATCTGCACTAGTTGGAGAGTAATATGAGCATTCAAGTAGCGAGTCATGGTTGTTCCTGAGGGCTTGAGCCATTTCACTTCGCCCCTTGGAAATTATTCGTCGATTCGACGGCATGGCACCAAAAGGGCGCAAAAATTGCTGAAGGCAGTGAATACCACAATGGCCATCAACAGGATTTCCAATGAGTATACGACTCGATCGTTTCATAAATGCGACAAAAACTTCTTTGAACGATGAAACACTCTTAAAGACCCGGTGCTCAGCACCGTGAGTACCAAAGCAGCCACCTCTACCACCACCACCGCGAATAATTTTCGGTGCATACAACGAATAACGGTGCTCAAGCATCCAAGCTTCTAAAGGAACATTTTCAATATCAGAAGAGCACGCACACGTCTGCTTCTCATGAATTGCATTACGGAAGACTTTGGTTGCTGTTTCAACAATTAAACGACCCACGTGAGATGTCCCGCAAAAGTGCGACCGTGTGGCGCATGCACAACCTCGATTGTGATTCAAGAAATACAATGAACCATTTCGGGTGTTACCATGCAATGTATCAAAATGTGTCTCTTTCAGCAGGCACCAATTTGTGTCGAGCCCCATGATGAGGCGCTCTGGAACTCAGGGGTCTAATCGAGCGCCCTCCCAGTGTCCACGCATTGAATGTATCGAAAAGCAACATTGTATCAATGGTACGTAAACTCTGCATTGAGGTATAGATCCAGCCGGTACATAGAGCATTGGAGAATATCGATAGGATCCATGTGAACCAATAATGGATCCACGTGCACCGCAACATTACGTCAATAGCTTTATCTCTGGACGTCCGCAATTCTGTGGATTATCATTTGTCAATGCATAAGCAATACGTGGTGTTACGCATTTCACAAGCAAAACGTAAGCGATGAAAACGCAAATCACATATAAAGCGAATGTTAGGCACGCTCCATTCTTCTTCTTCTTCTTCAAGTAGGGCCCTTTTCTTGTCGTCAATGTCTCCGAAAACCAGCTTGTTCGTTTCAAACCCCTCATTAAATTGTTAATCGCGTTCAACGTTGCAAACGCCAGATCAAACCAATATAACTTGAACGCGTTGCTAAATCTACTTAGCAGCCCTTACTGCATCGTTTCAATACATGTGTGTAATCTACATCAAAACACAATAATTCGTAAGCTCGTCTTGATGACCGTTTTAATTTTGTTTATTTAGTCCCAAAATGTGATAACTTCCTGGGTAATACATTCTGAGAATTCTCAGAATTTAATGGCCCTTACCTCGAGCCCGAACTTGTTGCGGCACGAAAATTTGTTATCGCAGCGCACTCTAGGGCTTTTCTTCGTACATTCGGAAGCCTTGAAGCTACTTGTAAGACTTGAAGAGCTGAAGACAAACCTATCGATACCTTTTCGTTCTCGCTATCAGTATTATTAAGTATTATTTCAATGATTTGGAAAATAATTACCCACTTTACTGTGTGCGTTCATATAGTCATAAAAACTAGTGCCCTAGACGGTTGCACGCTTTCAGAAGACGTTATTCTCGATGGTAAAGTTCGAAGCGTCGCGTTTCAGTCCACGAATGAATCTATTGCCGCAGCGGCAAGGCTTTTCGCCACTCACTATGATCTCCAGGAAAATGCAGCATTGCGGCTCTCAAGAGCTACACAATCAAGCATCGAGGGCCTAGACCTCTTGTCAAAGCTACACAAACCAAGGAGTGCCTTTGAAGAAGAGCCCCTATCAAAAAGGCCGCTATCTACGCAACCCTACGATAGAGAGTGTGCACATGAGCAAGAGCAACATAGGCTAGCATTGAAAGCAGCCTAGAGCTCTTGTCGCAACCTACACAAACCAAGTGGTACCTGGAAAGAAGAGCTCCTATCAAAAAGGCCGCCACCTACGAAACCCTACGATAGAGAGTGTACACATAAGCAAGAGCTACGCAACCTAGCATCGAAATAAACGTAGACCTCTTGTTGAAAGCTACGCATGTGATGCGGGCGACACAAGCTAAATAGTGTAGATGGTTTGAAGATTTACGCGATGTTACGTCTCGAATGGAGAAGATGTTATCACCATACGCACAACGAAAGTGTATCAATTAAGAAGGTAAGGAAAACATTCGGGAACGAAGCCACGCAATCTGCAGAAGCAGTTGCTCAGTAATGGTGCTATATGTTACAGCTGTCGGTCGTTGAGGATTTTATGTTACAGCGCTGGTCGTCGCGGTGGTCTCTTTTCACTTTCATGGTGGCCAAAGGCGTATACTAAATGGCGCGAAAGAGAAGGCCACACAGAGAGACATACAAATTCTAGTCAATAATACGTGCATCCTAGTAGTAAGTGAAAAAAGGGCATGCATTCTGCGATTTCCTCAACTTATTACTCAGTAACCAGTAACCAAGAAAACCTGGGGTTTTCCAGGTTTCCACCCACTTCCAATTTAGGAACAGTCGCCGACTCCTACCGTATGATTAGAAGTCAGAAGTCCAGGAGGCCAGGTAATCATGAAGTCTTGTTGTACTGCAATAACTCTACCGTGCTTCTGCGCTGCGCGGTACTGCAGATCTGTACGTACTGCAGTACTGCACCTTGCTGTACTTGACACAAAAAGCATCGACAAAAGAAATTTGATTGGCCATACCCACCTACACAGCAGTTTGATTCATCAAATCCACCACTGGTCCATTTGACTGGCCATACTCAGGTGAGCTGAGCAGTGGGATTTGAGCTGTCTTCAGCAAGTCTTGAGCAATAATTGCTGGGTATAGCCAATCAGCTACAGCTCCCTCCCCTCAAGCGAAGCCCAGGAGAAGGCTCACTTTTGTATGAAAAAGCCAGTGCAAGAAGCAGTAGCCACGGGCGGTGCTTCCGATGCATTGTTTGCTCAGAGGAGATCGAGGCTTGTTTTCTTTGCAAGATGCTGCCACTGTGCCACTCTTGCTGCAAAGGCTTGGACGCTTGACGAGAAAAATTCCGTTAATGACGATATCACCGAGCTCCGCTGGCTCATCGCTCAAAAGTGTGTAAATATGATGGGAAACATTGGTTAGATATTAGCTGCGCTTCTGTTTTCGAAGAAATGGCACTAACACTGATAAAATATCCATGTGCATCATCCTTCAGCGTTTTTCTTGCGCCTCTGCTAAGCTTTTCTATCCGAAGTCATTCGTCCTCTACTGGTCTAATGGCTATGACACTTGGTTTTGTTCCAAACGTTCTTGGTTCGATTCCACCTTCGTGCAGTCGGTTTTCCCCGTTGTACGGTATGTAGCACCTTGCCATCGTTACGTACGGTACTCAGATGAAACAACACCAACCGTGACCTATATCGGGGTCGCCACCTGACATAGTGTCACAAAAGGGCACAACAACAAAAAAAAGGGGGTGCCCCAAGAAACAAGAAAAAAAAAGTAAATTAGGCATAAAAAAAGTGGGGATTTACGATATCATTGAAATGTTTTATAATGATATACTGATATCGTAATTTTGCACCTTTTTAATGTCGTTTTGTAAATCTCTTTGAAATCTTCATTGACATTAAATTTTACATTTCTACTCTTATCAACTTTACTTTGAATAACTTTCTCGTCAAAATAGCAATTCATGTAGCTCTTTAGAATGACACTTCAACTTTTAGAACAAAACCCACTGGTAAAGATTTGTTTCATCATATTCTTACTAAACTTAAAACCATCAATCATCTCTGGAAAGTGTAGTTCCCGTTTAAATTTATTCTTCAAGCAATCCATAAGTGTATCATTACCTGTCAATAATTTCTTCATATCACCAACTAGAATTAAGTAAATCCCATTCCAAATATCGGCTTTTGTTTCGTTAGATACATTGGATTCAAACTTTTTTATCGTAATGATACTTACTTAACATACGTTTCGTTGAAAAACTGCAAGTATTACTACAAAACTCACTTTCAGCATCTTTAATCACAGACTCGTCTATAGTTTCAATAGAGTCATAGTAGTAATAATTTTCAGAAATCTTAATAAGATTGATTGTTGATATCTCTCTCGTAGATATCTCAACCTCATCAGGAATAATGTTATAACCAGCCATGTATACACATTTTTCCTAAAATTCTTGTAGGATGTGGTATCAATAGTACAACCTTTATCAAATTTATCAAAATTGATTTTTTTCATCAATAGAGCAAAACTGAAAAATAAAATCTTGAATCATTCTAGGTCTGTAACTAAATTATACGAGATCACGCATTTCATTAAACGGTGCAATAAATAGATACATTGATCAAAATGTTCAAAATCAAAATTTGCAACATTGTTACTTATAATAGAATAGTAACGATTCCAAGTAGAATTGACATCTCTTAACTTTTTTTATCTTAATCAGATGTTTGAGAATTGTGGCTAATCTTTCTTTCCAGAATGTCTTTCTAATAATGACTGAAAATATTTCATACTGTGATTTTGCTTGTTACCTTTACAATATGGATAGAATATAAGATTTTTTACCTTTCTTCAGTTCGTTGATTGCATCCATCATCATGTTTTTCTTTTGTGCATATTTTGTAGCATCTCTCTTCTTATAGCTATTATCGTCTTCTCTTTTTACTAGAGTAAATGAAAATTCTAAAAAAATCTAAATTGATTCTAGTAATGAAAGCATCTAGTAATATAGCCTTTTCTGCATTTTGAAGAACTCTAATAAAATTGTCATAGCACTTCTTTTGAACTCCATCTAATGTATCTTTAAAACACCAATTCTTAAGAAATGTTTCAATCTCATCAATTACAACAATATTATGATTTTTCTTATTTTATTTTTTAAGATATCAATCAATTCTTGTTTCAATTCTTTTCTCATTACAGTGTTGTAAAGGTTGGTGCTTTTAAGAACTTTCATTTAATAAAAGTGTTTTCAGTTCCCGGATCGCAGTCCCCCGAATATAATATTCTCGTTGTGATATGGTGTATTGTCTCTTCGTTCGTGTTCCTTCTGTTCTTCTAATCACGCTGGTAACTGGCACTCCGGTTGCGCCTCGCGGGCAAAGCTATTGCACGCGGGCTTCGCCGCTCCTTCAGCTGTACAGATTGATGTCGCTTCGCACCTCACAACTTGCTGACATAGTGCGCTTTGGCACACTCAGCATCATGATTTTTTTGATAAAGTTCTAAAAGCAGCATTTAAAAGGTATTTGAAAGAATTAGATAATGATAAAGTGGATGTTAAAAATTTGGTTGATTGCTGGATTATGTAAATTTGATACAACCAAGATAAATGTAGCTAATTTCGTATTAAGTGCAAAGTATCAGTAATTAATCTATATTTTACCATTAGATAATAATCTATATTAGGCTTCTTCTAAATAATTTTAAAATTATTCCATTGAAATATAATGTATATATGCCACCTCATGGAATGTATCCACTCTTCAAATAAATATGTAGTATAGTATTGTAATTATATATACAATGAGTCTTTCCTTAAAGCAAGAGTTAAACAATGCTAACACAGAATAAATGTAAATAAAGGTGAAGTTAATACACTTAAAACTCAAACCGCTGAGGCTATTGCCTTCCACCATGATTTTGATACTAGTGATGACAATATAGTACGATTAGTTAATAGAACAACCACTTACGCAAGTAATATAAATACACTACAAACCACAACCACACGCCAAGCTAATGAAATTGATGAACTAGGAACAGATATAGCTGATAATGCTTCTAATATCATAGCTATCAATAATTCATTTACATCTCCTACTGAATTATTAAGAACTGATTTAAATAGTGATATTGCAAACAGAACTATCGCTAATTCAAATCTACAAGCTTTTATAGATAGCGAAGCCGCAACAAGACTAGCTAATGATAATATTCTGCAAGATAATGATATAGATAGTGAAGCTGCAACAAGAATAGCAAATGATAACACCCTACAAACTAACATAGATAACGAAGCTAGCACAAGAACAACTAAGGATAAAACCTTACAGTTCAATATAGATTCTGAAGCCGCAACAAGATTAGCTAATGATACAACTTTACAGACTAATATTGATGATGAAGCAACCGCAAGAGCTGCCGCAGTTCTAGCTGAGGAAAATAGAGCACAAGGCCGCAGAAGGTGTATTTAAATTTAAGAACTAATGCTGATGATACTTAATAAAGTAAAATAGATGCTGGAGCCGCAACCCCTTTAGCAAATGATAATACCTTACTAAGTAATATTGATAGCGAAGCCGCTATCCGTTTAGCTAATGATACTACTTTACAAAGTAATATTGACACAGAAGCAACAAACCGAATCAATGCTAAATAAAGATGGTGTTTATGAATGTTGGATAAGCTGAAGGTTTATTAGCTGTTAATGATTATCCGTTCGCTTTTGGTTTCGGTAGTTTATCTAAAGCTGGTTTAGGTCTAGTTATTCCTTTTGGTTTTAGTTTTGTGAGTTTTTCTACATTATGTGATTCAACTGACTCTAATATAAGCATAACTTTTACATTTTAACATTATGATACAAGTGGTGTTAAAACAACTGGTGTTGATGAAGTCGTTACATTAGGACCATCAAATATTTTAATTCAACTGTTAATAGTTCTTATAATGCTGGTAGTATGTGTGTTAAAGTATCTTCTGCCAGTAACTTATCTGATATTGACGCAAGATATAGAATCTTAATTATTTCATCAATCCATGTTAAGATTAATGTATATAAATTATCTAGATAATATTCACAATGTCAGTAAATTCTCAATTATTAGGTAAAGTTAATGATATAGAATAAATCAATGAGAAAACCACAACAATCAATCGTAATATAGAAACAATAAATGGTGATATTGAAGGTTTAGAAAACAACAAGCAACATAAAATACAGGTGACAGATACAATACAAATTACGAACTAAAGGCTCAATATGTAACAATGACTTTAACAAATAAAGATTTACAAACAACATTAACTTCAATAGAAACTAATATAACAGATAGAAGCTATAATAGATTGTCATCAGAAGATTATGTAAATGATTTAACTAATAACAGTGTTTCAACTTTAGAAACTAACTTGACAGATCTTAGTAATATTAGGTTATCAACAGTAGAAACTAAGTTGACAAATCTTAGTAATATTAGGTTATCAACAGTAGAAACTAACTTGACAGATATTAGTAATAATAGGTTATCAACAGTAGAAACTAACTTGACAGATATTAGTAATAATAGGTTATCAACAGTAGAAATTAACTTGACAGATATTAGTAATAATAGGTTATCAACAGTAGAAATTAACTTGACAGATATTAGTATTAATAGGTTATCAACAGCAGAAACTAACTTGACAGATCTTAGTAATAATAGGTTATCAACAGTAGAAACTAACTTGACAGATATTAGTAATATTAGGTTATCAACAGCAGAAATTAACTTGACAGATATTAGTAATATTAGGTTATCAACAGCAGAAATTAACTTGACAGATATTAGTAATAATAGGTTATCAACAGTAGAAATTAACTTGACAGATATTAGTAATAATAGGTTATCAACAGCAGAAATTAACTTGACAGATATTAGTAATAATAGGTTATCAACAGTAGAAATTAACTTGACAGATATTAGTAATAATAGGTTATCAACAGTAGAAACTAACTTGACAGATATTAGTAATATTAGGTTATCAACAGCAGAAACTAACTTGACAGATCTTAGTAATAATAGGTTATCAACAGTAGAAATTAACTTGACAGATATTAGTATTAATAGGTTATCAACAGTAGAAACTAACTTGACAGATATTAGTAATAATAGGTTATCAACAGTAGAAATTAACTTGACAGATATTAGTATTAATAGGTTATCAACAGTAGAAATTAACTTGACAGATATTAGTAATAATAGGTTATCAACAGTAGAAATTAACTTGACAGATCTTAGTAATAATAGGTTATCAACAGTAGAAATTAACTTGACAGATATTAGTATTAATAGGTTATCAACAGTAGAAACTAATATTAATGATTTATCTAATAATCGTGTTTCAAGCTTAGATTTTCATTTAATAATCTTTCAATTGGTGATATTTCTAATTTACAAACAAGTTTAAATGGAAAGCAAACTAAAAAACAGATAATTCGTATTTAAGTATATCTGATGTTTCGGGTTTATCTTCAGCTTTAGAGTCGTCTGGAGGTGTTGGAACTACAATAGATGTAGACACTGATATTACAGTTGCAGATATAGATTGTGATGATATAACATTAAGTGCAGGTTTAATTTTTTTAGCACCTACTAGTCACATTACAGGCACTTTTTGATCTCTATAGGTATGTACAACTACCAGGTGGAACGCACAAAAACCTTTAACCCTCTGCTCGTGATTTTCTGCCTAGTTGAGGAGAAGAGGGAACCGTCCGTGGAAGCAGATTTTCGAACAGGCCGGATCTTCCATTGTCTATGTCACCTCGGAGGTGTTTTGGGGCTAGGGCGTGGCCATTCTGTGGTAAAATTCTGCCTTTCAGGTGCGCCACAGGGAGGATTGTCCCCCCCCCCCCCCCTGTCGTGAAAATACCTCCCCTAAAGTGGTGAAATCCCCCGTAAAGGGGACAAAAAGGGCCATGTCTTGGATGCTCACGAAAACATGTTCATTCCAGCGGGCGGAACTCGGACGTCTGAGAATTCCGAGTGAGAATTTGAGTCCGAGCGACCAAAAATCTACGGGCCGAGTCCCGAGTGAGCTCCGAGTGGCCTCCTCCTGCTGCGCCCGAGTCCCAAGTGAGCCCCGAGTGGCCCAAGCCGCAAACGGCCGAATCCCGAGTGAGCGAGGAAAAAACTCGGGACTCGCTCGTAACTCGCAGGACTCAATCGGACCCCACTAAACACACATGGCCACCTCAAGTGTGTTACCGGAGTGACAAATGGACGTTTAGAGTTTCCTTGTTTAATTCGAGCAGTGCTGCAGAAGAGTTAATGAGTTCGAGCACACGTCATTGATAATTTCAGTTGTGTGTCGCGCGAGCACAACATCTGATTCAGGAAAACCTGATAACTGCTATATACTTAGCCGCATGAGTCGCTTGCTTCTCCACACTTGAAGTTCGAAATACAAGAGAGGGCTAAGTCAATATTCGTTTACTTGCACTCGAACTCGAACTCGAACTAATACAAACCCAAATGGCACAGAAGCCAATGCTGCGGGCAGAAGTGGGAATGCGCGTGCGTTGCGCAAACAAAGCAAGTGCGGAATGATTCAGGAGGGAGAGCTTGCACCTCAACCCGCAGCACCGGCATCTGTCACATTTGGTTTTGTATTATCCTAGTTCCAGTTGGAATTGCATTTATCTCCTCTTCATCACTTATTGTGGTTTGTAGAAATATACTATATGTATTCTTGTATATTGCATTCCGGCTCCTTCCCTAGAGGGGTCTAGGTTAATTCAGTTTCGATCAGAGGAGAGATTTTATCTGTATTGATTATAAGCTGGAAAATGATGATACCGGCTTGATGTCTTGATGCATCCTGCTCAAGACAAGTACACTCCGCGGCAGAAAAGAACGAGTTCCGAGTGAGCCCTAGTGGCCTCCTCCTGCTGCGCCCGAGTCCCGAGTGAGCCCCAAGTGGCCCAAGCCGCAAACGGCCGAGTCCCAAGTGAGCGAGGAAAAAACTCGGGAGTCGCTCGTAACTCGCAGGACTCACTCGGACCCCACTCTGAACGAGTTGTCGAGCTGCACCTGGCGGTCTATCGCACGTGCTCAAACTCGTAAATCCAGCCACACATTTTGCTTGCTCATTTTTTTCCGATATTTCGCGAATAAATTCTGAGAATTCAGAATGTATTACCCAGGATGCCGCAGATTTATTGACAAAATTACCTACTGTAGGATGTGGCAGCAAACGTTGACACGACATCTACAAGAGTTTACGAATTTTTGTCTTCTGTTCTTGATTGATTGCACATGTGCGCACGTGGCATCATCGATGTGATAATAACAGCGTATAGATTGTACATGTGTCATCATCGATGTCATAGTAACAGCGACTAACGCTTTGAATCATTTTTGGATTCAATTATGAGTCGATTATTCTTTACATTAAAGTAAAACTGGCATCATACCTTGAAGTCGCGCTTTACATTGTTGTCACTTTCGTCTCATATCTTCCGGTTGCAAACTGTGCAACACCGTGTATTGCATATGCATTACCACCTTATGATTCGTCACAAAGAATGACGACAGTACAAACCATCTGTACAGTACCATTTAACGCGGTGCTACCTTCAACGCCTGCAAACTGGCTGTATTTAGAGTCAGATTGTGATGGTCACACATCTCATTTGAACCACCGATGTCAACGTTACAAGGTATCGATCATGCTCCGTAAGTCGTTGGTTCGGTGAGAAACCAAGCGCAAGAATTACTGAGAAGACGAACTGCATTTACGAGATCAGTGTGGCACAAAACATGACAGACATTTTTGGTATCCCTCGTGACGGAACTTTGAGTCAGATTGTGATGGTCTTCGTACCTCCAGATCTCATTTGAACCACCGATGTCAACGTTACAAGGTATCGATCATGCTCAAAAAGTCAAGAAGTCCTCGATCAAGCATGGAGGGATTCTGTCCCTGGAAAGAGCTCTTGTCAAT
>Ga0307931_1001336_pt1 | contig 16192 bp, 17 predicted proteins | sample OrgLakmetageno47_FD_201816 | JGI IMG/M metagenome (GOLD analysis project Ga0307931, IMG submission 201816) | Saline water microbial communities from Organic Lake, Antarctica - #47 | ecosystem: Environmental > Aquatic > Non-marine Saline and Alkaline > Saline | place: Antarctica: Organic Lake... | reverse complement strand
AGCAGCAGTCGAAGCAGCAGCAGCAGTTAAGAGCATGCTACCATTCATCACAAGCAAACCTTCACGCAAAGTGTTACTATCGCAGTCCTGCCAACCCCCTCACAATGATTTCCTATCTTCAGCAAACAAACACATGTGCTTACTTCGTCCATTTTACGTTTTCGCTCGGCTGAAATGAAAGGCCGGAGCGTTTTGATAGCTTCCAAGTAGTTCGGTTTTCCTTCCAACGTTGGAACCTTGAACCACATTAGAGCACCGTTGTCGCCCACCGTGGGAGAAAAGCAACGAAAAGAGTGAAAAGAAAGGCATACTAGAATTAGATAAAAGAAAAAGGAAGGAGGATAGCCAGTATCTAACAATCCTTATATAGGTATGATATTTGAGGAGCCATCTTCTTCTGTTGGTGCGGGCTCTGATGTGTACGTTAATTGAGCCAGAGAGCAGCCAGTAAGTGTTTTCATGTATACAGTCTTTGTCAGCTTATGCGAGCTCGCTACCTCAAGAATGCCTGCGCCATTTTCTTCGTCTCCTGTCGGTTCTTTCAACGCCTTCTCTATGAACGACTCGTTTCCGAACTCCCAGCTGTGGCAACAAAGTACAAAGGCAGAATGAAAAAAAAGAAAATAAATGATGCAGTTGATATGTAACGCGAATTCATGGCAAGTCCTCAGCCAGGTTTGAAGCTGATGTAAGTCGCTTCGATGTGGGTATAGATTTCCCAACTCTCTTTCGAAAGTTTTGAACATTCGACTTCGTTGGTGCAAAGTGGTCAAATATGAAGGGCTAGTTTCAAAAAAACAGAAATCTGCCTAGACATAGCAATGAACGCGGCGTTTTCATTATAATACCGCTCCCAGCTATCTGCGCTCGTGCGGCCTTGCCCGTGCGCTAGATCGCCGGCTGCTTTCTTACGGTAGTACGACACCGCCGTCAGCCCCCGGTTGCGGACAACTGTGCGACAACCATCACACCGATATCATTACAATAGAAGATTTGGCTCTTTGAAATCAACAGAAGCTAGTATAAGTGCTCAAGGTGAGAATCAACTTGTAATTGAGGATATACTAGCCCGCAATAGAGCGCGCTTGATGTAGCTTGCTCAGACCTTGATTGAAGTTTCGTGATGTTTCAAAGCTCCTACCTGAATTGACACCTCCTTGCCATGAGAACGCCCGCGATGCGCTTAAAAAAGCAAGCAATGGCATGATGGACGCCCCGTGCATCTAGTGGCCAAGTGCTAGAAATGACTGTGGTAGCTCACTAGGCACACGGGCAAGGATAAACTTCAGCTACTCAGCAGTTATCGTTAGGGTTCGTAAAAATAAGTAACAATTTTGACCTAAATAAGTAAATAATTAAGTAATTGCGGTATATACGGAGGTAAATACCATATATTAAGGCGATAAAGTACTAATCTTGGAATTCCGGTTTTTCGAGGTCCAGTTTTCGGGGGAAAGTGGGAAAATCTGTTACTTATTTACTTATAGAATTACTTATTTGGCTCCAAAAATTCGCATATGTAGGTAATACTTATTTTTACGAACCCTAGTTATCGTAGCTTATATCTGTACAGAGTAGCAGCGAATCTGTACAAAAACGACAAAAATCGCAGTGAATGCAGCGACCAAAATATTTCAATCGAATGCATCAAATGCACCAAATATTTACTCAATTTTCAATATTTTGAATTTGACTTCGTATTTTAACATCATTTTTTAAATATTGATGCAGGCAATATTGGATTTAAAAAGTAGAAGCCGGCCCTTCTAATTCAATAGCATCGAAGCTCAACCCAAACCCTCTACACGGCAATAGGCCATAAGCATTCCAATTATGTATACTAGCCGCAAAAGGCACCAGGACTTCCTTGACTTCGGTAAAACCGTGCTGTTCGTGAGCTGCGTGCTGTGTGCCATAGCACTAAAAAAAACAAAAACAGACAAGGTGATTCGAGGCGACATCAACTTCGTGCATCCCATAAACTCAGTACTTACAAATGCACGCCGAGGGCAAGCGCGAAGCGATTTACATGGGATCAGAAGGAAAAGTGCAAGCGCGTCGCGTTCATTTTTTCTTTGGCGGCCTCGCGCCGGATGAAGAGCAGCGAGTGCGCCTGCACGAAGAAGAAGAAGACGATGATGCAATCAAGAGAATTTTTCGCATGGAGGCCTAAGTAATGCGCTCAAATGATCCACAAAAAAAAGTACCAAAATGGATTCAGACGCTAAAACTAGAAAAGGCTTACATTCAAGAATGAGGACGCCAACAAGGAGTTGAAACACAAGAACCAACCTCTTTTGCTTTGTCGCGGTAGTCGAGGATTTCCTCTGCAGTAGTGCGATCGGCCACGCACGAGAGGAAGGCCTTTTGGAGGCTTTCGCACGCCGCTGGCACTCGGCTGCTCGTTGAGGCGAAAGCTGTTGCCTGCGGTGGCGCTAGTTCAGCAGCCTTGTCGCTGTTGTTGTCCTGGGTACTGCTAGCGGCTGGTGCCGTGGGATTTGCGTCGGTGGTACTACTATTAGGCGCGCAACAGCTTTCGAGTTTGACGCGCTCGTCTGCGCACATGAACTGCCGTACCATTGAGAGAGTTTGAGAATGCGAAGGAGTGCAAAGGGGAAATGATTGTGGAAGAGAGCAAACGAGATGGAATGGTGAACTAGAGGAAATATTGCTCAGATAGCTTGCATTGTTCTAAAGTTCACATAGTGATGGCCTAGAAAATCAATCTAATCTTTACACATGCTAATTGTTCAGAGAGGTAGAGTGTTGGAATACTACAAGGCAGACTGGAAATAAGTGAAGGGAGAGGCAATTTCAAGAAGTTTGTTTTTCTTTCTATGACCTGAGTGGCCTGCCGCTTGAGCTCATCGCGAATCACTGAATCGCTCAACTCGTCCGCTGCGCTCAGTCGTTTGGCATGGGCCGCGTGGGCATCCGAAGACGTGTGCTTGGCTATGCACTCTTTGAATGCCGCGGCAAAAGCCTTTTGGCTGCAATCGTTACATGTGCACACGAGAAAAAAGTAGTAGAGGTTCAGATGCACGCTTTTGAAGCAAGGATAGATGTGTCTTGAAATTAGATGTCCAGGGGCTCATGCATTCATTCCAGGACTAAGCATATACTACTGTTGTTCCGACAACACAACATGGAAACCTGTGAGGTGAAGCGGCTTGTTCGTACACTGCACAGATTTTCTTGGCTTCAGCTTCCAACTTCGGGTTCATCGATTGCTCCTGTCCCATCGGTCCCTTGCTCCACTTCCTTTATCTTTCAATGCTCACGCTCCGATGGTGAGGTGCTATGAGCTTAACGTTGAATGACGAAGCAACCAATCACTACCGCAAGCACAAATGAGGGTGTAGATTGGCAACCTGTTCAAATTGAAAAGTAAGTAGGTAGTCTACAGAAACTGCTGTACTGTGCAGGCAACTACTCTACAGATAGTACGAATTAAGTCTACTGTAAGCGTGGCTACCACAGATGTGTCTGTAGAGCGCAGCGTACAGTAAGCAGTAGAGGCGTGCGTGTCTAGCTAGTGTCTACTACTCTGTAGCTGGCTAGCTAGCAGTCGTCAGTTCAAGTTTCTCGGGTCTCGTTCGTTGTCGTCCTGTTGCTTGTTGTCGTCATTGCAGCAGGTCCCTGTAGTAGCTACTTAAAAGCTAACATGTGTAGCAGCTACACCGTTACTCGTGTTAGTGGGCTTGGTACGCAAAATAAGCTGACTATCATTACAAGCTACGTACGCTCCTCCGAGCTACAGATATTACTCTCTCAGCATTTCTCTGCAGTGCATAGAAATTAGTAGTTACGTGTAGTCACCGCAGTGCGAATGAATTATTGAGGCGCCTAAGTACGTAGTAGTGGCTAGTCTTAGCCGTTGATATGGACGACGGAGCCGCTCTCGTGCAAGAGGTGCTTGAGGAGCTACCGATGGAAGATAAAGGAGAGCGCGAAGAATGGAAAGTCCATCAGGGATGGCACCGACGCGAAGACACGCATCGGAACCCTGTCAATATGCGACATCTGCCTCCAAAAGTTCGCTCTCCTGCGCAAGACCCACACGCCCCTGCGAGTGCTCATACGAAAGAGTTTAGAAAAGAGGAGAAGGAAGAGGAGGCCGAAGAAGAACAATTGCTGCCCCCAACCGCCGTTGACATTGATGTCAAGAAAGAGGCTGCAATCAGGCAAAGGATTCATGAAGACTTGGTTGCCGATAAGGGTGCAGATGATCTGGCAGCAATAAACAAGAGCAGCGAGCAACGGGCTAGCACTACTACAAATGACGCTAATTTTACGAAACAGCATATGCATCCAGACAAAGCTATGGCGCCAGGATCATTGTCACAGGAAGGACATGCAGGCACGCCCAGCCCGCATCCAAGCAAAGGAGAGCAAGCAAGTAGACCACATTTACGAGGTGGGGCTGTGCTTTTACCGCGCTCCCAAGACTATCCCGAAGAACATGCTTTTGGTTTTCTTTGGTCGTCTAGTTGGACGCAATGGCATTTCTCTGGCATTTGGATGGGTGCCCTGGCTTTCGTGCTTGGCTGCTGTTGTCTGGTGAGGCAGAGTGCCAATGGAAGGGGCAGGCTCAAACGGCATCGCGGTTAGACCGAGTTTTAGTTTTGGCACTGCATGAGACGCAAGCTACCGTAGCAGCCTTGATTTGATCTTATGATGCAGTTGCTGCATGCTCCCCGCTTGGTGTAGACTCAAGAAACTTTTCCGAGTTTGAAAGTGGGACAGAACAGTAGCCTGAGGAGATGGCGTCAACAGTTTCGATATGGTTTTCTGACAACAGACTGGCTGGTCCAAAACAGACAGGCCGCAGTGCATGCAATTCTTTCAGTGCGGGGCGCCACCATGTCTCAAGAATCTTGTTGGCAGCAATCATACATGCAGTGGCGATTTAAAGAAAAACCCCAAAAGTGGAGTAGATTTCACACTTCTTTTGCTAGAAAGAATGTGCGAGACTAGCTTCAGTGCTGCTCTTGCATCACGATTGTCGCGCCCACTCGTGCTGCCACATTCATAGCAGCAGGGCTAAATAGTTCTGACGGTTTTGTGCTGAATGGGTATGCTGGAAATGATCATTTAAAGCCACGAAAGACTCACGAAATTGTTAAGCTCTTTCCAGAGTTGGAGTGGCATTTCCCATTCGCTTCCTGCCTTTTTGGCAAAAAATAAAAGCAGAACAAGCACATGAAGGAAGGCTATTTTCTTTTTCCGTGAACCAGCACAGCGTTTTACCTAAGTGCTAAGTGCTAAGTGCTGAGTAGTTCTATGGTAATGTGCAGTGCGCTTCTGCGTAACGCGTTTTTTAAAATAAAACTTCCTTTAGTCGATTCATCCGATTTGCATCCGCATCTGCATATGAACAATATCCAGCTTCCTCGGAGTATTCAACATATAGCATCGGGCTGGTTGCTGGAACTGGCGTCGGCTGGGTGCTGATATAGCTCTTCCTTCTATTTGTATTCTTCTTAAACTCGCCATGGAGATATTGTGTTGATATTAAAATCGTAAATCGTACATGAATTAAAAGCCCGTTCTCCATCCACGTATCGCCCTGTGGACAGCCTGACATTACTGGTCTATGGCGAAGCCGCGGGCAAAGCCGGCAAAAAAAAACTCTATTGTTTATTTTGGTATGTATCGCTGGTCCATTTCGCTGTAGTAGGAGCTGCGGATGAGGGGGGGGGTAGTTGCATCGCGTAGTCGAATCAAGCCAGTGCTTCGAAGAAGATGCAACCCTCGTGCAGCATTTCTCTCTCAGTTGCCTCGACTAGGAGTATTTACTCTGACGCAGCTTGCTTCAGCTTCTTGGCTAAAGGTTCAAACGGACAACAGAGAGATACAGGAGCGGAGAGAAGATTACACTCAGATGTATTTATTACCTCCAGCGATCGAAAGCACTGGTGATTTCAAACTCAGAAGATGGACTAATCATTGGCATGAAGTAAAAGGGTCTGCTCAGAAGACTTCATATCAAACTAAAATCGTCAAGATGTTTAGGAGGATGCACAGCTGGGGTATAGCAAGCGAGAACCTCACCAGGAGGCCCCCCCCCTTCCTGTTGTTGTTGTTCGGGCGGCGCCGTCTGATCACCGTCGTCTTCTGGTGCGATGTCGTCGTCCTCTTCCTCGTCGTCGTCGTCGCCCTGTGGTCAATGTATCAAATAGTGGGAAGGTAGAAGCAGAAATGGCGTACAGCGGAAATCATTCTCGTGCACGTGTTAAGTATCAACTCTAGCATAGCGCATTAGTATAACTCGCCTCAATTATTAATTTACTGCACATCAGTCCTACTGCCAAAACCAAAACTCAAGAAAGGTACGCATTCACACGCACGAACAGGCTACTAGTAGCTTGAGCACATACGCTACAATTACCTAGAAAGTACCTGTTCGTAATCGTCAGCGTTTTCTTCTTCGTCTTCCAGTGGCCCTTCTACCAACAACGATGTTAACGTGGAGCCGTTACCGCCGTCCGCTGGAGCTTCGTCGTCGTCTGTTTCGTACTCGTCTTCCTCTTCGTCCTCGCCCTCGTCGTCTTCTTCGTCTTCCGTGTCTTTGCTCCCTAGGCTTTCCTCTACAGTATAGCATGGGCCAAAGAAAAGAGGCGCGAAAACATGCAACGGCATCAAACTGGATGGAACGCTCTCTAACATGGTAAGCCCACTGAGCGAAGTGATGCTAGGAGGATTTCAAACTATACTCACCGCCGTCGCCTTCTTCATCGTCTTCTTCGTCGTAATCATCGTCGTCTTCCTCGTCGTCGTTTTCCTCTTCCTCTTGGCCCTCAGCAGGTGCTTCTCCTTCTATCGGAACCACTTTCTTGCCTTTAACCAATAACTCTGGCTCGCCCTCCTGCATGTAAAGATCGAAAGCAAAGACAATGATGTCGGCAAGTGTATATAGGTCGCAATCGTAATCCAAGAGGCCACTCACGGGATCCGAAGACATTTTGTGGAGCACGGGGCTGAAGGTGAGAGATAAGAGAAGATGGAAGGCGAAGATTGCGATCGACAGAAGAAGAATTTTGAGAACACAAAAAGGGGGTCTTGTATCGTAAACCTGCGTTTTCCTTTAAATTTGCGACCATGAACCATGGGGCCCATCGCCGCTTTGAAGGGCCTACTAGGAGCCATATAATAATACTGGCGGCTTTGCTGCCTATTTTTGTTCGTGCATTTGAATGATATCGCAAGGGCCGTGCACATGTAGAAGTGGGCATCGATTTTGGCGAGGATCTCGTCTAAGCAACGAATTTTTGAGAGCAGGTTGACTGCACTCTCGTTTGGTGTTTATTTCGCTGACCACTGAAGTCCAGGAACTGACACCAAGTATCCCTTTGCCCAAGATAAAGGCCCCGTGTTTCTATATCAACAACATGCGCGCTGACGTGGGTTAATCACCCAGCTACACATCCACTTTATGCCGCGAGGTCGATGCTGGTTGAATACAGGCATCAACAAGCCGCTATGTTTACCTTCAAGGCCCTCTTATCGATGCTAGCTCTGTAGAGTGCACGTGTGATGCTTAGCCTTATGATTGACCGTAATTCACGAATTATTTGGTGATTTTAAAAGCAAAAAAATGGAACCGACGTGAAGGGAACCAACGTCTCAGAAACAGGTGCTCGAAGACATGGATTTATACTTGGCTAGCAGGAATGTGGGGCAAGTGCACTGCGTGCCAAGTGAATTTCACAATCGCTCTCTAGCCGGTGGTGCAAGCCTCGGAAAAAGGCAACTAGCACCAAGCAGTATTAGTTGACACTCCTTCGGCGCACCAATAATTCTTCTGAGAGTCGCCATGCGCTTCTTAATCCAGCATGGGTCTAGCTAGGCGGTCTCCAAAACTACCACGCATGGTTTGACACGTTATCGAGTCACATGAAGCGGTTATCTGAGCCTTCAGGTTTGCTAGAGTCTCCCGAGCATCACGGCGGAAGCTACAAGAAGTTTTATGAGCTCAAGACGGCAAAAGTGCAGCAGCAATACGCGTTTGAACGCGAAGCAATGGGCTCTGCGAATGCATCAGTAGACCCTAAGAGCCTGTTCTTTGATGGGGTGGTGGCGTATGTGAACGGCTGGACTCGCCCAGCACCTGACGAATTGCGGCGCCTCATAGTGAGCCACGGAGGGCGGTGCGAAACCTGGGAGCACGGGGGCATGACGCACATCTTGTGCGAGTCCGTGCCCGACACTAAGGCCAAACACCTTTTGAAGCAGCGCCCCGACCGTGGCAAGCGGTGGGTAAGGCCGGAGTGGGTCGTCGACTGTGTGGCCGCAGGTAAACGCTTGAGCGAGAAACTGTACCCGCCCGGGGGCCTAGAAGCGTTTGGGCAGACGGGCGTGAGTTCGTACTTTGGTGCCGCCACTAAACCTGCGCCTGCACCTAAGCCTGCACCTAAGCCTGCACCTAAGCCTGCACCTGCGCCTGCCCTAGCACCTAAGCCTGCATCTAAGCCTGCACCTGCGGTTGCACTGGCATCTAAGAATGCACCTTCGCCAGCGCCTACACCTACATCGGCAGCTGCACCTGCGCTCGAACCTGTTCAGAGGCCTTCTGAACTCAGCATGAGTGCATCAGCGCTAGCACCGCCACCACCTACAGCCAAACACTACTCCGAAGGCTCTGAGCCCCAACCAAACTCAAGATGTAAAAGCGCATGTTCACTAATTTCAGCGCACGCCTGCTTTTATTATTATTCTGGCGGAGTCTAATGCCCGTATTCTTCTACTTCTTTTTGTGTATTTTTGCTACAGCTGACTCTTCGACATCGCGCAGTAAGTTAGCTGCTTCCGATGACAAGCAGACGCACACAAATGAGCTGGATGCTTCTAGCATCCCACAGCAGCAACAGCAGCAGTGGTGGGCCTACATAGAAGCAATTGACTTGTTCGTAAGCACTGCCATCACCGTAAACCACGTTGACCCTGAGACACCTTTTGCGGTGGTCGTTGTAGCAGCGCCTGAAAGGAATGGAGGTGACGCCTTAGTTTACGATAATATTCGTGCTGGTGGCGCTGCTGCTGTCACTGCTACTGCCACTGTTGGTGCTTCTACTTCGTCTACCACAGAAGCACCCCTTACCTTCGACGACAATGCTCGCGTGCTTCACTGCAACGCCACGGCTGTGAGTGCAGGCGTGCGCGAAGGCATGACCGCGAAAGCCGCCACTCTATTAGGGGCCCTGGTGCTTCCACTTACACGGAGACAGCGGCGAGAAGCCGCAGCAACAGTCAATCGCGTGGTGGGCACTGCTGTGAGTCGAGAAAGCGAAAACGCGACCTGTGTAGCTATGAGCGCTGGTGCTGTGGCGATTCAGTTACCCTTGATTGCGCCAGTACCAGCAGTAAGGACAGAAGGCGCTGGTGCTGCTACGGACGTAGATACTGCAACAGAAGCTGTTACACTGCATGCAGGAGCAAGGCGTCAGTGCAGTGAATTGTTGGCCCAACAAATAGGAGCAGCTGCAGCGCTAGCAATAAGGCAGGAGCGTAAGTGCAGCACACTCTACGGGGTCGGCGAGACCATCGCGCTGGCACGGGCATATGCCCACTCACGCCCCCCTTGTGTGCCACTGTTGCCTCCTCTTCGTCCTCTTCCGTCGTCGCCAGAGCCACAGTTAACACAGCAGGAGTTGTCCCCGTCGCCAGAGGCTGAAATTCGTGGTGTGGAAGTACATGCAGCGTCGTCTCCGCCATTTTCTCCTCCACCGCCTTCTCCTGCTTCTCCTACACGAACAACTACGCCGCTAGAAAGCCCTCTTTCTTCTGTACAGTCGCAATCTCCTGCTGCTGCTGCACCTGCTGCTTCCTTTGTTGCACTCCCACCTTGGTCGCAAGTTGATGTCTCGGTGCTGGCGGAGCTTCCGTCGGAATTACGAGACACGCTGCGCGCTGATTTCGAAGAGGCCGCTGCTAGTGCTAAAGCTGGTGCGAGTGGTGTCGGCGGAGCTCCTGGAGCCGAAGACGGCGCAGCTGTGCCATACTCAAGAGCCGAAGCACGCGGTGCTTACTCTATCTCTGAAGCACCATCTTTGCCTCCATGTCCTCCTTGCACTGCCTCTCCCCCGCCGTTCTATTCTCCTTCTGTGGCCGCAATACCTTCGACGGCAGCTGGTGGAGTAACAGCATCAGCAACATCAGCATCCGCCTCCTCGTCGTCGTCGTTTCATCGCACCATGCACCCACCGGCGCCATTTGCGGCTTCGCCCAACGATTTCCCCACATTGTCACAGCTGGACCCCAGTGTGCTCGTAGCGCTCGGCCCGGACCTGGCTGAACAAGTGTGGCACACAGCCAAACAGCAAGGGGAAGGACGGGCAGCAAACGCTGCTGCTATTGCCGCTGCTACCGCTGCTGATGCCAATACCGATGCAACAGCTGCTGATAGCTTTAGCCATGGAAGGAATACCGCAGGCGGTGGTGATGGCGGTAACTATCATGAAAATGATGCAGCAGAGGCTGCAGAGGCCGCGGCTGCAGAATCAGCTGCTGCAGCCGCAGAAGCCGAAGCAATCGTGGATGCAGCAGAAGCATCCGAGGGGTTCGACGCAGGGAGGGACCATCCTTGCAGGGATTCATGGACTGATCCACCACCGCGACAACCACATCTGAGGCAAGGATGGTCTCCTGAGCACTACGGCGGTAAAAACACCAGCAGCAGCAGCAGCAGCAGCAATTATGCAAATAACGACACGAATAGCCACGGACAATTAACTTTGGTCGAGTCTCTTCGTCTGGCGGCGCTCTCTGCAGAGCAAGGAGTGGACACGCGGGGGTGGAGTTTGGCCTTGCGCAAGGAAGCCGCAGCGCAGGCCGCGCCTGGGTTCAGTTTGAAGCGCCATTGGTTAGATTCGACTCACTCCCATCACCATCAGCATCCTCATGAGGAGAGGGATTCGAATCTTCATACGCGAGTTCCTAGCGAATTACAGCATTCTTTCAACTCCTCGTCGTCGTCTTCTTCTTCTTCTTCGTCGTCGTCGTCGTCTTCTTCTTCCTCATCGTTGCCGTTGTTCTCTTCCACGCGAGCGCCAGCGGAAGCTCCACACGCGTCAGCCGCACCTGAACCCAAAGTACCTTCGCCGTCTGATCCTACCGAGGCTTTGTTGGCTGGGCTGGTGCTTGAGCCTTGGTCGACCATCAAACCTGCTCTGAGTGATTGGCTGTCGACCTTAGGGCGCAACGGTAGTGTCAACATCACCAACAATGATGACGGTACCGGCAGCGGCAGCAGCAGCAGCCCTGGTAAGGAAGGTCACAAGGCTTCAGCTGAATGCGGCTTAAGCTGGTTTGCTGTGAACGTGCTGGCCGACATGCTGCGTGCTTTGGTGCTTAATCATCGTTTGGACGTTGCTACTTCTGCTTTGAAACTGGTTCGCCGAGTTACCACAGCGCCGCCAGCGACTGCAGAACTTCCACGAAAGAGCAAGAGCAATAGCAGGAGCAAGAGCAGCAGCAACTACAGTGGGAGCAATCTCAGCGTCAGCGGCATTGCTGAGGGCAGTGGCAGTGGTGGAGGGTGCATGGGAGTCAACGACGGCGACGGCAGCGGCACGCCCGCAGAGTGGCGTTGCTGCTACGCGTGCCGCCACAAGTACCTGTGGCTCGTGGAGCAAGCACAAGAGGCCGTAGCAACGACCCTGGGCAGTGCAGGGTTCAGGTTGCATGGAGTCGGCTTACCGGACGATTAATTGTTGGGGAGACGGCATGCCTTCACCATGATTATTTGCAGGCGATATCTCTTCACGCGTTAAGCTCTCCCTATCGCCCCAGTCCAAGACGGCTGAGTTGCGGCGTGGATCAGATGCTGCAAGATGGCTGTTCACGGCAGAATGATGGCTTTGAATGCTTCGTCAACGACAGCTGAACTTGCAGGTTTGAATGCAGTTGCAGTTGAACGCGCGGTTGGCTGTTGACAACGTTGTTGCACGCATTCCCTACCTGATATGAGAAGGTAGACGATATGACGCAAATACACGCATTTTCAGCTGAAAGAGTTTGGAGCGAGTCTGATGGCCAGGGCAACACTGAATCAGAATAATTTCTGCAGTATTGCGCGATGCAAGCGGCCTCTGGAGTACATTCGATGTTTTGCACGCGCTCACGAAAAGCAGTGGATGGGTCGATTGAGAGGTGGACAAGCGTGCGACTGCATGCATGCTTGCACTTGGAGGATAGAATGGCAGAAGCTGGCTCGTTGGAGCGCAGGCAGAGGCAATTGTACGAGGAGTATTTTGTATGGTCTTCAATCGAACCTGGTGCTGTTCTTGGCTAACTCAGCTGGGTCATTCTGCGGACACTTTTCATTTAAAGGTTTACACGCTGACGCCAACGCACTTCTTATACCCATCTTCACCCATTACAAATGCTGGTGCAGCACTACTTCCAAAATTGCATGTGTGTAAGGAAGTTATGGGCCCAAGTGCAATGACCTAGCTCGCAGCTAGGTTTCTTTGAAGTCTCTTGGTCGTTTTTTAAAATTGGATCCTAAAATAACAATACCATTTGAAGCGCACCCCTCTAGGCCTCCGGATCCATGAAGAATGGGAACCTGGCGTAATAATCGATACAAGAGATAATATTGGTTTTTATGGCTAAATGTAGTACTAAGCCGATAGCCTGAGCGAAAGGAATTTTCAATTTTCTGAATTGGGCTACAGTCTGCAGTAAAATAAAAGTTGCCAGCTCAACCCCCAGGAACCAATTTGAGCTTCATTTTTGAAGCACAACAAAATTATTTGCATCTACTTTAAAATCCATGGAACTACGAGAGGAGCAAAGTACTACCGGTGCGAAGCTACGCACAAATGATATGACAAGTGCAACATAAACAAGACCAATTGCTAAAAGCAGTACATTTCATAAAAAAAAAGAGATATCGCTCTAAACACATCCAGAAACGACCTAGGATATCGTAGAGCTAGAGAAGTGTTCTACGGAGCAACCAAACGCCGAGATAACAATAACGGCTAATGTGTTCCATGTCTGTCGGCAAAATGAAGCACTTCACAACTCATCATTCACTGCACATGGTTCGGATTGCAAGACTGGCGAAGGTGCAGCGCTTACACCCTTCTTAGGCTGAAATCCTGTGAGCGGCGGCGCTGGGCTATTGTAGCCGCACCCCTCAATGCACCGGTAATAAGTCATGGGCGGCCACGGCGCCATATCACCGAAATACCAGTAGCCTTGGTGACGGTATACGCTCATGCCGTTCTCATTCACAAACTTAGGCGCGCCATCGAAGGTTAAGCTATCTTCAGTGTACTCTCCAACGAAAGAAGCTACGCCGGCAGAGCACACGTGCAACGAAGCTGTGCATCGAAGGCAGGCCGCAGCCAACAAGAGAGTCCGTAACAGCATCATTGTCTATGTTTCTGTATTTTGATTTGAAAGCTTCCCCCAAAGGGAGGGTTTGAGGGTGTGATAGTGATACATACAGGGTAGAATGGTACACAGGAGGATGGGGGTGCCATTTAGGAGTTCAGTTCAGTTCAGGAGTTCAGGAGTTCAGTGTGGAGCTGTACACACTAAAGTAGCGCTGGCTTTTGGCGAAATTCCGGAGCTGCGGAGATATGGAACATTGCCAATGCCAACGCCAGCTGACAACTGTACTTCTTCCGGAGAACTCGCCCCGCACCGTCCCGCACCCCTGCTGCGCCCTGCTGTCCTGCCAGAATTGAGATTCCCGTTTCCGCGGAATTCCCGCGCGCCGCCTAAAAATTTCACTTCACGTGGGATTTCCGCGGGAATTCCGCGGGTTTTCCGCGGTATTTCCGTGCCGTGGTCATAAAGGCACTGCTAAATTCCCGTCGCGGAAATCACGTCTGGTTGGTAAAAATTTCCCTTTCCGCGTGAATTCCGCGGAATTTCCCGCGGGAAACCGAACCTAGTGTCCTGTTGAGGCTGCTGGGGTGGGTGCTTGCTGCCGCGCTTGGAGCGATGCGCCACCTGGCTCATTTTAATGTTAAAATCAGAGCCCTTAACTTAGTCCACCGCGGACGAGAGGGAATTCTGTGTTCCGTGTTCGATGTAGATAGTAGGTGCCCTTATGGCTTTTGGTTCTTAAGTCTGTAAGTCTTAAGTTCTGTGATTGGCTTCTTAAGATTACACTACCGACGAGCGTTAGCGTAAGCGCCATGAGCCATGATTACTTTGAGCTATATTGGAGTACCAACACCACCTCTCGAGCGCCACTATAGCCCCTTCTCCCCCTCTAAACACATGCCCCTCCCAGAAATGTTTCTCGGCCAACGGCCCAGCTCAAAAGAGGTGCTTATGGCGGAGCCTGTTCTACTCCACCGCCATTCCCTCCACCTACAGGGAAGGTATTCGAAGTCATGTCCTGAAGCTGGCCGCTCGGCAAAGTCGGGTCTTGCGACAGGCCGTGGTGGTCGCCGTGGACTTGCTCGAAAGAGTGCACCTAATCGAGAAGGAAAAAAGGGAAAAGCAGCAGGCAAGAACAGGAAATTGATGAATTGAAGAAAACAAAGAAGAAAACAGTGAATGCGATGCCGTGTACAAATAAACAATTCAAACGACATTAAAACAGATCACGTAAGGACACACAGGAGAAAGCAGGAAATAGGAGGCCGCTTAAGAGGGTGACAAAGATTTCGGTAAGTGTGTACACACGAACGAACACTTTCACCATCTCATTCTCACCTTGAAAGAGACCACAACGAAAAGCCACGCGTGCAGCAGAGTAACGTACACCAAAAAGTACATGCGGGCATACGCATTGTTGCGCAGATAAACACCGGCCAAAAGCGACCTGCGGATAGGATGAAAGCAGAAAGAAGACACAGAAAGAGGCAACGTGTGTGTACGCAAGAACAGTGAGTGCGAAGGAAGGAGGGAAAGCACAGAAGGTGTCACGTTAGATCTTTTCTTTTAACCCTTGTTTTCGCACACTTCTGTCTGTCTATCTGTCTCTCTCTTTTCCCACAACGATTCTATCATATTAGGCATTCTCTGTCCTTCCACTCTCTCTCCCTTTCTCCCCCCACCCTTTTTTTTTTTGAAGCTCTCACCAGCGGTCCACTGTATCCGCAACCTTCGCCACCCGCTGGTGTTTCGCGAAAGGAGGCAAGCGCGCTATCCCATTCGCACTCGTGCTGCTGCTGCTTCCTCCTCTTTGCCGCAAGCCACCACTGCCACTGCCACTTCGTTGTGACGACTTGCCGCCGATTTCCACGTCGCTGTTGCTGCCGTCGCCTCCACCGCCGTCCTGCATGAACGAATGAGCATAAAGAGGGAGACAAGATGAGCCCGTGCAGAAATGAGCACACAGGGAACGAGCACGTGTCAAAGAATGGTAAAATCGTGCATTACTGAAGACTGTAAATGCCTTTTTACGCATTGAATATAGTAGAAGAAGGAGGCATCCTCATCTCGTCGCACTAACCGGATACCCTCCCCCCAAAGAGGACGACAATTGCGCTTGTTGCTGTGACGCTTCGAGCCTCTGAATCGCTTGGTTCGCCGCTCGGAGGCGCGCGCTCAGGGCCGCCTTGCTACATGTCGCGTCGTCCAGCAAGAGCTGCTTCTTCAGGAGCTGGCCGCTCATTGCTTCGAGCCTCTTTTCCGTGGACACCTGGATGATAGAAGAGGTGAAAAGAGAAAGTTCAAAAGGAGAGGTTCAAGTCAAAGTAAGAAGAAAGAAGAAAGAAACAGGAGGTAAAAATAAGTCAGAGGGAGGCAAAGGTAGTGAAATTAGAGGCAACTTTAAGTGAAAGTGAGAAGAAAACTGACAAAAGATAGATAGACCAGATACAAAACTCCTACTGGAATCATAAATCACCTAGTTTTCAAACCCAATTCGACTAATCCTCACGTTCCTCAAGGCCCAAATCACCATCCACGACTAACCTCGCTGTTGGCAGCAGCCGACGTCTTTTCTTCGATTTCCTTGAGCCGGCTCCTCAACTTGTCGCTGGTGTCTTCGGCTTCCCCCAGAGATCGCTTCAATTTGCGCACTTGGTCGTCGTGATTGCCTCGCAATTCGCTTTTTTGACGCAATGGCAACAAGAAAGAAAAGCACCAGCAACAACAACATTTAAAACAGAGTAGAACCGAATTAGGTGCGTGCAAATGAGAGGATTCAATTTGTAGGAGGTTGTGTGAGATAAGAATTGAAGAAGATAAGGCCGAGAAAAATATAGCCATGCATTCT
>Ga0307931_1001334_pt1 | contig 16205 bp, 15 predicted proteins | sample OrgLakmetageno47_FD_201816 | JGI IMG/M metagenome (GOLD analysis project Ga0307931, IMG submission 201816) | Saline water microbial communities from Organic Lake, Antarctica - #47 | ecosystem: Environmental > Aquatic > Non-marine Saline and Alkaline > Saline | place: Antarctica: Organic Lake... | reverse complement strand
ACCTCTTATTTAGTGAACTAAATCACATCGACCATGACGGTCTTGTGTTGGTGGATGGGGTTCCCCAGTCCACCTTATGTAAGTAAACTATAAGACCAAAGCAAGACAGATGCCAGACCATCCTCTAGGTTATGGGCCCAGCTAACGTTGTCTTCGATCGGCTTCAGTTGCATTCATGATGCATACCCAAGCCTTGAACGAATTCACTTCCTTTAGAACTGATATTTGTTTTGCTCGGCCTCTCTTTATGAGATCTCAAGACGTTTACTCATTATTTGAGTGGACTAAACCTTGTGTGAATGATGAGAATCAATCGCTCACACTTTCTTTCAGCTTCTTCTATCGCGAACACAGTGGTGGAGAGATGCTCACGTTGGGGGAGAACGAGTGCTTGCAACGTTCAACCTTTTCCCAACCAAGGCCCCTTCATAATGTGGGACCTCAAGACGTTCATTTATCATATCGTGAACTATACTACGAGATATCCGAGGGACTCTTCATTGATTCCATTCTCGTGAGCTTCTTTATGTGCTTTCAGTTGATTCATATTACTACAAGACACATTTCATGACGAACGTTTACTACCGGGAGATAGCCCATTGATTGGCTTGCACAGTGCGCGACCTACACCACTAAAATAAAGACGGTGGTAGGCGGGCCCGGCCTTGAATGCCGAAAGGTGCTAAGCTGGCATACTTACCGATGAAACGACTTCGTTCAACAACAACCAGAATTATTATCAACGCAAAGCATTTCGAAGAAATGATTTATCACGATCGAACGGAATTATTGAATCGATATATTCCTCGTCATTCTCAACGCGTCGCGTGGGGGAGTGCAACAAGGTCCAGTAAAGGACAGACGCTTCCTCATGAGAATAACAAGATGTAAGGTCAACCGTGCCTTGTACGGGGGACAAAGGGTACAGGAAGATCCGCCTATTGGGCGGATACTTCAGCGCTATTAAGATAGTCGTCATTCGTTCTGAGTTGGCACGTGCGCGTTCGGTCGTTCTGTCTGTTCATTCCGTTCGCTCCAACAAATGATGACACAACTTCATCTACCTCTTATTTAGTGAACTAAATCACATCGACCATGACGGTCTTGTGTTGGTGGATGGGGTTCCCCAGTCCACCTTATGTAAGTAAACTATAAGACCAAAGCAAGACAGATGCCAGACCATCCTCTACGAACTAATACAAATCCAAATGATTTTGACACAGGAGCCAATGCTGTGGGCAGAAGTGCACGCGCGTGCGTTGCGTGCAAGCAAAGGTCGTAGAGAGAATAGTGTGCTTAATCATACTGGGTTCATGAGAGTGAAGAGATACATTGCATTACGTAAAAGGACACTCTCAGCCCAGTCAGGCATGTTCTGAAGGATTCATCAATGCGCAGCCTTTTGCTATTTGTTTTTATGTTTCTTCGCATTTGGGGAGTATTATCTAATCTGAGAAGCTCGCACGCAAATGGGGTCACGTAATTGCTCGGGGGTGGGCGACTCTTCTTCTGGATTGCCTAAGGGACTTCGTTGTAGTCCCCTCCTCTGCGGGCGGAAACTCTTCTTTTGAGCTGCACTCTCAGAGCACAGAGGAGCGTAAAACTTTAGACCGCTACCATCTACTTTCATGGCCACTCGGGCATGTGCGCCTGATTAGGTTTTGGATTTAGTTTACGCCGCTTTGCTTTTCTTCTCTACCTGTTAGCCTCCTAATTCCAGCCCTTCATGGCCTGTCTCAAAAAGAACACACAAACGAGAACTCAGTCCTTAGTCCTTGGGCTTGGCCTGTATATTACGAAAAATTGTTGAGCATATTTTTCAAATGGCCCCTGACTTACGTTAAGTGGAGAAACACCATGTTAAGGCGAAGTGCATTTAAAAAAAAATGTGGATTTCAAACGAAATACAGGCCAAGGCCAACTCGATCCTGCCGGCTCGTTCGGAAAAAAGGCGCTGTTTTAATTTCAGACAGCAATTTCGGATGTTACATGGAAATATGATGCCTCGGCTTCGGCCTAGATCTCGGAATAACTAAGCCCTTCAGCCCAATCTTGTGGGCATATCGAAAAATACGAAGATTTCTATGCAATGATTGTTACTGCTACCGCAAATTGTGTTCATGTGAGAAAATTGCAACCGAGCTCGGTAAGTAAATGGATTTATGGGAGAACTACGCACCGCGGATCGACATGAATACGGCCCGTGAAAGTATGCCTCTATCAAGCTTATCCATTATTTCGATATTTTTTTTTGAATTGAGTTACTCGTATGATATCGAAGTTGCGCTTGCCACGGCAGCCACCACAACGTCTAGCTCCGTTTCGAGATGGCGAACTTCTTCCAAAAAGTGTTGATGTGCTTTTTGCACAGCTCCATGTGCTTCTTCAGAGCCCACAGCCACGTCAATGCCAACTTTATCGGCAGCTGTGCTGCTGTCATCAGTATCTTCACAATTACTGAGGAAAAAAGGAGCCTCAGCACAGTTCAGACTGTCGAATTCGCAGTCATCTAAAAAAGAATTACATGTGAAAATCTCTTTTGCCTGCCATTTACAATCGTAAAGAATACTAATTCTGCTCCTACCGTTGTCGAAGGAATTGATCGGGGACTCAGGAGGAGGCGGTGGAGGTGGCAGGGCTTCGGCTGGGCTTGTGGGCAGTGCATCGACGAGCTCATTCTCAATGCTTAGGTTGGCGAACATGGCACTGAGACGGTATGGACCCGGGCTCTTGTGGGAGCTCACTGCAGGGCTTGAGGTCGGTGATTTTTTGGCACTTCCGCGCCGCACCGCTCCAAGAATCATCGTCGTGCGCAGGAACGCAAAGGAAGCGTGGCGGATCAAGGGGCTCGCGAGAACGATTAATGCAATGCCTGGCTGGAATCTACAGAGTCGCGATTGGTGAAATCAAGAGCCAACACAGCAATGTAAATGACCACTGGGGGATTAATCGAGATGTGGTGTGCAGAGTCTCGCTCTCAGAACAGAGATGACACTACTGGAACGCGGCAAATGGGAAATAAATTGAAACCTGATAAATCTAAATATCGTTATCTGCCCGCCTTTATAAATTAGCATCAATAGCACTCTTTTCACCAAAAACCTGGATATGATATAAAAGCCGATCATATCGATTGTAGGGGAGGGTGTGTTCGCGGGTTCCTTCAAAATATTTTCGTTATTGCACATAATTTTCAGACTCAAAAGCCCAAAGGACAAGCAACAGCACACTGCACCCGCCCTGTGACGCCCCTGCATTCCTCTGAGGATTTAGGGCAGCTAATTACCGCTGCCCGTGAGGGGCTTCAACCACGCTATTTATATGATCGAAAGCATAAGTACTAAACTAGTACACCGGTATCTTCAGCGAAAATTGTAGCACCCCCGACAAGGAGGAATTTCTAATTCCCTGGGCCCTGAGTCCGCCTCCTCGTCGGAGGTCCCGCTGCCAGGTTAATCGCCGCTGGTTATACGTTTCATGGCGAAATTAGCCTTCGCCCACTTCTGAAGTTGACTTTAGTGGGAAAAGGAAGTAATTGAGATGCCCTGCGACCTCCGAGCTCCTCTACAGGTGTTTGCTGCTGAGTTCCCTAAGCAAGGAATTTGCTTTTTTTGGTGATCCGCCACGGACCCCAAGATGCTCAAGAGGCAAGAGGCAAGAGGCAACTCTAGAAAATACAGTAGAGCACGATATAATAGAGAAGCGAATCAGGCAAATATGCCAGAGCGGCCATAAATACCGGTCTGGATTTGCCAAATCTTCCCAACCTCGAGGGTCAGTCTAGAGAAAAGAGCCCTGCCACCACGTAGGACCTCAAAGGGGCAAGTAATGAAAAGCAGCCCACTTAAGAGCGGCCTTGTGTCTATATCTTTGTAGAAGCTTCTATCTGAACATGGCCGTATAGCTGCGAGCGTTTTCGCGCACTAAGGTCCAAGAAAAGACATATGTCAAAGGAAGCGCCACCGCAATGCCTCTGCTGTAGATTTAATTGATTTCCCTTCCTTCTTTTGTGCCCTCTACTCAAGGACCCTCGGGGCCTGCCCAGCAAAGATTTTTTAAGGCGCTGTGGATTTCTTAAATATGCTTTCGTATGCAAGCGTTCTCTCGTACACCATACTGTAGTAAATCTTAGGGCTCGCGCACGATGATATTTGACCTACCCCCGTAACCTTTAATTAGATCCGATCGGATTGGATTATCCTTTATATCAAATCGAAAATCGACCGTGGTTCGTGGATCGTGCCCGACGTATATTTTTGGACGGACCCGTATACGGGGAGAGAAGTGTTTTCTGCTCTGTTCGTGCTGACGCACACCAACGGGGCGAGGAGGACCACGGGCACATGCACGGGCACGGGCACGGGCACCACTAGAAGGATGCGTGCCGCGAGATACCAACAACACACCTCCTGTGTGCTGCTGCGAACTCACAGCGCCCCTAAAACGCGCAATGCGCGGACACCTGAACTTGTGAATCCCTAAAATTACAAAGAAACAACAGCAACAGCAAGCAGCATAAAACTGCGTTTTGTTGATGAATCCTCCAGAACAAGCCCGACTGGGCTGAGTGTCCTTTTGCGCAAAGCAATTTCATCTTTACTCTCATGGATCCTTTGAGACCAATTCTCGGAAGGAGGTATAGATTTCGAGTACGACCGCGATCTCCACTCCGACCTATTGCACTTTAGTACGTCCGCGATCACTCCTCTACTATGACACGCCATTCCTTGAAGTTTTCCGGTAGCCCTTTGCACTTTAAAAAGCCTTCTTTAATGTCCGACCCTATGTCATCTCAGGGAATCCATTCGGCCTCGAGAGTGTGCTACCCAACCAGTAAGCAACTGCCGCGGCGCCCTAGGCATAGGCACACGAGCAACGTGGCCAGTTTCAAGCTTTATATCGTTGTTCGTAGTTTACCGAGCTGGCGCTAGGTGCCTTAAAAACTACAGACACAAATCATCAGTCGTATTCTTTTCGTCACTTCCGAGGGAGCCACGGATTTAGTAATTGGTAGCTCACAGGGCAGAGGAATGTCATCTAGTGGGCGTTTACACTGCTTTTTACAGCACCGAGCATACTACTTTGGTTAACTTTTTGAGTTAAATACATCAATCATGTGAGTATGATTCAGAATCTTTTGCCTCCTTACCTGGATACCAACTCAGCTTGATGAAGCAAGAAATAACGAAGTAGTCTGGGTAATCTTGTCTTACATTTTACACAAAATATAACACGATTATAGTTCAAAAATGGCCGTAGGAACGCTGAATGACTCTCGCAATATCGCCTGTTCGCTCGATTGCATCGATGGCCTCTGCCTTCGGCAGGTCAAAAGAAATGCGCTCTTTCTTACTCCGATTCCATTTAAAGTACTCAATGCGAGGAACAAGCTCGAACCCCGAAGTTGTTCCTAAGCACGGATGATCATCTTTTAAAATTCGATTCCATACTTCTTCATCAGTTTCAGCCTCTGCACCGTCCAGCCGAACAAAGCGTATGCTCTTGTCATGTTCGTTGATGTAAATATTTTCTACTATAGTTTCTCCTTGGCGTGCTCCGGTGCCAATGTATCGAAGAGAACGCCATGTGAAGGCACCCTTATCCTTGTACCTTACTTCATCTGCCGGGTAAGAGCTTGCAACTGCCCTGACAGTCTGTTTCATTGCTGCCCAGAGATGTTGCTCTGTACATCCAGTGATGGGGGGTGAAATATATCCCATTCCAACAGTTTCGCCCTCTTTCTTCGTGTGATGAAATGAAGCCATGAGAAGACAGCGACGCTGTTCTTCTGGGCTCAAAAGACTGATTGTTGTGGCAAGAAGATAGAGCTCTTACGACGCGTTGCTCACTGAAATGCTGGCTTCAAACACACTTGATCATATCATAAGTACCGCGTCGACAAGATGCGACCCGTGGAAACATCGTTGCCACTCTCTGATGTAGCACGTACCAATATTTTAGGTGGCAACAATGGCCATCGAATTCTACGGGAATGTCTTGTTCCTAGGTCTTGCCCGAGCAGCTGGAGACAGAGCTCTTGTTGCCAAGATCGAATACCAGGGACATGTCAGTAAGTCTGCTGTGAGCTCGTACAATGATGATATCTAAATTTAGACTATTCAATGTTTAGGTCTGTTATGAGTTATGAGGAATCAAGAACACCCAAAAAGTTACCTTCGTATGATAATTCTAAGAAAGGTTAGCTCATGTGTTGTTGTAGTATAAGATGCCAACTATCATTGAACATGATGTGAATTCTAATACCTAAGTTGATCCGACTCTATACCTTCTTCTTTGTCTTAGATACTGGAGTCGTTGAGCAGATGCTTTATGCGCTCCAAGAACCAGTAAGTTCGAACAGAGTTGGCCTTCTGCATAGTTGGATGAACTTTCACGCACTGAATGACTTTTGCGTACTGACTGCCTGGCTGGCCGTTCTAAACAGATAACACCTGGTCAACATTATTCCTTCTCAACGGGCGACTTCACATGGCATATCATGAAAGGTTCAAGAAAAAGCTAACTTATTGTAAAACGAGCTGGAAAATATCTTACAAAGAATTGCTTTCTGAGTCAGATGCTGGATTTCCACAAAATGCTGCAGAAGAACGCGTGCTCCTTGCCCTTTGTACAGCGCGAGACTACCCACATCAATTTGCTTCGCAGTGCTTAAATGAATTTAGTAATGGGGTACGTCAAAGTAATGAATAATCTCCCTCCTGAACTCTTCGATCACATTGACCAAAAGTATCATGAACCGTATTAGATATATTAATCAAAGTATCTAATGTGTATTCCATTTAACAGATCAGTGACCCAATTCGAGAAAGGGCACTACTTGTGAACGCTGGACAATTGACGAGCAAATGCCTAAACTTGCTGACATCGCTATGCTCGAAATATGATGACTTGAAAAATGTCAGCAAAATTCACCAGATACATGCCTCAATCGAAGAGGTCAAAATTGGCATGCAAGAAAATGTCCGAACAGCACTGGAGAACTCAGTTTCGCTTGAACGAGTACAAAGCCAGACAGGTTTGTTCTTCAAAGCCATTATTACTGCCTCACACATTGCTTATGTCACTAGGACGTTTTATTCTGTTTAAAATAGATGATCTCCGTGATCAGTCTAGCATGTTTCGAAGAAGCGCCAAGAAGCTAAAGAAAAAAATGTGGTGGAAAAATGTCAAGGTATGGCCAACTTGATCTCTATCCTTCCCTATTTCGCTCAACTCAAAGTTCAAGAATATTTCACCTAATCTCTTACGATTTTCATGCACTGTATCAGATGTGGGGTGTTGTATTCTGCGTGGTGATTATAGTCATTGTAGTTATTGCACTCGTCGTTGCAGCTCAAGCTGGTGCATTCAAGAAAAAATGAAAAAAGGATAACCACTGAACGCAAAAGGAGATGATGCCCCACGAATAGGCGAAAGAATTAAAGTCATTGTTTCGTCTTTGTGAATGCGGTGATAGGTGCGCTATTCAAAGGAATTGGGCAATCGGCGCAAAGGAAGATAGTCCTGTATTTGTTCTTACTCGTTTCATTTCAGTCTTTTAATCATAAATAATTGAAAGAGGGGGGAGGGGGGGGGGGCTTGATGAAAGAACTGAAACCGGGATTTCGAGTCGCAAACCTGTTCTGTCCTATTATATAAATCGGCCATTTAACGGCTGGCATATGGAAGGAGGGGGGGGTCTGCCCAATACACTGGCTTTTGTGAGGTTGGAGTTTAATGTGGGGGCTTCGAGGCAATAAAGGGTCTTTAAACGCATGTAAGCTGGGTCAGATGAAGAACATTGTACAGTATAGCACTTGGTTTGGTGATTTTAATCTGCTTTTTTCTTCATGGACAAATGGGTTGTGGTGGGTGCGAGGAACCAAGCCACTCAGTGAAGTATGAATATATAGGGGTAATTAATTGATGATGGGGATGGCAGGTGGCAGTATTTTAATATAATGTAGTATTATGCAGTAGCGCGTATGCATTATCTTTTGAAACTAAATTAGGTGAGTACCCTATATTCATCAATTGTTGTTTCGTTCGTACGTTCGTGGTTCGTGTCTGACGTATATTTTTGGACGGGCCCGTATATAGGGGGGAAGTGTTTTCTGCTCTGCTCGAGCCGCCGTACACCAACGGGACTACGGGGACGGGCACGGGCACCACAAGAAGGGTGCGCATCAAGGCACCAACACACACCTACTGTGCGCCGCAGCGAACTCATTGACTCAATGCGCCTCTACACCGTGCATCGCGCGGGCACCTGAACTTGTCTGTAGCTTCAGGCTGCTTCAGGTACATTCTCTCCTGTAGCCTGCCCGGTCCTTGCGCTGAAAAACATGATCACGAACTCTTTGCGCAGCCTCTTTGCTCTCGTTGCTCTAGAAATATTCTTTGCTCCATCACTGAAGACCCCTTCTGCACTTTCTGCCGTTGCGTTCAAGCTCGACTCACCTGAGCGAGAGAGCGGGGAAGATTCAACAACGCCTTGTGGAGTTAAAGGTGTTGTAGGTCCCGGTTCTCGTGCTCAGATCCGATTGGCTGTGGAGAAAACAGAATGTCCACTTCAACGGACAACAACGCGTACTGGCTGGACGACGGACGACCGCTGATGATGAGGTCAGTCAGTGACTGTTCTGTCGTGGATTCATTCTCGTTGTACTTCACGAACAACTTCGCACTTCATACATAGTAGGAGCTCGCGCATTACTTGAACAAGATGACCATGGCCCTGAGACTCTTCGCGCTAGCAATTTTGGTGCGCTCAGTAGTATAGCTCCACGAAGTCTACTCAATACTTCTAGGCCTTCAGCACCGTTAAAAAATGGTGCACGTGACTTATTCATTGTCCTAGCTAGTCTCTTATACGCCACCTTCACTACCACAACCCATTCTTGCGTCTTTCCGGCTTCTGCTCTGCCCTAGAGTTGTTCGGCAGCTGCTTTTTCGCCTGCGCACAGAAGTCCATCTACCTTCACAGCGGCTTCAACGGGTGCTCGGCTGTCCGGCCCGCGGCAGTCTCGGATGATGCCGCCCCCGTCCACATCAGCACTGCGAGTACCTCGCACTCGCCTGTCCGCGGACTCGACTGAAAGCTTGAACTTGCCTCCCATGCTTGACCCGGGCACCAAGGGGGGCGCCATTGTCGTAACCACCCTTCTGATGCTCATCCCGGTAAAGCGCACAGTATTGGTCTTAGCCACTTGACTCCATTGTAGTGTTCAATGCACACTCAGTATTCACTGCATTGATGCACGCCTCGCAGGCAACTTTGCAATTCAATGATACATTTCAATAGACACACTGTCTGAAGTAGCCTTCTTGTATTGTACCTACTTACCTTTGTTACCTCTTGGCTCTGACCTTTCATCTCCCCTCCTGCTCCTCGTTACTCCCCTCCGTCTTTTCTTCAAAGTTGACCACCTACTACGGCCTCACGGGAGTGTTCCACTGGGACGAGCAAACGGCAGGAAACTTGGCTAGCGGCTCCTTTTGCGTCATTTCAATTTTGCTCTGGACGGGCTCCTACCTCTTCCGGGTAGGCATCTGTTCACACATGTTTTGGCTTCAAAAGCTTAGTTCAGGGAGTTAAAAGAGAGAGAGAAGTTGGACTTTTTGGTAATCTGTCGTATGACATCGCCTAAAGGCCTTCTATGCTTTTTTCGCTTGCCCTGACGCCTTTTTATCTCACAAGTTCCATTCATTCCTTTGTTGTCTCCGTTCGTTCTTTTTTTTTTAATTCGTGGTCGACACGTGTGGGGCCGATGAACTTCCATCGCCATCTTCCTCTTCATCATCTTCCTCTTCATCATCATCTTCTTCATCATCTTCTTCTTTATCAAAAAGGTGGGCACCAAGGACATGACCTACACCAAGCAACTCAAGTCTTACGAGGACGCGGTGATTGCGAAGCGCCTCGAAGAGCTCTCCGAAGATGAAGTGGTGGCGCTGATGGACGAAATGGACCGCACCTAAAAAGAAGCCCGGAGCTCGAAGCTTGACGAAAATGAAGAACGAACCAGGAGCAGACAGAGAGGGCAACGCAGCAGCGCTGCGGTTTGACATGTGGAAATGTGCACTGCTCGAGGTTGAGGAGGGTCGTTTGGCAGGAGAACTATTTAAGGGGCAGTGGGGTTGCTGCATTCGCTGGTTTGGCTTTGTTTTGTTGTGGTGCTGCCTGTTTTAATTAAGTGTGCCCTGCATCTCGTGCTCGTGGAGGTTTCATTCAAAATCCGCACTTAAGAGCTCGCTATCGCAATAATACGATTGCATATGAGAATGGATGGTCAGCAGATCAAGGGGGAAGGGGGATTAAGGCTAGGCAGCGCCCTCTAATTCAAAAGAGATCTCGCTATCTCGCTGAAATCAGGTGTAAAGCACTTCGTTAATTGTTACTTGTTGCTTGTTGCTTGTTGCTTACTGCCTTTGTCCTTTGTAGGATTCTGCTCGCTTAATCGTTTTATCAGCCAGGCATGAGTTACTTTGCACTTGAGCACTAATTACGGCATCTGATTTGCCCGGCGGAGTCCCGCATGGGCATCATTTTGCGCTGCCACGGGCGGTTGAAGCGCCGCGTTGTAAGTTGTATAAAGTTTGAGGGGCGAGTGGTCTTCGTTGGCCATGCGCTTGAACAACAGGGCGGCGTGGCCCTAACCATGTGAACACATAACATAGCAACACTCATGTAGTTAATCGCATGATCATGTCAAAAGAGTCATACCTCAAAATCTCGTCACTCACTTTCCGTTGCAGGCCTCTTCCGTTTCTCTGGCCTTGTCAAATGCCCTCAAAGCCATCAACAACCGGCGGGGTACACGTCACAAGTCGTCTGAGCGTAAAGAATGGCAACTCTGGACGGCGAAGTTTTCGATGATTTAGGACCCACACGAGGAAAGTTCAGAAGACAACACGAGGTGATTCGGAAGAATCGTAACTAAGGACAGTGTCTCTACTGTGAATTCTATCAACCTATATAGAGGTGTAAGTAGTATATTCTTCAGTTTACTTACTGCTTCTCAACTTATCCCCCCCCTCACTCCCCTATAAAGGTAGGCTATGAGTCATGCTCGTCGGAAGATGCAATCGATGATATTCATAACAACGAGACTTTGAAGCTGTGTGAAGCGACCTCTCTGTCTTCATGCCGGTTGTCACTGAAAGTGACAAACCTCGAACGCCGATGAACTCGACGGAATGGAAAAAAGATGTGAGGGAATTTTGGAAGGAGCCTTTAGGCGAGCAAGACTATGATGAGCTTTTGACTGGCGGTGAACTTATTTTGGCCCGCGGTGTTAGTAGGAATCAGTTTCTTGATTCGTTTATACAGGAGGATGACGACTTCGCGAGAGGAATGGAGTGGCGCGCAGTCGGTCATGCGCATTCTAAAGTTGGAGACATTTTTGTAATCAGATTGCCTTGTGGACCACACGAGATAGCAGTGGGAGCACTTACGCAAGCCGTGTTTCGTTTCATCTATATGAGTGCATCCAATCCGTCAATTGGCGACGCTATCGTGTCCACGGGTGCAACGCGGTATACTGGTGGACCACGTTCATCCGAATCTGATGGCGGGTTTCGCCCCATAGACAGCCCAGCAAATATCGCAGCCGGTGAAGGTGAAATCGGTTTGAAATTAATGTTTGGTTTTACTTGTCTGCTGCTTTAGACGTCACATTATTCATTCTCTGAATCAGCCCTCTATATGTTATGCCTTTTGTGCCTTGCAATTGTATGATTCGAACGTTGCAGCAATTCCCACATTGGTTTTTGAGGTTGCCTACTCGCAGTCCATGAGTAATTTGAGAAGCAAAGTAAATTGGTGGTTTGAAACCTTCAGCGAAGTGCGGCATGTAATTTTTGTTTGGGTGAGGCCCAAACGGTACGGCTCGAGGGGCCACCACGGAGTCGGTCCCGGTGAACGTCCCGTGCTCGTGTGGCACTACGCTCGCACGACTGGAGCCACCCCACCCGAGGAGAACCTCTTTCACCTCGAGTCACCACCAGGGACACCTCCATGCCCAGACTGCACAGAGGATCGCAATCACATTGACATTGGAAGCTCCTGGGATCCCGCAGGGGCTGGTGATTTGCACGTCGTGAAAACGCTCACTATCCCCTCCGCTGACCTTTTCCACACGGTTGGCAGTGTGCCTGTTGGATTTCCTGATGACGTTGTCGTCGATTTGTCCATTGTTCGCCGCGCTCTTGAAATGGTTAACAGTTCGCACATGCGATGGTAGCAATAGCCTTGGACATATCTACGAACTTTCATCTCAGTGGCCAGGGCAGTTGGCCAATGATGTCTGGGAGTATATTCATATAGGCCATAAGATCGTTTAGATACTAAAAACGAAAGAAAGAAGTATCTTCAATGGAATTAAAATTAAATTAGTAGGCTGCTAATAGCAAAGAGGCGGAATTATACAGCAGGCCTTGCGGTAACTTCGGTTATATAATATTTTTTTTGGAGTACGCGCCCGTTGCTCCAACTTTTGTCCAACTGCTTCCTGAGTCGCAGCGAGGGTCTGTAGCCCAGCTGCTCTCTGCCGTGCGTATCAAACTAATGACCATTTTTAAGTAAAAGTTCTCATTCTGCTTCACTATGGGGTAAAGGTCAAAATGAAATTGGTGTACATGTGACATAGACCCTGAGATCAATAGCACTACTATAGGTGCACGCCAAGTAACAGTTCTCAATCGGCTTCACTATGGGGTAAAGCTCAGACTGGTGAGTGAACTGGTGACATCGACCCCGAGATCAATAGCACATTAGGTGTACGCCAAGGCTCGTGCGAAGGCCCTGTGCTCTTTGTGTTTGGGGAGTATTAACCAGACTAAGTAGACTAGTTAATACTTCTTGGAAATTTATTTGTTAATGTACTTTTTTGTAGTCATTTGTTAGAAGTTAACCGGCTTGTTAATTCGAAATGGAACTGAGCACGCATTCAGCTCTCAGGCATATTCCCCGGGAACGATTTGCCCCGCGGAGTCTCGCACGGGCTTCATTTTGCGCTGCCACGGGCGGTTGAAGCGCCGCGTTGTGTACAGTTTGATGGGCGAATCTTCTTCGTTGGCCATGCGCTTGAACAACAGCGCCGCGTGGCCCTGTTGACGGCATGCACACACAACGCGATAGCAGCACATGTATACAGTTAAGCGAATAGAAATGAGATAGCGTACAGGAACGCTACGGTTAAAGAGTGCATGCACGTGTTAAACGACGATCATGTTCACAAGAACACAAGAAGATCACATCACAAAGTATCGTATCTCCATCTCGTCACTTACCTTCCGTTGAAGCAATTGCACTTGAAGCATTGACATGGCTAGGCCGTCGTACTCCACAAAGTCCACATCGTCATCTCCCTTTTTGCCTTCTTCAAGCGCCTCTTCTTCCTCGTCCTCGGTAGCCTCTTCCATCTCTCTGGCTTGGTCAAATGCCCTCAGAGCCATCACCAAACGGCGGCACGCTTCTGGCGATTGCTTCACATGGTCTAGAGCCACACCGCGCACTTCCACAATTTCATGCTCGTCGAGCATATTTGATATGGCTTCCAAGCTCTCCGTGCCCCAGGCCACTACTTCGCCCGTCTCGCTGTCCATTGTACCCTCTGTCGATCCCCGCGCTACAAATGCAGTCGCCAGTTCCTTTCTCTTCCGCCGATGCTCACTCTCTTTTCGTAGGGTAGACCGGTGCTGCAGTGACAACTGGCACGCGCTTTCTTCCTCGTCGTCACCGTCTTCGTCGAGAGGGCTGTAGCGAGGGAGTGGCTCGCGTATCTGCCCCAGAGGCCCTGCTCCTACGACCGCATGAACACCTCGCTGGAGAGGCTGAACCATGAACCCGTGCGCTGGCACCAAGAATAGAGTTAATAGAACCAACTGTTGCATTGCGATGTATCTTTGAATGAAAACGATACTCTCAATGCTCAACGCAAGATGGTCTAGTAGCGAGCTCCTGCAATACTGCAATCAAAATATTTGCTGCAATAAGTACTGCAAGCTGCAATCAATCAATCAATCAATCATCAGAACAACAACGACGACGAAGAAAACCGCAAGAATTGTGCATGAACCGTCTAGAAAACCGGGATTAGTCGAGGAGCAGGGACATTTCTTTAGTAGGATTAAATAGGATTAAGCACCAGCCCACAGCCCAATCCTCACACCTGTCGATATAAGGGCTTTACGAATTTCGCACTTTTCCTTGCTTCACAATGAAGTCTTAAGAACTCGAAATCGGACAAGTACAAAACCCAAATGACACAGAAGCCAATGCTGCGAGCGGAAGTGTACGCGCGTGCGTTGCGCGCAAGTCAATATCGTAAAGTGGTTAGTGTGTAGAGGGCAGGAAAGCATAACTTTTCCACCCCACTGCCAAGTGGAAGGTGTTCAAATCCTTTTTGCGTCTGTTTCTGTATTTTAGAGAGCACGCCCTTGTTCAGTCTCGTGGTCACGACGCCGCGCAAGGGAGCAAGGGACCTCCTTTTCTCCTCTGGTGTGGCTGTGTAACTCTGGTTTCGTACAAAGGTTACAACAGCTGCGGTTTCCCAATGCCGAAAGGCGCTTTAGTGACGGGCTTCAGTCAGCCAGCGCAGTCCTTCCCCAGGGCTAACCATTTCTACGTCATAAGTCTATTCATATTTTCCCTTTATATATCATAAACTTCCAAACCTCCAAACAGCTGACTACTTTCTCTACGTCAAAACGCATAAAAACACATGGGCCGTGCGCAAAAACATCATAAACATTCACGAGGAGGCGGCTATGTTCTCCTCATTTTTTTTGCCTCCTCTTTTCACTGCGAACCAAAATACGCAGTATTCTGCGGCTCGAGGAAAGCGGTATTCGACGATTGACTGACAGCACCCGATGCCATCATGAGGTCATCAAACATGCCGCCGTCTTCTTCATCTTTGACGTGTTTTCTGTGAGGCCAAACGTATTCGCACGAAGGCGCATCCCCTCCTCTTTCAGGGTAGTCGTGTGTCTTGTTGTTGGGCAAGACTTGGAGAGGCGGCCGAGTGAAGTTGAGGGCGTTACTTCTTTGCTGTGCACTGCTTTGAAAGACGGTGGCGGTGGTCACAGTGGCGGTGGTGGTGGTGATTTTAGAAGCAGTGTGGACCTCAGAAGCAGATTTCATCATTACTTCACCCATCGATGTCGAGGGGATGGCTCCCCAGGTGCGGCGTTTGCGTATTGGGACTTCGTAATCTCCACCATTGTTATTCTGGTCTCGAGGGGCCTTCTCCATTACACCAACTGACGGATTTGGCATTTTTGCAGGAAATAAGCTGTTAGAGCTGCTGCTGCTTACAGGTGGAGGTGATTGGGTTGGAAGTTTCGAAGAACAGCAACTAGAGTTGGCTGCTGACTTTCCTTTGGAAGGCAAAGAGGAAGAAGAGCCACAGCACGAGGATGCAGTTGCTTTCGACAATACTGCTGAGTTGCTGGAGACACTTTTTTCTTCTACGCAAGAATGAGCTGAGGTTACAAGCGGTGGCGCTCCTTGTCTTTCTTCACCTTGACCTTCACCTTCTTCACCTATGGCCAACCTCTTCTCTATTGCCGCCGATAACTTTCGTTGATGTGACCTAAGAGCCAGCGCCCTCCGCTCTTGAAAGAAAGCCCCGACTCGAGCGCCTAACTCTGGACCTGCAAAGGCAATGTTCGGCAAGGGCTGCGGCTTCACGGACTGCTTCATGGAGGAATGTGGCATTGAATGTGGTGCGTGTAGGTGCGCTTGGGGAAACGAATGAGGCAGTGGGTGCGGCGCCTGGCTTGGGTAAGATCGTGCTACTGCTGTAGCTGTTGTTCCAGCTGCTGTTGCTCCAGCTCCTATGGGTGCTGCTTCTGCTGCTGATGTTGACAATGACGACGACGACGATGATGATGAGGACTTCAGCATCAAAGCCTGCTGGTGAGCGCGAGCAGCCGTGGCGGCACCCGCGAGAATCCAGGGAGCCAGCGCGCTGCTGGGTTTGCTCTTCAAAGGGTCAAACCTGACACACGTGTTGCGATACAGGGGCACACACAAAAAAACATACAAGACAGAAAAGATACGAGAAGTGAGGTGGAATCAAATAAAGTATAATTACAGACGCAGAAATGTCAAAAACGAGAACACTAAAAGGAGAAACGAACAATCCGAAGCGTTAATATAACAAACCCATTGAAAGAATGCTCGAAAAACATTGTCA
>Ga0307931_1001331_pt1 | contig 16231 bp, 16 predicted proteins | sample OrgLakmetageno47_FD_201816 | JGI IMG/M metagenome (GOLD analysis project Ga0307931, IMG submission 201816) | Saline water microbial communities from Organic Lake, Antarctica - #47 | ecosystem: Environmental > Aquatic > Non-marine Saline and Alkaline > Saline | place: Antarctica: Organic Lake... | reverse complement strand
TGCCTCCTCTCTTCCGCGGTGAAAACTGAACCCCGACCGGACACGCTGTTGAAGAAGGGGTAGACGAAGATATGGAGGTAATGTAGGCGGTAGAGTGTGCAAATTGGCGGCCGTAGGCCAAATGATGCAGGGTGGCCTCCCTGATGAATGGAGCATATAATTTCATCATATTTATGTATCATACTGCGATATATACCGTATATTAGGGCGAGAAAATAACATTTTTGAAATTCCGGTTTTAAAAAGTCCCATTTCCCAGAAAATTTGGAAAAATCTTTTACTTATTTACCTAAAAAAATACTTATTTGGCATCAAAAATGTGCATAGGGACTTCGTTGTAGTCCCCTCCTCTGCGGGCGGAAACTCTTCTTTTGAGCTGCACTCTCAGAGCATGGAGGAGCGTGCCACTTTGGACCGCTACCATCACTTCCATGGCCACTTGGGCATGTGCGCCTGATTAGCTTCTTAGGTCTAATTTGCGCTGCTTTGCTTTTTTTCTCTACCTGTTAGTCTTCTAATTCCGGCCCTTCGGGGCCTGTCTCAAAAATGTGCATATATAAGCAAGACTTATTTTTATCAACCCTACTCCCGCATCGCACGTGGTGTGAAACGCTATCTTACATCCAACAATCCCCCTGTATCCGAGGGTCCAGTACAGGCTGTATCGACCGATGAAATACAGCAAGTCATAGCAGGTGATAAGATTAGGGGACACCAAATGGCGCCCCTTGATAGGAGAGGGAATTCCAGTCCCAGCGTCCCAGCTCCCAGCCCTCGTTCCCTTCGCAAGATCTAGTATTGCTGTGCCAACTTCTGGGAAGTTAAGTTACTGGATTTATTGCCTTTTTATCACCCAGAACTCACTTACTTACTGCATGGCCAATTGCTGCGAAATGCCGGTGCTTCTACTGTAAAAGCACTTGTAAAAGACTGCCTTGTCTATATCAAATGGAGTTGAGAAATGTTTCTTAGCTTAACTTATTTGATTATCTTGCGTCTAGTCCAGTTACAAGAAGAACTCACGTGAGCTGCATGTATGTGCTAAAAAATTAGTTCCAGAGAGCCTGCAATGGCCCCAACAATCTTTGTCCTTCGAACAAGCCGGCGGGACTGATTGCCCGTTCGTCTGTCACGTCCCAAATGCACTTCGAACGCTGTGCAAATAAAGCTAGTGAGGAAAGGCGTTGGCTGGGTTCCTCGCAAAAAGTGAGGTGTTTGTGGTTACTGTGTACACTCCACAGAAGAAAGCGGAAAATGCAAAAAAAAAGGGGGGTGGGGGTCGCAGCTCTCGACCTGGGAGGATAAAGTATATCATTAGAGGCCAAAATACGCCTTTCAGTGCAAAAGGAACCAATTACACTGCCCTCGGCCCATAATATACAAACCGCAGTTCGCTCGTAGGCCACTTGTGGCTTAGCGGCCCCTCCCCGCCATATAGCTGTGCCGATATGTCTCCCGTCAATGCCACCACGGCCACTACTCGCGATCATCTATATGCGTTCTTGAAACACCGAAGCCCTCGCCGGGTCATCTCCCTCGCTCCCTCGTGACTCGAGAGGACCCAAAGTAAGTTCAAGCGAAGTGATAGCGGAGGTTAGAATTAGAATGGAGATAAACCAATGCAGGTTTACCGAGTTTATTTTGTATCTTTATTGGCGCCATGATGCGCCAAGCGGTTTGGCGATGCTCAGCGAGCGCCATCACTTTAGGAATCTATAACTGCCAAATCATGCCAAATCTCGCTAATTAGTGCATGTTGTCTTCCGCAATGGCAGGACCACCACCACAGCCACCACAGCCGCCGCCGCCACATCCGCCGCCACCACTATCACCACTGTCACACGCTGTACTCCCACAGCCGCTGCCGCCGCCACCGCAGGCTGCACTGCCACAGCCACCGCCGCCACAGCCACCAGAACTGTCTCCACCGCCCCCGCACGCAGCAAAGTTCATGGCGCTGAAGCCACCACAAGCGCCAGCACCACAAGCAGCTGAACTCGAAGTGGAGCTGCTCGTCGATGAGGGCTGATTGGGCCTTGTGCTCTTGCGCAGAGACTCGTCAGCCAGCATACCCAGGAGCACGGAGATCTCATCAGCTTGAAGTTTGAACCATTGCAGCTGCGTTTCCAGGTTCCCTTTGTGGCATTCAAGGCAGCTCCTGAAACAGCAACTCACTGATATCGAATTACTCGCACGGCCAGCAGACAGCGATGTTTCGAGTTGCTGAATCTTTAGGCAGCCAGATAAAATTCAAAATCGGAATCGTACGAACGCGAAGTTTTCTTTGTTAGTTGACGATGATAATTGGCTTATGAGTGTAGGGAAGGAAGATAAAAGTTATGAAGAGTAAGAAAACGTTTGAAACCTTGAGTGGAAGTTCAGCGAGTGCTTTGTCGCGATTATCCCCACTAGCCAGGAGCGTGTTCAGACGGCCAGTCAATTTGCGCACAATTACTTCATCCGCTTGAGTTGTGTCCAGTCGCCAGTAGCCTTCGTTCAATTGAACTTGGCCAAATACGTAGCCAGTGCGCTGTGGATTGGCGTTTACGTTCTTTGTGGTGGACTTCTGGGCTGCTTTTATAAATGGGGGCTGGGTTTTCAACCAATTGGCATCGCAGCCATAGATTGTCGTGCTTGGAACAACAATAGCTTGAGCGACTACTGCGTCTGACCTTGCTGAATTGAAGGGAGCTTTGACCTCGGTGACCGTTGCATCTGTGATGGCTTCACCAGGAGGTGCTCCGCCCAGCACCGCACGAGGAGATGCGGGGCGCATGCCAAGGCAATCAGCCATTGATGTTATGATGCTTTCACTGTCAGCACCGACAACATCAGCATCGGAGCAAATGGCGTCGTGCAAGAGCGTCTCCGCGCTTACTGGCTGCTGGCTCACCACTCCAGTGGACTTGGCTATCGCAGCATTCACAAGGGCGGGTCCCGGCACGGTCGGCTGCCAGGCACGATGCCAGTATTCGGAGGGGGGGTCACCGCGAAACATGCCGCCAGGGCAAAAGTAGTCCTGGCCGTAGGCGCGCTTCCAGAGCTGTTTCGTCGTCGCTGTGCACACGTTTAGCTTGGTGGCGGCGTGGGACCGGTCGTTCACCGAATCGTCGTGGTTGGGGCCAGAGCGTCGGCCCGTCAGAGCCCCGGCGTCCCGGTGGTAGGCAGCCGACGAAGCCAACATGTGCGTGTGCCACATCAAGTCGATTTGGTACGTAGGCACGGCGAAGGCTTTTGGGTTGAGTTTCATGAGGTTCAAGAAGCGCGCGTAGTTGAGCACCCCTTCCTGGAGAAACGCGGGGTCGGAATAGCGCGGACCTGACATTTGCCACAGGAAGGTAGCCTGCCGCTCACATGATTCTACCACGTCAAATCCTGAAATGACGCCATATGTCTGGCCAGCGCCGTTATTACCCACGGTGGCGACGGCCTCGGCAATCCACGGTGCGCCGGTCTCGGCATTCACCTTCTGGTCGCTTCTTTCTGTTGGGAAGAAAGGCTCATGGGGGTACATTTTCATCCAAAGTGCTTGAGTCTGCTCTACGCATGCAACATTGACGCCTTGATTGTAGCTTGCTTGCTCGGCTGCTTGAAAAGCGCCCGCTGGACAATCTAGAGCATGTGATGCGCCAAAGATCTCCACGCATGCACGCGCGTATGAAGCAGGTGCGAGGCGATGGCAGTGCCACAACCAGGCCACATCCAGAGGTGGACAGAGAGTAACGTTCTCAGAGGCTGATGCGAGAAGTGGCAGCCAGAGTTGCTCGTATCGCCGGAACTCCTCTGCAGTTGGCGCACGCAAGCTCAAACCAGCCTGATGTACCCGCTTGAGAAATTGAACATGCTGATACGATGCTGCGACCAAATCAAGACTAAACATGGCAGCCGAAACTTCGAAGGAGTTTTGTACACATTCATCCTGAGAATCCGCCATGATCAAGTCTGGCAGAAATACGCTGCAAGTATCGGCACAAGGGCTGTCGACTACGATAAAAAGATCGCTTTCGGTGCTAGCTAGTGTGTGTCAAGGAAGGTGTGTGCCCAGTGCTAGTGTGTGGTGTGCTTTTTTTTGTCGAGGAATCTTCTTTTACGTGCACGTAAAAAAACGGTCAGACCTGCGCAAACACACAACGAACAACCGCCGCGTTCTGATGATGAGCAGAGATCTATGAGCATGCACAATCAAGAGTCAAGAAGTCAAGAAGAACGAAGCATAGTGTTTGTTGTAGCGAAGAAACTACTGATTTGCTTGCTCCTTTCTACTTCGCTGTGTAGCATTGTACAGAGTTAGACACTTTTAATCTTTTAATTAGCTGAATACAGGAGGTAATGCGATAGAGCTGTAGTACCCGTAGGTGATTGCAGTGCTGTAGGGCTCTTACTCACTGGTTCTGTAACCTCGAAGCGGCAAGTGTAAGCTAGTCAAACCTAGCTAGTAACGAGCTAGCGGGTGCAACTAGTTGTAAAGGGTGATTATACGCTCGGGAATACGTAACTAATATCTAGCACAGAAGCCTTATCATAATCTCGTAGACATTGGTTGCTACTTAGATTTTAGGCTTCAGCATTTACAAAGCAATCGATTGTAGATCGTAGATACACCATGGAAAACAAGAGCCATTTAATAAGCGCTGACAATGTTGCAGTTGGAAGCCCCGTAAGTATAGAGAATACGACAGCACCGTTCGATACATCTAGCGCCAGTGAAGCAACTTCTGGAAATTCTGATTGTGAAGCAAAACAAGACAGCTCAGTGGCAGTGGCCTCAGCTGATAGTTCCGCTCCTTCAGCTTCAACGAGTGAAATACCTTCTGCTTTTACTCCCAATAGCGGTGGTGCTGCCAGTGAGATGACTTCAATGGTTGCTGGTAGTAGCGTATCAGCCGATGCCCCAACCGATAGCAGAGAGAACTCTGCCGCAGAAGCTGCCGTGGATTCAACCGTTGCCGCCGCTCCTACCGCTGCTGCCGGTGTCAACGCAATCTTAGCGCCCGCACCTACCAAGATTCGAGTGAATTTACAGGCCGTGGGGTCTGCGCCCATTCTGAAAAAGACCAAATTTGCGATCGGAGGTAAAGACGCATGCACGCAACAATCGGTCAAAAAAACTCAAATTATGCTTCTTTATCCTGGTTGTGGCTATCATCGATGGGTGTATGGATTTCCCTGTCCGTGAAACATGTTCCTTAAGGCGTATGTGTATGCTACTTTACGGCATCGTCGATTTTTTTGCTCGGCCAATTTGCGACTTGTGTCTTAATCTAGAGCGTGAGAAGTTTGCAGTGGTGAGTACTTTTCTAAGGAAGCAGCTCCAGCTCAGCGACTTGGCGCCTCTCTTCGTGTACGTCAACAGCGCCTTTGCGCCAACGCCAGGTATGCGCGGACGCTTTTCTAAAGGAGGTTCCACCTTTGAAGCAAAAAAAGGCCTTAACTTACACAATTACCATTCATGCGTTTGATGGTTGGAGTATGCTTCTTGTTTTCTCTATGTGGTGTATTCTAAATCTCGTATGCGCCGTTTGATTTTGCCTTTGTCTGTGTTTTTGGTTGAATTGCATTAGACCAGCGTGTGGGGGAGCTGTACTCCTGTTTTGGTCGCGCAGGGGAGCTCCAGTTGTGCTATTCCCTGCAGGAAGCTTGGGGTTAGGAGTGCTAAAGCCGAAGAAGTGCCCTGGAAATGTGCCAACAAATTCATAGGCACCAAAGCCAACCAAGGCAGTTGGCATTCACTTGCGGTGCCTTATTTCTCATGCGCACTTTAAGTTAATATTAAATTTATTATTTAAAGGCCCGCAAGTTTATCTCGCAATCGGCGTGCTACCTGTGTACCTGTGTAGCAACTCTTTTGGACTCCGAAATGCATATTTGCATATGCCGTATGCCTATCCATATCACACAGCAAATACATAGCCGGCTGCTTTTCGAATTACCCTAGTGTTTTTATCTGTCTTTGAGATGAGCCAAATGAGCTCGGTACTGCAGCACTGGCATTGGCAACTCCGTAGTTCTTGTTTTAGCGAATACTACTGCGTTAGATCGCCGAGGGGAACTCGGAGAACGGCCTTATTGGAATCTATATTTTGACGTAAAAACGAAATAGAAAACACTTAGTATATGCAGCAGGCCAAGCATAAAAACGAATAGGCGCCGAGTTGCCTGTGCAGTGTCAAGTGTTCAGCGGTTAGCTTGCGCCGTGTGCTTGTTTTTTTCTTTGATTATTTTCTTTTGCTTAACTAAACTATTCACGCGCACGTTCCCTTCCGTCGCTTTTTTCCCTTGGCCTTAGCCATGCATTCGACTACACAGCGGTGCACTTCTTCAATCGCTGCCTTGATTCATTGCACATGTGTGCTTGCCATCTTTGACTTCTCACTGCTTGTCTTTCATGTCCCGAATCACCGCATTTTCTTTGCCTCGCGTGAGCCCTTCCGAAAGACGGCCGAGGTTGATCTAATACATGTAAAGCGGGGCGAATAGAATTGTTGTGAACGCAGCGAGGAAAAGAGAGACGAAGGCACATTATTCGCAATTTGAAAAAAAAAAAAAACAGCCCAGTTTTGTACTTTGCAAAAGCTAGCACCTACTACAACGGCTGCTTAAATGCTGCCGCTGCTGCTAAATACAGGCAACGCTATAAGCAAGCAAACAAACGAGTCATCGTAAAATCAGCCTTCGTAACCGTGCTTACCTTCAGCTCGTCAATGCCCAGAAAGGAGCCTTCTACATCTTCATCCCACGAAGTGCTGTTTGTTGCATACACGTGTATGTAGGTTTGCATTGAACATGAGAGATGGAGGGAGGAGAAGCAATGAATTAGAATTCAGCAGGAGACACAGAAACGGAAGAAGTAACGGAGGGAGAATAGACTTAACAGAACGAAATGACTTGGAAGCATTCTTAATTGGCAAGTAGAAAACAGACAGAAGCGGTGAATCGACAGTGCACAGTGCTCCGATCAACGAGACAAGAGGGGGGGGGGGTGATAGGAAAGCACCACAATCATCAGAGAAAGGAAGAGTTATGATAGGAAAGCATCATTATTGTCAGAGAGATAGGAGACTAATGGCAGGAATGAATCATCAGAGAGGGATAGACAGAGAGGAATATAAAGACACCAGCGCCCCCACAAGCGCCCACCTGAGCAGGCCGAAGGTCAAGCCAAAGAGGCCGAGCAACCAGGGGACTGTCGTCATGTACGCCACCACCTGTTATTTTTACAGAAAGATATTAGGGGAAACCATATGCTGGTAGAGTAGAGCACCAAAGCCTAGAGGACGTCGATAATGACATTATAAATTTGTCGAGGAAAAGGGTGGCGTCTTCAGCAGGTTAGTTTGCTCCTCTTTCCTTTTCTCTCTATCTCTTTTCCTCGTCAATGGTTTCAACCTGCTTCAAACGCTACTACATGTGCAGTTACCGTGGGCTGAAACTCCGCGTCGCCTTTAGTGGCCGACCAATAAAAGTACAGGAAAAGACCGACACCCCCGAAAATAGGCACCGCGGCCAGTGGCAACATCCGAAACAACATGCGCTGCGCGACCTAGGAGTAGAATAGTAGCGCAACGAAGACGCAATAGCTCAACCAAAATCAAAGAGAAACAAACGTTGAATTTACAAAGAAGAATCATAAAGAAGCAAGTCCTCTTAGGGTAAATTCCTACCGGCGGAGGAGCTAAGTTGTATCTCCCGCGTAAGAACAACACAGATGGCAAGAATTAATTATATATCAAACATGCTCTACCTCCCTTTTCTCTATCCTTGACTCTACATCTGCGCTTTCTTGGCAAAGGCAAGTACGTACCTTGTCTGGAATCACTCCTGCGGTAGGGTTCACCTTGAGCTCGGCCTCCACCTCATCGAATTCCCCCACTTTCAGTTCGGACGTCTGTGCCGTTTCCGCCTTACGTTTCCGCATGGCTTCTAGCGCCTCGCGGGCGGCCGGAGATGACTCTGGAAACTCCCCTTCGGACGATGGTGGTGTAAAGGACACGCCAGCTTGCGTGTCAAATTTGCCCTCCACTGCCACTGGAGCGGACTCGGCCTTGGGTTTCTTCGGTGGTGCTTCTTTGCCGAAACCCTTCTTCGCCGCTAGCCGTGTTGCCCCAGCACGCCTAGTAGCACTGTTTGGCCGCTGTGTTCCTGGTCGGATGCCCAGAGGAGCAGGTGATGAAGAGTGACGGCGTATGCTCGCCATAGTATGGAGTGGTGCGAGTGCCCAAGCAGCAGGCAGCACCACGCTTGCTAGCGCGAAGAACTTCATTTGAGCTAAATTGCTGTCGTACGAGTATACACAATGGGATTAGTAGGTCTAGCAAGCAAACAAGCAGTGCTACGGTGCTTCTGTTTTCTCGTTGACTAGCTGACTAGTATCCGTGGAGTATAGAATGCCGATGCCAGCTGTATGCCAAATGCGAGCTACGCGCAAGGCTACGCGACTAAATAAAAAGCCACGCGACACGCGCGCGCGACACGAACGACACACAAAATCTTTCGGTGGACTACCCTGTACTTTTATTTTGGTGCAAAGAATCGCCAGTTTTGCTCACCGGATCATGTGATTGGCTCATTGGTCGATGTGCTTTCAGAGCAGTCCAGCAGGATCGCATGAGCATGGGTAAGGGAACGGGCCATAGTGCAGCGCGCCAACGTTGAATATCTCTTCGGGCAGCACGCGCAAAGAAGCAATCAGCCGCTTGTTATAGTTGTGATGTCGTAGTGCAGAGGAAAATATCTTCTTTTGCATCGCAAAATCGCACCTCCCTCTCTTTTCAGTGCGGGGATTCTATTTTGTTTTGGGAGGGGTCGTCAACCCCGTGCATGGCAATCAAACGACCTTCATGCTTACATGTACTCTTCTCGTATGATGTTTTTATTGCATGTGCCCTTAAATGATGGGCGATGGTGATGCGGCATCCTTTCTTCGGATTTCTGGTTGCGGGCGGTGGGAAAATGGCGACACCTTGGCGGACGGGGCCTAATCAATGGCATAATGGCGCATTTGCTCTTGTGCCATTGGTGCTGTGTCTTGGTGCTACCATTGCCATCAATTGTGGCGAAAATGCTGCGCGGCTTTCCCGTTGTGTGTGCCCGATATTGCCTTTTTTTGTCACACCATATCCGCGCGCGCGCCCCGTGCTGTGCTTCTGTGCTGTGCCACTGTCAGCTACTAAAGATCAGCTCAACCCTGCCTACGAAGGCCCCGAGGACCTCTCCAATGGTCTCCAGGTTTGTGCGTGCGCGTGCGCTGTGCTACCGCCCCTATCTCTGCCTGCCCTATCATCGTTCGCGCTTATTTACGCTTGCTTTGCCTAATCAGTTTTAAAGTGCATTTGCCCTCTTGAAATCCCGACTACTTTTTGCCGGTCCCTGGATGCTATTACAACGTGCATACTAATATTTTGTGCCACTACATGTGCGCACAATTGTGCCACTCTTGCATGTGCGACTAGGTGTTCGTGTCCAACGTGCAAGAAGCTCGGTACCACGTGATTGGCTCCGAAATGCAAGTGGTCAACGTGGAGCTGAAGCCCAGCGACCGTAAGTTGATCAATAAGAGACAAGGAAGAAGGAGCAGTGATATATGGAGAGTTTGTTGAGTGCTCTAGGAGGCTCCGAGAGATCGTTGTTATTTTAATTTGCTGCACCTATTCATTTGTATGCTTGCCTCTGCCGTTCGCATCCCTTTGCCTCGCAGTTTGTGACAATATTGCATGTCTCATTTTTTTGCTCCGTGTTGCACTGCCCCTAATGTAATACGCAGGCGTGCAAGTGTCTCCTGGCTCGATGATGCACCACGGCCCCAACATTTACGCCAGCCCCCACTGCAGCTGCAGCTGCTCCCGGTACTGCACCGGCGAATCCAACGTGTACATGACCTACGAGAACAAGGGCTCCGAACCGGTTAGCAATCAAATGATGTTGATAGAACGATTTGAAGAAAAGCCTTATTGCTTGCAGAGACCGAGGATGAAAATGCCTTCATTTCTTCTTCGTTGCGCTGTGTCGTTGAAACACTGCTTAGTCTTAACGGGATACAAGCAACTAATTAGATGGAATGCTCAGTCTTATTTCTTTATCTTCTAGAACCATCATGCGCACTTCTCACTCCTCTTCTTTTTTTCTTCTCCGTCAATGGTCTGCGCGCACATGGACACCTCTAATATAATAATACCTTTTCCAGGAAACCATTGGGCTGACCCCCATTTACCCCGCGAAAATCATTCCGGTCCACTTGTCGGAAATGACCGGTGGCGTGATTTTGCGCAACGGGTCCTACATGTGCAGCATCGGCGACGTGCGCATCAACATTTCTTTCGACTGCTGCTCTTTGAGGTGAGAGTGTGCGTGTGGGTGAATGGGTAGTGATGGGCGTTAAAGTGCTGCGTGATTATAGTGCGCAATGGCAGTTAGGATAGCGGGTGTAGATGACAAGAGGTTTACAGGCGCAATCTTTTGGAGTCTTCGGCTTCGCTGTGACTTCTTCGTGGGTACCTTTTTCTTCTTTTTTTTTTTGCTATTAGCCATCGGTGCTAATTCTTCTGTTTGGGAAGCCCCAAGACTTCATGAGTGAGAAGAAAAGATCATATATTTAGAGAGAGCGGCGTTAACATCTCGTCCTGCGATAACCGTTCTTCCTGTTATTTTTGTCTTGTTCCTGCTTTCATTTTCTTTGTGCGCCTATTCGCCCATATGTGTGTGGCACGAATATGGTATGCTACCACATAAATACCGCCAGCTGCTGCCTGGGCGGGGTCGGAGCGGTGCGCCAAAAACTCACCGGCGACGGCATTGCCTTCCTCCAGGTATGTCTACATGTGCTGGTACAAATCCTACGCGATGATGTCCGAGAATGCATCGAAAGTTCATGCGATTGACATTTCCTTTTTTCTCTCTGCTCAACTTTTCAAACAGTTTCTTTTGCCTTTTCTTATCACCTCTCTATTTTTAAGTTGAAAACCGAAGACTGGAACTCTTCCTTATCTTGTCTGTTTTTGTTGCAAATCCGCCCCTTTCCACCTTCCCCATTCATCTGTTGTCTCTAGGCGGGCGGCACCGTGCTGGAAAAGACCCTCAAGGAGGGGGAGTCCATCATTGTGGACCAGGTAAATAGTGCAGTTGGTGATGGAATTAGAGCGGGAGAGAGTAGGAGAGAGATCTTCTTGAACACCCTCGCTAACGTGAGCGTACCTCCTTTGTTGTTTTTGACCTGCGTAACTTTTGTTCCAGTTTACTCCCTTCCTTTCTATTTTTCCCTTTCACATTTTGTTACATGAAAAGCTCACTCACACCTACCTCCCCCAAATGCATTCGCACACTACTCGTACGGCCATTGCAAAACTCACACTCATCCCACAGGAGTCGGTGGTCGGGTGGCAAGACACGGTTACGCTGGGGGTTCGCTCCTTCGGCGGGGTCTGCGGGATTTGCTCCAACTGCGCTGGCGGCGAGGTGACTAATGATATATATCTGCGATTAGGAGGATGAGGAGAAGAACCGATTGGACGGATGAATAGATGTTTGACGAGGGATGTTCCTGAATGTTTTGCCTCCATGCCTTCTCATGTTGCCTGTGTTTATTGATTCGGTGATTCGATTGTACGAACACACACGCATATGAAAACTTCTCGTTCTGACGACTGTGCACTCACACCCACCCACTCCCACTTGCCCCTTTCGTGGTGTCACCTCCTCTGTCCTACAGGGATGCTTCATGGCAACCCTCCGCGGCCCCGGCAAGATTTACATCACCTCGATGCCGTTCCGGAAGTGGCACCGGACTTTGGCGCCGCACTTGTCGGACCGGGGCGGTGGAAAGCACAACGCAGAAGAAACCGGCGCGCCCGAGTAAAAGAAGAGGAAGGAGAAGTGGGTTGATACCTTGAGAACGACAGGTCCACGAAGACAAGAAGTAAAAAATAGAAGGAAGGGGCGACAGGAAAAAGCTGTTGCCTTGAACTCGCTATGCCCCTCGTAGTCGGCTGCCATTTAGTTGCCCTTTGCGAGAAAGCCCCATTAAGCCAGTGGTGTACTTTATTAAACATAAACTTTAGACATAAGCCATAAGCTAGGTTCGGTTTCCCGCGGGAATTTCCGCGGAATTTCCGCGGAATTTGAAATTTGCACTAATTAGACGGGAATTCCTTCACGGGAATTTGCTGATATTGTTGCGACGTCATCGTAGATTCTACTCGAATCCCCCGGTTCCAGTAGCAAATAAATCGAGTCACAGATTTAGCTAGCCATGTGAAGGGCGCATATGGCGGCAAAGGGTAACTCTTCTCTATGGAAAGAAACCACGTGCAACACACGGCCATCTCCATAAAGGTTTCCAGAGATGGGCAGATCGGCAGATCGCTCACATTGTTCCTGGGTGGGAATGCGTTCACTGCAATTTAAAGGTGCGGAAGTGGGATGTATCGCGACTTGCCTTTCATCTTGCTGGCGATGTTGGTCTTCGCGATGCTGCCAATGGCTTTACTGGCATTGGGTTGTGCCCTGAATTAATTCAGACGTCGCGGACCGCGCTAAGGCTGAAATAGCGGAAAGATGGCGAAGAAGGCTCGTAAAACCAACCTCTGCGCGGCGGGCCAAGTGATGGCCTCGGACGGAGCCGCAACTGCCTCAAACCAGCAAAAGGTTGAAGTGCTGACTCACCGCTATAGCTCTACTCGTACGAAGAATCGCTCCCAGTTTGACGAAGGAGCCCTAGCAGATGCAGAGTTAGTGAAGAACTGGGATATTGAAGACCTAGTTGACCCATGTGTTCAGACCGTCACGCCTACTACGCGCACTATGGCGAATGATATCCAGGAGAATGCCTTCCACGCATACTTTGAAGACTGGGAGGAGGCTCTTCTGACTACCAGCGAGGCCGGTGATTCCACGGCTCGCTTCGGACTTGCCACCAAATACATGAGGATGGTCATGTTTGATGCCGAAATGGGCGAGTGGCGCGTCGTGGTTGATCTCGAATGGATCAGCAAGAGGGCCTACGGCAACGAGAAAGGCTGGGTTTTGGTTGCGAGCTTATGCCAGGCCGCCACAATATCGAGATTACAGCCGCAGTAGACAAGGCTGCCATTCGCGAACCGTTCTACATCAATGATGCCACTTCCGTTGACATCACTGCCGCGACCAGCGCTCAAACCCGCTCCATGATAATGAAGATCACCGCCGGCGGATCTGGCGACGAGTGAAGAGCTACATCTCAAAGCGAAAAAGGTAGATGAGAGAAGGAGTGAATTGAGAAAGACGCGCGCACCGCACAAAAGACAAGACACAAGTGGTACAACGGACACAACGGCACAACCTTACCCAAAAGCCCCAAACGCACACCAAATCCCCTGTATTTACCGTATTTTTGAATATATATACGGGCATCTACCGTATTTATACGGGCACGGGAATTCCGCGGAAAACCGCGGAATTCCCGCGAGAAGTGAAAAATTTAACCCTCGCGCGGGAATTCCGCGGAAACGGGTATCGCAACCCTGGACATAAGGGATGAGGGAAAGCGCCATTGGACATCCCAGTTTTTTTAAAAAAATGGACTGTTGGCTGTTGGTCTGTTGGTATTGGAACTGGCTATGGAACTTGGAACTGCTGGAACTTTATAGGAGGCCAATAAACATGGACTTCTGGACTCTGCAGATGAAATGGTTTTTGTGTAGTGGGTTCTCGATGATAATTGGTACGTCTCGTTTATTTATTATTTACATTTGTGTCTGGATTCCCATTCTCAAGTTTTTGATTTATAATTTTTTTAAAAATTAAGGAAAATAAAATCCACCTCGATTTTTTTTGCTTTTTTTTGTTTTATGAGTTATCTACAAGGAAGCAAGGCCAGTGGCCGCTCCTTAAAAAACAAGAAAGGGAGATACAAAAAACAAAGCCCATCACTGCAGGAACGCCACGTATATCGTTTGTTGTGCCGTTCGTGTGCTGTTGGTGATGGAGAAGGTGAGGATGGAGTTGATGAAGCGCTTTTTCTTTTACGAAAGGAAAAGCGGGCTTACTTCTTGGCAGCGGCCTTCTTGGGCGCAGCTGCTTTCTTGGGAGCCGCCTTTTTCGGAGCAGCTTTGGGGCTGGCAGCCTTCTTAGGAGCCGCCGCCTTCTTCGGGGCCGCCTTTTTGGGCGCGGCCTTGGGACTTGCCGCCTTCTTAGGAGCCGCTGCTTTCTTTGGCGCCGCAGCTTTCTTCGCCGGGCTCTTCTTAGGAGCCGCCGCCTTCTTCGGGGCCGCGGCCTTCTTAGGCGCAGCCGCCTTTTTAGGCGCGGCAGCCTTCTTAGCTGGGCTCTTTTTGGCAGGCGGCTTGACGACCTTGGCCGGGCTCTTCTTCGCTGCTGTGGGCTTCTTTACCGCCGCGGCCTTCTTGGGCGCCGCAGCTTTCTTGACGACTTTCGGGGCAGCAGCTTTAGCCATGGTGTAGAGTGGTAGAAGTGGAGAGAGTTGTAGTAGTGCTGGAAAAACACACACCATGACCACGACGTGACATGAAAAAGAACAACCCCGAGAAACACACACCAGGGAAAAATAACGGAGGAATCAAACAGCACAAAGAAGAAGTACGTGTGAGACTTGAAGTTTTTAAAATGAATGATCGATAGAAAAGCGCGAGCGGGGGGTTATTCAGCGCGAAGCGTTGGTAAGTGAGAAGGTGTGTCTCTCTGATTGCCTGAAAGTTCACAAACGGCCGTTTGTGGCACTGGGCTTCAAATCAAGGCTAACGACCGGAAGCTATTCAAACACTGAGAAATACCAGCGCATTGCGCAATTAAAGTTGAGAATAAATGCTCGCGTGTTTGCACACGAGCATCGGGTTGACATTGCTTCAGTGAAGAGCGGCACAATGCAGTGAGATAATGCACTGACATGCTCTGAAAGCATGGGTTAAATTCGAACCTCTCGGAACTTAACATTCATGATTGAATGGATGCAGGAACATCATGCAAGAGCAACGCGCATGGGCGTGGGCATGCGGCCGGGTTGTGCTGTGTCACGTGCAGGGTAACGGTTGAGAATGGTGTCGCAACGGGGGGCTGACCTTTTTATTGCAGGAAGTGTGTTGTACAAAATTGGGGTCAGTTTTCGAAGCGCGAAAATAAACGGTCGTTCGTTCAAATGAAAAAATGAGATCACGGCCTCGCTTCCTCAGACCACGGCCACCAGACTTCCTGTGGCCACTTCGCTCAGAGCTGCCTCTCTGGAAGCTCAAAACCTCAAGCATGCCTTCACCTGCTTCGCCTAATGTCCCTGGTGGAAGACTGGGCTCATCACCGCCCTACCTCGAACTAGCTCGACGGCCGAATGTAACTTTATTCATATAATTTTTCACTTCAGAACTGCACACATCCAACCTGGTCAGTCTTGTTCTAAAGGCGCCGTTAGCGGCCACGCTTCATATATGCATATGTGCCTCGCTATCACAGAGTATGGATAGCTCTTCTTCTTGGAGATCTTCCGAACTGGCTTGTTAGTTTACATGCGCCTACAACCACACCAGGAAGGCGGCCGCTGACTGCACTCGAATATGAACTCGAATTTGTGGTACATCAATTCAATTCTAATTGGCACTCCCCTATTACCAAAAAGGAAAGTTAAGGGAATGACTACCTGTGTTAATGCTTTGAAGAATTCTACACGCATTTCTTCAGAAGCCGGGATGGCAAATAGCGTCCGATTGAAGAGGAGGCCCATATGCAAATGAGGAAATTAAAGAACCTAGCCCTTTGTTTCCACATCAAAGCCAGTTCTCTGTAGGTGGTTGCAGTTGCAGTTGAAATTTTAGCGCACCTCACTTAGGTCTGGGAGACAGCACACTTGTCTTGTCGCCTAGAGAAATCTCTCGTCGCCTCTTCCTCTGTCTTTGCTCTTTTGTCGCTTTATGCAGCGGTTTTGCCTGTATCTTATGCTCGCTCCAAGGCTAACGAAATGCAATTCTGCCTGGGAGGAATAACATTCGCAGGTAGCCCACTTACCGAGTACAGTTGGAGCTCCAGGTGTTCCGCGGGGGCGTTTAGGGCTGGCTTCTTTTAGCTGGCCACGTGACCTTGGCACCTTATCAGCGATTTCTCTATTCGGGGGACATTCCATCAAATGATCGGCCCTGCCGAGCCCCAATGACCTAAGATTTCCGCTATTGCGTTTTCATGTCACGGATTTCAATGAGCCCCGGATAGGAACTGAATCAAACAACTATTAGATCTGGTTGTTATCTAAATGGTGTCAATAGCC
>Ga0307931_1001329_pt1 | contig 16241 bp, 22 predicted proteins | sample OrgLakmetageno47_FD_201816 | JGI IMG/M metagenome (GOLD analysis project Ga0307931, IMG submission 201816) | Saline water microbial communities from Organic Lake, Antarctica - #47 | ecosystem: Environmental > Aquatic > Non-marine Saline and Alkaline > Saline | place: Antarctica: Organic Lake... | reverse complement strand
CCACGCAATTAGGTATTCACCATAGCGTGGTTGACAGAGTGCTGTCCCAAGCGGGCTTGCCTAAAGTAGAACGCACTGAACGCACGTCTATTCTGACGCCCTATTTGCCCTTCATCATTCAAACCTTAGAGACTTACCCCACACTCACCGCCGTGCGCTTGTATGAAATGGCGAAGCAGCGTGGTTATCCTGGCGGACCCAGTCAGTTTCGCCACCGTATTAGCGAACTTAGGCCCCGTAAGCAGCCCGAAGCGTATTTGCGCTTAAAAACCTTGCCCGGGGAGCAAGCACAGGTCGATTGGGGGCACTTCGGGCACATACAAATCGGCCAGGCAAAGCGCGCATTAATGGCGTATGTGATGGTGTTGAGTTGGTCAAGGCAGATATTTTTACAGTTTTATGTCAATCAGCAAACAGCCAGTTTTTTACGCGGGCAAGTGGCGGCGTTCGAGGCATTTAACGGCGTGCCCAAGGTCTGCCTTTTTGACAACATGAAAACGGCGGTGCTTGAGCGCAATGGCAGCGCTATTCGATTCCACCCTGCGCTGCTCGATTTATCCAGCCACTATCACTTCGAGCCTCGGGCCGCTGCGCCGGCCAGAGGCAATGAGAAGGGGCGAGTGGAAAGAGCCATTCGCTATATCCGCGATAACTTTTTTGCCGGTCGTCATTACTCATCGCTTGAAGATTTAAATGCGCAAGCGGATGAGTGGTGTAAAGGCACAAGCGCAGAGAGGCGCTGCCCTGAAGACCCTCAACTCAGCGTAGGAGAGGCCTTCTTGCAAGAGCAACCTGGCTTATTGGCACTGCCAGACAACCCCTTCGATACGCGTGAGCATGTGGTGGTGCGCGCGCAAAAAACACCTTACGTCCGGTTTGATAGCAATGATTACTCGGTGCCTCATCAGCACGTACAAACATCCTTAACCGTGAACGCCTGCCTAAAAGAGGTGCGTATTATTAGTGGCACGAATGTTATCGCGACTCATTTACGCAGTTTTAGCAAAGGCGAACAAATAGAAAACGAAGCGCACGTGAACGCTTTATGGCTGATGAAAACGAACGCCAAACAACATCGCGCACAAGATAGGCTGTGCCAAATATCCTCCCATGCACAGCCGTTACTGCAGCACATCATTGACCGAGGCCATGCGCTGAAAGGCGCCGTGAATCGCTTAAACCAATTACTGGATGATTATGGCGCCACTGAATTGCATCAGGCCATGGGCGAAGCCATCGAGAAAAACGCACCTTATGCAGAAGGCGTCGCACAGATCCTAGAATACCGCAGAGAAAGGCGTCAACAACCGCCACCCATTGCGGTGAGCGTGCCCAATAAAGTGAAGCAATACTGCGTCAAACCCGCCAACCTGACTCATTATGACGCGCTGAGCACGGTAGAAATGCAAGGAGATGATGACGATGAATGACCATGAGACCCTTAAAGCCCAGGCATCTGCCCTTAAACTGCATGGCTTGCTCAGCCACTGGAATGAATTAACGCCCGAGCAAACACCCTGGCTGGCAGAACTATTAGCGTGGGAAATAAGCGAGCGTAAACAGCGCTCACTTGAGCGCAGATTAAGCAGTGCCAAACTCGGTCGGTTTAAATCATTAACCGAATTCGACTGGCAATGGCCAGCAAAAATAGACCAACAAGCCGTGCACCGTGTCATGCAGCTCGACTTCATTCAGGACCCAAGCAACATCATCCTCATTGGCAGTAACGGTGTGGGCAAATCGACCATCGCGCAGAACGTAGGCTATCAGGCGGTTATGCAAGGACACACCGTTCTATTCACTTCTGCCGCCAACATGCTTAACGATTTAGCGGCGCAAGATGGTGATAACGCACTTCGACGACGATTAGCTCATTACAGCAAGACGACGTTACTCATCATCGATGAAGTGGGCTACCTGTCCTACAGCAATCGCCATGCCGACTTACTGTTTGAAATCATCAACCGCCGTTATGAGAAAAACGCGACCCTCATCACAACGAATCGGCCGTTTAGCGAATGGAATGACGTGTTCCCGAATGCAGCCTGCGTGGTATCGCTAATCGACCGCTTGGTGCATCACAGCGAAGTGATTGCGATTGAAGGAGACTCTTATCGCATGAAAGAAGCACAAGAGCAGGCATTAGCACGGGGAAAAGTTAAAAGAGGAAAGACAAAATGAAAGTGCTGAAAATCACCACCCATTGGACAACAGAAGAAGCGGCATGTGTTCACGAAGCGCTCGACACGTTACAAACCGCTATCTGGGAAAGTTACGGCAAAGATATTACCGGAATGTACAGGCACATCGCCAACGAACAAAAGGAAAAAAGCGAGCAGTCTAATGCCGGCATGGACTTCTAAGGACTAAGGCATCCAACTCAACGGCTATTGAAAAATGGCAATAAACGTCGTTTTATCGCCATTTTTAAACTGCGGCAAATAACAGCGGATCTTCACCGGCGCTAACACGGGCTGACGGCCGTCCACCGGACGGCTTTTAGCCGCCGCTTAATTCAGCGTTGGACGCCAAGAAGTGACGCATTGATTGGGTGCAAGCGGGTGGTATGATATTGTCATACCTTACCTGTATTTGGAGTACCAGCTATGAGCATGCACCGGAAAACTATTACGCTGACCGAGCAACAAGACGGTTGGGTGAAAGGCCAGATTGAAAGCGGTCACTTCGGCAATGATAGTGAGTATATCCGCTATCTCATCCGGCGAGACCAGCAAGCCCAGATACGTCTTACCACGCTGCGGCAGGCTCTGTTTGAGGGTGAATCAAGCGGAACGCCTAAGCCGCTTGATATATCGGCTATCAAGGCTGGTGGCCGTAAGCGCATGAAGGCGGCTGATTAGTGTTCAATCTGAGCATCACGCCGAAGGCGGAATCAGACCTTATCGGAATTTGGGTGTACACCTGCGAAGAATGGAGTGTTGATCAGGCGGATAAATACCTAGATCAACTGGAAACAGGAATGCAACAGCTGATTAATCATCCGTCACTAAGCGCGAACTACGCCCATGTTCTTCATGGGTATCGCAGGTTGCAGGTCGAGCATCACGCTGTTTTTTATCAAGTGCTTGAATCGGAGGTGCTTATTGTTCGTGTGTTGCACGAGGACATGGATGCACCTGAGAGGCTTCTGGATTAGTGGCGACTATGTTTCCATCGGGGTGACGGGGTCTGGGCTGGTTACTAGACCCTGAACACGTCATGGAAGGCATTCCTGTCTACCGATGTTGAATGGACAAGCACAGCATAGCCCGACTATAGGCTCATATTTCAAGCAAGAGGCGCAAGATGACACGTCTGGCGACGGGGAAGAAATCCAGGAAGACGCAATCAGAATTTCAGAAACTCTGGGCAAAGGCGGAAAAACTGAAACAGGAAAATGCCCGATTTCGTGATCGCCTGGATGACATAATACAGCGCATCCAAACCGACATAGGCCCTGTGGAAGAAGCCGCCGCCACGCAACAGATACCCCTGCTGAAGCGGTTATTAGCGCTGGGGCAACGAAGGTCTTTGTTGCAATGGCAGCGGCAGACGCTGGATGACTGGATTCGCGAAATACTAGAGCCGTTAATGGGTATTGACGGTCTCGAGCATGACGTTCTGGAAGAATTGTCTCGTTACGATGCCTTTCGCCTGGGGATAGAGCTGGATGAGACGTCCTCCATCCCGTTGCAGGATCAGTTGCGAACTTATTTTGAGCAGGAACAACTGGAGTTGCAGGGGGAAAGCCAAGACTGGCAACAGCAAGTCCATCGTGACGTTGAAAAAATTCTTGAGCAAACCCTGGGCCCTGAGCCAATTATGCCTGAGCAGCACGGCGAGAATGCAGACGATTTTTTTGGGGACGAACTGATATACGAGCAGCAGCGCCAATACGATGCTGCTGTTAAAGCTCGAAACGCCGCTCGCGAGGAATTACTGGAGAAAATGTTTGCGACAGGCGGATTCTCTGAAGATGACGAAGATGACCGTTTTGATTTCGGTCCGGATCCGTTTGACTTCGATTCAGCGGTTACAGAAGAGGATGAAAGCGAGATACCGGCGGCTATCAGTAATGTTGTTTTCAAGCGATTGTTTCGAAGTATTGCCGCTCGATTACATCCGGATCGCGAGCGCGACCCGGATAAGCGTAAGAAAAAGCACACCCTGATGACCAGATTGCTTGATGCGCGAAAGCAGGGTGACGTCATGACCATTGCTTTGATGTATCAGGAACATGTAGGTGAGGATGCCACTTTATCGAAATTGGATGAAAAGCAGTTACTCCAGGCGCTGAAAGGGCAAATTGATGAGCTGCGATGTGAGCAGGAGGATTACAGCCTCCAGTCCCCCCTGCATCGTATGGCCTACGAGCAGTTCTACTCCACCCACCGTGAAAAAACCAATCGGGCTTTCAAGCAACACATCCGGAAAATTGAAAACACTGGCTCAGAGGCACGCTTATTGGCACTGGAAATAACATCGCTCAGGGCTCTTAAACCGCATCTCGAGCTGCGTTATGACGAGCGCTCTATCAGCGCGCTGGAAGCGTTTTTTGATTTCAGGTGATGAACAGGACAGCACCCCTGGCGCGCTCGCGTTAGGGCATGTCCGACAATTCTGGCCGGCACTGATATCTGAAGAGATATTTGAATGGACAGGCACTACATAGCCAGCGGAAAAAAGAGAAGGTGCAGGGTCAGTGGCAGTTGTATTGCCTTGTACACAATATCGAGAAGCTGGCGAATTACGGACAGTTAGCGGCATGATATCGAGGCTGGTGTTCGGCGACAATTAGGATGACCCTGTCCCGTCCATTACGACGGGCGCTTGGCTACTATGGCCGCTGCTGACTTCTGCTCAATCACCGGCGGGGTTGCCCCTATCGGCGCTATCGGTGTCCACCTCGTTCGCTCGCAACCGCCGGTGGCAACGGTTGCGCCCAGGCTTGATCGACCAGTAGCCTGACTGGTAATTGACCGATCGCTCGTTGAGCAGATCCCGAAGCGTCGGACCGCCCCAGATAAGAGCATGTACTGTCACTGCACAACTGCATCATTTACGGTGGCCGTTAGATCACGCGGCTTCGCGGGAGACCGCGCCTCGCGGGTTGGCCCTTGCCATTCGCTAGTGGTTAGCGTTCAATCGGTAAAACCGGCTGAACGGTGACCTTCCCACAGGGGACTTTCACCCCATTAGTTCATGCCCATGCTGGGCGTACACAAGACGGTCAACCGGACACCAAAAGCGTACCGCTTTTGGTTCCCTGCGCTGTCGTTCCGGTGCCGGTTACCATCGGCGTTAAATGCCAGTGATCGCGAAGTCCAGGGCACCTACTATCTGGTTTCGAAAGTGGGCTAATGAGCCTGCGGAGTTATTCAGTTGTTTGGTGGGCACTGAGGATATTTGAGGTGTCAGCAACAGAAGTTTCTGGCCATCGAAGGTGACCTCTGGAGTGAGGCCCTGCATCGTTTGGTTCCCGAAGGATGAGAGCCTGCCAAGCGGAATAACGATGCGTGTTGCCAGATCAGACAAGTGCAGGCTTTGAATGTCGACCAAGTAGGGATAAAACGATTTGCTGGCTTTGTTCGGATTGGGGTATACATCGAACTGGGCCATTAAAATTCCCTAAATTCGTCACCGAAGCAACCATGCTGCTCAACGAATTCGTTGTAACTTGTGATGGCAGCGCGGTTTTCGTCGGCCCATTGAGCTGCTTTGCGTTTCGCCAACTCGTCTCTCAAGGCTCGCTCAAGCGTGGCCGAGAGATTGATGTTCAACGCTCGCATTTTTGAAAGCAGGTCGCTGTTCACGGATAGATTCGTTGCCTTTTTAGGAGAACCTATATCGTAGAGCTCATGCATTTTGGCCTCCACAGAGCTATTTTCTGGCTTTTACGTAGCTTATGCGTATGCGTATGCGTATGCGCATTCAAGTGCATTTAACCAATCATTCAAGTACCGGAGTCACCGAATGCCGTCATTTGCAGAACTCGTACTCATCGCCGCGGTCTTTCTGTTGGCAGGTTGGGTCAAGGGTGTCGTAGGTATGGGCCTGCCTACGGTAGCTATGGGTGCACTCGGCCTCGTCATGTCTCCGGTCCAAGCCGCGGCTCTGCTTGTCGTTCCGTCGCTTGTCACAAACGTTTGGCAGTTCGTCGCAGGGCCATCGAAGCAAGCCGTCATGCGGCGTTTCGCGAGCATGATGCTTTTGGTATGCCTTGGTACAGCAATTGGCATTCAGTTCCTTACCTCGGGGTCGTCCCGCTGGCCATCACTTGCGCTCGGGTCAGTTCTTGCGCTCTATGCGGTCATTGCGCTGTTCTTGCCAAAGTTCAGCGTGTCGCAAAAAGCGGAACTTCGCCTTTCGCCAATTGTCGGTGGCGTCACAGGAATCCTTGCCGGCGCAACAGGTGTCTTTGTAGTTCCGGCCGTGCCCTATCTCAGCGCGCTGGGCTTGACCAAAGACGAACTCATTCAAGCACTGGGCTTGTCCTTTACAGTGTCCACGGTTGCATTGGCAGTTGCGCTGGGTGCAAGCGGAAGCTTTTCTTCCGGAATTCTCGTGGCCTCCGCTGGCGCGGTGGTGCCAGCGTTGGTCGGCATGTTCATTGGGCAGCACACGCGTAACCGAATCGAACCGGCTGCATTTCGCAAGTGGTTTCTGGTTTCCATGCTTTTTGTGGGTGGCTATATGGCCGTCCGCAGTCTGATTGCGCAGTGACGCCTAACAATCGGCTGCACAGTGAACCGGGCGTTAGGCCAACTCCCGGGGCTCTGCTACGTCAGCACCAATGTTTGTCGTAGCACAGGTTGATGCGCAAGAAATATGCGCATATTATGGATGTTCCATAGCCTACGAGTACTGAACCATGCAAGCTGCTGAAGCCACCAAACCCTCACGAAAGCCAACAAACCTATCGCTGGATAGTGCTCTTCTCAAAGAAGCAAAAGGTTTGGGAATCAATGTTTCGAGGTCTGCAGAGGCAGGGATCGCAGAGGCTGTGAAACTTTATAAGAAGGCGAACTGGCTGAAAGATAACGCTAGCGCCCTCGCAAGCTCGAACGCATACGTTGAAGCTAACGGTTTGCCTCTCGCACAGTATCGTCAGTTCTGATGGCCCGTTTCGATATCTTTGAAAATAAGGGTGGGGCTGGGTTTCTATTGGACGTCCAGTCGGACCTTATCAATAGCTTAAACACCCGCGTTGTCGTGCCACTGTTGCCCAAAACCTCGGCACCGTCCCCTGCGCAGAGGCTTAATCCTGTATTTAATATTGAGGGACAAGAGGTAGTAATGGCCACTCAGTACATGGCAGCTGTTTCCGAAGGTGAATTGCGTTTCGGCGTTGGCAGCCTCGCTGAACAGCAGGATCAGATTTCTGCAGCGTTGGACATGCTATTTTTGGGCTTTTGATACAAAAAAATTCCGATCTTAGTGTTGTACCGCAGTCGTCTAACAAATCACAGCAGCGGATGGCTTTCAGCCGCCGCTTATCTCAGCGTTGAGGCTGTAGAAAAACCCCAAACCAGGCCGGTTTTGGTAGTATTGAGCAAACAGACAGGGAGCCGTCGGTATGCCTCGTTTCAAGCACTACAACTACGACCAAGATACGATGGTTGTCATCAACTACCGAGAACAACTCCAGCCCGGCACTTTTGAACACGCCGTTCACTACCTGATTGAACACAAGCTGGATTTGACGGTGTTTCATCCCAAGTATCGCAACGACGACACCGGCCGCCTGGCCTACGATCCGGCCATCTTGCTGAAGATCATACTGTACGCCTACTCCAAAGGCATCACCTCCAGCCGCGAGATCCAATGGTGCTGCGAGACCAACATCATCTTTAAAGCACTGCCCTGCGATACCGTCCCGCACTTCCCCACCCTAGCCAAATTTGTTAGCCAGCACGCCGATGAAATTGAAGAACTGTTCGAACAAATACTTCTGGTGTGTCACGAACAGGACCTCCTGGGCAGCGAGCTGTTTGCCATCGACGGCTGCAAAATGTCGTCAGACGCCGCGAAGGAATGGTCTGGTACCTTTAAAGAGCTGGGCGAAAAACGGGATAAGCTGAAGCGACTGATTCGCCAGCATTGACCATCACTGGAGAAAAGCGATATGAACACAGCTTCCGCAGCCTATCCAATCGGTACACCCGGCGTTCCTTGGGGCGACGTGGAACGCGCCGAATGGTTGTCACGACAGCCCCGGCAACGCAGCTACGAGTCCCAGGTATTGAGTGTGACCGAGCGCCTGCGCTCGCGCTTCGACGCGGAACAGTATGGCCGTCTGGACTATGGCCCCGAAAGCTATCCGCTGATGGCGATCCTCAGTCGCGACTGGCGTGACGATCTGCCGGTTGTGCTGATAACGGGCGGAGTACACGGCTATGAAACCAGTGGTGTACACGGTGCGCTGCAATTCGTCGATCAGCATGCGGCGGATTACACAAGCCGCGTCAACTTGCTGGTTGTTCCCTGTGTTAGCCCTTGGGCTTACGAGCGCATCCATCGTTGGAACCCGAACGCGGTCGACCCGAACCGCTCGTTCCGCCATGGCAGTCCGGCTGAGGAGTCGGCGGCGCTGATGCGACTGGTGGCACCCGTTCGCGATAAAGTATTGATGCATATCGACCTGCACGAAACCACCGATACCGACGAAACCGAGTTTCGTCCCGCGCTGGCGGCCCGCGACGGCAAGCCGTTCGAGCCGGCCGGGATTCCCGATGGCTTTTATCTGGTCGATGACAGCGAGAACCCGCAGCCTGAATTCCAACAGGCGGTGATCGAGGCGGTTGAGCAAGTCACTCATATCGCTCCGGCCGATGACAGCGGCGAGCTCATCGGCTCACCGGTGGTCGCTCGGGGCGTTATCCAGTATCCGTTCAAGCAGCTAGGCCTGTGCGCCAGTATCACCAGCGCCCCATACAAGACCACCACTGAGGTCTATCCCGACAGCCCCCGTACAACGCCCGAGCAATGCAATGCTGCACAGGCTGCCGCAGTGTGTGCGGCTATCGACTACGCGCTGGCGCATCAGTAATCAGGCATATGCTCAGGCAGAGAGCGGAGGCGATCAAAAATTTGAAGATTAAAATATGATTTTAAGGGTTTTCGGCACCATTGGGACATTTCTTCTGGTTTTTCTGGGGCTAATGTATGAAGTTGGCGACTTTAACGTCGAAGAATTTTTCGTTTTTCTGGGACTCGCGTCTATAGCGGGCTTAATCGCTTGGTTTAAACTTTTTAAACCAAGCTCTAGACGTAAAGGCAATTAATATCAGTCCGTTTAGAAAAATGCTAATCGCGCCAGACTTGGTTGCGTTGATTAAAGAAGCCAAGTCCGCTGATTTCGATTCAACTGCGAAAAAAGACCCATGACGTCCTCACTTCATCGCCTGTACTCTTTTCGTCGTTGTCCCTATGCCATGCGCGCCCGTCTCGGCCTCTTGTTTGCTGGTTTTCAGGTGGAGCTGCGGGAAATAATATTGAAAAAGAAACCGGACCAGATGCTGGCGATTAGCCCGAAAGGCACGGTGCCTGTTTTACAGCTTTGTGATGGAACCGTGGTTGATGAAAGCCGGGAAATAATGGTGTGGGCGCTTCGGCAACAAGATCCGCATAGGCTGTTGAATGCAACGGTTTTGGATCGGGCCAATGCGCTGATTGAGCAAAACGACAACAAATTTAAACATTGGTTGGATCGCTATAAATACGCCGACCGACACCTCGAAATGACCCAGTCAGAGTATCGGCAACGGGGTGAGGCGTTTTTACAGGTTTTAGAGGAGTTGCTCACCGAAAACACTTACCTGCTGGGGGATAACCCGAGTATTGCGGATATTGGTATCATGCCTTTTGTCCGCCAATTCGCCCATGTGGATCGCGATGTTTTTTACAGCCTGCCTTACCCGAACCTGCATCTGTGGTTACAACACTGGCTGGAGCACTCATTCTTTCTGCAAGCCATGACCAAGTTTCGGCCGTGGCAAGAGGGAGATGACGTTGTGGTTTTTCCTTCTCAACACTTTGTAGTGGTCAACTATCGAGAACAACTCCAGCCGTGAGATCCAGTGGTGCCACTGGGCCAACATCATCTTAAAGATGCAGCCCTGCGATACGTCCCGCACTTCGCCACATTGGCCAATGTTTGTCAGCTGGCACGCCGATGGCCGATAGCCGCCAGACGAACTTTTCATTGCCCCTCTGGTCCCATTCTAAGATCGCCGCTGTTGTGATCCGCGTCTGGTCTAAAACACCCAACATTACTGGAGAAAGTCTATATGCATATTCAAATAAATACAGATAAGAATATTTCCGGAAACGAGGCCATGACGCAAAGTGTTAAAGAGATTCTTGACCACGTTCTAGCGCGCTTCGCTGGTCAAATCACCAGGCTGGAAGTGCACCTTAGTGACGAGAACAGCGCCTCGAAGTCGGGCGTTATTGATAAGCGATGCCTGCTAGAGGCTCGACTTGCAGGTCGTGAACCGGTATCCGTAAGCAACTTGGCACTGACGATTGAGCAAGCGGTAACCGGTTCTGCTAATAAGATGCTTAGCCTGCTGGGAAGTGAACTAGGCAAGCTCGGCAAACGCTAGCGAGATGGAACGCTAAGGCAATCCATGCTGGCATCGCCCAGTTCGGTGCCACCGTCTACCGTCATAATCGTCCCGTTCATATAGTGACCCATATCACTGGCAAGAAAAATCGCGGCGTCGGCTATCTCTTTGGCTTCACCAAATCGTTTACTGGCAATTTTATCAGCCATTATTGCTTTTATTTGGGGGGTAGGCGCTAAACGCTCGGCGCCCTCGGTGCCACTAATTGGCCCTGGTGAAATACCGTTGACCGTAATGCCGGATGCGCCCCATTCAACTGCCAAGCATTTAATCATCATATTGATGCCCGCTTTGGCTGCGCAAACATGAACCTGGAAAGGCATTGCAGACACGGCTTGTGGAGCAGTAATCGCGATTAACGAGGCACCTTTGTTAAGATGCTGAAAGCCTAGATGGAACACGTTGTATGTGCCAAGAAGGTCAATATCGATAACAGTCTTAAAGCCTTTCGGCGAGATTCCCAAGGCAGGTGCCGGGAAGTTACCTGCCGCACCAGAAATTAAACAGTCAATCTTGCCAAGTTGCGCAACACAGGACTGTAAAGCGCTCGCAACCTGTTCGGGGTCTCTAACGTCGGCCGTCAGCGCAATCGCACTGTGTCCGTTACTGCTTTTAACACTTTCAGAAATCTCCTGAGCTGCCGCTGCGGCTTTATCTGCGTTTCGGCCAAGTACGGCCACTTTCGCACCCACTGCCGCCATGCCTTTGGCTATACCCAGATTAATGCCGCTGGTTCCGCCAGCAATAAAAACCACCTTATCTTTTAGCGTTGTCGGGTCAAACATATTGGCTTGCTCCTTTGTGCTGGTTTTAGACTGCACGCTAACTGGCCTTGCGTGAAGGGTTCGCTGAACCACACCGGGTTTGGTAGAGACCCTTTCATGTAAGTCAGGCCATGCATTGGCAAAAGATTGCTAGTTCGAGTATCCATCCTTTTGTGTGGAGTTCAAGCAGAATGTATAGGGGTCGCCTGAAGAAGGGCCTCGCGTAGTTTGGTCACGCTGACGGATTAAAACCACATCAACCTGGCCTTGCGTTAGTAGAGTTCAAGATCGATAGGAATCAGAGTATCCTGCAGCCCACTTGTGCGCCCGCACGGCCTTTCTGATTTATCAATTCGTTAGACGATCAAGGATTTCACATGGCTACGCATGTAATACGGAAGTTGATGCTTTCCTGTTTTTTCTGTTTCAGCGCTGCTGCGGCATCGGCTGAGACCTTGGTATTCACGGCAATTCCGGATGAAGACGAAACAAAAAGATCAGTTGCAAGATAAAAACTTTACCTTCGGTTCCAAAGGCTCGACATCTGGCCGGCTCATGCCTGAGTTCTATGTGCGCGACACCTTTGGCGCAAAACCTGATGACTTTTTTTCACGCGTTGGTTTCAGTGGCAACCATACGCGCACCCTTCGCCTGGTTGAAGCCGGCACTTACGATGTAGGCGCGTTGAACTTTCAGGTTTGGGAGAAAGAACTGGGTGATGGAAACATAGACGCCAATGCCGTTCAGGTGATCTGGAACTGCTCGAAAGCTTCCCGCGTTCAGGGTTTATTCCTGCTGCCAACGCCGACTATGAGCCGATTCGTAAAACAGCTCAAGAGATCGGGATTCTCGATTAATGACAGGTTTTGACCTTACCGACCTTACCGCCTCATTCAGCGGCAAGCGGGTTATAGGCCCGTTGTCGCTGACGGTTAATCCGGGTGATAAAATCGCGCTGGTGGGTAAAAGCGGTGCGGGAAAATCCACCTTGATTCGGCTGATTTACGAACGGATTAACCGGAATTCGTCTCTGATCCCTCAAGATCTTGGCCTGGTAAACGCCCTTTCGGTGTTCCACAACGTTTTTATGGGCCAGCTTGATAAACATCCCACGTGGTACAACGCCCTCACGCTTGCCCGTCCGTTCGCCAAAGACAAGGCTGACGTGCTGACCTTATTGCAGTCACTGGGTATCACCGAAAAGCTATGGACACCCGCAGCCTCTCTGTCCGGTGGGCAGCGCCAGCGTGTTGCTATCGCGCGAGCGCTGTACCGTAACGCCACCGTGCTGCTGGCCGATGAGCCGGTTTCTGCACTCGATGGCCCCATGGCGAACTCGGTCATGATGCAACTGCGTGATCGCTTCACCACCAGCATTGTTGCGCTGCACGATGTGTCACGGGTGTATTTGCCATCGCCATTCCCTACGCCGGGATTTTCGCCAAGGTCTATTCAGAAATCCTGGAAGAGGCCGACCCGGAATCCGGCCGTGTACTGCCACCCGGCACTGGCAATATTTCGGCGTTCCCCTATGCCCGCATTCCCGATTGCTGGTCAAAGATGCGCACCTACACAGCCTACAGGCTGGAATGCGGCCTTCGCTCCAGTGCGATTCTTGGCTTCGTTGGCCTGCCCACGCTTGGCTTTTACCTTGAAGCATCGTTCTCCCGAGGGCTTTATTCCGACGCTGGCGCGATGCTGATTCTGTTCTATGTATTAATCGCCACCATGCCGCTCCGGGTAAGGCCAAAGCTTCTGCCGGTCTACGTTCTTGGCGCTCCCTTTTTTCTGGGTGAAGGGTTGCCCATTGTATGGGGCAATGTGCAGCGTTTTTTCACCGAAGACATCGTGCCTGCACCATTGCGCAACGGGGAAGGTTTAACGGGGCTAACGCCTTGGCTAAGTGATTTGATGATCAACGAGGCCATGCCGGGCATGTGGTTCTGGTGGAATTATTGGGCACCTGATTGGCCGGTAAACCAATACCATCAAACTCCGCGCAGACGCGGCAGAAGGCTTCAACCGTTACAGCTGGGAGCTGGTACCCCGTGTATATCGCTCATTTCTGGCGTTTCTGTTCTATCGCTGGGAAATCATCATGCGGGAGACAGCCGTACTGGGGATTCTCGGCATCTACACGCTTGGGTTCTATGTCGACAGCGCTATTCAGAACATCCGCTTTGATCGTGCCATGGTGCTGATTCTGGTAACGGCTCTGCTCAACATTGGAATTGATACTCTCGGGCGTTATGTTCGCCGTAAGCTTGCCCTGCAAACCATGCCGACCTGCTGAACAAGAAACCGTTAGGCACTGAAAGAATTTGACTTAGACAAAGTGGATATCAGGGAAAGGTGCTAACAATCGCAGGCACGGCATCGTCTTTTCCATTGCGGCTTCGCCTCCATTTCAAAGCCGCACATGTTGCGGGCGTTAGGTCTGGTCGTAGTGCCCACCAATGGCGAAAATATAAATGTATCTATCGTCGAATCGGAATATGAGCCTATCCTTCTGTGAAATTCGCTTGGACCACAAACCGAACAGGCTGTGTTTAAGCGGTTCCGGTTTACCGACGCCAGTTGATGGGTCTTCAGAGCGAAGCATTTCTTTCAGTAGCTTACGGAGAGCTTTGTGCAGGTTCTTATCTTTTTCACGCATCTTTTCATACGCATCCCAAGTGCTTCCCTCAAATACCAGTGATCTCATTCATCTGCTCGTCATTAGGTGTATATCCTTGGCCTCGGGCGTGAGTATCGAGGGAGGCCGCAACTTGTTGCATCAGATCTCGATTTTGAAGCACGTGCAGTGTTTCTTGCTCTCTTTCCCAGTCCTCAGCACTAATAATCACGAACGCGGCTCCGGCGCGACGCGTCACCTTGAGGGGTTCGTGTCTACTAACAACCTGCTCTACAAGACTTTTCAGGTTGTCTCGGAATTTGTTTACACTGATGATATCCATAACTCCACCATTATGTACGGAAACACAGTACAACTATATCGCAGTAGCCCTAACAAGGCCAAGCACGGCGACAGCTTTTTTGTTGCGGCTTCGCCTCCACTGCAAAGCTGCGCGTGTTGGCAGCGCTGAGGCTGAATAAAAACCCAAAATCAGATCGATTTCAATAGGATTCAGCAAACAGACGAGGAGCCTTCGGAATGCCTCTTTTCAAGCACTACAACTACGATCAAGATTCGATAGTCGTCATCAACGTCCAAATTCATTTCAGCCAGGAATTACAGGGATGATTAAAGTCATTGTCGCCATCAAGAAACTTCCGGATTTATCCGTCGCAGACTTTCAGAGCCACTGGCGGAATCAGCATGCCGCATTGGTCAAGAGTAACCCGGCGTCGAAGCGCTACATCCGCAAATACATTCAGTGCCATACCCTACCCTCGGAATATGACACCCCAGGCAATGCAGCCTATGACGGCACAGCAGAACTCTGGTTCGACAGCGTTGAAGACAAGAACAAATTCTTTTCTGACCCGGACTATCTTCGCGATATTCAGCCCGACGAGCGCCGCTTCGCTGACATGGAACATACACGCTTTTTTGTCACCGAAGAGTTCAACGTTATTATCTGAGTTCACCATGAGGCCTGCTCAAATGTGTGGTTTCAGGCGACCGGGTCTTCATTTCCGGCAACGCGGTTCAATATTCAAAAGGCTACATCACCGTTTAATGCCGTAAATCTTTTAAGTACCGTAGATATTTTGCGGGGTGCATTCAACCCTGTCATCTAACTGTCGGAAAACTGACACACAGCCTTCACCTCGCTCTGCTAGCTTCAACGTAATCCAGCAGGAATAGAGTGTATGACGTCTATCTTTGTTTTTTACGCCGTCACCGCCATAGCCAGCCCTTACCTTATTTACAGGCTTGTGGGCAGGCTTCAGCTTTCACGGGCGAAACATCCCTCACTCCGGGGGCACAGTAACCTGTCCCGGCGCGTTGCCCGCCTGATTCCCTTCTTTAGCTGCAGCGAACACGGCTTTTTCGCCAGTGACGGCGCGCCATCAGCGGTGCAACAACAGCGCCACCAGGCAATCCGGAGGCTTCAGGCCAATGCCGAGCGGCAGTGTGCTGAAACCCTGGCGCACTGCCGGGCCATTCAGAACAGCGTTTCGGATGTGCGCTTTACCAGCCGCTACCGGGTGCCCTTCCCCTATAGCCGGCAACTGCCGGACTGCTTCCTGCTCGGCTCCATGGCCGATGAAACCCGGGGCTCTCAGGTTCGGGATCTGGACGGCAACTGGCGCTATGACTTGTCTGGCTCTTACGGCGTCAACGTTTTCGGCTATGACTTCTACAAACAGTGTATGGATGAGGGTATCGCACAAACCAAAGCCCTCGGGCCGGTGCTGGGCACGTATCACCCATTGATCGCCGAAAACGTGAATATCATCCGTCAGGTGTCCGGGCTAGACGAGGTGTCGTTTCACATGTCCGGCACTGAAGCCGTCATGCAGGCGGTGCGGCTGGCGCGCTACCACACCGGCAAAACCCATCTTGTGCGTTTCTGCGGCGCCTACCACGGCTGGCGGGACGGCGTTCAGCCGGGCATCGGTAACACCCGCAAAGCCCGGGATGTTTACACTCTGGCAGACCTGAGCGAACAAACCCTGCACGTACTGCGCACCCGCAACGACATCGCCTGTGTACTAATAAACCCCCTGCAGGCTTTCCACCCCAACAGTGACGCCCCCTCTGACACCGCGCTTATTGCCAGCGACCGCAGCAACGGCTTCGACAAACAGCGCTATAGCGAGTGGCTCACCCAAATTCGGGACGTGTGCACCGAGCGCGGCGTTGTGCTGATTTTTGACGAAGTTTTTACCGGCTTCCGGC
>Ga0307931_1001327_pt1 | contig 16248 bp, 12 predicted proteins | sample OrgLakmetageno47_FD_201816 | JGI IMG/M metagenome (GOLD analysis project Ga0307931, IMG submission 201816) | Saline water microbial communities from Organic Lake, Antarctica - #47 | ecosystem: Environmental > Aquatic > Non-marine Saline and Alkaline > Saline | place: Antarctica: Organic Lake... | reverse complement strand
AAGGCACCTCTGTCGACGATAATTTAGGGCTTCTCGGGGACGACGACGACGATTGCAAGGGTTTGCTTGGCCTAGTCAGCAGACCCACGCCGTTGGCCTTGTTGTGGCGCCATTCCCCCCTGTAAACCCGGCCGTCAGCGGCCCATTTGTACGCGCCCCGCCCCGACTTTTCGCCGTCTTGCCACCTGAGGGCAAAGAAAAGAGGGTAATGATGGGTGGATGATGATGACGACAGAACAGCAGCTAAAGGCGAGCAAATTCGCCCAGAGGAAGAAAGTGAGTGCATGGGTGCACTGCAGAGACAAGACCCACAAGTTGTAACTCCACACACCCGCCGAAGTAACGGTCGCCCGCGTCGTTGAAAGCATCGCCTTCTCCGTGGCTCAGGCTGCCCTTGAACCCGCCGCGGTAGCGCACCGGCACCTATAGAGTGTATACATGCATGATACACGACAAGGCATGAAGTGAGAGGATGATGATTTGGACGAGTGACATCAATATATTACGGTAAAGACACTTATTCGGAAAGGAGGCAGTTCATGGCAATGAAAAGACAAAAAATGATAAACGCGATGACCACCACAACAACAACTACACAGCAACGGTGGTGACAGCAACAGGCTGGTGGTAAGGAAAGAGGATTGTGTCAATTAGGTACAGTACCTCAACCTCAGCCGATTGTGCAGCTAGCATGTGCGCTTGCGCTGCTTTCGATTTTGCGACTGCTTGAGGATTCACTCGTTTTTTCAGCTGCTCTCCCTGCTCTTGGCTCGCTTCTACCGGTAGTGAAGCAGCGCTCGCCTTATTAGGACGAACACCGGCTTTCTCATTAGCGGCAGCAGCAGGCTTGTTGCTTCTATTTGAGCCTCCAGATTGAGGGAGGTCGGCAGGTTGATCGTCAGCCTCACTGCTGCTCTCCGTTGCTGCCTCTGTGGCGCCGCTTCCTGCTGTAGGCTCTTCCGCGGGCTCGAAGGTATCATTTTCGGATAGTTGTGAGGTAGCGTCTTTCTCCTCCACTGCTGTCAGTTGCATGCCCTTCTCGATGCTGCTATTCTTACTTTCCAAGTCTTGTGGCAAAGAAGATGGCTTCTGTGCAGCGGAGTAACTCGAAGTAGACTGAGCAGGAGGAAGCTGGGACAGAGCCACATGAATGTACTCCCCACGCCCGTGCTTTTGCCCTTCAAGCCATTTGCCCACGTAACTAAGCGACATCAAGAATAATCAGAGTAGAAGAAGTAAGAACACGTTGGCTGTGATTGAATTACACAAGTGAATCGCACAAGTCACTCCGAAATTTTCAATTCTTATTTCCATCGTCAGCAATTCCACTCACCGGTCGCTATTCGGGTAAGTGAAGACGCCTCCGTCGCCGCTCATTTTGTCGTCTTCCCATGGCCCTTCATAAGTGGCGCCATCGGCACGCAGAAAGTAGCCCGTGCCGCTGCGCTTGTTGTTCAACCAGTCACCTTTGTAGAGCGACCTGCCAAGACATTGAAAAGCAATGAAAATGTGTTATACTTTCTAGTAATGTCACGAGGAGAAGCAGTTACGAATTCAAACGTATGTATAAAGACAGCCACAGAAAGGACACGCTCCAGCTGTTACGTTTTGTAGTAAACACAGCTTAAAGCCTATCAGTGCTCTACGCTCAACACCCTTAGCATTAGACTTTTAGGAGCTCAATGAATTCAGTACTTACCCGTCCGCGCCGCGCAGTTCGCCGCGGCCTGTGCGCTTGCCTTTCCACCAATCCCCTTCATAGGTTCCGCCCGAGGCCCAACTGAAAGTCCCACGCCCATGGTACCTATAGAAGGTTCGAAAGGAATTTAAGGGTGCACGTAACACTTAGCAGCAAACTTTTATGGGATCTAATATCATTGAGATTCATGCGTCGGAAAAACCTAGCTCACTTGTTTAACTTTATTTTACCGAGCGTGGGTAACGTCAAAGTCGCCTGAATATTTGTCCCCGTTGGAGAAATTCAACGTGCGCTTCTCGGCGACGAAAAACTGATTGGCAACCATTACTTTGCGCCCTGCTTTTCGGAGCAGCCCTTTTAATCCTAGCGGGGGATTACTGCTAGCGGCTGGATCCACGGCAGGTTCTTTTGCCTCTTGAGTAGCGTTACTCTCCTCTGCTGGCTGCGTTTCATTGCCTGCACCAGAAGGCTGCATTGTGCCCTCACCACCACCATCGGTGGAAGTAGCGGTAGAATCTAGATCATCTCCCATCACGGATGAATAATGCTCGAAGGTAAGTCTAATCAAATCCTTAACAAAAACTACTCCGCACGCAGTCCTACGGAGGGCAACATTGTGTATGTTTTACGAGACGCAAGATAACGAGGAGACGGGAGGGATCGGTTGTTTGTTGACGGTTGACGGGTACTTATTACGGGCGGGAGCCAATCAATTGGTTGGTCTGATCGGCAAAATTTTCGACACCCGGGCCACCAAGCCACCAAGGGAGCAAGGAGCCAGTGGCTCAGGGAACCCCAGTCCTACGTAATCCTGCACCTACTGCAGGTAACCAAGGACCAGGGAACTCGAACACGAACTAGACCTGGCGCTGCGGGAAGATATTTTCGCGTACGCCCGTGCGTTGCATGCAAGTCAAAATCGTAATGAGGATATTGCGAAGTGCGTGGTGAGCACGAGGGAGTAGAAAGTATTATAATTCCAGCCCCCGCCTGAAATGGAAACCGTTTATAGGAACAATTTTGAACATGCCTATAAGTTTAAGCTTTAAGCGGCTGACTATGCTACAGCACATGGAAATCAAAAAGCAATAACAATATATATATAGCAATATATATATGTGCCCTCAATTCGAACTCGCCCATTCCATAACATCTCAAATTCACTAGATTTGATCCCCGAAACCTTCATTCTAAATTCCCTGAGCAAAAGCAAAGCAAAAATATCAAATGGCAAGTCGGCAGGTGGCACTTCGCAGCTGAACCCTACTTCACTTTCTTCTTTGGGCGCTTCTTTTTGGACGCAGATCCAGTCACGTTCGGGCCCACCGCCCACTCGTGTGTGTCGCCCTCTTCTTCCTCTGCAGCTGCCCCAGATAAAGGGCTAGTGGCATCCTCGGAACCATCTGCAGCGGCGGCGGCGGTACTATCGCCCGCAGCAGCACCAGCGTCAGGGTCGCTGGGAGACGCACTACTACTGGTCGTGGTTTGGTCCAATTTGAGCATCAAATCCGCCACTTTGGCCTGTAAGGGTGGCAGCAGCTTCTCTCTTTGCGCTTCCACTGCCACCGCTGCGGCTTTCGCTACTTCAACTTTCCGCTGCCAGACGCTGACGTTGTCGGCGAGCTGCACGTTGCACGCCTCGACTTCGGCGCGTTCTTCGCGCGCTCGGCTTTGGCGTTTTTTGGCGGCCACTAGGCGCTGCTCCAACGCGCGCTTTTCCCGGGCAAGCGCCGCTAATAGAGCGTCTGGAGGCAGCAGTTGCGGCAGCGACGCGCCGTCAGGAATGGGCCACCCATTCTCAAGGCCGTCCTCGCGGCTGGAACTGCTGCTGCCACTACTACCGCCGCCCCCACCGCCGCCGCTACCACCACCACTACTCCTGCTGCTACTACTACCTTCAGGATGGTAGCTCGTGAGGCCGCGCATCCGCTGGCGGCGCACTGCGTCGAGTTCTTGGGCAAAGTAGGCTCGCTGCGCTTCGAGCTGGCCGGCCAAAAGCTCGTGGTACTGGAAGCTCAAGCCTTCTAACTTGCGGTGCACGTCCAACTCGAGCGCGTCCGCTGAGGAGTCGGGGCCGAGGTCAGACGAGGCGGTGTCAAGTGCATTGCCTTGCCAATGAAAAGGCGACCAGAGGGGCGACGATGACGACGATGATGAGGAGTTATCACTGGCTGCGCTGCCTGATCTTGTGGCGTCATCGTCTGCAGCCCCACCTCTCCTGTTGCTGCCTCTATCTGGGCTATCGTAGCTCAGTCTGTACCCCAGCACCGGTGGGCGACCGTACTCTTCTGCCAAGGTGCTCGCGGCGTCCGCACTTTGAGTGAAGCGATTGCGGCACGCGGCGCTCAAAGCGTGTCGTGCGTCGCTAGCAGCTACAATGCTGCCTGGGCTCGTAGTTTCAACCAATTTTGGCGTGCCTGACCACTCTTCACTAGTACTTCCACTGCTGCTGCTTCTACCGCCACTGCTACTACTGTTACCACCATGATCAAAACCACTGCTACTACTGCTGCTGTGAGACACCGGAGCTAAGCCTTTCGACACCACGAGACGGTGCACGTAGCCGTCGCCGGCAAAGTCCCACACCTGACTCATGGTTTTAAGGCAAAGACACGAAACCAGCGGAATAGTAAGTCTACATGTAATCCGTTCGTAGTATGAAGGCGATACAAAGTTAAGGAAAGAAAAGAAGAATATGCGGGCAAAAACTTCGACATGCATGCCGAGGCAAGGGCACAGAAATAGAGAACGTTGATTTGAGCATAAATGCCTGAACAGAACCTAATGGAGAGCAGTAAAGGCACATTTCAGAGAACGCCTTCACGGACCTGTTGCGTGTCCATAGCAAGAGCGTAGGCGTGCAAACTTTCTTCGTAGTGGCGCCGAGCATGTCGCCGCCGCGCGCAGCCCACGAAGCCGCAAATCACACAGACCAATAGCCCGCTGCTCGCACCACAGCAAGCCACAGCACCGGTCTCACTGTTGCGGTAGCGGTGACCGTACCCGCTGCGTTCACCGGTGCCTGCAATACCACTTTCGCTGCTACTGCTACTGCCGTTGCTGTTGCTGCCAGCAACACCACTGTGTTCGTCGGTGCTGTCGCCAACCCACTGGCACTGGCTGGATATGGAGGCAAGGTTGTGGTGGTAGCGGCACACTGGGCAGGGGGCATCGGACCACTGCGCGAGGCAGCGCACGTGGAAGCTGTGGTTGCACGCGGTCGTCAGCAACGCTTGCGAACCATCACTTTCGAGAGGCTCCAAGCAAACGACGCACTGTGCCGACTGTTCCTGTTGAAGGTAGCCGCGAACTCCATCGCCACTGCGGTTCTGAGGTGACTGACTTTTTGTTCGGTTCCCGGCGTCATTGCTACTAGTACTACTTTGCTTATTGTCAGGACTGCTGGCAATACATTCAGCGCTACTGATCCCCGCAAGATGTTCTGAAGGATCCGTGACAACTCGATGCACCCGCGTTGGGAATGCAGCCGCCCAGAGCTCGTCGTTGTCGTCCTCGAAGTCAACCACTTCTTGTTGACTTAATGACGGCAGCAAATCCGATCGAGTGGCCTGATCAACAGCCGAGTCCAAACAATTCGCCGGAAGTAAAGCAGCTCCTCTTCCGGAAATTCGAAGGCAGCGCAAATCTGCGGCTGTTATGTAGCCTTCGTTCGCGACAAAGGCAATAATTTTCCATTCTTCAATAGGTTTACACGCAATATCTCCGTCGGTCGATGCGGGCAGCCGTATCACTTCCTCATCGAGAGCAATTCTCCTTGTGGTTAATGCTTTGTTGTCCGCAATACCACCCACGTGACTGCTGTTACGATGAAAATCGAATACTACCGCACGCACGAAAGCAATGAGAATGGGCGCCGACTCAAACGAATTATAGGGCGTTCCGTCGAGCGCCGCGACTACCTCACCCGCATGCTGTTTCGAGTTCAATGCTACAAGCGCCATGAATTGTCGTGGATCATCGCAATGTCGCAGAAGGCGCACTGCTTGAGTATTGTCATGGAATGGTGCTAAGATGCTAAGCAAGTCGGTCGGTACAAAGCGCGCAGGCACGCAGAGCACCGCTACGACGCGCGAGGGCGCCGACTGAGGTGACGAACTAGAAGTCATTACATGCGATTCCTTCGAAGGAGCTACGGCATCTACAAGGCATGCCACTTCTGTCTCCCCGAGAATATCACTGCTGTCACAAACCTCTGGCCGAGGTGCTGGCACGAGCGTGCGTAGTATTTGCACCGATCCGGTGAGCATCTCGATCTTCGGGTTCCCCGTGACAAACGGGACCGACGCTGACATCTCAACAAAGTCTCTCGGGGCACAGTTATGCAATATCACGCCCACTAGAAGAGTCAGAAAGAGCTAATAACAGTATCAAATATATGCAATTATTTATCAGGTCAGTTGCTCGCTAAACCTTCAATTGTAAACTAGTAACTGCACCATGATGCTCAGCTTCTGGTACTCACGTAAAGTTCAGGCTTATTCATTCCATAAATACTACAGGTCGTAGTTGCTTGAATGATTGCAATCATACGCACCACACTATTGGCCTTGCGATAAAAGAATACCCTTGAAGTCTCGAAAGAAGAAAGTTCAAATGGCTAGGCAGCTGCTCACCCACACCGTTTAGTCTCTTCTAGCTAGAGCTGCTCACCCAGCTCAGCTCAAAAGCTCGAGGAGCGAGGAGAGCTCTCGAGAAATCGACAAAAGTTCCTCCCATTATATTAGAGCAATTTAAAAAAAAAGCTCGTTATCATGTTGTCTTCAGTAGTCGTCTTCTTCAGACAGACAGACTTCAGTAGTCGTCGTCTAGCTACTTAGCTACTAACTGTAGCTACAGAAGACGTCTAGCTTGATAGACTGCATACATGCGTTTATGCATGTTAGTCTTGGATTGAACGGCGGCTGCCCACCAATGTCCTTGCAGGCTTCAGTAATCATGTGCATGTCTACGCTTCATTTGAAATGTTGTGGGCTTTGAAGCAGTATGAAACGCAGAAAAAAAATTAGTGTATTTGTCTTCGTGCTGATTTGCCTTGCCTTGGGCTCGAAATGTGCTACCAGCTTGGAAAGTAGCGAGAAGGTCCAAAACCCAGAAAAATCTTGGAGTTTTTGTGACGGCTCATGCTGCCAGCCGCTTCGACGTAACCGCACTTGTGCTTTTGGAAACCTAATCTTTCAGCCTCCTAGTAGCTTTTTCTACATCGTCGATGATCCGTCGACGGTTGACAATACCACATGGTGTGCCTACTTGAACAACCGCTTTCAGGGTGGTTTAAATACGACCAAAGAGTCTCATTCCTTATGGGCTCCTCAGGCAGCGCCTTTATCTTTAGCCAAAGAGGTTACTCGTGTAATCGACAGCCCTGTATTTCTAGGTGCATACTTGTACGCGAACCCTGGGCACAACATGTTGGATGCAGTTTACCCTAGCATCGTTTCGTTGCTGCGGCTTCGTGCAGCTGCGTTAGCTTCTGGGGCAAAGCATGTTTTCGAAGCACTTCCTGACATGCACGAAGATTTTACCTATCTCATCTTCGATGAATCATGGTTTAGACGGCAGAAGTTGATGAATAAAAAAGTTTTTCGCTTCCACCGGAACATCACTGAACGAAATTTTGCTGAGACGGTGGCGGGCCGATGCATCGACTTACAGGAATTGCAACAGAAATGTCCATATCCGGGCTGTCGATTGCGAGTAGTATTCGCTGGAGTTGGCCATCAAGGTATGAGCATGGTTACTGAACGCAATGTTTTTGGAGGAGCTCAAGTACATCGGTCTTTATTTCAGTACAGGAAACGTATATTGGATCGATACCATGTGAACAGTCCAAGATACCAGAATGCGACGTATAGAAAGCATAAACAGCCTTCAATTTTATTCATCGAAACGAAGCGAGTTGTGACGAACTACCGAGAAGTTGCCGCATCTGTGGGTAGAATAAGCAATGCTAGAACCGCCGTTGTAAAATGGGATGGGATGTCATTCAAAGAGCAACTTGAGTTGATCTCGAATACGGACATTCACGTCACGGGGGTTGGTACCGGCCAGATGAATGTGTTTCTCCTGCCGCCAGGTGCAGTGGCCCTCGGGCTTGGTTGGCGAGACGACTTCTCGTACAACCACGTCCATTTTTTTGATGCCATTCTCACCAGTTTAGACCACGTGAGCGTCGTTTATTACCCTTCATATGGGCCAGAAGAGCTTCAGGGTACGCGTTCAGTCACTCTCAATGTTTCAAAAGCTACAGGAATGGTTATGCAAGCTCTTGCTCGATTTCTTGAGGGCTTTGAAATCCCTATTTCTCTGGATGACAATGCAAATGACTACGACCGAGCGTATGCGTATCTTTTCGAATTGTCTGGTGGCCTCTCGCACATGAAAAGAACGGGAGACGAAGCTTGGCCAGTGCCGCCCGGAGGTAGCTGCGTGATAAACAATCCTGAATCTCTGCTCTTCCACAAATCCTGCGGATGGAGTGAGCATATCCCTGAAGTCCTCAAGCGATATCCGATTGGACCTGCAGAATGTCGGCCGCCAATCATGCAAGCTATGTGCACCAATTAGACTCCAACATAAGTGTAGGTTCGCGTTTCTAAGAAAGAATATGCACTCTTGAGGGCGTTAAGCGCCATTTTTTTAACTTCTTGTTGTTGTGTGTAGTTTAAGCAGTAAACGTTTATTGCATTGAGCTGCAGCTCACTCGGCAATTAGGTTCCGAGCATCCGACGAGCGGCATCTAGAACCCCGACAACCAATAGACCTTCTAAGTTAACAGCCCCATTCGCCTAACTGGCAGCTAAAGGGGGGTCACTTTTCGCAAAAGCGGAAATTTTGCGCGTTATTGGCCATTTCGTATCATAGAGTCGATTTATTTATTATCCAATGCACAAATAAGTAGATAAGCCGTATTTGGTAAACCCGGTAGGGCCGCGACGTAAAATCACGGAAAATTTATCCGTTGAATACCATTATTTCTTAATTGGTGCTCATCTAGCACAGCCAGTGCAGCTCGGCTGCACTGCGGATTTCGAGCAGCTAGGCCCAAATTCAAAAGAATATAGTGCTTCTTGGTATCAGGATTCTCCCTCGATATTACCACAATATCGGGCCACAGTGGTAAGACTGTTTGAGCTCGATTAGGGGGAATCCCGCCTCGATTTGCGTATGCCATGGCCAATAAGGGTGATATTTCAGAAGTGACCCCCCACCCCCCTTTAGCTGCCAGTAGGGGGAATTCAAAAGGATCTTCTAGAAACAAAAATGGCCACTATAAGGCCAGGTTGATATGAAATTTACTTTTGAGACCGGATTTGGGCTTCCTGGAGCACCCTTGAAGTGCCTAATATTTTCTTAAAACTTTGTTTTTTCGTTGATTTTTTTTTTTCATTTTTTTAGTGAAAATCCCACTACGGGGAAATGCCCCATCCAGCCAAAAAGAGACTTTTTTTAGCCATAATTCTACCCCATTCGGATCCTTTCAGCTACTTTCCTTTGAATTGGGTACGTATTGGCTCAGTAGGCTACGCTGATCAAGTTTCTATCGTTTTGGGGGTGGTAAACATCAAATATTCGGTGTAAACTATGAGATTTCATACCTGATTTCAGCTTCATTCGATCTCGAGATACCGTAAGTGCCAAGTTCTCGACCCCGTTGTGCCCGCTGGCCCAAGTAGTTACATCAGCCGATAGGTATCAACCTATATTATCTAAAAATAGACGAAAAGAAAATCGTGCTTCTTGGTATCGGGATTCCCCCTCGGTATTGTCAAAATATCAGGCCACAGTAGTAAGACCGTATAAGCTCAATTAGGGTGAATCCCGCCTCGATTTGCGTATGTTATGGCCAATAAGGGTGATATTTCAGAAGTGACCCCCCACCCCACTTTAGCTGCCAGCTGGCCATTCCTTATTATACCTCCATTATCAGGATTTCGACGAAGGAATACTCAGATGTAGTATAAGTATGGTATATGAGATATGGAATAGAGAAGGGATAACGGACTTATTTCGCATTGCTTTATACGGCACTTAGAAATTCCCGTATCCACCTACTAGCATCGCTATCAGGTCATCTTAACGAATAAAGCAGCAGATGAAACAAGGAAGCAAAAAAGAGAAGAGGGGGAAGGGGCTATAAAAAGGGCTCGCGCTGTCCGCGCTCCTAGTGCACTATTCATGTCGGTCGCACATCGGAAGACGGCGCGTATATGTGCTCTACGAGGACATGGTCTCTAGGTGTGCCGTCAGGAACAACAGGCAACACGAACAAAGCGTTGTCGCTTCGGCAGGCATTGTCAACGACGTCGCAGTAATAAGTGCGAGCCTCAAGTTCCAGGCGGTCATATTCTGCGGGAATCTGGTAAGGTATTGTGGCCGCACAGCCCTCCTGAAGGGCACCGGCTGCGAGGACAGTCTGCACGCTTGGATCTTCAGCGGTTGAGCCAGTAGCGGCTGATTTCTTTATTCCTATGAGGCGAAATCGGCTATCAGCCCCCTCCGTGAAGTGCAACCCTGAATCGAGTTGCACACTCAATACGAGCTTCCCAGCAGAATTACTGGAGCATACAAGTTCGTCACACGGGTATGTCAGTGATTGAAGATTGAAGACAAAGGTACGAGAAAAAGGCAGCACGGTTTACACGCAATTAACACGTACACTGGCGACGCATCTATTCGCTTAGCGCGAACACGCCTGAATAATGGCGGTGAATCGCTGTCGCTAGCTAAAGCTTTCTGGGTGCTAAGAAGAATTGGGGCGGCTGCGCTCAATTCAAGCCACTGTCGTCGAGCTAAGATAAGCGCGTTGGCAGTGCACGGTGCATAGACGCACAAAAGCGCCTTCAAAAGCCAGCGAATCATTTAACCTAGCTAGACTCGATGGGATATGAGCAGACTAAGAGTAATAAAGGGCAATTTGTGGGCAGTCTAGCTGGGGAGAGCCGATGGGCTCTCGGTATCATGTATGTGCTCATTTTTGAACTCCTTTCTTGTCCGTCGTCCAGATGGCGGACATTTACAGGGAAGACTCAATCCAACCAATGATGAACCAAGCGGCAAGCGGCCCACTTTTGTCTCTGCGTACGCGTGGAGCTCAAATCTCTGGCCGTGTCCAGAGCCCACCAGTCATCGCCGCTCGATACTAACTGCTTGCTGTTCACTCAAGCTATACCATTTTTTACAGCGGCTAAGTATACTAAGTATTTGGTAGCCAATGGATATGCACAAGTGCAATAATTGCGAAAACTTGAAGCCGAAGTCCTGTTTCGTGCACATCAAACGACATGGCAATGGCGCGCCCGACGAGCTCGATAAAGATTGCCGTTTCAACAACATTTGCACCACGTGCTACCCTGAGAAGAAAGCTTACTACAAAGAGCAATTAAAGAAAGGTAAGGAGGCGAAAAGGATTCTTGACCTTGCCGCCAAGGATGCAGCATTTGGATTGAACGATGGTGTTCCCGGAAGCACTAGCGGCAGTGGCAGCAGTAGCAGCAGCAGCACGACAAAATCGAAAATAGCACCGGGTGCAATCCTCAAACAGTGTACAGGGAATGCTTTGAAGCAAGTAAGCACGACGATTTCTCATGCTAGGTCAAACTTTCGAGGGGTTCCATCGCAAGTTGGGGCAGCAGTCCTAGTGTGGGACGAATCCTCCGATCTCCTGTAAGTATTTGCAAACTTGTACGGCATTGTCAGATATGGTTTCCTAAACACGTGTCGTCTTCTTATATCAGGTCTTTCACTTCGAACAACCCTGGTGTGATGTACAACCAAGACGTACTGGTCAGTGCTTTAAGAGCTTTGAGGACCTCGAAATCGAAAAAGCGCCCCCCGTCGACCCCAGGCGACACACAGACTCCACAGAGCAACGAAAGCACCCTTCAAGACGACTTGTTGAGCTTGCAGACGCAGAGAGAAGCGCTGAGCCGGCGCCATGCAGCCGAAATGGGTGCCATTGACGCTCAGGTAAATCAACTATTCAATATCTTATCCTACCCATTTTGTTTTCCAAGACAGGGCTTGTGTCATCACTTGGCTTTTGATCTTGTTTCCATTACAGATGCGCTTGGTTATTGGTGTCGATGGAAGCGCCAACAATGGAGATGGCAGCAGCAGCAGCAGCAGTAGTGATGTTGCTTCCTTTGGCGGTGGCAGCGGGCAAATGGCTGACTTCTCCTCGTATGCTCCTGCAGGAGAAGCAGCGACTTCCGCAGCCGGAGCAGCCGTGAGAGACGCAGCCGAAGTGTTGTCCTCCGCCGCTGCCATGGCCGGGGCTGCGCTAGGTGGACCACCCGGACTTAATGTACCCAGCACCATGGCCGCCATGGGCGAAAGCGGCCTTCCTGTAGCTGGCTACGGCGCGGACGCCGACGGCATGGCGCGCGGTGTGCCTCGAAGGAAGCGCAACGTGTTCTTCAGCGGCAAGCTCATCGACTGCGACCTGTCCGGGCTGCAGCAGTGCAAAGCTTGCGGCACGTACGGCTGTACGGAATGCGGCGACGAGGAGCCCGCCATCAGCGCTGGCATTGGTGGCAGTGGTGGTGTTGACTACCCCGACGACGACAAATGGTTCAGCCAACAACCCGGCCCCAACGTGCCAAATCCAAACGGGAGCGAAGCTGCGGAGTCTGCTATGGTTTAAAAAGGGGGTGTTAGCGGGTGGAGATGCCACATGCGACAAATATACACGGTACTGGTGCCGTGTGAGGTTTCTAGCAAGCAGAGTTTAGCATTACCACAGGCGTGATCTAATAGATCGAAGCCACGCAGACAAGTGACAAAAAGATTGAAAATCCACCCGCATCTCTCTACCTCCACTTAAAATTATTGCAGTTTACTTCGCCCGGAAATCACATATACCCAATTATATCAATAGCCTATAGCGATGATATATCTATTATCTATTATATCTACAATCCACAACACAAAATTGAAAAGTGGGTTTCTTCTGTTTTGCTTTAAACTTCCAAGTTCGAGATCCGTGCTATATCTGAGACGTGTGCGCTAAATTGTACTGGGTATACTTTTTCCACGTCCATCCCGCGTGGCCCTGTAATTATTTGTAATTAGTAATTCTTAATTGCGATTACTTTTTTGGAGCGCAAAGCGGGACATGGCGGGTGGAAGTGGGATGTAGAATTAATTCGAGATACACAAATGACAATACAAACAACAGCACAATAAGCCAGTTAAATAAGCCCGGTGGTTTCAAGGAGCTCCTTGACTGCCGTGGTCAATCGCGGAAGACTTCAGGCGTCGGAAGTCGCTGTGGTTCACTTCACCGTCCCGGCGCATCTTCGCCAGCTCCCGCAAGCTGCGCAAACTTTCGCTGCTGTCGTCGTCCGTCCAGAAGCGGCTCTTGTCCGCCAGCAAGTCTGCCGCGCTGTCTTCGTCGACGTTGCCTACGCCCAAGTCCACGGCCGCGGGGGCTAGCTTTTGCAGGCCGCGCACGGCACGCCACTGCTGGGCCCGGGCTGCCTTGTGCGCGGGGGTCTCTCCAAACGCGTCCATCACGGTGAGGTCCACCCCACGGCGGTGCAAGAAGTCGAGGGCTTCGAGGTTCCCGAACTGCGCGGCCACGTGCGCGGGGGTCGCGCCGTTGAGGCTCGGCGTGCTCAGCACCTCTGCGGCAGCGCTACGAGACACCGACGCGTCTTGGCACTGGTAGAGCGCTTCGAGAATGTCGACGCGGTTCACCTGTTCATAATAGAATAATGCGCATATCATAGAATGAGCTTGGAGCCACGGCTTTGTTGTTCCATAGCGCGTGTTAATGGAGAGGCGACATGAATTGTACCTGAGCCGCGTAGTGAGCTGGTGTGGCACCGCCGCCGTCTTTCAGCGCTAGATCAGCACCCATATCGAATAGGATCTCGAGCAAGTGCGTGTGGCCGCCAGCTACTGCTAAATGGCAGCAAGCTTGGCCGATTTTGTTTCGGCAGTTCACGTCAGCGCCAGCTTCCGCGAGTGCTGAAATCACGTTGTGATAGCCCCACCGGCACGCCACATGCAAGGCAGTGTTACCAGCTTCGTCGGGCTTGTTGAGGTGGCCTTTCCTCAAGAAGTGGGCGATGCCAGCAACGTTATCTGTAGCTGCTGCGCGTTGTATAGTCGTGTACTGCACGGCGTAGATCTCCACGCCATCTACTTTCTGCAAGCGCCGAATGTGGTTGACGCGGTCGGACACTGCAAAGCGCCCGTTGCTTGCAATCTTCTCGAGGTCTTTCTTGAGCTCAGCAGCGGCTGCTTTCGCTTTATTTTGCGCTTCCATCTAATAGGGTAGCTATGTGTGGCAACCAGGACTTAACGCCGCGTGGCAGTGCAGTATTTCAATGCTTAGCGCTACAAACTCTAAATGATAGAAGCATACTACTACAGTAGAAGCTACTGAAGCTGCGGTAAAAGTTCCGAAAAGGAGTTGTGAGAAGCGTGTCCGTTGCTGAGTTACTGGTTATGGTTACCGAGTTACCGGGGATGTCTTCTCTTTCTCTTCTCTGTCTCTATTAGCTCAGTAACACTCTAGCTGCCTCTGCTCCAATTTGATACTTGATACTTAACTCGATACACCGATATCGCCCTCGTCTATATCTATCGGTATTGGAGTATGCTACTCCCTATTCGCCTCAACTCACGAACAGCTAATGCAGTTCCAGAATTCATGATTAATATCAGGGCACGAAGAGGATGGAAACGAGAAGAATCAACGCAAAATTGGACAGCACAAAAGAATGAACAATCCGATCCGAATGGCCATATTACTCCTCGTCGCTTTCCTCTTGATCGTCGCTTGATTCCTCGTCATCGTCGTCTTCGGATTCCTCATCCCAGCCTCCCGCAGTTCCAATGTCAAGAGCGATTTCCTTGATTTTGGTCTTTTTCTTCTTTTTCCCGCCATCGTTTCTCGAAGCGCCTCCCGCCGCGCCTGAGGCAGCCGCGGCGGCACTTTTCGCCGCTGCAGCGGCAGCGGCCACCTCTCGAACTTCCACGTCAGCGGGCGTGTCAAACGCGCGAGCCCATTCTTTGCTGGTAGCTGGAGTGCCAATTTCCCACCATCGCTCCTCTTTGACTTCAGCTCCCTCCAATTGAGGCCCTTCTTTCTCCACCGTAGCCGCTCCTCCTTTTTCCGCTGCTAAATTTGCGGCTACAACTCGTCGATCAAGTATGCCGATCAAGTCTCCGTGTTGCACGTAAAAAGGCGACTGCGTCACGCTCCTCGCTCCACCGCTGCCTTTGGTGGGTGTTGCAGCTGCTTCTGTTGTGCCACTATTGCTTCCACTGGCAGCACTGCTAGTGCTCACGCCAACCGCAACACCGCTGCTGGCTTTGCTATTGTTGTTCTTTTTGCTGCCTTTTTTAACTCGGCTCGAGGTCATGTCAGCTGCCAGGACCACCCAGGAGGCCTTGTCGCTGTGACGCGCCACTATAGCGTGTTCACAGGGCACGCCAGCGGCAGCCGCTACTGCAGTCAAAAAGTCGTCAAAGGTGGGCGCTCCTCTATTACTAGTGGCGGTCACCAAACAGCGTTTCGGCGGCCATACCAGAGGCGACGCCACGCCAAAAGCAGCTTTGCCATCGCCACGACGAGTTATCCACACGTCTACGAAGCTCTTGGTGGCCGCAGGCAAACGCATCAAGCCTGACAACTGCTGGTGTTCGCCCCTTGCCTCCGCATCTGCTGCTGCTGCTGCTGTTGTTGTTTGCACCGTTGTTGTTGCAGCGTCGTCACTGCCCCCGAGCCACGACGGCATCCAAGCGCGCGCTGACTGCACCAACCCACCGGCTGCACCTTCTATGGTGGACTCTGTCAGGGCACCGTTGCCACTGACGTCAGATTCGTCGTTATTGTTACCGTTGTCGATAGAAACAGGCACCAACACTAGCGGCCGCTCAGTCTTCACTTGAAGGCGCTCGAGGGTCGTAGTCAGGCCTAAACTGCGCGCGTGGGCTACAGCCGAAGCGTCAACGAGATTGCTACCACAACCACTGCTGCTGCTACCACTATTACTGCCACTAATCGATGGAGAAGCACTGCTGCTGTTGTTAGCGGTGTCGTTGCCCAGCCATTTGCCTGGTAGCCACTCGTCGACCCGAAGTTCGCGCAGACGGAAGCAACGCGCGCCGGACTTGAAGTACACTTCGAGCGCCGCTGACGTGGCGCTGGCTTCGAAGTTCAAATGCTGCGCGGCAGCCGCAGCAGCGGCAGCAGTCGCAGCCATGGTAGCGGAGACTCCTCCTCGGTTGGCTGGTGCGGCACCGCTGGTGGCGGTGATGGTGGCAGTATTTGCACCATCCACAGGAAGAGCAGAAGTCGAGGCTGCCCCAGCAGCTTTCGTTGAGGGTTCAGCGGCATCTGTAGCCATTCCTTCTTCAGCGCGATTGGCCATGTCAGCCACCCGTGCTGCTAGCGTTGCTGCTGCTCCTTTCAAACCTGGCGCTGCTACTCGACGCCCAGCAGCAGAAGCATCAGTGCTAGCTGCGTGATCAGAACCTACCGAGCTGCTGCTGCCACCAATCTGTTTGCTCGATTT
>Ga0307931_1001326_pt1 | contig 16274 bp, 15 predicted proteins | sample OrgLakmetageno47_FD_201816 | JGI IMG/M metagenome (GOLD analysis project Ga0307931, IMG submission 201816) | Saline water microbial communities from Organic Lake, Antarctica - #47 | ecosystem: Environmental > Aquatic > Non-marine Saline and Alkaline > Saline | place: Antarctica: Organic Lake... | reverse complement strand
TGAATATCGCATTATCGCATACTAACATACTAAGTAATCACTGCCAATGCACTTAATTGCTGCCTTCTAGGTAAAAGCTTACTGAGATGCTTATGACAATAAAATATGCATGGCAGCCACACAATTGCCAGACCCAAATTTCAAGTCGGCCGGAAATATGAATGCAGTCAACTACTTAGACGGCCTTCTACTCCAATTTAGGCGAGTGATAAGAACTCAGCCGAGCTTGGCCTTCTACTCTAGTGTAAGCAGGTGACAAGAAATTAGCCAAACTCCCATAATGAGGGACCCAACTAAAATGGTGCCCTTCACTGTTACTTACTAATTTTTAATGGCTGCACATGCTTCGATGGATAATTTCTTGAAAGCGGGGTTAAATAATCCAGTGAATTTTGAGACAGGCCCCGAAGGGCCGGAATTAGAAGACTAACAGGTAGAGAAGAAAAGCAAAGCAGCGCAAACTAGACCTAAGAAGCTAATCAGGCGCACATGCCCGAACCACCTTTTTTACCAGCTGAATTACACGACCATTGCTTGGCGAGTTCAACTCACAGAATAAGGCGGCTATATGTACCACTCTTGACTAGTTGAGAGCTCTCTTAGTAGAGCAGAGAAAGGAAAATTTGATAGTAATTACAGGCCCCAAAGAACCAGAATTAGAGAGCTAACAGTCGGAATAGGAAGAAAGCAAAAATTAGAGTACCGAGGAATAAGTCTAGCATACATTTAACCGAGAAGTCATGAAAGATTTGATAAAAGGTCCTGTAGAAACTTGCCCGAGTTCTCACACACACACAAACCCTGCGAGAGTCTTGCATAGGAGTAGGTTTAAGGTTGAGGCCAAATACTCCCAGCTGACAAGCCGGCCGGGCGAGAGGAGGAGAAAGATGAGGAAGAGAAAGAAGAAGAAGAAGAAGAAGAAGAAGAAGAAGAAGAAGAAGAGGAGGAGGAGGGAGTAATTTCGTGGCGTTACTATCAACCCAGATGCCAACGACCACGTCAACAAAAATCCCAACGATTCCCACTAAAAAGATGTGGTCAGATGTTGGATAACTCGTTATGTCCACCATTTCAGGAACCTCATAAAGGATTTCGCCAATCAAGAGTCTAACGCGGGACATAGAACTATGAAAGCTTCTGTTGAATTATTCCTAACCACTTGGACCATTCTAAAGGCAGGGTTCACGTGTGAAAGAAATTAAAGGTAGCTTCGGTTGTTAAGAGGTTGTTACGTTAAGAGTGAAGAGACTGAGGCTTGAATTTTGGTACTTCTCCTATTAGAAACCGAATTCCATCGTGTACTGCAGTAGTAAAAGCCGTTAAGAGCGCGAGGGCTGAGGGCGAATTTCGCCATTCTTATTACCCGGAACTACCTGTACTTCAGCTGGGTTTGTCTCGTATTATCGCCAATGTTAATGGTACTGTATTTCGCTGGTGGCTGTGCTATAAATATTCATGATAGAGGATAGAGTAAGTATCCAGCCCAGTGTTGAGATATTTTTATGCTAGATTTTTGGTGTGCCATTAAGTCAAGCCGAAGCACAGGACTACCCATATTCGTGGCCACAAGGGGCGAGGCCAAAATGCATGACTCGAAAAGCTGCGCGTCACCAAGCTCTTTTTGGCTGTGCCTTGCGTTGCCTTTGTTGCTGGTTAAGATAGTTGTCGGCCGCCATAGCTGACACCCCTTGTCCTGTACTCTGACTAGCTCCGTTTCTTTGCTGGGGAGGTGGGTTGCCGGGAGGGCGTAATCTACCCTTGCGTGGTCCTGGACCCTGTGAAAGGGCAACCGCTGCAGTCACCTTCGCAGCAGGCAAGCCTCTCCCCTTTTGGCCGCCATTATTTCTTTCTACTGAGATACTACTGGGTTGATTTCTTTCCACCGCTACAGTGCTACTTCTGCTGACAGTACTGCTGTTTGAGCTGTTTGATCTGGCATTGCTGGTTGGGGTGCCGCTCTCTCGTCTTCTCCGCCAAAACTTTGCTGCGAACCCGCTTAAAGCTAAACAGAGGGGGGCAACCAAATAAGTGGTGAAATGTAGTCCACTATGAAAAAATCTCACAGTTCAAAGCATTCCTGTTCTTCGTCTCACCTCCAGTGGCAGTAGATGCCTGCCGCCATCTCGTTTTCCCTGAAACAACGCCCGCGGGTCTCACGGGCACCATTTCAACCTACGTTTAAAAACGCCGAAGGCGATGATGAAGATGACAAAGATGGTCACACATACTTTGAAGCTTAGCGCTTGGTGGAATTAATGCGGCATTTTGATACTTTTGAACGAACCTTATTGTTGTAGAAGACTATGTCATTCTCGGGTGGCGTCTCCGCTCGGTCGTTGTAGCTTACTAGGGTGTTAGGAGATTGGTGGTGAACGACAGAAAAAGGTTAGTGCGACTGCTCTGAAACAGAAGAGACTACCTATCGAATGAATGGAGCTATGGTGCTGGGCTACTTAGGTCATTGCAAGGTATTTCGGCGTTTAATGTTCAAAATAGTGCAAAGGTAGCAAGCACCGTGGTAGTCGCTTTCTCCAGAGGAGAATGCCTCGACTGCAGTTCGCTCCAAAGCAGCACTATCGGAGGTGCCAATCGAACTAGTAGAAGTTGAACCTTGGCTCTCGGGCTTAATCGAGCGGGAGCTTGCGGAACCGCCCATTGGATGAAAGGGGGTGCCTTCTCTCGGCGAACCCCTCAGAAAAATGAGAAAAATGTGCGAAGTCGCCACACGGGATTAAATCGCATTTCGCAGTTCATCTCCGAGGAATAAGGTTCTTTCTACTACTGCGATGCAGATTCCCAGGGCCCGTGATTGGTCAATTTTGGCAACTCAGCCTTCCCTTATTATTTCCCATTTCTCCATGAACTGGACTGCGTACTGCGTACTGCGTGTTGCTTTTTGCCTGAACTACTTTGCAATCCCGCGCTCCCGCTTTCCCTAAGGGGCGAACCCTTAACAAAATAATCTTTTACAACACCTTAATATGGCATGGTCATCGTCTTTGGTCATCGATGCGGTCGCCGCCTTGGTGGCCGTGGCCGGACTTGCGGTGTGCTTGCCACGGTGCTTGCGCACGGTTGGCGTCCGAAGGCTGCCCTTGCCGTTGATTCTGTTCGCTGTAGGCGCACTGCTAGCGTGGTGCTCCACCGAACTACAGTCTCATGCTGGCGGTAGCGATGACGCTTCTAGCGCTGGCATTGATGATGGCGGCGACAACGACGACGGGACTGAGGGTTCAGCGGCACGTTGGGAAGCGTTTCGTAGTGCACCTGTACTGCAGGGCCTAGGAGCTGTGCACGCATTGCGCGTAGCGTCACCGCAGCTATCATACTGGCTGCTGTTGCCTCCCATTATCTTTACTATGACAGCGAGCTTGCCATGGGCCTCCCTTCAGCAGTTGTCGAACAGCGGCAGCTGCGTGGGCTATTTGTGGGCATTCCCCTGGGCGGCGCTGGGATTTGCAGCAACAGGGGCATTGGTGTGCGGTGGCGCAATTGCCGTGGTTGCAAAATGGCTATTGCCTCACTCGGGCGAGTGGTCTTGCGCGCAGGTGCTTCATTTTATCGTGTCTACGTAGTTTTCTATTCATTGCGTTCGTAGGGATGAAAAGATGCAAGTCAAACATCTTGACATCATGGAGTCAGCAGAGAACTGTTGTTACTTCGATTTCGTGCTAGCTGATTCTGCGACAGTTATTTTCAAAAGGCCTGTATGCCATCCATCTCTGCCACATCCTGCACGTTTTTCTTATTTTTCGTATCATAGGCCGTAGCACTTGGTGCATGCCTCGCGGTACCAGACCCCACTGCTGCTGTCGCAGTGCTACGGCAGCGCGGTGCGCCCTCGAGCCGACTCCCCGGCCTTCTTGAAGCTGAAGCAGCGCTCAGCTTAGGTGCCGCAGCGTTAGCCTTTGCGGCGGCTGCTGCGGGTATGAGTGATCAGAGTCTTGACAGAGCGCTTCCAGTCGCGAGTGGGAGCACCAGCCGCAGCGACGGCAGCGGTGACTGGATCTACGGCGATGAAGACTCATTCGGCGAAGGGGCACTCTGGGTGCTGCGACTGCTGCGGTTGATCGTTGGCGGGCTAATTTGCGGACTTCTAGCGCTGCTGTTCCTCTGGCTCGTTGTAGCGCCATTGCGCAGGAGTAGCTTCAGCGCAGCTCCAATGGGATCACCTCTTCAGGACACCACCTCGGGTGCACATGCCGGACTCACCGCAGCGATCGCGTGCTACGGTGCCTTTTTTGCGGCTGAAGCACTCTTGCAAGCGTCAGGAGTAGCAGCTGTTGTGGTGCTCGGGCTTGGAGTAGCGCACGGCGCCGGTCTTGCGCCTTCTTCTTTAGCTCATTCGAGTGGTATCATCAGTGGTGGCAACAACATCGGAACTTTCCGCCGGCCAGGTGTAGGATGGGCGGCTTCCCTTGTACCCTGGACCAACGGTGGTGCCAACGTCAACAACAGCGGCGCTAGGACTCTAGCGGTTACTTTGGAGTGGGCCTTATATTTTGCAGCGGGATCAGCTTCTCAGCGCGCCTTTGTGCGCTCCACCGCTGGCACCGAATGGCTCGACTTTCAGGGCTCCGCCGAGAGTGAAAATGGGATTGAACCGTCGTTGTCGGCGTTGGATTTGGTGGTAAATGCTATTTTTCTCATGGTTGTAGCCATTGTGTTCCGCGGCGTCGCTCTCGTCCTCTTCAATCGCGTGTCCACTTACCGACGCGGTAATCAAGGTAGCCAACTCGAAGGCAGCCAAAGGGGGACTAATAATGACACTAGCAGCAGCATTGGCAGTTGGTCGACGCGTGAGCTGCTGGCTGCGTGGCTCGGCGGGATTCCCCGCTTTGGTGCTTTGGCGATAGCCCTTGCGCTTCAGATCTCGCAGCGCACTCCTTCAGAGAGCTACAACAGCAGCAGCACTAGCACTAGCACTAGCAGCAGCGGCCAATCCGAAGGCGGGTTGCAGCGGCAAGAGTTTTTACTCTACGTGTGTGGGGCTGTGTTTTTGTCGCATTTGGCAGGCAGCTGCGGGGGGTTGCTTTTGCTCGAATCCCAGACGCTTTGGCCCTACCCTGCGGCGGACAAGGAGGCTTGGGCGCGTGCAGCGGGGCTGCGGAGAGCGGTGCGTGGGTTTATCATGTGTCAACTTGTGATGACGATGATGATGAGAATCAGATCTTTAAGATTGACGCATGCACTCTTTGTATTTGGCTCTTGCTGGTCTTACATTACGCACCTGCCCTGCACTGAGGACGTATCAGTACGCAACATTTTTTAATGCGAACACTGTGGTTCCTTGCCCTAATGTAAAACAGGTGGCGAAATTGGAAGCCCGCACGCACGGGCGCAAATGGGCAGCCCAACACCGGCAAGCACTCTGGGGCAATCCAACTCAAACAGGCAGCAGTAATGGCAGCGAAGAAGGCAGCAAGCAAAAACTCGCCGCGCTGTCGACTTTGCTTCTTGGTGAAGGTGGAGAGAGAGGCCGCAGCAACGACCACGACGACGATGCGCTCGCCCTCTCACTGGTGCCGTCGTTTTTGGGCGGCGATGTGCGCGTGCGCGGAGATGGCGCGGTATCGCTCTTGGACCAACACGGCAAACCACTGGTGCGTTGACGCTAGTATTTGCCTAGCAATGATCTCAATTATATGCACTGTTGTGATGTACTATTGTTTTTCATTTCATGCAAACCTGTTGTGTTGCATTTCGGGTCATCAGGTAGTGGACAGTGCAACGGCAGTGCTGAACCTCTTCGTGCGCTCGAAGAAAGATGCCATTGGCACCAAGAACACCAACAGGAGCACCAGTGGGTGGCGGCTCGACCCTCAACATGCCCTTGAAGCTGCTGTCAACCCCAACAACAACAACCATGGCAGCAGCAGGGCAGGGAGTGTTTCTTCCGCGGCACTTCCTGCTGCTCTTTCTTCTGGCGACATTTCAAGCGCCGAAGCAGACTCTTCTTCTCCTTCTTACGTCACGGACTTCACGATTTTGCTCGCGGCTGGACTTGAATTGCAGCGCGTCAAATCTTACGGTGAGCATACTTCAAATTCGAAGGTAGCATACATGATTTGAGCCAACAATGAAGCCTCTAAAGTAAACTGCTGATTTTCTTTCTCCAAGGGACTTAACGTAGCTCTTAATCTTGTTTTTCAAGTCATACTGGTTGCTTATTTGTGGATATTTATGCTCTACAAAGCGAATTGTGCGGATCCTTATTTTTCACGTGCTCTTTGCTTCTTCTCATCAGGTGATTCAAAGCAGTCCACTTCGTTTCGAGCTCTCTTTGCCAACGGGCTTAATGCATTGTTCACCGAGCGCGCTGTGCTCTATGCGGAAGACGCACGATGCCGCACTTTGCTTTTGGGCTCTTCGAAGCGTGATCCCAATCCTTTGACGTTTCGAGCAGCGGATCTCGTGAGCGCGAAAGAGGTACAAGCGTGTAGATGAATATTGACAAGAAAGGACAGTACTGCTGCAGTGTGGCATGGTCAAATACGCATGAGTTGATACCAATGAAAATGTGATGATCTGAGCCTGAATCGTGTTTCTGTATCGTTTTTGAGTCTCACTGCCTTACTTGTGCTGCTGCTGCTGTCACACAGGTGAGCGTACCATCCCTCAGCCCGAGCACAACCGCGCTGCAGCTCACTTTCTATGTGCCAGGGGGCGGTGATCGTCGTGACACTGCGACTAAGCATGAGAATGAAACGGCTTCATTGTCCACTGCCATGGAGTCAAAGGTGGAAGAAGGGAAAGCCGATTATATTGAAAATAACGACGCAAGAAACACAGATGACACAAACATTGATGAGACCACTGACATGAATGAATCCCTAAAAGGGTTGAAGTCTGTAGACCTCATCATCGAATCCGCTACGGTGCGCACTTACTTGTCAACCATGCTTTTGGAGCACGCTCAAGCAGAACTGCTTCGCCGCAATAATGCCCACGAGAATCGCAGTAGGGGCAGGGAAGCTTTCGCATCGGTAGCAATGTCAAAGAGCAGCGGTGATGGCCCTGGCAACGAGGAGTGGTTCTCAGTGGTGCGGTCACTCTCAGGTGAGGACAATCCTGAGCTTGACGACATTTCACCCCCAGCGCATACTGGCATTACAAGGAGAAACAGCAGCAACAGCAGCGGTGGCGGAGCTGATGCTGAGGTCAAGACAGGCGGTGAAAGCAGCGGAGGTGGAGGTGTTAGCGGCGGAAGAAACGTCATGTGGGCTAGTGTAGACGATGAAGAAGACGAAGACGATGTGCGAGAGAAATAAGTATTCTGATATTAGACAATAAAGTGGGAACATAAATTCTTAATTGGTAGATGTACTCTTCATCATTTTGTTTCTGAAATTGTTTCATCATTTTAAGTCGTTTGCCCCTTTTCCCCATCAGGATGAGGACGACGACGATCTCGAGCACGGGCGCTTCGGTCGTTTTACCCTAGGCGATGCCGCGGCCTTTCGCCTCAAGAGCCGTTACGCGCGCAGCCTCGCAGCCTTGCCTCATGCTACCCATGGTGGTGGTGGATCTAGCGTTCCGTGGCTGCTGCATGCTCGTGGTGGGGCTCAGTCTTGGCCCTTGAGCGGAGCAGCAACCACAGCTGCTGCTGCCACAACGGCAACAGCCACGGGAGCAACAGGGGCCGGGTCTCCGTGGCGACCAGTGCAGGCACACGAGGTGAACGCAGTGCACCGAGTGTTTGCCGTGATGGCGGAGCTCTACGAGAACATGCTTGCTGCAGGTCTAGTGGATGACGCTGCCTTACAACTCGTGGTGCATGCAAACGCGGCAGCGCACCATCATTTGCAGGTAGGAGTCTGTATGTGTATGTGTCATATCGGCCTTTCTTACCACTGTATACCTGGCTGTTCCTCCATACCATACGACTTCTTATTATTATTCTTACCTCTCTCTTCTTGATTCAACTCCGACTCCGTCTCATTCTCCATTTTCCCTTGTTTGTCGTTTGATTCACACAGGGAGCACTCGCTGATCTTACGGTTGTGAACAGCGACAGCAGCAGTAGCCCTGTGCTTACCGTAGAAGCGCAAGCTAGCTTAGCTGCTTCTGCCAACTCCTTTGATAGCGATGCAAGTGCGCTCACTCAAGGGGCCTTGAACACCTCATCGAGCAAAGGAAAAGAGAAAAGTGCAGCGCGCAATGGTGATGACAACAGAAGTGGTAATAGCAGCAAAAACAACAACGACACTACTGCGCAAGGATGGAGCTCGCTCTTGAGCTCGCGTGCCAACGCCGTGCAAAACATGAAATCTGCCGTGCGAGCTGCGCAGTACAGGGGAGGTGCCGCTGCGCACCCTCGCGAACGGCAGGCCCGTCGGGAAGCCTGCTTGGAAGCGGGCCTCTCGCGGGGCTGTGACGTGTTCCTAGCGTCACTCCCTACACCGGCAGGTGGGATCCCTACTACGACTCCTACGAGCGGCAGCAGTGGCGAAGGCAACAGCAGCAGCGCTGGTGGTAATGAGCACGACAACCAAGCGCACCGATGGCGGCAAACAGTGTATGATTGGATGCCTGTAGCGCGTCCATTGCTACGGCTAGAGACTTATCGAGAGGTGAAAAGCTTGATTGATTCAACCTCCCTGGGTTGTTTATGTTCTGCTTTCTTCAAGTTCCGCTTCTCGTTCACTTCTGTACAACCTTTCAGACTGAATGCCATGATTTATTTCTTAATCGCACCTCTTCATTTTTAAAGGTGCACACCGCCGTGCTGGCAATTGCTGCCTTCGTTCGAGCGCACCGCGACTTGCCGCCTGCTTTGCAAACTTGCCGAGCTCTAAGGCCCGTGGCCCTTCAGCGCATCACCGCATTATGCGCAGACGTTTGCTCGCGTGCCTGTGCCAAACTGCAAGAGCTTGCTCTAGCCTTCCCACTGGTAGTGCGCACGGCGCGAGTAGTTGCGCTGGCATTGGATTTGGCGCATCTCAAGGCTCTCGAGGTGCTGTAAGCTGTGTCAAAATACATACTTCTCGTATGCTCTTATGCCATCCTCATAATTTTGCTTCAATTTTATCATCATCGTCATTTCATGGCATTTACGTAGGTGATGCGCCTGCATGCTGCTCGCTGGTTGGACGCAAGCCAGGCAGCCGCTTTGATTGCGCCCCTGTACCATGCTCAGCGCGGTCTGCACGACGCCAAATACTGCTTTGAGGTTATTTATGATGACTCCTTCTTTTCTTTGTATTCATGATCGATGGATACTGTCCTACTAGTAGTGTACACTTTCGTGCGTCAAGTCCCGCTGCTGTACTGAACTGCAACAAGATTTGCTTCATCGTAGTTCGTTGAAACCCAACAAAGTGCATCATTCTTGTTTCGTTGTTTGTTTTGCATGCGTCAATGTGTGACTAGGTCAATCGCCTTGTCTTAGGCTTTGACTTGAATCTCAACCTCCTCAGCGCAGCAGCAGCGGCAGCTGCAGTGGAAAAGCAAGAACAAGGCAATGCCAGCGCTGCCACTCTTTCCTCAACCAGTATCGGTCGGGAAGATTCGATGCGTGCCCTTGAGGTCAAGGCAGATGCGGCGGCTGCTGCTGCGTCAGCGTGGGGTCATCCTGTCAATTACGATGAATACGACGGCGACGACGATGATGATGAGGCTAAAACCAGTGGCGCAGGTGCACGTTTGCCAGTGCGCGTGGTGCTGCGTGGCTTAGATGAAGAGTTGGAGAATTTGAATGGGCAAGAAGGCGACCTGGTGGCGTACGATGAAGACACGCGTATGTTTACGGTGCAGCTCGAAAGCGGTGCACAGGTACGCACGTGTGTGCACACGACAACAAAAGAATACTAATTAGTCATCGATATGGATCAAAAAGAATTGAAAGTAGAGACAACTGAAACGAATATCGAAAGAATGTCCGATTTTTTTTGATCCGTACTTTCTTAGCATTTCTTTTATTCATTTCTCCTCGCTTCTGCTCTATTGACATCTTTGTCTTCATAGGTAATGGAGTTGTTGAAGGACCATCTAGCAGTGCCAAACGACAACAACGATGATAACGACGCAGATTCAGTCGATGTCAGCGGTACTGACGCTGGAAGCTCAACGAACGAGTCTCCTGCTTCTTCTGCCAACCAACCGCGGGGCAGTCAAGTTTATGACCCTGCACTGCACCTGGCTTCGTCCCTGTATTTGAAGGGCACTGACCCGTCGGCACCTCTCAGTGAAGAAGACAGCCAGCAAAATGACGATGACCACAACAGCCATGATGAGAGCAGAGATAACAACGACAATGATGACAACTATGACAACAACAACATCCACACCAACAACGATGGTGACGACGACGATGAGTCATCGATAGCTGACCACTCCATTGCGTCCGGTGTTGTGGAATTCGCTGTCGCTGCAAGACCAATGCGGGAATCAGCCCTGAAGCGCTTGAGTATGAGCATGAGTCGACTCGCGGGCCGCGCGCAAGCGTCAAGAGCCAACGAACCGAAAAAGAAGGCGAAAACTGCGTCACATCTGCAGCAGTCCTCAGCCGACGAGCAAATAAGTACAGCTTCCAAAGAAGATGGAGCAGCCGCCACAACAGCTGCTGCTGCGGCGGAAGCCAACTTTCTGTCAGCTGTGAACTCGCTGGCTGCGGAGGAGAATGAGTTGGTTGGAGACATCAACGAGGAATTTAGTGACGAAGAGAGCTTGCAGCTGTTTGAACCCGAGGACGATCACAATGAAGATCACAGCGGCGGCAACGATGTTGATAATGAAAGCGCCGCTAAAATTGTTGCCAATAACGAAGGTAACGATGGAGATCGTAAGGTAGAGAATGACGTTGAAGGCGATGTTAAAGACAACAACAACACCGATGAAGCAATTGTCGACGAAAGTCCCAGCAAGCCTCAGCGGGCAGCTGGTGAACATTTTCCAAGGGTGAATTTCGAGCCTGAAAATCCAGAACCTGAAAACCCTCCAGCCCAGCTGCGAATCGATGCGAACATCAGCAGCACAACCGACAGCCACAACAGCAGCAGCAGCCACGATGCCGACAACAGCAGCCCTAGCAGCAGCAGCAGCCTCGCAACGCCAATTGTAGCTGCTCCCGCGCGGCCTGTCCTCGCTGCGCCCACCAGAGGCAAAGGCAAAGGCGGGAAAGGAGCAAGAGGAAAAGGCGCAGCAGGACCAGGTACTGGGAAAGGGGGGCGGCTGCCGATTGCCATGCGAAGCATGAGCGAGGGGCGGCCCTCGGCTGACTCCGTGGTCTCGAACAGCGGTGGCCGTGGCGCGGGGCGAGGCCAGGGCGGCAAAGGAAAGGGCAAAGGAGGCAAGGGAACAGACCTGAAATTGCGCACAGCGAGCTTAGGCCGACCTGACAACGCCGCTGCCGCTCCTGCAGCAGTACTAGCAGCGCCACCGGTACCTGTGGTGGAAGGACCAAAAATAGCTGCGCCCCCTGCGCCAGTAGCACCTGCAGCGGCGGCGAAACCAAAATTAACTGCCGCTGAGCAGAAAGTTGCGAAAGCGCGGCAGGCAAAAGCAAAACGCGACGCTGCTTCCGCCGCCGAGGCCGAGGCGGCTCAAGCGCGCGCTGTTAAAGCCGCGAGCAGCGGCACTGACTAACGCCGAATGTCTGCCAGTACTGGCACTGTACTTTTCTTAACAATTTTAATTATTTGAGCAGTAAACTTTTGGCTCTAAGTAGCAGGATCTCTTTATATCACCCCCACAGCAGGAGAAACCCTTGGTCCGTTGGTGTAGGTCCGTGAGCCACGAGTCCATGAGTAGTGCGAAAAAATGTGATTTCGTAAAATTTGGCCTTCTCTTTGGGTGCTTTGAGAACTGTTTCGACCGTTATTGCTTCATATTTTTTACAGCGTAACATTTCTTTCAAGAAATTAGAGTTTCGGAATATTTTCACACCGAAAAGTTTCAGTAAGTCAAATTCTCGAAATTCTAAGACGAAATAAATTCTACCTTCCTTTTACTCTCCTCATTTATGGGTCACCATCCGCAGCGCCGCTTTATATAGAAGGCTATACGGCGCTCTGTGATATTCATGAGTTAGGAAAGAATTGAATGATATTCCAAACTCCAAAACCACATGCTAATTTTAAAATTGTTGGTGTTAGCTATAAGTCTAATGATAAGATGATAAGTCACCATATTTATATACATGAGATATGAGACCTGAAATTTTTCTTACTTGTGCAGTCGCTGCGCTTAGTTTGGGACGCCATGGAATTTAAGATATTCATAATGTAGGTGGAAAGTGGAAAGTGTTGACATACAAGCACGTTCAGCACTTTACATTTTTGGTGTATTCATTCAGTAATATGAGACTGTCGCTCTCGAGTTCCGAAGCACTTTATATTCCCTACTCTTGTTTGATATACGTGTCACTGTATCATATACCACGTTACAGCCAGGATCCCGCAAGGACATTGAATGTGTGAATGCTTGCAAGATGCAAGAACACTAAGATAATTTCACCCAGTGGTATTGAGTCAAGTTGTGGCGGGGAAGCGCAGTTCAGGTATAAGGTATGCATATTTGTGTGATGGGTACAGCAATTGTCATCTTGGATTGAGAAAGTTATATGCATTGATTCCTCGGTACGAAGGAAAAACGTGTGGGCTATTTTGTTTCATATATTGCCTCTTTGTCAGATGTTATGACCTCGCTCCCTCGAGATAGAGTCCTTCACCAAAAAAAAACGTATATGAATTTTTAAAGGTCTTTGAATTGCCTAATTTCTTGCGTCGTGTGTGCCCGAATAGCTCAGTTGGGAGAGCGTCAGACTGAAGATCTGAAGGTCACGTGATCGATCCACGTTTCGGGCAACCCTTTTGCCTTCCCTCAGGTCAATCCCAATCTTTGCTTTTATAATGTAACTCCTTCAATATTCATTTTTGTTCTTGATTATGACCTCGTTAGCACGGCCATAGTTCTGCAGCCTTCTTACATCCAATAATAAGTAAGAACTGCCGATATGGCATCCCATCTCATTCTTGCACTGCAGTTGAAATGTTGAAATGAGTTTTGGCATTGGCCCTAATGAGCCGGATTAAATAGCTAACTTAAAGCCTTCAAAACTCGGTTCGTCGTGTCAAGAGGACTGGATACTTCAGGCGCAGTAGCGCCATTTTGGATAGAATCAAAGTCGAAATGCTGTACCATATTGCTTTGAGGTCAATTGAGTAAGGTCAAACCTCAAATCAAGCTGCCTTCACTGTGTTCGTATAGTTGCTTGGAATGACTTACGTTAGAGGAGAGATGGATGGTCATTCATTATAGGTGCCCCGAGGAAATGAGCAACCATGTTGCCGTATAAAACAAGTGAAAATGATGAACGGAATTCCAGGCTCACACAACAACAAAAAAAACGTTCACCTCCGAGTCCGAGTTGGCTGATTAGGTCATTCGATGGTCACTCAAAAAGGGACTCCAGCAGTTTAGCTGCTATCTTCACCGGGCTTCTTACCATTCTGATTTATACATCATTCGTATTAAACTAGTTAGGTACCTTACGTCTTGAGAAAGCATGATAATATTCTTCTGTTGCCTAAAAAATATATTTCGATGTATTTGGTCAGTTGCGGTGGTGCTAAATCATTGTTCAATCAAGATCAATGCGCTGCAGGCTGTAGGTTTTGTTTCTTTCCCATTTGAGAATCGATGCAAGAGATACTACTTTCTGTTGGAATAGTGTTCACTGAATATCGGCCCGAAAACACCTCTTATCTAATTCATCTATGACAACACACGAGCATTTGTATATCTCTGACTGGTTGACAGTGAAGCAATCTACGGTATACATTTAATTAAAAGTTACGACGAGCCGATACATACTACTATAGTACACATTAGTCAGTCTTCGAGCACGGACATAAGGTAAATGGCTTGTTTTGCATGTTGCACTCTCTCTTCAAGTCGTATTCGAAGAGTGTGAACATCACCGAAAAAAACTTCCTGTATTTTCATAGAGAACGCAAAGATAGGATTGATACAAGAGTTGTACTAAAATAGAATTGAGTATGTGTTGATAAGTATGTTCGACTTGTAATTTAGCTTCCAGTGGAATGGGTAGCTTTAATGTCGTGCATGAATAAAAAATACGCTACAGCTTGACTCAAAGACACGGAGTACCGATATGAGCAGCCTTTGGGCATTGGAAGTACATATTTCAATATGTTATCATAGCAAGTACATCAAGATAATAGGCGTAATCGAGCCTACTACATTAAAAAATCATTGAGTTTAAAATACCTGACACGATGGTACTCATATTCTACATGATGTGTAAGCTTCTGTCGTAAAGTTTCATAAGCTTCACTACTGCAGCTCCTTACTCACAATTTGTCGTGAGTAATTCCACTAATTTCAAATCTCCTTCAAGTCGTTCCAGTAGATGAGTGGCAAAATTCCCTCGTTAATTTGAGGAACTGCTTATTAATCATGGCTTTCGAGCGACGAAAGCACTTGAAACAATTGCCACCTCATCGACGCTTGTCAGCTGCTGAGTTTCAACGCACGAAAAATGTCAGCCATTCAGGGGAATGGTTTCAATTGCCAATCCCGTCGACCCTGAGTGATATTATGTCCCCTACTTTTGGAGCCCAGTGGCTTACAAAGGCATTTCATGCGGCAGGTACACTTTCGCAAAATAATTCAGTCACTGCTATCACAAGTTTTGTCGAGCTGGATCTCCAAGGCGATAACGCGCAAGGTGGTGCTGGTCAGAAAGCAATTATGACGGTGGAGTATGCAACAAAGTGCCCTGAGCTGCACGAGCGCCTTTTCATTAAGGTACCTTGGGCTTATGAAGTCAACCCTAAGTGGCGCTCTATTCTCTCATCACACTATGGTGATGGTGACGGCCGCGAGCTCTCAGTATATGTTTTGGCCGAGGACCTGATGCCAGTACGCATGCCGCGCTTATACTTCGGTGATCTTTGTAGAGACACTTCAAATTTCATCCTCATAATTGAGTGCATAGAATACGGCAACGGTTCTATCATGGAGAAGTGCGGCAAATACCAAGATAAACGGTTGAAGGGAGCTCATGAGTACTATTATGCACTCATGATAGCACTTGCTCGAGTCGCTGCAGCAGACAAACAAGGTGTTTTTGATGAGATCATCAATTCCTTCGTCAATAAATCGGGCCATCGTCCTCTTCCTGATAACAATGCTCGGCGTTTGGCCAATCGAGAGAGGACCATAGAAATGTTCGATGATCTGGTTGAATTTCAAAGACTGGCGCCGAACCTTTTTTCAATTGATATCTGTGAGCCAAACTTTCTTTCGAATTTGCGCTCTGAATTAGTTCAGTGCTCCACTTATTTTACCGCTGCAACAAATTGGGTTGGAGCCGACGATGCTTACACTGCACTAGGTCATACTAACTTGCAAGTTGACAACGCTTTCTTCTGGCGGAAATCAGATGAGGGAGGTTATGAAGCGGGATTGCTTGATTGGTACAACACGACACGTGCACCATTCGCTTCAATTTTCCTTGGGTGTTTGTCTGGGGCGGAACCATCAGTTGTTGCGGACCACCTTCAAGGCCTCATGGAATGCTTCGTCTCTGAATATAAAACAGCTGGCGGACCCAAAATTTCAGCTGAGGTCCTTTTGCTACAGTACCAGCTTCTCTCTGTGCAGGCCCTTGTTGGATCTTTCTCGTTCATCACTTCTGACATTTATACGGAAGGACCTCAACGTAGCGAATGGCCAAGTGTTATGAATACCGATGATCCACGCGTCATGGGACGATGGAACGTGCGGTGCCGGACGATCGCCATTATTCATCAACTAACAATTTGGAAGCTCATGAACCTCGGTAAGATTATGTTGGCTTGGTCTAAAGAGATTGAATAAGGGAAGTCTGATAGCACACTCCGAACTGGATTAGCACACTCCGAACAAGATGTGAAAATCAGAACCGTGGGCACAATGCATTTCTTAGCTCTCCTATTGTAATTTATAGATTATCCAGATTTGATAATTACTTATCAGATTCACGCTGGTGAGTTCATAAAATATTGGCACAGGCCCCGAGGGGCCGACACCAGAAAGTTAACAGTCGTTCAGAAAGGTCTAGTCTAGCTAGTCTAGTTAATACTCTCCCAAAAACAAGGAAAGGCAAGTACAAAGCAGTCATAGAGGCACATGCAGAATGCACTTGAGCTGCACATGCGCTAGCAAATTCGCTCTAGAAGGCCAGTGAAGGCTCCAACTGGGAACGAAAGGCCAACACGAAGAAGAAAGTAAGTACTATGCAAGTAGAAAATATTCTCATGGGCATG
>Ga0307931_1001324_pt1 | contig 16279 bp, 8 predicted proteins | sample OrgLakmetageno47_FD_201816 | JGI IMG/M metagenome (GOLD analysis project Ga0307931, IMG submission 201816) | Saline water microbial communities from Organic Lake, Antarctica - #47 | ecosystem: Environmental > Aquatic > Non-marine Saline and Alkaline > Saline | place: Antarctica: Organic Lake... | reverse complement strand
CTGTGCCGCCACCACACTCGCTTCTGCCTCGGCCTTGAGCTGCGCACACACCTCCTGCTCCGATGCCAACGACGCGCGCGCCGCCTCTAGCTCCTCCTGCAGTGCTCGCACCTTCTCGTCTGCCTCCTTCCTTGCTGCCTGTGTACTGTCATTGGCTTCCGACTGTGCCGCCAACACACTCGCCTCTGCCTCGGCCTTGAGCTGCGCACACACCTCCTGCTCCGATGCCAACGACGCGCACGCCGCCTCTAGCTCCTCCTGCAGTGCTCGCACCTTCTCGTCTGCTTCCTTCCCCGCTGCCTGAGAAGTGTTTAATTCGAGCTGAGCTTCCGACAGGATGGCTCCAGCATCATTTTGAGTATTTTCTAAGGCTTCGCTTAGGCTCTGCACGCGGTTTTCGAGAGCATGTTGATCGTTAAGAGCTGCTTGGAGTTCGGCCTTTGTCTCAGCGTGCGATTCCTCAGCTGCCTGCTGCTCAGATGCCGCAGCAGCCAGTGCTGCGCCCAGTTTGTCCTCTAGCACCCGAATGCAATCCCCATTTTTGTCTGCGTCGTTGACTTTTTTAGCCATAGTCTCCTCGAGCATTGCAATCCGCTCTTGCGCAGCCTTTAGCTCCGCGCCATCAGACTCATTCAAAGGAGAAGCTAAATTGGCATCGGATGGACCACTATGCACATCCTCAGATGTGAATTCGACAGAAGCATTACTTCCATCTTGGTGAGAACGGCGCAATTCTTCTAGCTCAGTTTGCACGCTCGCGAGTGCGCTGCTTAGTTCAGCAGACTTGGCCTCTGCTTCACTCTGTTGAGGGCACGGCGAGGTGCAGTAAAGTAAGAATCAATACACATTTGAAGTTCGTAAGGTGCATAGGAAATGTCCATTCTTACCTGGGATTGGGCAGAATCGCGCACCATATTCTGGAAGATCTTTCGCTGCTCACTCTCGCTACTTGCAAGCTCTTTCGCTTCATCGAGCTCTTGTCGTAGCGACTGCACTAGCGCAGAGTCGCCACCCTCGTCTTTCGTAGAATCAGTGGCTGAAGATGTACCCGAGAAGCCTGCTGAAACCTCAAAGCTTCGAAAAAAATCCGCTCCGCTACTGGCGCTGCTCGTGTCCGCAGTTTGTGACACCGTAGGCCGGGACGTCTCGACCACAGGTTGGCCCTGTCTGGATTCCGCACGAGCACTATCAGCCGCGCCTTCCGGAACTGTACCAGAAGATTTCTCGTTAGAAAGATCAGCAGCATCATCAACAGGAATCTCCGCAATTACATCCAATTGTCCCTCCTCCTTCTCTGCTTTTTTGTCCTCCACGACCAACGTTGGGTCCAACGTATTTTGGAGATCATCGAATGAAGTCAGGTTGTTGATGTCGAACTGCGTAAGCTCATCGCTAATGAGCTTGGAAAACCCGCTGAACATAACGGCTGAGGAGTTTTAACTGTACAACCCTTACGCGTTAGCTCATGGAAGCTAGCTAGACCGATACAATCTAGTAATATAAGAAGGCCTATACAGTAACGTCGTAAAAGCTTTCATTTTCATGATTCATGATGACTAACAACTAAAACCACAGGTCACATTTCAACTCACATTTTTGCACCCTGTACTACACGAGCAGACAACACAGCTCCATACCATCATCAACTCAACTCACAACTCCGAAAATAAGATCAAGAACAAATTGGTGGTCGCGTATTCCTCGCACGCCGCGCACCCCTACTTCTTTATTGGGGCATTGCGTCAATTGCATTGCTTTGAAAGTGGACGTATCATCTAAAGGGCGTGGAAATAGGTTTTACACTGCAGGATCAAAAGACAGGCTTCGTGCACTGTAGATAATTTTACCGGTTCTGACTGGACTTTGAGTTTCTGCATCAAACTCATTCTACTGCTGCTCAAAAAGTTGCCAGGGTTCGGTCGTGTTTGGAGTTTACGATAAGCAGCAGGCTACACTGAATCATGGAGGGTCACCCCTTCTCTTCGCTTTCCGAAGACCTTCATCATCTCATTATGGGATATCTCCGGGGGTACGAAGTGTGCCGGGCCACAGGGTCGTTGCGTTTCTGGAATGATCTTCTCACACAGGAGTGGTGGAAGGCTGCTACCGTAGCTGAAAATGGGGCTTCGTATGACGCCTTGACTATACCACCGTGCAATGCATCGACTTGGTGCGTCGCATACCGATCTCTCGTAGTTGAAGCATCGAATCCGCACAACGTGACATGGGACCGGCCGTTCCGCAGGCATGGTCTTGAAGATAGGGTAGCTGCACCTCAGATGTTTGTTGGACGTGGCGGCGTTAGGCTATTCAACTATGGAGGCTGGTCTCCGTACGGGCCTCAAACTGACCTAACTTTTGTTCCTCTCGAGGATGTGGCCGCATTTGCAGCAGCCCGAGGGATCTTACGCCGCGGACCAAATAGTCCGCGTCGTGCGTCACCACCTCAGTTTCAGTGGGCAGATGCCAGCGGCTCTCCTGTGGCTCGTGCAGGTTGTCAAACGCTGACACCACTGTGGTCTCCTTGTGGCGCTGCTGATGCTCCGTCCGAGTCATTTGTGAGCGATACAGCAACTGCTCTAGGCGTTACAGCCAAGGACCAGAGATTATATACGATGTCACTCGTCCTCGCTTTTGGCGGCGGACAGGGTTCCTACCGAAACGAGCATAATGACTGGCGTGTTGGAGTTATCCTGGAAAAAAGCATTACTGCTGAAAGCATGGAAGATTCCCATGTTTACGAGGATGCCAATACTAGTTCTAGGGCAGCAGATGCGGAGGCAGCAACAGAACACTCAAATGAACCTTCGCCAGTGTGCATTCATTGGGGAACTCCTCCCCAGCTGGGTGACTTCCCTACCAAACAAGCTCAATCTTCAAGTTCTAGCGAGTACTTGACGAATGTCGGCGATCAGCCCATAGCTCGGGCTGCGCACTCGGCAACTTACGTGCCTGCACGCTATCTTGAAGGGTTTCCTGAAGGTGCCGTGGTGGTGTTCGGAGGTCACAATAATGACGTCAGAGAAGAGCTGAGTTCAATTGATGTACTGAATATAGCAACATGGAAATGGCAGCACGATATGGTACCCGTTGACTCATCCCATGTATCGCACGCGCGCCATGGACATTCTGCTTCTTTAGTCGAGGTAGACTGCAATGGCTATTTGGTTATTATTGGCGGTGGCCGGGGAAATATTCTCGCTCCAATGAGATCGTGCACTGAAAGCGCGAACGTGATTGTCCTTGACTTACGACGTTGGTGTTGGCTCAACAACGCCATCCACATTGATGCAGATGATTTCACTGGTTGTACTGCTGGTAGGCATCACACGGCATGTGTGACAGCCGCGCGAGGTGGAAGCATCGTCATTTTTGGAGGAGGCCATGACCCTTCCAATGAAACAATTGTCCTCGATGGAGCAGAGTGTGTCGAACGCGCGCAAGCTAGTGAGGCCGTGCAAGCTATACCGTTTAATCCAGCAGAAACTGAACGGATGCCACCGCGCCCACGGAAAATGCATGGCTCTGCGTGTCTTCTTCCGTGGCTGCCTCTTTTGGTTGTCTTTGGTGGCTGGCAACGCGGACCTCACTTCGACGACATGAGTTTTTGTGCCCTTGGTGACCAAACCTTTGGTGGCGTTGAAGGCGGTGAATCAATCGGGGAGAATGAAGATGGTGGAAGCGAGGGCGCCTTTGAAGAGGATGACGAGGAAGAAGAAGAGGATGACAACGATGATGAAATTGTTACAGTTCGCCTCAACGGTCCTCAAGGAATGCGTTTAGTGCAGATGCCAAGGAGCTACCTCATGGAGCTCATTGTGAGCGGCGCTTTGCAAGGTGGCGATGATGGCGATGATGCTGATGATGCTGATGGCGAGGAAGATAGTGACACTTAACGTCAAAACGTGCGGGGGAGAGCACATAGACGAGAGCAAGGCATAATTATTGCACAATTCTTTAGGCCGTTACTGTGCCAGGCCCAAGGCGTAGTTATAGGCTTTAGCTCGCAGTAAGCACATAGCCCCAGTTCAGGATATTAGTTCTAGCCACTATCCACGGCGATCCACGAGCACATTTATGAAAATAAATCCTCGTCTTGTTTTCTGAGTCGCGAATCTCCCCTATGCTCCTTCCGTTTTTGTTTTCAGCTTCTGAGTCTACTTTTTTTCTTAATTCTACAGATAACTAATAACGATAACGAGTTCTAACCAGATATGCGCGGAAATTTTAGAACTTGGACTGCCCCTTGTTGCTTGTTGATGTAGAGCCAGCAAGGCCCACATATCTGAATAATTAAGGAACAGCTCTCTGTAGTACTGAAATGCATTAGCCCATTGCCCTGCGCTCTTCTCTCTTATTCGCGCTTCCGGAAAGTTATGATCCATAAAGGCAAAAAGAGCTGATTTAATCCACCAAACCGCAGAGTTGCTTTACTCGGACGCATCAGCTGGAGCTGACGCGCCCTCTTCCGCAGGTAGAGCATCAGTGAGGAGCGCTTTTTCAGCAGATGCCTTCGCAAAGGCAGATGCTTCATCGTCTTTTTGTTTGGCCTTGGCCAAGGCCGTTTTCTTGGCAGCCGCAGCTTGTGCTTGAGCTGCTGCGGCTTTTTCTGCGGCTGCTTGCTTGGCGTTGGCTTGAGCGATGGGGTTCGCTTTCTTACTGCTGCCGAAGAGTGCCATGAAAGGCAAGCAAGGAGCGCACGCCACTTTTAACTCCGGCGCTTTGTCTTCTTCGGCCGCCAAAAAGTTAGCACAGTTGATCATGTCTTGCACCAGCTCGTATTCCGGGAAGCCAATTCGGCGCCAGTTGGAAATGTCAATGCGGTCCACCACCGCAGAATGCTCGCCGCTCGACCCGCGCGCTTGGCAGTTGCGCTCTCGCGCGAGCTTGTCAATGGTGTCAAATCCAATGGACGCAATCAGCTTGGGCACTAAAATGTGCACCGAGCCGCGCATTCCGGTTCCGATGTTGGACGGGCAGCAGGTGACGGCACCAAACTTGGGGTGCATCATGAACACCTCGTCACCTTCCGCAACGCCAGTTTCTTTTCGCACCCCTTTTTCAATGGCGGCAGCCCCCTCGGATAAACGAGCAAAAACCGCTTTCACGTCGCCGCCGTTCTGCATGCTGATGATTCGCAAGTGGTCGCCCTCGTTGACCCAGTTCACGAAGGTCTTGTCCGGGTTGTGGAACACCCCGCGCCCGTGCGGCCAGTGCTCGTGGTACCCCGAAGCCGCCTGCATGCGGTCCTTACCGCGGAACAGCTGGTGGCCGTCAATGAGAGCTTGCCGCTGCTCGTCAGTCATGGTGGTGTGCAGGAAGAAGTCGCCTGCCAGCTGAGGCGCGCCGGCTTTCAAACCCTTGTAGACTTTCGACATCAAGGTGGCAATTTGCTCCCGGCTGGCGCGGGTCCCGCCCGGGTTCAACGGAAACATAGAGAGGTTCCGGGCCACGCGGATGCGCGTGGACACAATTTTGGCCTGGGCGCTGGCCGACAAGTCAACCGTAATTTTAGTTGGGTCCATGCGCTCCGACGCCGTGCCCTGGAGGTCGCTGCCCTTCTCCATCGAGAACCCCTTGTGGTAGGCCTCGATCACCGGATAAAAGAAGTCCTTGAAGTCGTCGTACGACTCGCGGTCGCCCGCGTGGCAGCCCACGAAGGACTCCGGGTGGGAAATGCCGCTGTTGATGGCGCGGGCCAACGTCCATTTCGCTGGGCCCGTAGACTTGGTGTCCTTATACTTTTCCCAAATTTCAGGGGTGCAAAACTTGGCTGCCAAGCTGGTGTGCGGCGCTGCCAGGGCCGCCTTGATCTTGTAGGCAGGGTATTTGTTTTTCGCCAAACTTTCTTCCATTATCAAGTCAAAGTTGGGATCGATGCCAGGTTCCTTGCCGAAGAGCCGCTGCTCCTCTTTGAACGACTGCTACAAACAACACGACGCACACCAAAACGAGGTGGAGACGAAGTTAGTGAAGTATAGAGTATATGCGACGAGAATTTTGATTCAGTTCATACTTCATCGCGCTCTGAACGCTCAGTCTACTGAATCAAAAAGAGGGAATTGTTGGCCCCAAACCTTGGCTAATTGCCGGCTGAAACGGCCCGTGTCCTTGCCGTCGGGCAAGCGCATGCTCCCTTGCGACTGGAGCATGGGCTTCGGCTTCCCCGAAAACGACTCGTTGCGCGTGATGATGGGCTTTGGTGCCGAGTTCGGAGTAGGCCGCCTCTTTTGCGATGGCAGCGTGGGCATGGGCTTGCCCTTGAAGGTTTCGTTGTCCGTCACGATGCCGTAATGCTTGTAGTTTTCAGACAGCTCAACCTCTTTAGAGGCCTCTTTCGCCTTTTGCTTGGCGGCTTCAGCTTCGCTGAAGCTCGGGTCTCGCGTAACGGGGTCTGGATTCCGCGGAAATGGCGACGCTGCCCGCTTGAATTCGCCGGCAGGCGCTTTGGTCTCATCCTGAACACGGTATGGCCCACCAAAATTTGAGTTTTGGCAGAATACATTGAAAGTTTCCCACATGTGCTCGATAAAAAGCGGGAATTGCGACTGAGTTTATCCAGCATAGGTAATAAACGTGGCGAGTGGCTGTAGCGCAATGACGGGAATTCGTCAACAAGTGCAGACGTATCGGGAATAATTTGTCCTTACCTTCGACGATTCCGTGCCTTCGTATTGCCGGGTGGGCCGAGGTGGTGGTGGACGCTCCTTGCGCTTAGACGAGCTTCTACTGTCCGGCATGGTCTGAATGTATTTCGAGGCTCTCAAGGAAGGTGGCGCACTCACACAGCGGTCAATTGAGAGATTCTAGGAGGTCGAAAAGAGATACCGACTACGAGCCAGCGAGATGATCGGGACCAAAAAAATCAAAAATGGTGTTTTGGGAACTTGGGAAGGTTCTGTGCAGGTTTTTTAGATGCTTCAGAATTTTTTATAAAAATAAAGCCGAGGAACACAAGATACGGAATCGGAATTAACAAGTAAGTAAGGTACAGAGGACCTCAGGCTGGCTCGTCTAGGAGAACGCGCGAGCTTCTCCGAAAACGGATCCTTCGCACACTTGCAAGATTCATTGTTCCCGCGGCACCACTGGTCAATGAGCGAGTGCCGGCGAAATTATTTTGATGGGCAGGATGTTTGAAGCTGGTGCAACAGCCGAGTCTTCGAAATTCAGGCTGACTGTGCAAGGAACTCATGTACATGTACTCTTATCTCTTAGAGTTGATCTTGGCCCGGTGTCTTCATTTGGGGCCCCTTCTTGTGCAGGGTCCATACACCGGTCAGTTTGCTTGCTCATCAGCTCTAGCGATTCTGGCACGAATCCTGCGATAATATGCAATAAAATGTCTTTAAATCATGATTAAAAAAACAAGCAATTGCGGTCCGAGGCATAATAAGCAAATTGCGAGAGCTGTGAGCGTGGGATACAAGGGCATTGACGAGACTATAGGTTCGCTGCAAAGCAGACCAATCTAACGCCGGCCTTACGGGTTCACCTTTCGCGATGCCAAAATTGAGGATCAAGGTTGTTTGATGCCGGAGTTGTTGCGTTGGATAGGGCTCAGCAACCCCATTAGGGATCGATTACTCACTTGTTTCATCGACTGAATGCTAGAGTGAGTCGTTGATTTTTGCACTTTTCTGTCAGCGATGATTGGATGACGCACAGTAATCTAACGATTTTTTTCGGCGAAAATTTTGATTAGTTATAGTGAATACCCCTCTGTAGTACTGTACAGGAAGTAGGAGAAGCGAGAAGGCAGAAGGATCCGAGCTGAAGAGCTAGAGTTAGCTACCAGCTACCGTGCAGTCGGCTCGATCATAAATACAAAGAGGCCGCCAACTGTGAGCTATTTTTATACAAATCACCGCTTTTTCTCAGGAAAGGCCACTCATCTCACCCCAGTTACCGTTCCCAGAGACCCAGAGAGCAGGACAGAGAGACCACGAGGCAATAGGCAACCCGGACACAGACTCAGACTCAGACTTGAGGCTTGCTGCTTCTAGTAGTTCTAGTTCTCTATCGTATAATTCTTCATACTTTACACCATATTACTGCATACAAATGTTCTTCAAGCTTCAAGCTTCAAGGTTTAAGGTTTAAGGTTTATGGTTAAAGTTTAAGTTTAAGGTTTAGCGGTTTAACGGTTGAAGGTTGAAGGGCAGAAGCAGAAGAAAATGAAAAAGAAGTGGGAAATATTCGGTGTCCTATGTTATATGTATTGCATTGGGCACTGGGAGAGGTCCAATGCGCCAAGCAGCAAGCAGAAAGCGGAAGTTGAGTTGCTCTGTATTTCTGTGCGTTAAACTCTGGCTGACCTTCTAACTAGGTTACGATTTACGCCGTAAATTACGCGTAAATTACGCGGGGAAGTAATTTTTACCAACCAGACGTAAATTACGTCACAAAATCCCGCGTAGACTGCAGTGGCGTCACCGTAGAATCACCCTGACTCCGTTAGATGTAACTCATCAGCATAACCACTCTTCGTGGCTAGGTTACGATTTACGCCGTAACTTACGCGTAAATTACGCGGGGAAGTAATTTTTACCAACCGGACGTAAATTACGTCACAAAATCCCGCGTATACTTCAGTGACGTCACCGTAGAATCTCCCAGACTCCTTTAGTTGTAACTCATCAGCACAACCACTCTTCGTGGTGGGCTCTTTTGAACGGGACCCATGCCGGCAAAGCGTGGCACTTCCCTCTGGGCAGAGACCACGCCCATCACGAAGGATTCTGCAAAAGAAGGGCAAATCGCACCCAGGCAGAAAGGCAGTGAGCTAGTGAAGTAAGATGTAGGGAAGGGAGTTCGGAAGGGCACAGCACCACCAAAGAATTCCAAGAGCCCGTATTTTAAACGATTTTTACCGCGCGTATGGCACACGTAAATTACGCGCAAATTACGAGCTCGAGGCGCGTAAATTACGCGTGTACGTAAATCGAACCTATGCCTTCTAATTCGACACACAGCACAGGCTTCGAAGAGCCTGGAATGAGGTGGCTAGTAGAAAGGAATTCAACAGGTGAAAGCAGAAAATCCTATGGCGGCCCTGAAAGTCGCAAACAGGGGGTGTAAAGCAAGTGCCGAAAGCCGCTGTGAGCATCGAGCATCCCAACATCACGCTGGTATTGAACACTAGGCCATCTAATTCCGGTTGTTGAGTTGCACCCCAAGAAGGTACCGCTCGTCTCGGATTACGCCGTGTAACCCTTTCAGCCATCCACCGATCCGTTTTGCACACCGCCACAACGCTTTGCTGCCCAAGTACACGGGCAGCGCGAGGCGCCTTGCGCGAGCTAAGTCCACCAGAGGGTCTTGCGCTGCAGCCACAGCAGCGACTTCCTGAGCGCGTGCCAGCGCCCACGCCCCGCCGCCGCCATGCCCTACGGCACCGTCTTTGGCGAGGCGCAGCACGAGCCAAGGGTCCGGCCAATGCGGCCACAGGAGCGGCACCACCACTCGGCCGAGCACGCGCGGCACTGCCCAGGCATCCAGAAGAGCGAGCAGGGTGGGCAACACCACGCGGTGCAGTGCCACTCGAAAATCGAGCGCCAATAAACCCGCCGGCCCGCCCAGTGGGCCGCCACCCGCTAAAAGCACGTCTTCAGGCGCTAACGCAGCGGCTGCCGGTGCATTTCTGGCACCACCGCCGTTGCCTGCGTTGCGTTGCTCACCTTGACGAGCATCGTCGCGGGCAGGGCGAGGGTGCAAACCCTCAAAAGGCTCGAGCAAAGGCCCGCGAAACACCATGACGCGCACCCATAGCTTGAGGAAAACCAGGCCCACGGCCCAGTTTTGAAGCACGGTGTTCGCCACCGGGCTTTCGTCCAACGGAACATAGAACGGCATCACCACGAGCTCTTTGAAGAGGGCACCAAGGAGAGTGGGGGCGAGGATGCCCATGGTCAGCACCAAGAACACCCCCTGACACGTGACAGCACTCCATTTCTCGCACACCGCCAAGAATGCGCCCCAAGCGCCTCCTCGCCATGCCGCCGCTGCTTCGGCTGCTGCTGCTGCTCCTGTTGCAGCTGCATTCGCATCGCCACCACCAGCATTTACGGCAGGCTCGGCATCTTCGCCTGCACCCTCTGCAGCGTCCTGGTTTGGCCCTCCTACAGGTGGGGTTGCGGGGTTCAACCGTGGCGGGCTAGCCCGAAAGCGCAGTTTGAAGCGATGGCGCGCCAAGGCCACCCGCCAGGCCACGCTCCCCTGGGACGCCAGATACACGACCCCTCGGACCACAGCCCAGGTGAGCGCCAGGCCCAGCCCAAGCGCATGCAAGTCGTTGCCGTTGGAAGTGACGTGGGTGCGCGCGTCTCCAAAGGTGTAGGAAGCAGCCCCGCCCCCCCCTTGCGACGATGAATTGGCGGATATGAAGTGCACGGCCGCGAAGGCAGACTTGCCGAGGGTTAATGGCACGTATAGGGCCCAGCTGGTAATGGGTAAGCAAAACAGGGAGCAATCAGAGATAGTTAGACGAAGAGAGAGGGGCAGCTTACGTCATCTACAATGAGTAAAACCATAAACGATCCAACTGGAAGTAGGGATTCATATCATGAGGCAAACATGGGCACATTTACGTGAAGCCACTTCAAAAGTCTATTTCATGGCAAGGAAAGCTACATCAAAGCAATTTCAGACTCGCCTAACAGCGAGCACGGCAGCTGCAATTGACGCCATCGCAAGGACCAAAAGCCTGGCCCACGCTTCCCGCCAATGCGCACGACGAGCTTGGCGCCTCGCAGCTACTAGCGTCGCGGGAAGGCAATCCACGATGCGCTTAGCTTCAGCAGCTGACAAACGCACTTCTGAAGTTGCTGCCGCTGCTGTACCCCCGCCGCCAGCGCCACCACTGTCTCCAGCCAAATTGACAACAACGCCTTCCAGGTCTTCCACAGTGGCAAATTCTAGGCCAGTAAGGGACCAGCCGAGGCGCCAAAGGGCTCGCGCGACAGCGTTTGGGTGGGTTACTTCTGCAGCCGCTAAAAAGAGCGCAAGCTCAGGCGGTGTGTCGTCATCGTTGCCGCTGCTGTTATCGCCGCCTGCGTCTAGGCTGCTGCTTTCAACTTGATCGCTGGCATCTTCGGAAGCCTTACCGTGTGAAATGGTCGCCAAGAACTTCACGTTTTCCGCTGTGAATTCGCTGTTGCTCTTGGTGTCTTGCTTTGTTGAGTCTTCAGCAGAAGCCAAACCAAACCGTTCAGTCGAAACGGCACCAAATGGCAAATCTATTGCTGCTGCTGCAGCGGCAGTGCGCGCTCGCGCTTCCGCGGCATTTACAGCGGCCATGCGCTTCTCAGCTGCCGTCAACATAGAGTCCCGCGTTGGTGCAGCCAGTGTGCCCTCTTTCTCTTCCTGACCCTGGTGATCCTCCTGCTGCTCCTGCTGCATGGCCGCTACCCTCGCATTGTCGTCGATTCGTTCGTCCGCTGTTCCTTCGGCAACGTCTGCCGTTGCTGCTTCAGCAGGTTGGTCCTGATGGCGCACCACTGTCTCCGAAGACGAGGGTTGTCTCAGTCCCATTGCTACTGCTAAACGGCGGCGTCGCTCTTCTGTATACACAGCACGCTTTGCTTCTTCACCTAACCGGTTGGCTACTGCCAAAGCTTCGGGCGAGGGCCACGGTGCCTCACCATCTCCTCCTCTTAGGCCGCGCTCGGCGCTCAACGCAAGCAACGCTTCATGTTGCGCAGCGTCCTTCTCCTCCGCCGCGCGCGTGTTGACCCACAATTGCTGCGCTCGCGCCTGTGTAGCCGCCCACTGCGCCACCTCCTGAGGTGCCACCACCAAGTGCTCGACGCGCAGCCAGACGGCAGCGCGCAATAACCATCCCTGTAAAGTGCGCTTCACGATGGACCGAATTCGAAACTTTTCGAGGGCAAAGGGCAAGAGCACGTGGAACAAGAGCTGCTCTAATGGAAGTTGCACGTCCATGGCTGCGTCCACTTCCGCCTGTTGACGGTGCTGCCGGAACGCTGCTTCAGCAGCACTTGCTGCTGCCGCTGCTGCAGCTGCAGTACTATTCGCACCATTAGCTTCACCCTCTGCGCCGAGATTACCACCGTTGCTTCCTCCGGCCACCCATCCCAAGTTCAACGGCGTTGCACCAGGCACGAAAAAAGGCCCTAGCACTAGCGGAGCCCACACCAGCAACACTGCAAGAGGCGCATAAAAGAACACCAACTGACTCGCAGCTTGGACTATACCTCGCCATAAGTTCTTGCCCTCAGGTGGTGGCAGTGGTGGCAACCCATTTCCATTGAGATCCGCTATCGGTGGTCGATCGGCGGCAGGAACGGGATTCGCAGCCACTGGGCCTACGAGAACAGCGCCATCTTGGTTGCGATTGATTTGGTGGTTTTCGTTGTTGTTTGGACGGTTGTTTGGGTCGTCGTTTGGATTAGCGGCTCCATCGCGGAGCAGTGCCAAGTCGCTTTCCGTGAGTGGAGCAACCAATCGCATGTGCCCGTCTGGGTCCATCTCAAGCGCGCGCCCTACCGCTGCCGCAGCAGGATGGCGAGCGATGAGAGCTTCTTGGCCGTCGTTGTGGTCGTCGTTGTGGTCGTTGTGACCTACGCCGCCGCCATTCCCATTCCGCGCGTTCGGAGCTCGCTGAAGGTCGGGAAGATAGCGGGGCCAGAGCAGCGGATGCAGAAGATCCCGCACCTGACAATTTTGGAACAAAAGAAAAATAAATAGGTGGGCAAGGATACAATGCAGATAGCGCAGCGATATCCCTTTGCAATAAAATTCCTAGGAACGTGCACGCATTATATGAATGAATTAAAAACAACATGCGTAATATTTTTGAAGCTTCACAGCACACACCTCCTTGATAACTACGGAGGCTGCCATGAGGGCGCCAAGCCCCGCAACCCAATGAAGCGTAGTGGCAGCGGTAAGGTGGCTGGCGGCAAACGCGATCCGGCCTCCCCAGTCGCCTCCGACCGCAGGCAAGGTTGCCGCATCTATCAGCCACCCCACGCCTACAGGGAGAACCACGAGCTCGATGGCTAAACCCAGCAGCGTGCGCGCCCCCATGCACGTCACGCGCCAGCTCCACAGCAGCGCGCGTCCCCACAAGAGAAACCCCGCGCGCACGCCCCGCCCGATGCCGACGGCAACGTCGCGCCACGCCCAATCCCTGCGCCGCCGCCTCCTTTCCCTGCGCGGTGGCTGCACGCGGGGCTGAGGGGGGAACAAGAAGGGCAGCATTGGGAGTTGCGCTGGTCGCCGGTCTGCCTCCTCTTCGTTCTCCTCTTCATGGTCTTCATGCTCGCCGTCGACTACTCTGGGGGCAGCATCTTCATCGGCCTCGGCATTATCCGCAACAGTATTTTCAGCGCCAGTGCTTCCAGCTTCAGCATCGACACCTCCTTCGTCGCTTGAATTTGCCGGTGGCGCGTGCTGCTGTTTTGATGCATTCGCTGCGGTTGCTGTAGTAGCTTCTTCGTCTCGTGGCCGCTCGGGCAATATTCTCCCATTCACTCCCGTGTCTAAGCCTGAGCCATCCGGCGTGCTCACCGCTACGCAGCCCACAACTTCCTCTCCATTAGCAGTGGACTGGGTTGTCGTCCGAGCGGTGTCTCTTTCTTCTACTATTTCTACTTTTTCCACGTCTGCATGAGCACCTGATCCTAGTTCTGGGGCCATTCCATCCCTCCACAAAGCTTGATCATCTCGCGTGCTCTCAGCAGTAGCGGCATCAAAACACTCCGCTTGCACCTCGCCTGCTTCTGAATCGGCTGCTACTGCTGCTGCTGCTGCTGCCGGAGCCGGATCATCTTCAGTTGCAGCTGTGCCAACGGCTGAAAGTGCTGCTGAAGAAGAAGCCTCTGAACGAGGCATAGTCTCGTCTTGGGCCTCAATAGTTGATGCAGTTATTGTATCAGTCTCCCCTGGCACATTCAAAATGCCACTTCCGGGCTCCATTGGCACAGGAGGAGCTTCCTTTCCAATCTCGTCACGTGCAACTGGAGTAGGAAGCTCCGTAGCACCGGTTTCAGAAGCCATAGCTTCGTCTCCTACATTAGATTCCTCGTCATCAGTGCGGTCGTGGCCGGCTGTTACTGCAGCTGCAACCACACTCAAATCTCCTTCCGTCACTCCTGCTCCTGCTTCCACAGCTGCAGCAACCTCGCGAAAGTCGTCAACTGGAGCAACACGCCTATGCATGAGCGCCATTGCTGCCGCCTCAAGCAACTCAGGCTCTGCGTCATCTAAAGGGAAGACGATACGAATTGCGGCACCCCTTGGGACTTCTCCAGGAGGCGGCGGTGGTGCCACTGCATGCTGCTGCTGCCCTAGGCGAGCTGCTGCCAACGCTGCGTCCAGTCGCGCCACGGCATTTTGATTCGCGTCTCCTTCAACACCTCCATTGCCGCCGCCCTCAGCACCACCACCAGCTCCAGCTCTAGCTCCAGCTCCAGCTTCAGCTCCAGCTCCACCACCAGCACCACCTCCAGCCGCTGCCCTTCTGATTCGACCATGCGCCGGGAGCCTCCGACGCAGCGGGGTTTGAGCGCGGTTCACCAGAGCGTGCACTTGTGCGCGGACCCAGCGAGCCCGAGCGGCGGCAATTAGGGTGCGCACCATGAGGCGATTGGCTTCGAAGAGACCGCCGGGCACTCGAGCTTGCACGAGCTGCACCGCGGCCAGCACGAAACACACGGCGGCTGTGGTGATGGCAAGCACCAGTAAGGCGCAGTGGCCGCACACCATGGCAGGTAGTGTGGGGACGTCGTCATTCCCAGTGGTGTGCTTCGCGTGCACGGGAGAAGGTGGCTCACCCTCGCCCATGCTACCGAAGACTGAGATGAAAGCGCGGCCAAACACAGGACCCAAGACATTGGACGTTAGGTCGCCGTGCTTCCCACCTGCGTGCTCAGCACTTCCTCCTCCTGGGCCTTGGGTCTCAGACGTGAAACTGCCGAGTAAGAGCGCACCGAGTTGGTAAGGCACGAGCTGAAAGAACACCAGAAAGACGGCGTTGAATGCGAGAAGCTTCGCAGCGCGCACGAAAGCGCCGCCTAAAGGCTGGCCAAAACCCATCGCGTCAGGCAAATCAACGTTGATCGGTTCGTCATCCCAGCCATCACCACCGCCGCCGCCTGCTGCCGCTGCCGCCGCTGCGTCGTCTACCACTACATTGATGTTGTTCAAAGCTTGAGCATCGTCTTCGTCGCCGTTGCCAGCGCCGTTGCCATTACCACCACGGTCAGCAGGGGCAATGTCAGGTGGTGCCGCTGGCTCCACAGCAGGAGGTGCAGCCGCGTCGGCAGCTGCTTCAGCACCCACGAAACCTGCGGCTTCTTCATCCATTTGGTTGGCGTGCTCGTGACTGTCATTGGCGCCGTCTACACTGCCATCATTGGCGCTTGCAGAAGCAGCAGCATTGGTCGGAGCTAAGGCTTGTGCGACAAGACCGTCATCTGGATCGCCTGCTGCCCTGCCTGCTACCTCGCCTCCGGAAACAGTATCGGTGGGTCCTACATTGACAACAGGTGCAACTTCACTACTATCATTGCTATTATTGTGGCTGTCACTGCTACTGCTGCCGCTGCTGCTGCTGCCATCGCTGCCTTCCGTTGAAGGTATTGGCCCCAGCGTTGCCTCGTCACGGAGCGGCTCCGAGCCGCACATGGGGCAATTGTGAGTACTGCTGCTTGATAGCATCTTAGGAGGCCCGCGCTTACGGATAGCGTCGGCGCATTCGGCGTGAAACAAATGCCCACATTTGAATGAACTATTCGAGGCAGTGCCGGGTGAAACTGCTACAGGATCGTAACAAAGCGAGCAGTCAGGTCCCTCTGTCAACCCGTCGTTATCGTTATCATGGCTGACTTCGGGCATCTTCGTTCCTGGCTCAATCATTCCCTCAGCTGCATTGTTCGACGGGGCATTTAGATTGGCCACAGCTTTAGATGCTCCAACAGCACTATCGTCAGCTTCTGGCATGGCTGCTGCCTCACCACCGCCGCTAGAAGCTGCAGTCCCTTCAGCCGGAGCTGTAGACTGCTTTACCTCAACGGAAGCGGGAGCATTGGCATCATCATCAGCAACAACAACAGAGCCATCAACAGCATTGCTGATAGGAGCACCAAGACCTGCAGCATCATTGCTGGAACCAGCAGCACTCAAGGATGGAGCCTTGACGGAGACGCTACTTGTGGTAGAGTCTTCGGCAGGCAACTCCACAGCGGCGTCCTGCGAAGCTGGCAAATCCTCCTGCTGCTGAAGCTGCACCTGCTCTTGATCTTCTCCTTCCTCT
>Ga0307931_1001323_pt1 | contig 16291 bp, 15 predicted proteins | sample OrgLakmetageno47_FD_201816 | JGI IMG/M metagenome (GOLD analysis project Ga0307931, IMG submission 201816) | Saline water microbial communities from Organic Lake, Antarctica - #47 | ecosystem: Environmental > Aquatic > Non-marine Saline and Alkaline > Saline | place: Antarctica: Organic Lake... | reverse complement strand
TACCACCAAAGAGTTCTTCGTTCAACTGCAGTGTTGCACCGCATGCCGCTTTCACGTAAGTGAGGGTAGCCCCGTAAAGCGCCGCCAAGCCCCGGCAGCTGCCGCGGGACCCCCCACTGTCGAGGCGGCCCATGGTGAAGGTGGCGTGCACAAAGGGCTGCAGCACTAAGCTTCCGTAGTGGCGCTCCAGCTCGGCCCCCCGGTCCAGGCTTGCGAGCGCGCGCAAGACGGGCGCCAGGCTGCCGGCGTGCACCGCGTGGGTTTGGCCTTGCGCGTAGGCGAACTGGTCCGGTGGCGTGACCGCCGCCACGAACGCGGCCGTGAGCTGGCCCAGCACGCTCGAGTGCAAGTTGCGCGCGCGCTGCGCGAGGGCGTGCATGCGCTGCGTGCCGTCGTGCTCGTGGGCGTCGGCAGCCCGCAGCTCGGCCAGCAGCCGCAACGACGCGTGCGCGCAGCGCTCCAGAACACTGCACTCCGACACATGGGCAGCGGTTGTAGCAGAAGCTCCTGTGGGCCCACCTTGATCTTTGCCGAGGTCGCCATCATCTAGAGCGCCGTCGTCGTAATCGGGTTCCTCCTCATCGGCAAGAACGTTGTCCTCTGCAGCAACAACCTCACCGCCAGTGCTGCCACTGCCGCTGCCGACACCGCCTTCCTCGGCAGCGGCATTCTCCAGGAGTCCAGCCATCGGCACGGGCGCTAGGTCTTTAGCACGTGTGCCTGATGGCTGTTCGCGCTTCCAAGGGCTTGGTGGTGGCAATTCGTCCGCTGCCAGGAGCGCTGCTTCCCTCGCCCCACCACCACCGCTGCCGCCGCCTCCGTTGCCGCTACCCGCAGCATCGAGCAAGCGTTCGGCTTCCAGAAGCGTCTCGCTGAAGCGCAAGCAGCGCTCTACTCCACGGCGGCGGCGCTCCAGGTTCAACCGCGCCGTGGCGACCGCTTCGAGCTGCGCGCGGTTGCGCTGCGCGCCTCGCAACAGCGCCTCCACGGTGCGCCCGAGCCCGACCAGCGGGGTGCGCAGCGCAGCCGACCGCTCGTCCACGCCCGCCAGGCCGTTGGCTAGCGTCATAAACTGCGAGTAGTCTTGGTTGATCAACTCGTACCTGCACACAGTGGAGGGTAGTGCTAGTGAGGGAGGTGTATAAATGTAGGTAGATGATGTAGAGGCCTACGCCTGAAACTGCACGCGTGAAGACATGGGTTGACTAGATGGTTGGCGAAGGTAGATGAGCCCTAGACTGGGCACACAGGTGTTGAACGTACAATTGCTGTTTCAGCTCAGCAAGCTTTCTTCTGAGCTGATCTTGAATTGCTTCCAGTGGCAAGGAAGCTTCATCTGAACAAAAGGGTCAAAAATGGTGGGAAAGATGAGGTCAAAAAGCCACATAAAGAAAAGGAGCACAGGCAGGAGATAATAAGCGTGAGACTACTCACGTTCACGCAGCCGGGCGACAAATACTGCTGGATCGAAGCCCTCCGCCTGAAGCTGGAGATCAACGTCGGAGGGCACCTTACCTGTGAGAAAGCGGCACTTGAGGTGAGCGAGGTGTAGAAGGATTTGTTTGTATAGTACTCGGTGAAATGTGCAAGCTGCGCGCGGGGATTTCAATTCAAAGCACTCAAGCATTTTAGACGAGATCACGAAAGAAGCCGAACCGTTGTCGAGCATATTCTTTGTTGGGCCCGTGGAATAATCACCAACTACACAGCTCCATTAGGCTCCCATTTTACGACCAACATGCATTTTACAGGCGGGATACCCGTGAAAAGTTACGGAATTTTAGCTCCTCTCTCAAATCGTTCTTCTTCTGTCGATAAGGAAGTAATAAGTACTGTAGCGTAGGAAGGCTGAAGGCAAGCCGTCATCACCCAAACGCCCCGTTAGAACACCAGGGTTACCTTGCGAAACGTACTACCTCTACTTTAAAGTTTCTTCATTAGCCGCTTCATCCATAAATCAAGCCTAGTATGGACGCATTGTGCGCTGAGATGGAGGCTCAAAAGGCGCGAACGGCAGCCTTGAAGGAAGCAGCTGGCGCGGGCAAGCGAAAGTTCGTGCGCCGTGGCGATATTGCGGCCGTTGAAGCACACCAAACAGAGGAGCGAAGGCAAGCTATGGATGCCAAATTGGCTGAGCGAGCGGCCGCGGAGAGATCGATGAGCGGCGCCGTGGAGCTCACTGAAATTCTGACGAAGAAGCCACGCCGGGGTGGCGACGACAATGGGAACGGCGCGGCGCCAAGCCCACGGGCAGCTGCAGCGGCTGCTTTATCACAAGCACAAAGTGGAGGCACGTCACGCGAGAACATTGCAAGCATGAAGGCACCGCTGCCAGTGGATGAAGTGGTGGCGCGGCTTCGAGCCATGGGGCAACCGGTGACCTTCTTCGGGGAGACGGAGATGGAGCGTTATTTGCGCATGCGCAAGTGCGAAGAGGAAGGCGTGGACGACGACTTCGCGATCAGCAAAGGTCACGGTGGCGAGCTCCGCAATGTGTTCTTAGACAAGCACACGGACGACGTCGACAGCGACGACGATGACGATGACGATGACGACGACGATGACGATAATGGGGACGACGAGGGACCGAAAAAGAAAGTCAGCAAGAAGAAAGCCTCCGGCGCCGCTGCTGAAAGTTCAGAGAGTAGCAGTAGCCGCACGGAGGCAGCTTCAGCCGCTTCCAAAGCTGCAGCGGCATTGCCGTTGACCGAGGAGCAGAAAGAAGCCAAAAAGTTGAAGGAAGAGCACTCGCGCGTGAAGGACTACTTCAAGGGCCTGTCGCGCGCTTGGGAAGCGCAGCTGAACGCGCGGCCCGACCACGTGAAGCGCACCGCGCAAGGGAAAATCGAGACCAAGACCCAGAAGCAGTGCAAAGATTACATTCGGCCGCTCTACAAGCTGTGCAAAAGGCGCGAAGTCCCTGCAGACATCTTGTCGAGCTTACTCGTCATGATCCAGTGAGTCCTTCGACGCGTAATCTCATGAATCATACCTCAAATTTCCAAATACAGTGGCTTCTCTATCTTTTTTGACACCTTTGCCTGCCACTGACGCCACACCGGCTTGTGTACTCTCGTATTCTCAGGGCATGCCAAGACGGCGAATTTGTGAAGGCCAACGACGCCTACATTTTAACCGCGATTGGCAATGCAGCGTGGCCCATTGGCATTACGTCCGTGGGAATGCACGCGCGCTCCGCCCACGACAAGATGCAAACCGGCCAAGTTGGTGAGTCTGTCTCTGCAACTGCCGCTATCCCTCGATGCATTCTGCCTCCAATAAGCTTTTATGCATTCATGCTTGACTCGACCAACCCTGGTTTCGTATTGTTGCCTGTTTTGTGTTTTTGCGAAGCTCACGTGATGAACAACGAAATGCAGCGCAAGTACCTGCAGTCGGTGAAGCGCCTCATAAAGTTTGAGCAAAACCGCCGCGACGATGTGCTGCCCTCCAAGAAAGTCATGTAGGCGCACGTTCTGAATTATTCAAGTTGTTGGTGGGGCGCTCCTTTCAACGCGAGCCTTCAAACATGGTTTTGCCAGCCAGAGGGCCCCGTGCTCTATGCCTTCGCATCGGCGCATTGAGCAGTTTGATGCCTACGACCACGGCGAGGTTATCTGATTGCCCATGGCCCTCCGTCTCGTTGCGTTGCGTTTAGTTGGATTGGATTATACTTTTTTACCTTGATGCCATAAATATCAAAAGTAATGGACGGGTATTGTATATTATAGGTTGTAGCTTAATTTACACGTACATTTTTCGGACGAGAAAAGTTTCGATGCGTACAGGGAGGGGATCCCACCCTTAATCAACCTTAAACCCACGGTAAAATAAATCCGTTGAGTTTTATGGGCCTATTCACGGCGACCTCCCTCACACCAAGTGCAGCTCAGCTGCAACAGAAGTCTCGAGCGTCGGGCGCTCTGAGTCCATTCTAAGCACTAAAATCAATAGAAAAAGTGGGTTCTTGATGACGGGATTCCCCGTCGGTGGTACTCGAATAACGGGCAACAGTGGTAAAGGCCTTTGAGCTCGGTTAGGGGGAATCCCGATACGATTCGCGTACGCTATGGCCAAAAAGAAGTGACCCCCCTTTAGCTGCCAGTTAGACTTCACTGCCACTCCGCGGACGAGGAAGGAGTTCCTGTCCCGTGAAAGCCTTTTATGGCTCAGGGGCAGCACAATAGGCGCCTTGCGCGCTGAAAGGCACACTTTGACCTCTGCCGAGTGGACCTCGTGTTCCGCATGTCACGAGCTTCTTTGCTCGCACGCCTTCCTCTTTACTGATCTGCGGAGTGCGCAACACCCACAAATACCTCGCTTTCTGTAAATTTTCCGAGGAACTTGGCCAATGCCCCTCTCCCTCCTGAATCATTCCGAACTTGCTTTGTTTGCGCAACGCACGCGCATTCCCACTTCTGCCCGCAGCATTGGCTTCTGTGCCATTTGGGTTTGTATTAGTTCGAGTTCGAGTTCCAGACCCTCGGAGGTAACTATTTCACTTCCTTCTCCATGTCTACACCCGCCCTTATTATAACCATAAATAAATTCGTATTCCAGTTCACGGCATACTTCGATCCGTTTACATGTCAAGCTCAGTGCGGGTGGGCCACTCGTGCATGCGCACGTGCATGCGCGCTTTGCCATTGCCTTTGCGCCGGATGTTCTCTACGTACTCCACAGCTCGGCTGTCAGGCACAATGCCGTAGTCCTGAACAACCATAGTTGGATGCACAACAAGAAAAATAAGAGCATTTGTTAGGCAACTGGGTCAGATTAAGGTAACAATTAGAGAGGAAGGAGAGTCTGCGGCACTTCCTGTACAAGAACGGGGTCATGATTGCAATTGGCTGCAATACCTTAAGTTCAGTACGAACGCCTGGGACAGGGAAGCTACCGTCGTCGTTCTCAAGAGCTAAGCAAAGGGCTAGGACGTCTACCACTTGCACGTTCGGTGGCTTTTCTGGCATGCGGGGGTTTACCGTGCGCTCTTCCTTCCAGGCTGCCTCCAGGTCCCGCCGCGACAAAAACACGGGCCGGATAGGCACGCCGTCGCGCTTGATCGTCAAGCCTTCGCACTCAAAACCTGGCAGTGATGGAGGCTTGACCAGCTGCCCTTTCTTGCTCACGCCGAGCTTTTTCACGTGCGCAGCGTCACGCGAGGACGGAGAGAAAACGTACTCCATCATGATCTCGCCACCCAGGCGAGCTTTGGAGCCCGTGGGCCGAGGACCGCCGCGGGCCTGGTTGTAGGCGCGATCAAAGGAGATGCAAGTAATGTGGGCGTCCTCTGCAGCACCGCTAGACGTCTGCCTCATTTCGCGCAGGCATGCCTCGGCGTCACGCGGGTCGAGAAACATGAACACTTTCACTTGCGCACCGCGAGGTGAGAGGTACGGGCTCATGTGCTCGTTTGTGATAATGAACACAGGAATGGCAGCTGTTCGTTCTGTGAGGGAACGGTCCGAATACTTTTTGAAGATTGAAGCGATTGCCATCGGTGCCTGAAACCATCCGTCTCCTCCACCGCCGCCGCCGCCTCCGCCGCCTCCGCCACCACCACCAATCACACCACCACCGCCGAAGAATCCCCCGCCCGCAACGATTGCCGACCCGGCAGCCCTTCTAGCACCTTTCCAAGAAATGGGCAGCTGGAGCGCCGAGGTGGTCACCCCCAGAAATGCTAGGAGAAGTGTCAGGCCGCGTGCAAATGTCGCCATTCTTGCTTCAACCTAAATTGTTCTACTACAGGGGGATTGGTGCAACGTTTCTACAGTTTCTATCTGTAAGTACAGACAGAGACAGGACTGTACTGTAGCGTTGTTCACGTTTGCCATATTAGAGCAGTTATCAACATCGAGAAAAATGGTAAACTAACGCGTTGGCTGGCTATACACTTACTTCTGCCTCTGTTCCTATTAAGTGCCTCTCACATAACATTCTGTCTGCTCATAGAGTGAAGTGGAGGATACACTCCAGCGGGTCCGGGTGCAGCCTGGAGTCGAAGGGTAAGTTCTGGTGTCCAGCATTTTTGTAATGAATAGCGGTTGATTATCATTTAGAGCGCAGCGAAGCGTAACCCATCCAAAACACACGCAGGTATGTAATCTGTAACAAGGCAGGGACTGTACTTCGGCGATTTCCTCAAATGTCGCAAGAGCTGGCGGAGCAGTACGCAGAGCAGGTGAAGCATTTGGCTCTCAAGGCACGCGGCATAATCCGCGACCTGGAACCTACCAATGAGCTTCAGTACCTGCGCATCCGGGCCAAAAAGCATGAAGTCATGGTCGCATACGGTAAGCGCTCAGTCTTATTTGTGCCTGCTGATATATCCTTCTGCATTCTTCTTGCGAGGTTAAGGTGTCATTAGGGAAGAGAATTGTAGTGCAAAATGACAATAAGCACTTAGACTCGTGCTTTTCAAGGCACTAGCTAGGAAATACACATGACACAGGTCTTATTCGAAAGTTAGGTAAACGTGTGGTTCTGGCATTAGCTATGTGCTTTGATTTGATTTGATTTCTTATTTGTACATCACTCTCTCTCCCTATAAACATCTCCCTTGCTTCTACAGATAGCGAATTTTTGGTTATTATCATTCAGAGGTGGATGCCAGCAGGCTCAAGTTGAGGGGCGCGCATTTCGCATGAAACTGAATTCGAATGTCAAAAAGATTCCTATATATTGCCTTCAAATCAGCAGAAACATTATGCAAAGAAACCACCAGCAGCTGATACTGATCGGCTGAACGCGGACCGCCACAAACAACTAAGACCCCTAAAAATCTTAAATTATTTCCTTACCTCAAGAGATGCGGGTTTAGCTCTAGCATTCAGCATTCGATTGCAGATATTGCTAGGGTGTCGGTCTCGTTCACGAGAGGACTGCCTTTGCGTGTTGCGCCTTGTTCCTTGAGTGGGGAGTGGCCACTGGCAGTGGCTCAAGCGAATGACGCATAATTCCTGATTCGAATAGGGGAAATTAGGATTCGGCCTTAAAAATTTGCTGTCACAAAAGATTTCATTTCACAGAAAAAAATCCGGTGTAGTGCGGTTGGTGTATCTCTGCGAAGAACGCCGACATGCAGGCATATGCGATTTCCTAGGAGCTCTGCCTTGTTTCTGGGAATTCAGACTGCAGACTGAACTGGCCAATTATGCCGAGTTGTGATTGGTATCGCATAGAGCTATCTAGAGGCTGGATGAAAATTCGTTTATGTAGCATGTAGGTTCAATTGAATTATTTTCAATGCTATGAAGATAGAGGATGAAGCAAAGGGCGAAGTTGGCGAAGACATGAAGATGATGCATTTGCATTTGACGTGATGGAATTGAATTCGTCATCCCTGTATCCCTGTAGAGTGAATTGTGGTTGTGGTTGTGTTGGTGTTGTGTGGTGGCTGCTTTTTAGAGAGCTGCTTCGTGATTCGAGAGATGCACTCAATACAGCTTGCAGTTTGTTGACGTTCGTATTGCAAAGGCCAATTGGCAAAGGCGGTATCTTTCTTCCTTTGCCTTTCGTTGTTCAGTGCCAATTTGAGGCTAATAATTCGGTGCTGCATCTATAGCGGCGTTTTGATTTCACGGGCGCCACACTTGCCGTGCAGTATTTCTAGTGCCGTTCGGCGGTTGTTTATCATGGCTAGCCACTTCGTAGTCTTGCTGGCTTTAGCAGCGACGCTGAGGCCTGCTGCATCCTTTACACCGGGAATACGTGCACCTGGTACCGTGTTCACACCAGGAGCTTATGTCGGTTCCACGCGAAGTCGCTTTAATGGTTGGGGCATGAAGAAGTTGGGAATGGTTCTGGCAGCTAGCGGTGACGAGAATGTCGAAGACAACGGAAATAGCCCTTTGTCGAAGGAGCCTACGATTGCACCTGACAACGAAATTGCACCTCCTTCTGAGATACCAAACCAAACGGCAGACAGTTTGAGGAATCCACCTCTCCCTATGCTTGCAATGGGTGCTGTGATCGTGATTCTCGTGTTCTCTGCCATTTTGGGAAGCTTCACTAGTGGTGACGGTGGCACTGCAGCCAACACAATGGCAGCTGGTGCCGGCACTTTAGGTGGCACCGCTTCGTCAGGGATGACCGTGTCGCAGGTGTATGACCCTCGTACTTTTCAGCCCGTGTGCAGCGCCTCGGATCAAATTTACCGCTACCTCCAAAGTTCTGCTCTCGTCGTTGTTGGAAAAGAAAACTATGAAACCTACGCACCCTTGATCGCTGGCGGTACGATAGAAGTAATCTGTAAACAAAGGATGAGCTGCTTGCTGTACGTGCCTATATCTTCTCCTACAATTTTTTACCTTGACGTCTCCGATTGCACTTCTTGTGTACAACAGGCATTTTGAGGGTGCGGCTTGAGCTCTGCGTGCTTGAGTCTTTCGTGAACGAGGCCATCGTGCCCTTCGTGCGAGAGAAAGGCCTCAGTTGGGTCGCACCTCTTCACGAAACCGTGGAAACTTTCCTGGCTGGGACCGTGTTTGCCGTCGCCACCAATTTCATTCTCCTCGGTTCAACCAAAATCGTAGCCGTTCTGGTGCGTCCAAAGGTTGCCCTTTTGAGTCGTAGCTGAAGTTCACCCTTGAATTATAAAGAGGCTGTAATACTGCAGATTGGAACTCGGAAAACTATTTGTTTTTCGTCGTCTTACTGATAGGAGGTCTCTTTCAGACTAATATCGTCTATCTATTCGCGTTGTTTGATTCTTCTCTTGGTTCAGGTGGCCTATGTCGACGTGTTCTTTGGCCTTCCGAGCCGGTTCATTGGCCGAACGCTTTGGGACTCTGCTTACGACCAACTGGTAGTCTTTTTTTCATGATTGCCGTACAATATGCAAATGGGAATTGAAATCGCTCGTCTTTCCCCACCACGGCCGTGCTAGTTCGGCTCGTTGCTTCAGTATGCTCAGTGAATGCAAACTCCGCTTGCATTAGACCTTGATGTCTTGCTCTCTCCCTCTCTATCTCTCTTTTTAACAATCTTATAACATGCATACTGGTGTTCTCAACTGCTGGATGGGTTGACGTAATATACCGCATTGGTTACTACATTAGGTGGACAAAGATGCTGCGGAACGCGAAGCCATCGAATCGGGCCGTAAAGCAGCTCCCAACGCCAAAAAGGCACGCAACGCAGGCGGCTTCTTCAACATTGGCGCCATTCTCGCGCCCAAGCCTGCTCCCGAGGTGAAGAATGGGGGGTGCTTGTTGTAATGCAGGGTGGGTGTGTTAAATACAAGGAGGGTCAAAGCACCGTGCACGTGTACGCTTTTGGCACGCCAAAGTTATTACCAAATTCAATGGCTGCTTGACTGCTGGAGAGCATATGGGCGTTTAAGCCCTTTTTTAATTTCGTGTTTCTTTGTTTTCTGTACGTGTGCTCCTGTCCGCGTTCCAGCCGGAAGCCTTCTTCCTCGACCAACTCGACGACGTCTGGCGCCGCCCCAACGCGAAAGTCGCTGACAGTCCGGCCGTGCGCGCGCCGCTCGCTGGTTTGTTGGCTCTCGCTGCGGGTTTGCGGCTTGGGGGCGCGACCACAAGGCTTGGCCGTGAAGCGTGCGAGCTCTTGGACACTTTCGTGGGGCGCTACTTGGTGTACGCGACGTTCGGTTACGTGACGTTCAAAGTGCTGCATTTCAAGGTCTTCAACGACTTTCTGCCGTTTTGAGCGGGGTTAGGCTAAGGGAAAGGCAGGCGCAACCGTAACGACAAACGAGAGGGCCGTCAACTCGGGGGTAAATGCTTTGCATAAGCCACCCGATGAGCGTTTTTAAGTGCACGGCCAGGTCGTTCATGTGCTATCGATAAGCAAAAAGGACGTCCCGCCTCTTTCTTAATATTAAATATTAATGGCTATAACCAAGTACTATATATGATAACAACAACAAACACGTACGAAAGCGCCTTTCAGCATTGGAAAACCGCAGCTGCGGCCACCTCGGTGCGACACTAGAGTGACACCAGAGGAGAAGCGGAGGTTCCTGGCGCGGCGTGCCCAGGAGACTGAACAACGGCGCGCTCTCTTCAATGCAGAAACAGACGCAGAAACGACTTAAGTCCGGTTTCAAAATTATTTCATGAACAGTTTCCACTTTAGAAGGGGGTGGAAGTATTATGCTTCCTGCCCTCTACACACTATCCTCTTTACGATTTTGACTTGCGCGCAACGCACGCGCGTACACTTCTGCCCGCAGCATTGGCTTCTGTGTCATTTGGGTTTGTATTAGTTCGAGTTCGAGTTCGAACACCACGCCCGAGGACGAGGAGCAATTTCCCTTGCCCTTGCCCTTATTCCCTTTAACCTCACTATAGCTCAGGGTTGCGATTCCCGTTTCCGCGAAATTCCCGCTTTGGCTGTTTTTTACGGCGGCTATCGAGATATATTACGTAATTTCGTTTCGATTTCTTCTGATGAGGCGAAATCGGCGAAATTTTGTTTGCCAAAATCCACCAAACGCTAAAGGGAGCCATATACAGTATATAGCCGAAATGGGAGGAGGCTGGGGAAGAGGGGTCGTAGGCATAGAAGTAGAAGGCACAGAACGAAGAAGGTAAGGTAGCAACCGGATACCTAGCCCCCCTGCGCCGCAGTATCTTCTCCAGGTATTTCCTTGCGACAGGCCTAATTCCTGAATGCGCCGCTTTCGACAAGCGAGAAGCCTTAGTTGGTCGCGCTTGGGCCTCGTTGCTCGTCGTTCGTATTGTCGTTGCCGTCGACGCTGTTGTCGTCACCAACTGCTGACTCAATAGGTCAGAAAGAGTACAAAGCCGAAATTTGGCGAAATCACACTTACGACCGAATTTCGCCCGATCAGGGAGCCGCAACGAAATTTCGTGAATTTCGTCAAAGTTTGGTGTAACGAAATCCCGTAAAAAGCAGCCAAGATTCCCGCGCGATTGCAAAAAAAATCACTTCACGTGGGATTTCCGCAGTAGTTCCGCGGGTTTTCCGCGGGTTTTCCAAGCTGCTGTCATAAAGGAACTGCTAAATTACCGTCGCGGAAATCACGTCTCATTGTTAAAATTTCCCCTTTCCGCATCCGAACCTAGCTATAGCTATAGCACTCCCAGCTCCCAGTTCAATATTTTTGTTTGATATCACATATATATAACGCACAAAATTCATAAGCACCTATGATAACTTATGAGGAGTACAATAAGCTGCACGCATACATATGGCTAGTAGTCAGAGGCGCCTCCGGCCTTCAGCCTTAAGTTACTTAAGCCTTAGCCCGCAAACTTTGGCGTCATAGAACCCAGTCCCCTACCCACGCACAATTTAAACCGCAACTGCAGCTGTCTCGTTGCTAGTGCACTGGGACCGGCAAACTATTTCATCAGTGGACACAAAATGGTGATGCCTAAGCTACATTTTGTTGTCTTGTGTTTCTATGTATCATTAATTTCTGATCCTGGGCTTTCGGGGCCCGTGCCGCAGTGCCATTGCCATAACCATTATTACATGGCGATAGTTATGAAGCAGTAGAGTAGTGCACTGCGGGGTTACTTTGGAAGAATTTCCGAACACAAGTTGGAGGTCGCTGACGTGAAATAAAGAGGTAACTGAATCACTGAATCACTGATATTGTTCTTGTTGACGGACCAGCAGGGACCAAGTTCTCAGTGTGTGCAGTGTGCGGAGCAGTAACCAAGAAAACCGCGGTTTTTCCGGGGTTTTACCCAGTTCGACTCAGCAGAAGATCCGGTAATAGATCAACGTAGTTTGATGTTTAGTACCTGCATCTCAAAACTGCTCTCACTGAAAAATGTCTGTCTGTCTGTCTGTGTGTGTGTGTGTGTGTCACATCACATTTGTATCTGGGACGCGAAATCCCAAAAAGCGAAACAGGAGGGTCTGATATAAGAAATCTACTAGAAAAGAGGCCCATTGCCGTGTACGATAATCTAGAAGGATGTCTTGAAATAGTTTTGCGGAAAGCGAGCTAAATCCGATGTTTTTAGCGCTAAAAATTCATGATTTAAGGAAAGAGGTAAAATATGCCACATGCATAACCCTAGTGACGAACATCACCAAATATCTCGTTAGCGCTAAAAACCCGTTAGAAAACAATTAACATTCGTAAGAACAACCAGGCAACACCAAGCCAAGCAGCTCCTTTAAATTTCGCTTCGTTGGTGGCTTTGATGAATTTTGAAGGCAAACAGATTCTCTTGTTCGCGTCGGAGCGCAATGCTCCGTCTTCTTTGGCGCCATTTCTGGCTTGCTCCGCGATCCTACCAACTTTAGATTAAAACTACACATAGAATGCAAATAACATGGATGAAAGTATGAACTTCGTGGATTCTCTCTTGGCAGTGGTGGTTGGTGTACGAAGTGGCTTCTTCAAGAAGCCTCCTCTCCCTTCCACACTCACCAGATCCAAATTTGCTACTTACCGTGAAGTATGATGTAGCGAAGCGACTGCTTCGAGTGCAAGCCATAATTAGAGTAGGAGTTCTAGGCGAAGTGTCTCGTCCAGAAGAGGCCGTGATCAGTGGCACATAAAAACTTAGTCGTTGCCTCCAAAGAAGAAGTCATTCGAAAATCCGCATTCGCCACTTCCGCGCGACCTCCTTGAACTAACCTAGGTTACAAGCAATCAACGCAATTATGTGATCGTAAAATTAGAAGACGCAACGCAGCATAATTATCTCGTTCTGCACCGTGTTCTTCGTCATTGCTTAATTTTGTCCTTAATCTCGAGGTCTTGAGCACGTAACTCGCATGCTGGCAATCGTCTTCGGAACCTTGGCTCCGCAATAACTTGATTTGCATTGTGGTCATTGTGGTAAACAGCACCATACTGATAAACACAAAATGTGGGTATACAAAGGACTGGCCATAGCAGACTCGAACGTGGACTTCTCGGGTGCTGCAGTACGAAATTGAGAAGGCTTGGCTGTGCTTACCTGCTCTGATGTTAGCATAAACGGCCTAGCTAGGGTTATTCCATTCCACCTCCTCACCTATTGACAACGTAATTTGGTTCATCTACAGAACAATTAGAAACCCGTCAGGTGGTTGTATTCGCTCACTTCTTGCCTCCAACTCTTGCAGCGCCTGCTATATATTCCAGAGGTGGAGAAAATCAGGCAGAGGCCGCTTTGGAATTGGAATGGATCACTGCATACTTCGATTGCGGTCCTCAGTACGTTCACGGCAACGGTAGTGAACTAGATAATAGGGTAAAGCATAAAGAATACTTTCGACTGAGCTAGCGAAGCGCACTAAGGTGCACACCGCGGGCTAAGCGAAAGGTTAAAGAGAGAGGGCAGATAATTAGCATCATTACAAAGATACGTGGTGTCTCACGTAGGTTCAAAGTAATGATACTATTGCTACCACATGGTTTTTCAGTAGCTATACTACAATACTTCGCACAGTGCCGCTCAAATGCGCGGCCTCTATACTTCTGGTCGCGTTAAAGGATGCACCTCCGTAGCTCCATGGTACATTTTTCAATCATTTTTCATGGTGTACAGCTTTCGTACTGTACAGGCAGCCTCCTAAAAAGGTTCAAAGGTTGAATCTTGGGATCCAAACAAAAACCATTTTACCAGAAAAGTAGTGCAGTAGGCAAGCATTTTGAGCTACTTTTCAGCTCTGGTAAAATCGATGTGACTGAATTATGCCTGCTCAAAAACCGGCAACACCGGGTTTCCCATGTAAATTCGCCTTATAGGATTTTCCCTCCTGGGTACATATGTTCTGACGCCTTACGTATGTTCTGACACGTTGTCACGTCACTGACATCAACCATGTTCTAACACCTTGTCACGTCACTGAAATCAACTACGTTGATCGTGGCGTGGCGGCGCGCACGCCGCTGCAGTTACTAATCGCGCTGAAGGAAAACCCAGGAGCCACCTGGGTTTTCTTGGCTACTGGTGCGGAGAGAGTTGATCTGGGTTCTGCGTTCCGACTTCTGAGTTATGCGTTCTGCGAAGCTTGCTTGGAATCTACCGCAATATATTACTAATACTTCAGCGGCGTGCGCGCCGCCACGCCACGATCAACGTAGTTGATTTCAATGACGTGACAAGGTGTCAGAACATGGTTGATGTCAGTGACGTGACAACGTGTCAGAACAAGCACGCAAGGTTTTTTTGTGTCTGTGATGTGACGGAAGGACGGAAGGACGGAATGACGGACAAGAATCCTTGGTAGGCACTTTCTGGTCGTGGTCAGATAAAACATCAACTCTACGTTGATCTATAATATATCAGTGTTCCACGCTCGCCATTGCCGAGTACCGAGCAAGGTGCCGAACGAACCGAGCAGCCGAATGTTTCTCGCTGCTCGGTCCAGTTCGGCAATATTTCATGCGCGCCTGTTCGATTCGGCTGTTCGGTTCGGCATATCAGCCGGGGGTGCTGCTCGGCTTTGGTGCTCGACTACGATTTTTTTTGCAAAAAATTAGCAATTTCGTGTGGGTTTTGAAAAAACGTATAGGAAAGCACGTTTTCCCCGTCGGGTGGGGGGTAGAGTCCTGCTCGCGTTATTGGGCTGCTCGACACTTTGCTCGGCACATCTGCTAGCGAGGCGGTTTGCTCGGTTCGGCTGCTCGCAAGGCAGTTACCTCCACAGGTCTATTCGGTTCGGCTGCTCGTTCGGCTACGTTGGCTACCCCTCCCTGTATTCGGTTCGGTATTCGGCATCAAAATCGTGCCGAGCGTGGAAAAAAATATATTGTAGGACTGTATAGGATACCACCTCGCACCTGGCCTAGTAACTTCTAGCACTCGTTGAACAACCCGCGCTCTGTCTTTAATTGTGCTTCCATCGCAATAATGGATGATCAAACAATGAAAGCTGCTGTGCATGTCGCTCAAAACACTACACCGGAGCAGCGCGCTAAAGGTAAATTGATCAGCATTGAACGAACACTACTATTCGTCATCACAAATGGAACGACCTTGACAAAGTAAACACATTGGAATAGTGTTGTAGTTTGTCGAAGCTCAGTATAGTCGATCTCTTTGAATATATTATTTGCAGCGTATCTCCTTTCCTCCTACTGAAGTCCGGCTTGTATAAACGGCACGAGCCACTGCGGTAAAAATGTATATTCGTATTACACGTCCTTTCTTCTGTCAACAGCCATGCAAACTGCACAACGAGGCCAGGAGCAGCTAGAAACAGTCCAGGCCCGCGACGGGGGTGTTGCTGCAGTGGGGGGAGCTGCACTTGCGGCCGGTGCTGTGGGTGCCGTCGTGTTAGGGCCCATTTCCGCTGTGGTCATGGCTGGGGGAGCCACCTACGCTGCTGCAGCAGACAACGGCTCGGCCGGAAACGCGGCTAGGGCAGTCGGCAACAGCACAACAAAAGCAGTCAGCGCTGCCTCAGCATATAACAAAGAGCACCACGTTACGGAACGTATGTACGATGGCGCAAAGAGCGGTGTAAAGGCTGTTGCAGGCGCGGACCAAAAGTACAAAATAACTGAAACCATGACCGAGGCTGCCAAACAAAGTGCGGCTGCTGCGTCGAAGTTCTCAGAAGACCATAAGCTGAAAGAGCGCACAGCTTCAGCAACAACTGCAGTGTCTGCAGCAGCAGCATCCGCTGCGAGCTCGACGGCGGCTCTAGATTCTAAATACAAAATCTCGGCACAAGCATCGGCAGCGGCAGCATCCGGCTGGAACTCATTCAAATCAACGGTAGACAAGAACAAAAGTATTCCTGCGGCTAAAGATGGAGGCCGACAGTGAACCTTTCTGTTTTTGTGGGCGAAATCAAGGACGAGATTATCCGACTGGACATATTGAAGAATGGAAATAGTATAAGTAGCTTTGCTTTGTATTTCTGCCCTAAATCCAAATTGTATTCCAAGTAGTTTTAGTTCCGGGTCCGGGGTCCGGGTTACTTCGGGCACTTCGAGTAAAAAGGGTCCTGGTTGTAGCTCAAAGCTAATATCGCGAAGTCCGTTCGGCTTTCAAACGCACGGTTATCATATCTTTGACCAAGGCTGGCAGCTGTCTGCCTCTTCGGCCTAGTGCATTTGGACCTGAGTAACCCGCAACACGCAACACCAGACAAGGTTGCGATTCACGTACCCGCGGGAATCACGCGCGAGGTCCTAAAAATTCACTTCACGCGGTATTTACGCGGTATTTACGTGGGAATCACGTGCGGTATATATACGGTATCGTCCTAAAATATACGGTAAATACGGGGGAATCGGTGTTCTTTTTGGTGGTGGGGGGTCGTCGTGTCTTCAAGTTTCGTGTGTGGTGCGCTTGCCTTTCTCTTTATTCTCTCTTTCTCTCTTCGCGCCCTTTCC